>Ga0316208_1000110_pt1 | contig 117483 bp, 110 predicted proteins | sample 3monopyrite_MG_FD_204944 | JGI IMG/M metagenome (GOLD analysis project Ga0316208, IMG submission 204944) | Microbial mat bacterial communities from mineral coupon in-situ incubated in ocean water Damariscotta River, Maine, United States -... | ecosystem: Environmental > Aquatic > Marine >... | reverse complement strand
AATAGATTCCCCAAGGAACTGAAGAATGAGTTGACCCCGCTGGGCCCCCAGTACCTTACGCAGCGCTACTTCACGTGCGCGTTGTGTTGATTTGGCTGTTGCCAAATTCATAAAATTAATGCACGCAATAAGAAGAATTAATCCTGCAATGGCCATAAAAACCATTACCGTCATCATACTACCGACAGGTTTCATTTCACCTGCACCTTCAGCTTTGAGCTGAACATCAAGTAACTTCATAGTATTCAAAACAAGAAAGTCTGACGCCTTCTCGCCAGGTGGAAACCCCCCAGGAACTTGAACAGACTTATCCACAAAGCTAGTCAAACGACTATTAACGCGGTCTATGTTAACACCTTCTTTTAGTTTAAAGTAAAGAGGGGTGTTCACAGATGTCCAACTCCCAAATTCCCATGGGAAATCTTCAAAGTCTTTCTCATCCACCATAACTAAAGCAGGTAATTTAAGCACACTATTATGAGGCAAGTCTTTGTAAACAGCCCCTACACGATAATCCCGCTGTACTTCATAAAAAGAAAGAGTGAAAATTTTTCCAATGGGGTCTTCCGAGCCAAAATGTTTTTTAGCTCGGCTCTCGCTTAATGCAATACTGGCGTTATCTTTCATAGTAGACTGCAGGTCACCCTGAATAACCTCAAAATTGAAAACATCCAAAATATCAGGGTCGGCCCAGATAATTTCTTCGCTAAAAACCGCCTCATCTTTCCGCACGACAGGAAACTGGCGCCTGAAACGAACAACGGCCTCCACGTCATCTGCAAAATAATTTTCCATTGCTGCTTTTGCAGGCCCTGGGGCTAATACAGTTATAAACGGGTCACGCCCTGCCATCTCAAAAGTACTGTTAAGCCTATAAATACGATCGGCGTCTTTCCAAAATGTATCAAAGGAAAACTCATCGCGCACAAATAGCATGATCAACACACAAGACATGAGGCCAACAGCCAAACCAATAATATTGATTGCACTATACAGCTTGTTTTTTATGAGATTACGGAAAGCAACACTGATGTAATTTTGAAACATTTATTCTCTCCTGCTGTCGTTTTATTTTTGAGAATTATTATTGAGAGTTTTTTATTATCTGTGCGTTAACTGGCTGCCCTTAGGTTTTCGGTAACCACATGCCCGTCAAAGAGGTTAATTGTCCGGCGCGCATAATCCGCATGAGCTGGGCTATGTGTCACCATAACAATAGTCGTGCCCTCTTCATTAAGGGACTGAAGCATCTCCATCACTTCCTGACCGTGGCTGCTATCGAGGTTACCAGTGGGTTCATCAGCAAGGATCATGGCTTGATTACCCACCACTGCCCTCGCCACTGCCACACGCTGTTGCTGGCCTCCTGAAAGCTGACTTGGCATATGTTTCGCGCGGTGTGCAATACCCACTTTATCCATCACATGTGCTACACGTTCACGGCGCTCTTTAGCGGGAATATTATGATAAAGAAGGGCAAGCTCAATATTTTCAGCCACCGTCAGTTCATCAATCAAATTAAACGACTGAAAGATGAAACCGATATTCTGCTTACGAATGTTTGCAAGCTTTGATTCAGGGTAACCCGCAACATTTTCATCCATAAAAAAATAGTCCCCACTTGTCGGAGTATCTAGCATACCAATAATATTAAGAAGTGTTGATTTACCACAACCTGATGGCCCCATAATGGCAACAAATTCTCCATGCTCTATTTCAATATTAACACTATTCAACGCAATGGTTTCGACCTCATCTGTCCTATAAACCTGCGAAAGATTATGAAGTTTTAGCATCTTGTTTCCTTTCCTTATTTACTGCTGCCATCCCATTAACTGGGTTTATTTTGGCATTCCTTGTTCTGTCGTACTCGGGTTCAATCTTTATTCAGCACCAATCTTCAAACGGTCCATATCTACAAAACTGGTGTAGGGTGACGTAACAACCCTCTCTCCTATTTCAAGCCCGTCTAGGACCTCTATGAAGCGAGAATTTCTGCGGCCAAGGCGCACACTGCGTTTCACTGCCTGATCGCCTTCTGGCGTAACAACAAAGACCCAGTTACCCCCTGTATCCTGGAAGAAAGCGCCATTTGGAATAAGGCTGGCTTTGGTTTCATCGCCCAAAGTTAATTTAGTTTGTAAGGTTTGCCCACGGCGAATACCCTCAGGTTGCTTTCCCTCAAAAACAAAGTCTACTTCGAACTGACCACTGGAAACCTGTGGATAGATCTTTGCAATTTTCATGCGAAACGTCTCGCCATCACGGTCAAAACCAGCTTCTTGTTCAAGGTCCACACGACCAAGATAAAACTCATCAATATTTGCTGTTAACTTATAATTCTCAGGGTCATCAATTTGACCCAAGCGGCCACCACGGTTGATACTCTGCCCAACCTCAACATTTAGACCAGATAATTTTCCGTCCACAGGGGCACGCACATGGAGGGCGTCTAAGTTTTTTCGTGAGAACTCTAGGTTTTGCTCAAGCCTTTCCGCAGCGCTTTTCAAAAATAATAGCTGTGCATCCTGTAACCGAGCATCTGTTGCTTGGCTCTCGAGAGTCACTGTTTGGCGGTTCTGGAAATATTCCAGCTCATCTTCGGTTTGATCAAGCTGTGATTGAGAAATCACATTTGTTCTGATCAACGCACGCTGCCGTTCTGCAAGGCGCGAAAGACGTTTTATCTGATAGTTAATTTCTACCAAATTACGCTTGTGTGATAATTTGTTCTGCTCAAGCTGCAATTCAATTGTGCGCATGTTATTCAATTGCTCAGTCACCGCAGCTTCATTACGGGTAACATCAAGTTGAAGGGTTGTATTGGATAGTTCAACAATCAAATCACCTTGCTTGAGAAGTGTACCATCTTCCACAAGTACTCGCTCAATCCGGCCACCCTCAATTGCATCAAGAAATACGGTTTTATAAGGTGTTACACGCCCTCTCACAGGAATAAAATCTTCAAAAATGCCACTCGTTACTTCAGAAACAACAATGCGATTCTGAGTAACTTTAAAGCTTCGCCCACTAGATACATCGGTAATGATTTTATTGATGAAAATGACACTAATAATAACCGCTGCTGCGATAAGTATTTTTTTCCAGTGTGTTTTCTTTTGCTCAACGCGGCGGTCCATCGCTGCCCCAGAAGCAGGTGAATTATGCTCCGCTTCAGCACCCACATGAGGGCCTGTAATTGGTTTTCCTCCGTGCATGGATATTGTATTATCCGTTGTTTTTTTCTTTTCCATGTCAGTCTTCCGTCACTCTACCTTAGGGCAAACGCATGCCATATACGCTTAGCCTTCACATATCCGCAAAGCTTGTGCCAACACCTTAATTCATTGATATTATTGATATATAGCCCAAATTAGCTGTCCTTTATATCTTTTTACTGTACGATATTGAACAGTTTGTGTACGCTTTCGAACAGAAAACTGAAATTGAAAAGCGACATAAATACGATGACAGTGAAAGAAGGCACCATCCTTATTGTAGATGATGATGAGGATATTTTAATAGCTGGCAAACTCCTCTTAAAACGCCACTATGCCCGAATAATACCCTGTAACAACCCCGAAAAGATCCCAGAGCTCATGGTAGAAAACACCTTTGATGCTATCCTGCTTGACATGAATTTTGGACCGGGAGAATCTACTGGAGAACAAGGCTTTTTATGGTTATCCCATATCTTAAAAATAGACCCTGAAGCCGTTGTTGTTATGATTACTGCACATGGTGGCGTCAATATAGCCGTTGAAGCTATGAAAAAGGGTGCGACAGATTTTATTGCCAAACCTTGGCATAATGAAAAGGTTATCGCCACACTCTCCGCTAGTGTAAAACTTCGGCGCTCTAGGAATGAAGCGGCAACCCTCAAAGAAAAAAACCGGACCCTGGCAAAAGCTGTAAGTGGGGGTTCCCAGCCTATACTCGGCAACAGCAACAAGATGCGTAAAATTCTTTCGGTTGTGGGCCGTACCGCACCGACAGACGCCAATGTTCTTATCCTTGGTGAAAATGGCACTGGGAAAGAGCTTATTGCCCGCGAACTTCATGCCCGCTCCGCCAGAGCTGACCGTATTTTCATGACTGTGGATTTGGGAGCCATAACAGAATCTCTTTTTGAGAGTGAGCTATTCGGTCATAAAAAAGGAGCCTTCACCGATGCCCATGACAATAGAGTTGGTCGCTTACAAGCCGCAGATGGAGGCACTCTTTTTCTGGATGAAATAGGTAACTTACCTCTACATTTACAGGCTAAACTTTTAACCGTCCTTGAACAGCGGCGTGTTACGCCGGTTGGCTCAGATAAGAGTATTCCCTTTGAAGTACGTGTACTAGCAGCAACCAACCTTTCAAATGAAAAATTACATAACGAAAATATATTTCGGCAGGATCTACTTTTTCGTCTTAACACAGTAGAAATACCCTTACCCCCCCTTCGGGAGAGAAAAGAAGATATTGCTGAAATTGCCCACTATTATGCAGCGTTTTATTGTCGAAAATATGGGCAAGAAACAAAAATATTCTCTGAGCAAGCATTAAATATTATCACCACCTATAACTGGCCCGGTAACATTCGTGCTTTACGACATGCCATTGAAAGGGCTGTTATCTTATCACAGCACAAAGAGTTCATGCCCCAAGACTTTCAGCTTGAGGTGCAGCCGGAACAGGCCGGAGCACTTATCTTGAACACCAATAGCCCTTCTATTACCGACAAGATAGATGACCTTAACCTAGAGCGACAGGAACGCCGCACTATCGAACAAGCCCTCAAAAAAAACCGCTATAACATTAGCCACGCCGCTAGGGATTTAGGCTTAACAAGAGCGGCATTATACCGAAGGATGGAAAAACATGGGCTTTAGCAAATTCAGCCTATTACTAGCCATTCGGTTGGTCTTTATTATGGTGTCCTTGCTTGGTGTAGCGTATCTTTTTATCATGCCAGGATTTCATGCCACAACCTTCCTTGTAAGCTGCCTGGTGATAGGGCAAACAATAGAAGTTGTTGGTTTTGTCTCCAAAACGAATAAAGAAGTAACCCGTTTTCTTGATGCTGCACGCTACGCAGACTTTAGCCAACAGTTTACTATGCAAAATTTTGGGTCTGGGTTTGGTGAATTAGGCCAAGCCTTCACTGTTATATTAGACCGTTTCAAAGCGGCCCGTACAGAGCAAGAAGAAGATTTGCGCCACCTAAAAGCCCTTATTGAGCACGTACCAGTCCCCCTATTATCTCTCTACGGCGATGGACACATTACGCTTTGGAATAACGCGGCTCGCCGTTTTTTTGGTAGTGCCCATGTTACTAATTTAAATCATCTTTCTCAATTTGGGGAAGAGTTTTCAAAACAAATAAGTGCCATCTCTGCGGGGGGGCGGTGCCTTACCACCTTTGTTACAGACGGCAGTGAACAGCAAATTACTATTGCCGCCACCCAAATTGTCATTGGGGGCCACAATGAAAAACTTGTTAGCTTACAGGATATCCAAAGTGAATTGGATAGTGTGCAGCTTCAAGCGTGGCAGGATTTAGTCCGTGTTTTGACGCATGAAATTATGAATTCCATCACTCCCGTTGCATCTCTTGCCAAGACCGCCGTTGACCTTGTAGAGGATGTGTCGGAAAAAGTAGAGACGTTACCGGAAATTTTGGATGATATAAATGATGTAAAAGATGCCGTTAATACAGTAGCGCGGCGTTCCGATAGTTTAATGAACTTTGTTTCAAGTTATCGTAGCTTAACCAGACTAGCTCCACCCATCAAAACCACCTTCAAGCTCACTAAGCTTTTTATTCAAGTATCCAAGGTAACTACTCTTGAATGGGAGGAAAAAGGCATTCAGCTCATTACAAAAGTTGATCCGCAAGGCCTTGACCTTACTGCTGACCGAGACATGCTTGAGCAAATTCTTATCAACCTCCTCCAGAATGCTGCCCAAGCCATACATGGTCATACTTACAACCCCGACACTAGCCCGACTGTCTGGTTACGTGGCCGCCTTAGTAAACGTGGCCGAATTACAATTGATATAAGTGACAATGGCCCTGGCATTCCCGCTGCCATTGTCAAAAAAATATTTGTTCCTTTCTTTACCACAAAACATGATGGGAGTGGTGTTGGGCTGGCCCTCACTAGACAAGTGATGATTGCCCATGGGGGTTCTGTTGGAGTGTCTCAGCGTGAAGGTGGTGGCACTGTTCTGACCCTTACTTTTTGAGAAATATTGAAATATTTATTACTCGTTTTTTAATCGAAGAAAAATTAGTGTACCGTGCCATCAATATATGAATAGAAACACAGGGCCCTTCATCCTTGGATAGCTATACAAAAGATTTTACTATTGCTGATATTCATTGGTCCAAAGGGAAGGAGTTATTCTCTTGGTGGAATACTGCACGCGAAGACAGAGCTTTTCCTAACCGCTCAGCCTTTTCACCAATTCAAGCACCTTCCCTACTATCTACCATGCAGCTGATTGATGTAGGCGGCAAGGCACGGTCGTATACAGCCCGACTAGTGGGAACAGGCATTGCGGAGGTTTTAGGCTTCGACCCTACAGGAAAAGCGCTAAACGAACTCCCTAATACTGAAAAGGTGAGGATAGCATATGATTGGGTTGTCGATAACAGGAAGCCTATTCTTCGTAAAGATGTGCCTGTCAAATGGGGAGAGAAAGATTTTATGGTTTTTTCTGCACTTATTGTGCCGCTAGGCCATAAGGATGACGCCGTCAGTATGCTAATGCTACATTTTAATTTTGGAAAAACATAAGCGAGAAGTCCTCAAACCTTCTGTAGGTTGGATTTGTGGCCAAGATTAAGCTACTCAATATCGTTTTAAGCCTATAAACAGCGACACCTTCAGTAACTTAGACCCTCTTAAGGTATGAGCTAACCATCCGCTCCGCATATACACAGCGGATGGTTAACCTAATACCCACAACTAGAAAGTTGCTCTTAGCCCAACACGGCTCTTTCTTTCCGTGCGGATAACTGTACTGCCTAAATCTTCATCTTCTAATATATTCTCAATGGATAGAAATATTTCAAGATTGTCACTTAAATGGTAAGCCGCCCGAGCATCGACCCCAAATGAAGAACCAAAGTTTGTCCGGGAAAAACCGCCTTGGGGTTGCGGAATGAAGCTTGAAGTCTCTGAACGGTAGCGGGCAAAAATATCTAATTCAAATTTGTCTTTTGTATATCCTGCATGCAAATTCACTTTATGGGTTGGCGTGTTCGCGTCAAATGCAACTGGCAAAAATACAAAATCGCCTTCTGAGCCAGGGAAATTCTCTTTAACTTTATTAAGTGTATAATTGATATCCCAGGTCAATGTGTCACTAACCTTACCTTCGAGCGTTGCTTCAATGCCGTAGGATTCAAATTCACCAATATTAGAAGCTACACCCGTAAATATTGGTACTGCTGGCGGAAATAAATTTGGTGCTGGGGGGAAAACACTCACATCCTTAAATTTAGTGTAAAACCCAGCAAGTCTAACCAATAGACCATTTTCTGGAAACTTTTTATCAAAACTCAGTTCAAAATTATCGTTTACAAGCGGTTTGAGGTTGGGGTTGCCTGTAAAGATAAAGGGAGGCTGAGTTGGGAAAAGAAATGTCGACCCCAAGTTGATAAGCGACGGCAACTGCACACCACGTGAGACAATCGCCCTCAATACTGCTGTATCACTAACAGCAAACCTTAAGCTCACATTATAGGCAAGCTCGGTAAGGTTGCGATCAAAGTCAGATTCAGGAAACGGAAACAGAGTGTCCAAGCCGCCGGAATGGCCAAGTTTTACATGGTCGAGCCGTGCAGCAATTGTTGTTGTCACTTTTTCGCTGAAAACATGTTCCCACATAGCGGAAGCAGCAAATAGTTTAAAATTAGTGGCCCCTGAAAGGTTCGTGAAATCCGACTTACCCTCATATTCATTAAACCTATATTCAGCGGCTAGGCGAAAGTTATTATTATTACCAATTGAAAATAAATCTTCTAGTTTCGCCACCCAAACGCTGGTGTCCATATCAAAAGCACCGAGCACGCCAGTCCCAAAGGGGTCATATTTATTGACGAGGCCATTGCGATATACAGTTGCTTTGATCTGCCCAAGGCTTTCTGTATCAAGAACATATTCAAGGCGCGCATTGTTGGTCTCAAAACTTGCCGGCATAAAAAAGAAAATTGGTACAAGAGCTAGATTCTGGTTTTTGTTCCACCCTCCAGACACGGTCAACTGTGAAGTATCACTGACACGGATAACACTTTCCATAGAGATACTTTGGCGTTTTGGTTTCGTCCCGCGTAAAATAAGTTCAGCGCTATCAAAATCTTCCGCCTCACTGTAACCACCTGAAAGCCTCAGCCCAAAAGCTTCGGAAAGCTTATAACTGCCAACAGCCGACAAACGCAGTTCATTATTCTCACCATATTCCGCTGTGAAGCTGGTTTTCTCATTAAACAATGGATTATATGTTACAATATTCACAACCCCCAGAACGGCGTTGAACCCAAATAATGCGCCTTGTGGTCCTTTAACAACCTCGATTTGGCGTATTTCATCAAGCTCTACGCCCAATCCATCCCAGTTCACCATTCCGAAATGATCTAAATATACTTGCCTGCCATTTACCATAACAAGCAGAAGAGGATTAAATGGTTGGATGCCTCCGCGAATGCCAACGTCTGCACGGTACGACGAGGGTTGAAGTACCTCCATCCCTGCATAGTCTCTTAAAATGATACCCACATTAGTGCGTCCCGAACGCCGAATTTCTTCAGGCGTAATGATAATCATCGTTGCTGGCACTTCAGAAGCGCGCTGCGGTCTACCGGTGGCGCTTGTAGTAACGGGTTCACCAAATAGCATTTCAAAGGAAGCATAGTCCATTGCCTGTGCCGACACTTTCACACTTAATAAAGCTGAAAAACAACACCCGCCCATAAAAAGAAAAAATTTATTTTTAGTCATCTTTTACTAACCTTTCTCGTCCACAGACACGCATCGCTATTGTTTTTTCACCAACATCAAAAAAGCGGAATTGAATTTTATGCCACTTTGCTCAGCAAGAGCCTGGTTTACCAAAATTTCAACGCGTGGCGTAGACTTGACCGAGGTAGCGCAGTGATTATTTTTCACACAATTATCATCGGTAGATACAGCAAGTATTTTAAGCGTCACTGCCTGCTGTCCAATGGCTTCGTGAAAGGCTTCAAGCCCAGAAGGTATAAAAACCACATCAACTTCTTTGAGTGGATACAAATCAGAGGCCGAGACCTTTTGGGCCACTAAATTTTTTTTCCCTGCCTTGGCATTCGCGGTAAAAAAAGCAATGATCTTATCTGCATCCTTGACAGAGTTTGGATTGGCGGATTCTTCAATTACTGCCATCAACACCGTTGGGGATGTTACAGATTCAAGGAATGAAACTGTCCTTGATATAATCTTTAAGTCTTTCTCTGAAACTTCCGCATATGCAGGCGCATCCCCTACATACATGCTGGTTGCTGCAAGCGTAAAAAAGAAAAGTTTGGCAAACTTTATACAACTGGCTCGCAATTGATTTAATTTATGCTGCATCGAGCATCTCCACTGATAACAAGGCTATCGGGTTCATTCAAATTGTAACGAACCTCGTTGATACAGAGTAAGGTTGAAATTTTCGTTAATAGCCTTGTTTCATTGCAGATGGACTGGCTATTGCGCACTTCAAGTGACACTCACCTCTGTCAAAAATTTATTGCAAATAGAAAATTAAAGTATAGAAAAACCTCCCTTAGTTACTTCCAGTGTAACCAGAGGTTTTGAGCCATTGCTCAGCAAGTGGCTGGGCTGTTGCATGGTTTGTTAGATAAGCAGCAGCTACCCTGAGTAAAGGGCATACTCTATGAGATTGGAGCCAATTGGCAACCAAACAGAAAAACAGAAACGTCTATCCCAAGGCTTTTAAAATGGGTTCTATGCAAGTTCTGCTAAGCAGCTTCAAGTCAGGCCTTTTTTGAGCCATTTCGTCTGATAGCACCATCCCAAAAGGCATATAATAGGGCAAGAGCTACTATAGCGCTCATAACTTCAATGGCGCTTTTACCGTGCCCAAAGATCGCTATTATAACTATCAATATGAAAATAAAGCCATTACGGAACAATGATGTTTTTGCAAAAGCCTCTTGAGGGCATGTAACAAAATGGAGGAATACGCCGCCAATCCACCACAAGCTATAGCCCCCTATAAGAATAGCCAGTGCAGCACTCTCCACACCTTCACTCCCGCTACCTGCAATAACACGCATGGTACCTATACCCACCGCCACAATACCAAGCAACAAAGGGTAGTGACTATAAATATATGGCTGACCAGACCCCAACTCAACACTTCCTGTGGCCCGTTCAATCTGTCGGAAATATGTCCACCAAATTGTGGCGGCCAGAATAAATGACAGTGCTGCTACAAGAAGACTTGTTGTGTTCCAAATAAGATTTTCAAGGCCGTTGACAACAGCAAAAATATTTTCCCCTAATACAATAATTGTAAACAAGCCAAAACGCTCGGGAATATGCTCAGCATTAACTGTTGTACCCGCATACCGTGTTTTCCAAATATACCAGGGCACAAGCATGTCAAAGCCTAATGCAATTGCCCAAACCCAATACATTTGTGGTCCATGCAAGAAAAGTGAGCTTGCCCATATACAGGCACTAACCCCAAACCCTACTAAATACACTTTTATGACGCTGCGCACCTCAGCAACATGTTTATATGCCCGCCCTAATAAGGTCAGAAGAATAAGCCGTGACCCTAAGTACGCCAACCCAAATGCAAAACCATGGCCATGTGCGGCATTATGCACTTCAACTGCCATAACGATCAGAGTAAACATGTTAAGAAACGTAAGAAGCCGAAAAGCAGGATCATCAGAATCAAACCGCGTGGAATAAATTGTGTGACCACACCACACCCAAAATACAAGGGCAAACAACCCTGCATATATCAGGCCGTCATAGAAAGTTTGAGCCCCAACTAGCAAATGGCCTATTTGTGCTATTGCTGCGACCAGAACCAGGTCAAAAAACAACTCTAACCAAGTAGCATGGCGATCTTCGTCGTGAGGCCTAAGCCTAGGAGGGGTAAGCATTTTTGAAAGCATATTTAGGGTCTCTTCATAGGCTATAGTCAGGCAGTACATAAGACCATAGCTTGATTAATAAAAAAACCATAAAATAGAGAGAATACTACTACTCTGGAAATAACAGTTATCAACCAGCAAAGGCGCTCTGTACAGAATCTAATAAACCATCTAAATGTTTCAATGTTCGTTCATCAGTAATGCGCCCCTCTGTTATCATATTTTGAGCGCCCGGAATTGAAATTTCTGGTAGGGCCACCACATGGGAAAGTGTGCCTGTCAATATTGCCTTAAGGTGTTGCTGTGCACGCACGCCGCCTGTAAAAGCCATGGAGGCACTTACAATACCAACAACCTTACCTTTAAAAACAGAATTGTACGCTGGCCGTGATGCCCAATCGATTGCATTTTTCAGCACACCTGGCACACTGTAGTTATATTCTGGTGTTGCAATGATAAGCGCGTCTGCGTCTGCAACTGCCTTTTTGAATGCTATTACAGACGGAGGACCATCCCCAACATCTAGGTCTGCATTATAGTGCGGTAGATTCGAAATTTCTGCGAGGACCATTTCAACTTCTGCTGAACACCGACCCTGCATCACTTTAAGAATTGAAGTATTGAACGAGTTTGCTCTCAAACTACCTGAAATTCCAAGAATTTTCATAATCTTCCCAACTAGGTCTTTATGTTAATGTCAATATCAGGCCTTAAGCCGGTCTAATTCTTTTATATCCGGCAAAGGAATAAACTCATCCTCGTCACCAGGTACTTTTTCAAATTTCCCATCTTGCCAGTCCTTCGCGGCCACACGAAGGCGCTCAAGTGAAGAAGAAGAAAAATTCCACCAAATATACCGCGGGCCGTCCATTGCCGCACCACCCAGTACCATCATATGTGTGTCAGATGTTGCCTTAACAATTACATCAACACCTGGCTTCAAGCTAATCATCTGCAATGGTTCATAGGCCTGACCCTCGATCTCGATAGCGCCCGAAACAATAAATAATGCACGTTCTTCCGTTTTCTTAGAGACAGACAATTGCCCACCAGTGATCATTCGAACATCTGCATACAATGTTTCCCAGTCCATATGCACAGGGGATTTCATCCCGAAAGCCTCGCCCATGATCAGACGAATATCAACACCCTCAGCACTGCTCTCAGGCAATTCTACCTTATCATAATGGCGAAAGGAGGGGGCAGTTTCCTCCAAAGCCTGCGGGAGTGCGAGCCAACTTTGAATTCCAAAAAGACTTGAATGGCTTGCCCGCGCCTCCGGGCCTGAACGTTCCGAGTGAACAATACCTCTGCCTGCAGTCATAAGGTTTACGTCCCCTGGCTGGATAGTCATTGAAGTACCAAGAGAATCTTTATGATCCATAGTGCCCTTAAATAAATAGGTGACCGTCGAAAGACCAATATGGGGATGAGGGCGCACATCCAACCCTTTGCCCTCTAAAAATTCACCCGGGCCCATCTCATCCCAAAAAATAAAGGGACCAATCATGCGTTTCTGACGCGATGGCAGTGCCCGATTAACAAAAAAACCCCCAATATCACCTGTGCGGGGCACAATAACCATTTCCACAGAGCCTTGATTATCGTTGGTGCTGTAGCTTGGTTCGTCACAAGGTAATAGGCTCATATTTTTCTCCTGATTTTTGGTAAGGTCACCGGTCAAGAACTGCCTGTTGGTCTGAATAGTCTGCTAAACAAAGGCACTTCTTTACTGTCCCAAAGAATAGTGTGGGTACGTTCCGCGCCTTACCCTCTAAGTCAATCTATAAAAAGACTTTCTCTTTTTATAGTGTTATTTCACCTCTGTTGCCAAAGTTGCATTAGTTCATTCTTGAACATAAGATCACCGCCCCCTAGACACAGTCAATAATTAAAGAAAAAATAGGATGCCAAGCAAGCTCAGCAACCCTATTATAAAATTTAGTGTGCACCCTCCTTGGCATCAAACATTTCTTTGGCATAAATAATGCCGAGACCATACCCACCACCATGTTCTTTAGCGATGCCTGTTACTGCCTCGTAGGTTTCACCCCGTACCCAGTCGCGTTGTAGTTCAAGCATATACTGAAGCCATGTGATAGGCTGAGCACCTGCCTGTACCATACGCAGTACTGCCATATTGTGTGCATCTTCGCTCACGCCGCCTGAAGCATCGGTTACAAAATATACTTCATAGCCCTGCTCGAGCGCAGAAAGTACCGGGCCAACACCACAAACCTCTGTCCATAATGCAGCAATTACGATTTTTTTCCTGCCAATTTGGTTTACCTTATCAGTAATTCTCTTGTCCTCCCATGTATTCATAGTCGTCCGGTCGATGGGCTTTTGGCCGGGAAAAACACTCTGGACTTCAGGGAAAATTGCCCCCGAGAAGCTCTTTTCTGCAACTGTCGTCAGAATGACAGGTACCTCAAATGCTTTTGCTGATTTTGCAAGTCCGGTAACATTGTTCCGGAGTTCAACAATATCAATCGATTTAGTGGCAAAAGCCATTTGCGGCTGATGATCAATCAAAATGAGTGTATGGTTATTGGGATCCAACATACTTTTAGCTGGCGTAGGGTTAGCCTCTGCCACTGTTGCTGACGTCATCATAATTGCAGCAAAAAACGCCGTCATCACATGCAGTGTTTTATGTAGAAATTTCATGGATTTCTCCTCACTTTCCTATAGTAAAGCTTAACTTTTAATGATGCGCCGTCATGTCAAATAACAAGACTTCGCTGTGTGTAGTTGCCGTTAGTTCAATTTCTGCCTCACCTTCGATAGCAGCACCATCGCCTGCCTTGATATGTTTCCCATTCAGTGTGAAAGAACCTTTCACTGCCTGCACCCAGACTAGTCGGTCCAATTTTGTCTTATGGAGCACTGTTTCTCCTGCCGGTATAATTGAAGAATACAGATCAACGTCCTGATTAATTTCCACTGAACCATCTCGGCCGGAAGCACTCCCCACCAAACACCAGCGACCTGTTTTTTTGTCGTCAGTGAAGGCTTTTTGTTCATAGGAAGGTCGCAAACCTTGCTGCGCAGGTTCAATCCAGATTTGTAGAAAATGAACTGGGTTTTCTTTCGAATGATTATATTCGCTGTGTCTTATACCACTTCCCGCAGTCATGCGTTGCATGTCACCAGGTAAAATCACAGAGCCCGTACCCAGCGTATCCTTGTGTTCAAGGCCGCCCTCAATGACATACGATATGATTTCCATATCGCGGTGCCCATGTGAAGGAAAACCTTGGCCGGGTTGAACACGGTCTTCGTTGATAACGCGCAACGGACCAAAACCCATATGATTGGGGTTATAATAATTCCCAAATGAGAATGTATGATGGCTATTGAGCCAACCATGGTTGGCCATACCGCGCTCTTCGCTTTTCCGGATGTTAATCATGCTTACTCTCCTAACGTGTTATTGTCTTAGGGGCAATGTAATAACTACATATATAATTGACAATTATTATAATAATTGACACATTGTATCTATTTACTTGACAATAGGGCATGAATTATGGGTAAATTTAGTAATAATGCCGCCTTTATTGGTGTAATAGAGCATGGCAGTTTTGCCGAAGCTGCCCGCAAAATGGGGCTTTCGCGTTCGCATGTGAATAAGTCAGTGATTGCACTGGAGGATGCTCTCGGCGTGCAACTGTTAGTACGAACAACCCGCAAAGTCAGTCCCACCCCCAGTGGCGAAGCCTATTACAAACATGTACGTAGAATTATGACTGATTTAGAGGACGCTGAGCGTGCAGTTTCTGAAGACAATGATGAACCCAGAGGTATTTTAAGACTAAATGCGCCCATGTCCTTTGGTTCCTTGCACTTAGCGTCTGCCATTACTGACTTTATGTGCCAATACCCAAAGTTGAGTGTGGAGTTAAGCCTTGATGACCGCTTTATTGACCCTATTGCTGAAGGGTATGATGCCACTATTCGCATCGCTGAACTCAACAACAGTCCATCGTTGATTGATCACCCAATTGTCAAGGTACGGCGTTATTTTATGGCGTCCCCTCAGTTTCTGCGAGAAAACGGCCAAATTGAAGCCCCTGAGCAACTTAAGAGCCTGCGGTGCTTGCATTATGGCACCCTTGGTGAAGGTCATATGTGGCGGATTGTCGGCAACGACAAAACACATACTATTCAGGTCAATGGCGTGATGTGTGCCAATAACGGCGAAGTTTTATATGAAGCTGCCAAGCGTGGATTAGGCATTGCTTTCTTGCCAACCTTTATTGCAGGGCCTGCTCTGCAAAGTGGGGAATTGGTCCGTGTACTAACAGAGTATACCCCCCCTGAAATTCATCTCATGTTATTGTACCCACCGAACCGACATCTAGCCCCAAAGATAAAACGACTGATAGACTTTCTGTATGATCGCTTTGGCGGTCGTCCGTATTGGGACCTATTTGAGTGATACCTGTTTCAAAAACGCCATATCAATCATCTTATTAGGCACAACAACAGAGGCAGGTTTCCCGGACAGATATGAACCACTCTCTAACCACACCAAGCCACCAACTTGACCACTATTTTAAAACGCCCTAGAGGAACCCTCTAACAATCTTGGCTTCACGCTCCAGTAAAATCCCTTCAGCGACATTCATATGTTGCGACAAGATACTCCTGACCTCTTGTTCGTTTTCTTTCCGCAAGGCATCATATAAAGCCATTTGATAGTATTTGCCGGTTTCAAAAAGATCAGGGTTCGGCTGGTCGTAGATTTCTTTACAGATTGTGAGTTCTTTCAATAGCTTGATAAGGAACAGGCAATTGAAAGATAAAATGGGATTAGAACATAACTCAGCCATCACTTCATGAAATTGAAACTCATCTAACCTTTGTTGGTACTCGGCCTCTGGGGTTTCGTTATGTGATGAATAGATAGTCGTGGTTCTGTGTAAACGTTCTAAATCTGTGTTTGATAAGTTACCAACCAGACTTGCCGCCATTTCTGGTTCCATAATTTTCCGCATTTGGTAGATATTTCGGATCGTTAATGGCGTGCTGTAAAAGTAGGCAGATAACAAAGACATGGTTTTGCTGACTGACGTATTTGATAAAAAAGCACCGCCGCCAGGCCCTGTCTTAATATTAACAAGGCCCTGAATTTCTAAGGTTTTCAATGTTTCTCTTATGGTGGCTTTTGAAGCGTTAAACTCTGTTATCAAGTCCTTTTCTTGCGGTAGCCGGTCCCCTGGTTTCATATTGAACTCAACAATTTTAGATTTGAGATTTTCTACGATAACGTCAGAGCGCTTCATTATTGTTGCCCATTGCTAATTAACCTTTGGTTCCAAGCTTCAATAAAATAGTTTTTAGTACATTCATCGCACTGGTGCAATCTTCAGCTGTAACAGATTCATCAGGGTGGTGACTAAGGCCATCTTTACATCGAACAAATAACATCGCGCATGATGTTAAAAAATGCATTGCAAGGCCGTCGTGACCTGCACCGCTAAAAACTTTCTTCAGTGAAATACCGTTTTCCTGAATGGCTTCCGCAATGACAGACGACAATTCAGCATCACATTGAAACCCTTTCTGTTGGTATATGCACTCGGAAGAGACACCCTTGTAACCTTTAAGAAACGAGGCTAGCTCATTTCTCACAAAGGTAAGAACACCATCATGAGGTGAACGAAGTTCAATGGTCAAATCCACGGCTGCTGGAATTACATTCACCGAATTCGGATAAATTGCCATTTTCCCGACAACACCAACAAGGTCCGTTGTCTCTAAACATATTTTATTAACAAATCTGACAATATCAGCCGCTACAACGAGTGCATCCTGGCGCATATGCATCGGGACGGTACCTGCGTGCCCTGCTTTACCTAAAACTTTTACCTGATGACGTTCGATGCCCGTAACTGAAGTTACCAATCCAACAGGCACGTTCTCATCCTCTAAAATTGGCCCTTGTTCAACATGAAGTTCGAGAAAACCCATAATCTCTGTTTTGTTTCGAGCAATTTGAGGAATCTTGTTTATGTGAAGACCAAAATGCTCCATCGCATCCTGCATAGAAACTCCGTCATTGTCTTCCCGAAGTAGTATGCTTTTATCAAAATTGCCCGCAATAGCGCTGGAGCCCACAAGGGTAGAAGAAAACCGTGTTCCCTCTTCATCGCCAAATGCAATAATTTCAACATTGTAGGGAAGCGGTTCCATATCTGCCAAAACCAACATTGGTAATACAATGCCCAGCATTCCATCATATTTTCCGCCATTACGCACACTGTCTTGGTGCGAACCAATTAACAAAGTTGGCGCGCCAGGATCAGCAGAACAGCGTTTCAGAGTAACATTACCACTATCGTCAAGATGGTGCCTTAAATTAATCTGTTTTGCTTTATCTGCCAGCCAGTCAATCAACTTTCGGTGCTCGTCTGTCAGAAACAGACGTGTCACTCCTTCTCCGGGCAGGGAAAATTGGGCCGCTTCATCGAGCCACCGTAAAGCCAGTTCGCCGTTCATGGTAATTTCTCCGGCTTGTTTGGGTTGATGCGAGTAGGAATAGAGTTATAGAACACCGTAAAAGGACTATTATTTAGACGTTCCAGCAGACGTTGCAATTCATCGATTGCATCGCCACTTGTATAGTCTATGCGCAAGTCGATTGGTGCTTTTTCGAGATAGTCAATTTTCAGAGCTGCCGATACCAGTCCCCGTGCGTCACCGCCGGCTCTTTGACCAGCTTTTAATGATAGTAGTAACCGCTCGCTGAGCTCCGCCTTTTTGTGGCTTTGGTAAGTCTCAAGAATTGCAGGCAAGACGTCACTGTTTGAAAGCATGTTTCCTGCCACAGCTAACCAATTGCTGTGTATTTGGCCCTTATGTTCAAGGCAGAGGTTCCCTGTCCAGCCACCTGCCAAGCCAGTTTTATTCACAATTAGAAATTGCCTGTGTTGGAAGCCTCTGTCCCCGCTTTTTAGATCATTAACTATGGCAGAAACCGCCTGTTCTTGCTCAAGCCACACCAATGACTTTTCACCGTATAGCCAATTGGTAAAATTACCCTGCGTGGCACATGCCCCAACGCCGGCCTTGACATATGGGACGTAGCCACCCACGCACATTTCGCCCGTAGCGGTAGCAACGCCCGCAGCGCCTGTGTGGGAGTCATAAGCCACGATAGAAAAAGTCATAATAAACTCCGATAAAATCAATATATAGCATTATAAAATTGACTATATTATTAATTTATCATATTAAATTATTTGAAATGTTCAAGCGTTAATGTTTTAAATGAAGCCTGGGAGGACTAAATGACATTAAAACTGGCAAAAAAATCGTCGCTTGTAATAGCGTTAATGACGACAACACATGTGCCGGCTGCGTTTGCTCAAGAGGCAGGAGCAACGGCAGGACCCGAAGTTTTTGACGAGATAGTGGTTACGGGGTCACGGATTCAGCGGAGCACAGCATCAACACCTATTCCGGTAACGACTATTGGTGAAAATACAATCAAGTATAATGCCAATACTCAAGTGTCTGACTTAATTAACGAGCTACCTTCAATCCGAACAACACAGTCGGACGCAAATACCAACATTGGCGCTGAACAAGAAGCAGGGGCCGCCTTCATTGATTTGCGCGGGCTAGGTATTGACCGGACATTAGTGTTGGTTAATGGTCGCCGCCATGTTGGCGGGAGGCCTGGCTCAGCTGCCGTAGATACAAATACACTACCAATCGCGCTTGTTGAACGCATTGAAGTCATTACAGGTGGTGCGTCAGCTGTATACGGCGCTGATGCAGTGTCCGGTGTCGTAAATTTTATTATGAAAGAGGATTTTGAAGGGTTAGTTTTTGATGGCCAAGCAGGTGTTGCTGATAGAGGCGATGGTGAACGTTTCTCATTGAGCCTAACTGGCGGTTCAAACTTTAATGACGATCGGGGTAACGCCTATTTTAATGTAAACTATGTGAACTCTGGTGGTATTATCGGACAAGACCGTGATTATGCTAATCAGCGAATACGGTTTGCAACAAACCCTGCTAACACAGGGCCTGACGACGGCATTCCAGATCAAATTCTTTTTTCGAATACAGGGTTTATTTCAACACCACCGGGGGGCCGTGTGCAATTCAGGGATGGTGCGGGCACTACTATTGGCCGCGACTTTGGAGGACCTTTTACATTTGATTCAAACGGTAACTTGGTGCCGCAAAATGAGGGGCAGCTTGTCGAATCATTCCTTTCAATAGGCGGCGATGATGCGACGGATCTTTCGCGGTTCGATTCTTTACAAATTCCGGTCGAGCGGTTTTTGGCAACCGCCGGTGGCCGTTATGAGTTAGGCGAAAACATCGAAGCCTTCGGCAGTATCAAATATGCTAGAACCACAGCAGAAACAGCTGAACAAACGACGTTTAGCCTACCAAATCTTGCGCCAATTATCATACGAGCCGATAACCCTTTTGTTCCAGATGCTTTAAGGACAATCCTGACAGAGCGTGGTGATGAGGATTTTTTTGTTTCCCGTACCAATATTGATCATGGGCAAAGGCAGTCTTCCTCTGAACGTGAAACGCTCCAGTTTGTAGCGGGTTTGAAAGGCACATTTTCTCCAAACCTTGATTACTCTATACATTATCAATATGGCACAACCGAAATTGATGCGACTTTTATCAACAGACAAATTGCATCACGGTTTGCGCAGGCATTAGACGCAGTTGTTGATCCAACGACGTCTCAAATCGTTTGTAGAGATCAGTCTAATGGATGTGTACCTATTAATGTATTGGGCCCAAATGCCGCGACACCAGAGGCTTTGGGTTTTATTACCGAGGACTTTCAGACATTTGGCGAATTAAAGCAACAGGTGGTCAACGCTACATTCACCGGAAACACTCAGGATTTTCTCGATTTACAAGGCGGTCCTATTGGGTTTGCTTTTGGGGGCGAATATCGCAAGGAAAATACAAAAAGTATTGAGGGTTTCTTTCGCAACACCGGCGACCTTTTCAATGCTCAGCCACTTGATGACACATCAGGGGCGTTTGATGTTATTGAAGGTTTTGCAGAGGTTGTCGTTCCTATTGTGAGTGACCTACCATTTGCGAAGTCTGTAAACCTTGAAGCCGCTGTACGCATTAGTGATTATTCCACAATTGGGTCGACAGTTTCCTGGAAAGTGGGAGGTGATTGGGCCCCTTCTTCCGATCTTCGGTTCAGGGTAAATATATCAAACGCTGTAAGAGCACCTAATATTGGCGAGCTTTTTGCGCCAAACGATATTTCGCTCCAGTTTCTAATTGATCCTTGTGATACCAATAACCTGGGTTCAGGGTCTTCTAACCGCCGTACTAACTGTGCCGCTGCCGGTGTACCGGCTGACTTTGAATCGCAGTCACAAAACGCGAATGTTACTATTCTTACAGGAGGTAATCCGAATTTATCTGAGGAAGAAGCCGACTCTGTTACTTTTGGGGTTGTACTTACACCAGACTTTATTCCCAACTTCACACTGGCGGTTGACTATTATGATATTAAGATTTCCGGGGCGATTAATGGCTTTCCAGCTCAAGATGTTGTGAATAGTTGCTATGATGCAGAGTCATTAGATAATCCTTTTTGTACACTTGTAACACGTCAAAGTAACAACCAGTTTGATCAAATAAGCAGTACACTCATCAATGTTGCTTCCTTTGAAACATCCGGTATTGACATTGATGCACGGTATAACTTCGCTCTGGAAGATCTTAGCAGCAATCTAGCTGGAGAAATGTACTTTGCATTCAACGGAACATATGTTGACAAACTCACTTTCTTTGGCACGCCTGGTGGCACAGCGAATGAGGAAGCCGGTGAGCTTGGCGACCCGCATTTTTCTTTCAATTTCAGAACTACGTATATTTGGGACAAATTTACATTCAGTCTTGAAGAGCGGTATTTGGGCAATCAAGTGTTTAACAACGCAGAACCAGCCGAAGTTCGGTTCCCAAATGATACAGGAAGTGAATGGTACACAGACATCCAGTTTCGGTACCAGATGAACGAACAGATTGAACTCTATGCTGGTGTAGATAATCTTTTTGATAATGCGCCGCCAACGATCGCTCGGGTCCCTGAAATCCGAAGTTTCACTGGTGATTCTATTATATATAATTCGATTGGCCGGTTTGTCCGTGGCGGTGTTAGAGTAAATTTCTAAGCGAAGGGTAATACCTTTTGTATGTGGAATAAAAATCTATGGTTCATAACAAACAAAACAAGCAAGACCATTGGATCCCTGATCCAATGGTCCTTATCTTCGGCATTCTGGTTATTGGCGCAGCCCTAACGCATTTGGTGCCCGCCGGAGAGTTCGACAGGGAAATTATAGGGGGTATTACGCGGATTGTTGATGGGTCCTATCACCTTGTCACAGAAAACCCAGCCACAGTTCTTGATGTCTTTGTGGCCATACCGCGCGGTTTGATTGAGGCCTCCCAGTATCTCTTCATTGTATTTATCGCAGGCGGACTGTTTCATTTGATCCGAAATACTGGTGCCATGGAAACTGGTATAGGTGTGCTGGTGAATAGCCTCGGGCCAAAAAATCAGCATGCTATTATTATCCTGACAACATTTGTATTTGGTTTTTTTGGTGCCGCCGTTGGTTTTGAAAACAACATTGCCCTGGTACCAATTGGGGTTGTTGTCGCCCGTGCAGTTGGCTGCAGTAATGTTATTGGTGCGGGAATGGCGGTTGGTGGCATAGGAGTTGGTTTTGCCTTATCACCTATAAACCCTTATACAGTTGGTGTTGCTCAAGGGGTTGCTGAGTTGGCGCTATTCTCTGGCTGGGAGCTACGGCTTACGCTCTTGCTTTCTGCTCTTTCTGGCTTATGTTTTTTTCTTTTGCGCGAAATCAAGTTTCAGAAGACAACCCAAACAGATTCTGCTGATATTACTAAAGCTACCCTCAACGGCGTTCAAATACTGACTTTAGCAATTTTTGTCTCCGGTCTGGCAGCCATGTTATTTGGAATTTTTCGGTATGGTTGGTACATCAATGAAATTGCGGCTGTGTTTCTTATCCTTTCCATCCTTATTGGGATAGTCAACAGACTGGGTGCCAACGACATTGTCACTACCTTAATGGAAGGTGCCTCTCAGGTAACATCTGGTGCACTGGTAATCGGCGTTGCTGCATCCATTAAAGTGGTATTAGATGATGGTAAAATTACCGATACCATCATTTACGAACTAAGCACCCTACTCCAAGGTACAGCTCCAATCGTGTCCGCTATATCCATGTCAATGGTGCAAGGCATTGTTAATATCTTTATTCCAGGAGGCTCAGGGCAGGCGCTCGTAACTATGCCCGTCATGGCACCCTTGGGCGACATGCTTAACTTAAGCCGTCAAGTCACCGTACTTGCGTTCCAGGTGGGTGACGGGATCACCAACCTTATTGTACCAACATCAGGAGGCACGCTAGCAATGTTAGCAATCGCACGCATAGACTATGCTACATGGTTGCGGTTCATTTGGGTTTATGTGGTAGCTGCGTACCTACTTTCTTGGGCCTTTCTCGCCGTTGCGGTCGCAATAGGCTATTAGCAGGATAATGATATGCCGTTACGGCCGTAACACAATAATAAGGCAAAGGAGAACCGCGAGGCTGCACACGCCTTCTCCATGATGGTTGTTCCAAACATAGCGTTCAATGAAATAGTTGAGTGACGTTACAGAATAGATATCCAGATAAAAGACACTTTATATTCGTGAGGCATTAGGCGACAACAGTAGGATGTGACTTAATGCTGTATGGTACTGCATCAAACACAACCTTAACACAAGAACAGAGCGGTACGTCGCGGCTGTAGCCATTTTTGGTATCAGGTAAATACGCGACACTGACTTACTAAGGCTTACCTACGTCCAAACGAGCGCCAAAAAGTCACACTGGCGTGCTGGATGCTGGCATGTCACAAATGGAAGTGAACAAAGTCGAAGCAGCGCACCGCTCAATCTTTGTTGCAGGATGGCACCCAGCTGTTGGCTGGGTGTGTGCCGGCGCTCTTGCTTGGCATTTTGTACTCTATGACATTGCAGTCTGGGCCTAGCTTGCCTACTTTCCTGATAGTCCGGCATTACCCGAGTTGGGTGGCACAGGTGAACTTGTGGCTGTGCTGTTTAGTATGCTGGGTCTTGGAGGGCTCAGAAGCTTTGAAAAAATGCGGGGACTGAGCCAATAATTGTTTGCCTCAATGATGGCTCAATCCAGTGATCATATAGAATGCAACAATTTTTCTTCTGTAAAGGTTGGGTCACTCCTATAATAGGAAAATGACGCCCTGCCATCATCGTGGACATACCTTCCCCACAAACCATATTCATCCGTATCCTTGAAATGGATGCCGTACCTAGTTTCGGCGAAATGAGCGACATAAGACACACTGAACACAGGCGTATCGAGTTTTTTCACTCGCAAACCACCTTTTCTCTTTCGCATACGTTCAATTGCAATATCTATGCGTTTTTTAAAGGCGCCATCTTTGAATTCAGTTACATGTTTCTTCAGATGTTCAACGTCGCTGTCATGAACCAATGGATCTGCAAGGTCCGCAGCTTGATCGACTTTCCGGCGCAATGCCTGAAAACAGACGAGATCTGATAGATGGTCTTCCACTTCTACAATATCGTGTGAAGAAAGGCTGTCTCGATAGAGCACATGAGCCCGAGACGCGACAAGATCGAAGTCTTTGAAAAAGGGATATTTTTCACAGAGAGCCGTGTACTCTTTTTCGCACGCTTTTTTGGACTTTTGGTTTATGCGCTCCTGCGCCTTCTTGGCCTTTTTTATTAGCTTCAGGAAACGGTCTGGGCCATGCTCAAAAAGATAGTTCGACAGCTCTCTATAAAGAACAACTAAATAATTCGATCGCTCGGCAGCTATAGTCGAAGCAAGCTGTCCCGCTTGAGTCTCTTGGCTCGATTTGGATAATCTACCACTGATCCAAAACCCTACAATAAAGCCACCAATGATTAGAATTAGATCCATATTTCCCTAACTCGAATAGAAAGTTGGGAAATCATATATTGATTCAGCCGTTAACGTCAATTGAGGAAAGTTTCAACAGATGAGCAGCCTACTCATGTCAGTAATGACAATGGCCAAGAAAAGAGCCGAGAAAGGCTGGTTTGCGCCGAAATTCTGCGTAGTTACAATAGAGAAAAGATACCTAAGTCATTGAAAAATATGGCGCGCCCTACCGGGGACACTTCGAACGAATTATTCGAGGTTTTAGAGGACTGGGAACACCAGTTAAAACATATTAATATAAACGTTGGAGGGCTAGAATTGTGAGCGCTCCAAACCCTCAAAACAAACCCAAAAAACCAGCTCCTTTTTCCCTTCGATTGAGCGAAGCAGAAAAAGCCAAACTGCTGCGCCGTGCCAAAGGGCGACCGTTGGGCGGCTATATCAAGGAGCAATTATTCGCTCGGTACGGGGCAAGCCTTTCCAAAGCTGATTGTGCATCGCTGCTTGGCCAGCTTGGTCACTCTGATCTGGCCACCAGTATGGCGCGTATTGCCAAGGCTGCGAAGGTTGGCGCGCTGCCTGTTACACCGAAATTGACAGACAAGCTGAATGTTGCTTGTGCCGATATTTCCATCATGCGCCGTCATCTGGTTCGCGGTTTGGGGTTGCGGGTAAAATGATTCTTGTTGGCAACCAGCGCGGCGGGGCGCGTGATCTCGCGCTCCATCTTATGAAAGATGATAATGAGCATGTGAGCGTGCATGAGATGCGGGGTTTTGTCTCTGATGATCTGGAAGGTGCATTTCAGGAAGCTTATGCCATTAGCAGGGCCACCAAGTGCAAACAGTTCCTGTTTTCTCTCTCACTCAACCCGCCGCCGGAAGCAGAAGTCTCAACGCAGGATTTTGAAAACGCTATTGAGCGGGTTGAGACTGATTTGGGTCTGAATAATCAACCCCGCGCCATTGTCTTTCATGAAAAGGAAGGCGCTGATGGTATGGTGCGCCGTCATGCTCATGCGGTGTGGTCACGTATTGATGTGGATGAGATGAAAGCAAAACAGCTTTCTTATTCACATATGAAGCTGCAAGAAGTGGCGCGTGATCTGTATCTGGAACACGGCTGGAAAATGCCAGAGGGCCTGAGCAAATCCGCGCAAGCGGATCCGCGTAACTTCACATTGCAAGAATGGCAACAAGCACGCCGACAAGACAAAGACCCGCGAGAGATTAAAACCGCCCTGCAGGATGCATGGGCCATATCTGATTCAAAGGTCGCCCTTACCCATGCTTTGCAAGAGCGTGGGCTGTATTTGGCGCGCGGGGACCGGCGTGGCTTTGTGGCGCTTGATACCAAGGGAGAAATTTATTCTCTGCCGAAATGGGCAGGTGTCAAAACCAAGGATGTGCGCGCAAGATTGGGCGAGGAAAGCGCCCTGCCAAGCGTTGATGAGACAAAAGTACATATTGCCAAGGATATGAGCAATCTCATGAACCGCTTTGATACCGAGCTGGATTACAAAGAGCGTCTGCGCCAAGAAACCTATGAGCGGGACAAGCGAGCGCTTGTCACCAAACAACGTGATGAGCGGGCAAGGCAAAGCGCAGAATTGGAAGCGCGCCAACAAGCCGAGGCCGTGCAGAGACAAGCGCGATTTCGCACCGGGTTAAAGGCTGTATGGGATCAATTGCGCGGGGAACATAAGCGCATACAGCAGCGCAATGAGCTGGAAGCCTATCAAGTTTTAAAACGAGATCAAGCCACCAAGGATGAGCTGATCTTTAGCCAGATAGAACAGCGCCGAACAATCCGCATAGAGCATGAACGTCATCAAGCGCAAATCCGGCAAGAGCGCCAAGACATTGCTCAAGAGCGGGAGGCTTTCAATGCAATAGCGCCGCCTGTGCCCTCAATGCCTGAACAACCAACCGTTCCCCCGATACAAAGGGAGGCAGTTGCGCCCACTCCTGCCTTTAATGAAGCCGCACGGGCTATCCCAGAGCTACCGCCTGTTGATCTACAGGCCGAGCGCCGGGAAGCCTTTAAAGAACAAAGACGCCAAGAGATGAATGAAGCACAAAATCACTTCCGTTCGCCTCGCCACGATCAATAGCAAGGCCTGCAATTGACAATAATTGGCAAAAAATGCCATAATGTATGAAAGGAGATACAATAATGGCAACCATGAATATTTCACTACCAGACCCGATGCGCAAATGGGTAGAGGATCATATTACCGAAGGCAAGTACGCCAGCAGTAGTGATTATGTGCGCGACCTTATCCGCAAAGACCAAACCCGCAGCGAGAAAATTCAAGCGATGCAAAATGCTATTACAGAAGGCTTGGAAAGTGGAGAGGCCAAAGATTTTGACGCAACAAAATTCAAAAAACGGATGATGGCTCGCGTTGATAATGAAACAGTATAAGCTACTCCCTGCCGCTGAATCTGACCTTGAAAATATCTGGCACTACACAGCCAGAACATGGGGCGTTGAACAGGCTGTCACATATATTGATGGTCTGGATCAGACCTTTCAGCTATTGGCCGAAAGTCCATTGATATGCCGCGAACGATGGGAATTTTCGCCCCCTGTGCGCATTCATCATCATGAAAAGCATTTGGTTATATATCTGGTGAAAGATACCGACATTCATATTGTGCGCATTCTTCATGAAACGATGGATATTGGCGCGCAGATTGACGAAGAAGAATAAACTATATTAGTTCAGACCTCATCTGACAGTCGTTGCGATCTGAGAGGGTTGCAAGGATGAGAGTTACCGGTTTTGTTGTTGGTGTGAAACAGCAACAAAACACAAAGAGGTAACTCTCATGATAAATTCTAATGATCGTATCGTTAAACACAAGCTCGGTTTGCTCAATTTAGCCGAAGAACTCGGTAACGTGTCTCGTGCCTGCAAGGTGATGGGCTTCAGCCGGGATACATTCTACCGCTATAAGGAAGCTGCTGAAGAAGGCGGCATTGAAGCCCTGCTTGAGAAAGATCGCCGCAAACCCAACATGAAGAACCGGGTTGATGAGCCAACAGAACAGGCTGTGCTGCTGCACGCTGTTGACTTCCCCGCCCACGGCCAACTTCGGGTCAGCAATGAACTGCGGAAGGTGGGCACGTTCGTTTCCCCCAGCGGTGTGCGGTCTATCTGGCTCAGGCACGGCCTTGCCAACTTCAAGAACCGATTGAAGGCCCTGGAGGCCAAGGTTGCCAATGACGGCATCATTCTTACCGAGGCACAAGTGCAGGCTTTGGAGAAGAAAAAGCTGGATGACGAAGCCTGCGGCGAAATAGAAACCACCACCCCGGTTATCTGGGATCACAGGATACCTTTTATGTAGGCACCATGAAGGGCGTAGGCCGTATCTACCAGCAAACATATGTGGATACATACTCCAGCGTGGCGCACGCTAAACTGTATGCCACCAAAACCCCGATCACAGCCGCTGACACCCTCAATGACAAGGTGCTGCCCTTTATGGAAGAACACGAACTGCCGGTGTTGCGTATCCTCACCGACAGAGGGACGGAATATTGCGGCAGAGCGGAGACGCACGATTATCAGCTCTATTTGGCGGTCAACCAGATTGATCACACCAAAACAAAGGTCAAATCACCGCAGACAAACGGCATCTGCGAAAGGTTTCACAGAACCATTCTGGATGAATTCTACCGCATTACATTCAGAAAGAACCTGTATGAAAGCATCGAACAACTGCAAAATGATCTCGACATATGGCTCAATTATTATAACACTGAGCGAACCCACCAGGGAAAACGATGCAAGGGACGAACTCCCATGCAGACACTACTTGATGGGAAACAAAGCTGGTTAGAAAAGTCGTTAGACCAAATCTAACCTGACAGGCACCAATACAAAATCGGTAACTGTCAGATCAAGTCGGAACTATTACAAATAAACACCATCCAATTCACCCAAACAAGTCGACCTGTCGGCTGGCGTCAACATATCGTTTCCACGCAGGCTCTTTGGCACGAGCGTCCAGCCACTCGCGGACACACTTTATAACGTCCCCGTCATACTCACGCTCAATTGTGCCTATGGGGTGAAAATGCGATAAATACCCAGTATCGGTGATTGGCAAACGTGCGCGAGCGGGATTTACGGTTTCAATTTCCAAGTGAGCAATGGTGTTCCACTTTAGGGGCGTATAGCGAGCCTCCATCTCTATCCCCTGCCACATCAACCTGTAGGTTTGCTGGTCTGGTTCAGTGGTTCCGGTACGCTTTTCGTGATCTTTCATTTTTTCTTTCCTTCCTGAATAGAGCTTGGGTTTGAAGCGAAAGCTTGCGCCTCGCCTTAAAACCCATGCAGACCTCTAAAAACGGGGGTGCAAACAGAAGAAAAAATCCGCGCAAGATCATCTTCGTAATTGGGGGAAACCTTTAGGGGGAGCCGATTACGAAATGATCTGTGATGCGTGGTTTTTTATGAAGTGCGCTGGGGGCAGAGCCCTAAGGACACCACCAAAAGATAGTCTTTTGTATACTCAAAATACTTTTCGTAAAAAAGGACAGGACCCTAAAGTAACAAAATCACTCCTGTATATCCTTTTATGAGCTAACCACTTCACATTCTTGAACGTGTTTCACTAGCACTTCGCCGATATATTCACCTAAATGCACTGGTACGGCATTTCCAATTAATCTGCCAAGCATGTTGAAATTGATAGTTTGGTCATCGGGAACAAAAGCATATTCTTCAGGAAAGCCTTGAATAATTGCAGCCTCACGCAGACTAATTGCTCGATCTTGTTCTGGGTGCCCGAATCGGCCATTCCCAAACCCGTAGCACTGGGTGGTTATAGTAGGTGCAAGTTCATCCCATTTCATACGGCCATATACAGATGGAAAAGTTGCTCCAGATTCCCGTACATGACATGCAGCAACCAACTCTTGAGGCCAATCTCGCCAAGTACCACCGGGTTTTGAATGCTTGATACGCTCTAGGTTAAGTGGACTTAAAGAAGCCGATGCGTGAAGACGGTCTTTCGGGTCATTCCCGCCAGCCGCAATTGGAGGCAATTCCGAAATTACTTCTCGTACTGTCACCTGAGGCGTTTCTTCTTGCGGAAGCTCAATGGACCCCAACATTGATGCGACCAACACAAGTCTTCTTCTCTTTTGAGGTAGACCTATTTCAGATCCATTAACAACTCTAAAAGCAACGTGATACCCATTACTTTTCAGACCTTTCACAAATTTATTGAAAATGGGCTCTCTCTCAAGTGGTGGTACATTCTCCATTGTTACCAACGTGGGTTTTACTTCCATGACTAACGAAGAGAAAGAATCTAGCAGTTTCCAATCTTTATGAGGCTTCTTATTCACTTTTGTCTGAGAATAAGTTGAGAATGGCTGACAAGGCGCACAGCCTGCTAAAAGCGTGATGCTAGCACCTGCGAACTCATTTAAAATATCCGAAGCACTTAATTTTGAGACATCATCTTCTCGGAACTTTGTGTCGTTGTTTTCTTCCATAGGAAAACGGCAAGTTGGGTCCAGATCAACGCCCAACTTCACGTTAATACCGGCGTTGGAAAGACCATGCGTCAGCCCCCCAACCCCACAGAATAAATCTACAGCTACAATATTATGGAGCTTGGTCATGCTGCTTTTTCTTCTTTTTTGAGGAAGTCTTTTTTTTCTAGGAATACTTCGTATGATTCAGTGACAGCTTTTAAGTATGGTATCACCCGTTCAGCTAATTCTTCAATATCATCAAGAGTGAAGTCTTGAGCCCCTTCTTCAAAAGTGGAACTACCATGCGCTAGATCATTACGACGTTTAGCTAAATGTGCCAAAGCGGTCTTCTCGTTCCGATATTTTGTTTCATAAGCGGCGCGTTTGATTTTTTGAGGGATTTTCAACTGACAGCCCAAACGCTGTGCCACTTTTTTTATGGCTTCATCATGCCAGCTTCCCGGGGCTCCTTTGATAGTGAAAGCGTCAGTTTTTTCTCCTGATACAAGCTGACTGCTCAAATTTGTTAGACGTTCTAATGCTTTGTCGCCAAGCCTTTCTTCTGAACTCCAAAATTTTGACCTAACCCACTCTGCCAGAACAATATCAGTCCATAAACTAGGCCTTTCCGCAGCAACAATTTGTCCAACTTGGGTTAGAGTTCGAGTACAAACAGCTTCAACGATGTTGTAGAGGTGCACCAGAAGGCCTGACTTGACGGTATTTATATGTCTCACTTCAACATAAATATCGTTATCCACGAAAGTTTCATCTACACGGGTTTCTAGCATTCGCGCTACACTAAAGTGGCGCTTGAACTCCTGTTCTCGTTCTTCCAAATAGCTGAGTATGTCCTTCATCATTCTAGCAACCAGTTTCTCAACAATGTTATTCTTGTCAAAAGTTTACTCTTCACATTTGCAGCATCTGATTTCGTAGCAATTACAAACTCTTCCATTTCCAGTGCTGATGTAATGATTGGCTTAGTATTTAATAAATTTTGATTTTCCCGCAGAGCTAAGGCAGTGCCAACAGCAATTGCTTCAAAACGTACTCGGGGCACCTGATTTCCTGTTTCTGATTTAGTAAAGCCATTTGGTGAAACTGCTTTTACAAAGGTAAGCATTCGCTTAAATTCGGCCTCCATGGTTTGTAGAATTTCGGAAACCCCGTTTTTGGCTATTTCATCAACCGCTTTTTGATTCATATCCTTAACAAATTTGAAATAAAAGAGCCTGGGTTGTTCTTTGTAAGTAGGGATATCCCCGTGCCCTTCATTGAGCGTTGAATCAAAGCTCTCTACATAAGCAAAAAATCGAGTTACTAATTCTTCTCTTTCTCTTAGTTTAACTTGAGGTTTACTAATCGGAGTTAACTCAACAAATTCTTTCGATTCAGCAAGAGAAGTGATCAAATCCATGAAGGGGCCGGGCAGGCTGCCTCGTCTAATTTCAGCTTCATTGGCATTAGTTCCACCAGTGTTAATGCGAGCGAACATTTCAGTGCGGGTTTCCGCATCGGTTGCATTATCCAGAATAATAACTCTAATGGCACTTTCTGAAAATTTATAACGCAATGATTGTGAGAAATCTGAAAATTTTAAGCCATTTGCAGCTGAAAGGGTTTGAAGGCCCTTTAACGCAATTTTATCTGCCATAAAATCGCGAATTGTTCTTAATCTTTGTGACCCATCAACAATTTCCATTCGCCCATCCGCATCTTGCCAAAAGAAAATAAACGGAATAGGCAACCCCATGAGAACTGATTCAATAAATTTGGACTGCTTGTCAGCTTTCCACACAAATTCTCGTTGATAAGACGGGACGTAATATCGTTCCTTGTTTAATTTTTCGACAATAAACTCGAACGTATACTCTGTCACAGTAAACTTTACTGTGCGGGCGTAATCATTAATGGCTTTTTCTGCCGTTTCTAAATAGGCTGGATCAACTTTCCTTTTTCTTATTTTTTTTGTCATCTTAGTCCCACATCACCCTTTAAAAAACTGCCTGCTGCTCTGCTGGTTTTGAGCAGTTAAATTGCATATTTACTCTACCATTGTTTGAATTGAACATCGAGTGCAAATTATTTAAAGTTTATAAAATATATATCGCTAATGACTATCTCATATAATATTTAAAATATAAAGATTGCACTGAAGTTACCCCACATAATCCTGTTTATTATGTTTTAATAGCGTTCCCTTAAAAGTTGTTACAATCACCGCATATCAGCATAATCAATCCCATCTCTTTTTCTGGAACATGTATAATTTCTGCTGCTAATAATGCCATACCACAAAAAGAACATAAAGTGAACATTGTATAAAGTGGTATTGGTTTACTGGTGATAAGTACGGCAGATAAATCTCTCTAAATACAGGCCAGAGGTATGCAACAGGAGAGCACAGCGTCTCCTTTGCCGAACAAGCGTAAGCGCCGAGAGCACAAGATGCGTGGGTACTACCCCACGCACATCTTGCGCGCATAAACGCAAAAATGCTAAAGTGTCTCTCCAAACTCTGGTATATAAAGCGCCCTGTGAACCACAAATGACCCAACTACGCCCCTAGCTATACATTAGCATAACCTGATGTTTTAACGTGGTTTTAAGACTTTATCCCGTATAATTATGGCATTGATGCGGGGGGAAATGAGCGAAGATAACCACTATTCACCGGAAGAAATAAACGCACGGGCCCGCGCTAAAAAGCGCGAAGACTTTGCTGATCTTCAGGATGAAATGGCTGGGCGCATCACAGGTAAAAATGCTCGTTTCCTCAGCGCAAAAGAACGCTCCCGCCGCGCTGGTAAAAACACTGACCACAAAGAGAGCCTTTCCAGATTACAAATCATGTTGGCAGATGCCGCCTACTACGCCGCCTACGAGCAAACCATGTCTGATTTATCCGGCGCGGAAAGTACGGTTTATGACGCATTGATTGAAGCCGCTGATCAGGTGAACCAAGCCCAATCTGATCTTGATGATACGGTGGCAGATGCACAAACATTGCCCGATGGCACCAAGGTGTTCCGCAGCGCCGATGGAAGCGTGTACACCGTGGATGGGCGCAAGCTTGATGATGATGTCGCCGCCGCCATTGATTGGAAAGACGGTGCTCCTACTTGGGAAGATGTGCAGGCCAAGCAGCGCGCCCTTGAAGAGGCCAAGCAACGCCATGCCAAACTTGCAGGCTATGATGCCGAGCTTGCCCGCATCAGAAAGCAAATGGAGGATGAAGACAACCCGCCCACTCAAGAAGAAATTGATGCCTATAAAAAGCGTATTGCCGAGATAGAAAGTGAGGTTTCAAAAACGCAGGATATTGAAACAGGGCTTAAAACCAGCAAACCCGAAGATGCTGTTGTACATGATCTGGCGCTTGGACCCTCTCCCACATAGGACTACATGACCTCTAAATATACACCACAGGTTCTTTGTGTCAGAGCTATAAGGATAGCTGTAGGCGTATGATCAGGATATTTCTTCATGCTTTCTAAAATAAGCCAATTTCTCTCACTCATCTTATCACTGAAATACCAATCGTAAACGCATTGGCCTGTTTCCTTGTTCTTGAAGGCAGCTACTTGTCCCAGCGTTTCCATTGCGCCTTTTAAAAAGAGGTTTTGCTGCAACGGCGGCATATCCAAGAAGTCTTGGTTGTTGAATACGCTTGCCCAAACTTTTTGTGGATAAAGCCCCGTAATCACAAGGCACAGGCTGCCAATCGCAAGCGCCTTTGATAGGGTCAAAAAGGGTCCTATTTGGCACAGTGATAACAACAAATTACGGAAAATGAAAAATCTAAATCAATCCAATGTCTTAGCAAAAGCATCCAGAGCAGGAGCAACCGGATATGAGCATGCGGCGAAATGGACCCATTTTGGCAAGGCGAAAACATCATGGTGAGCAACAAAATCGGCTATGCGCGGGTAAGCACGAAAAAGCAAACGCTGACCATGCAGCGCCGGGCGCTGAAAGCAGCCGGGTGCAGCAAGATTTATTCAGACAGAGGCATCTCAGGCAAGGTGTTTCCAAGGAAGGGTCTTACCAAAGCGCTTAACGCACTTACGGCAGGTGATACGCTGGTTGTCTACAAGCAAGACCGCCTTGGGCGTTTGGTATTGGAGCTTGCCAAGCTGTTGCAGTATTTCCTTGAGCATAAGATAACACTTCACTCCCTTACCCAGACAATGGATATCACGAGCGCCAATGGTCGTCTGATGTATTATTTCTGCGCGGTACTGGCCGAGCATGAAAGCGAGCAGACAGGCGAGCGCACCAAGGATGGCATGACAGCGAAAAAGGCAGAGGGTTCGCAGCAGGGTCGCAAGCCGTTGTTAACCCCCGCCAAGGCAAGTGCAGCACGTGAGATGCTGGCAACACAGGACTTTAGCCTGATACACACCGCAAAGCTGTTTGGTGTATCAACCCGCACCCTCAAGCGCGCCATTAAGCGGATAGAAAGTGAGGCCGAATGAGTGAGCAATATAGCGAAAGGCAGATAAACGCACATATCTGCACAAAGGTGCGAGAGCGGCGGTTGGCGCTTGGCATCTCTCAATCCCGCCTGAGTGCAGCGCTTGGTATCAGCTACCAGCAATTACAAAAATATGAGGTGGGCAAAAACCGTATCGGCGCGGCCAAGCTCTGGATCATCGCCTATCAACTCGGTGTGCCCGTGAGCTGGTTTTATGAAGGGTTGTAAGGCGGGAGTTCAAGTGCGTCTGCCGCTTCAAGCATTTCTATTATCTCGTAATGGCCTTGCCTACGTGCCAACCCAAGCGCAGTAAATTTGGGACCATCAGCGTCCCATATATCGTCTGTGTTCACCTCTCGCTCTAACAACGCCTTGACCACACCCTTTTGACCGGAATTAACAGCAAACATCAGAATTGTTTGATCAACATTGTCTTTGTGACTAATGCCGACGCCTTCTTCCACCAGTTTCAGGGCCACGTCTTCCTGAAAATAACAGCAAGCAAACATCAGTGCTGTCCAGCCGTCTTCATTCTCTGCATCAAGATTAGCGACCTTTTCAATCAACCTCAAAGCTATTGCTTCTTGATCAAAGCGGCAGGCAAACATCAGTGCTGTCATGCCAGCCAAATTCGCCGTATCTAGGTTGACGGCCTTCTCCACTAGTTTCAGGGCCACCGCTTCCTGATCATGCTGGCAAGCAAGCATCAGTGCTGTTTCACCATCCTTATTCACAGTATCAAGGCCCACATTTTTTTCCACGAGCCTCAGGGCTACTGCTTCCTGACCATAGCGACAGGCTGCCATCAGCGCTGTCTGACCATCCTTAGTGGACAGAGATATGTCGGCCTCGGCTTCAATAAGCCGGTCAACACATTCATGGCACCCTTGCTTTGCCGCGAGCAGTAGCGGGAAGGCGCCCTTATTATTGTCTGGGTTATCTACATAATCGAGATTAATTACATTCACATCAGCTCCCGCATCAATGAGTGCATTGAGAGCCTCAATGTCATTGCCTTGTATTGCAATACGAAAGGACTCGAAATCGTCCTTCCTAATAGTTTCAGATTTCTTAAACCCTTCATGCTTATTTCTAATTTGATCACTATACTCATAATCTGGTGTTTGGTTGCGTTCGTCTGAATCCAATAGGCAGTCAACGAACTTCGTCCCCTCCAAATTGAGTGACGACAAATCGCACCCGCGAAGGTCGTACCCTTTCATCACCCGGCCCCTAAAATAGTCATTCGGCAAGCCGGACAGTTTGAGAAGATGCACAAAATTTGAGGACTGGGACGTTCTGATCTGGTTTATTCTGACAACCAAACCCCGGAGTTCTTGTTCCGTTGTATCAACCATTGCCCTGCGCCCCACTTGAACCCGGACTGTCAAACATTAATTGAAGTCGTCGCTTTTTGTTGTTGTTTTTCATAGCCGTTTGAAATTTGATCAATTCCGCCAAAACTCTATGCTTATTTCCGTCTGTATCAAACAGCCCATCAAGGCCCTTCACCTCAATATCATGCTCCGTTACAACCGTACGAACCGAGACATATGGTTGTTCGGGCTCTCCCAACGGTAAGGCGGTAAAAGCTGTCTCATAGTTTTCGTTTAGCAACGTCCCGTCTAACCCGGAATAGTTTTTGCTGGATTCAAAAGATAATATCCATTCATTGGGGCTATCCTCGCCTTGAAAGACGCTTCTTCTAAAATCGGATTGTTTGCTATATTCCCCCTGCAATTCTGCAGAAGGTGTCAACTTCACATCATTCGCTTCAAAAAGTAACCGGGCCGATGAGAAATATATCGTTGGAAACAACCTGCAATCTTCCAACTTTATTTTTGCCTTGGCATTTATGACGGCAAAATTGCACAGTAGAATGTGACTACCTGACGGTGCGTTTTTGCTATTATAATCTAAATTTAAAGATGTAAGATCGCTGGTAATACAGCTTTTCAGGCCATTGTGAAGATTCACTAACTCATCAATCGAAAAAGAATCGCAGAACGCCTCACTTCCTCCAAGTTCTTCCACATACTTTTGGTAGAAGGATCGTGTCTCATCACCTAAATCAGCTAATGATAACTTGAAAGGCTCCTTAGTATTTTCCAAACTGGGTTTTGATTGGATAGGCTCTTTAGGGAGTGGCTGAATCCCGGGTACCGGAAACCCAAACCTTTCTTCAAACGACCCTCCAAATAACGCTTCTTCTACAAGTTCAAAATAAGGCTTACCTTTAGCGTCACAACCAATCCGTGTCTGGTAGAACATATAAAATATTTTGATAAGCCATGTATTATCGCCTTTGCCTTGTCGTAGTTTCTTTATATATCTAGATACGGTGTCCCTTCCATCCGGGTAAGATGCCAAAGGGCCTTTAGATGGTCTTTGTAAAAAGAGGTCGTTTTGTATCTTCCTTACAAAGAAATATACCGAATCAGCCCTGCCTGACTTCTGTTCATCTTGGTAATATTCTACACAATAGTTAGCTAGTGACTCAGATATAACTTTACTCAGCTTTTCTTGAGCTTTCACATTTTTTTTGGCAAAGCGGGAACGAATTGCTTTTTCAAACTCTCTAAATTTTTCCGTATCAAATTCCATCGTTATGCCTCTTTTGACGTAACGGTGGATGTGGCTCTACTACATGTCAAGCATCCAGTGTTGGTATAGAATGATTTTTCTGGGGTGGGCCGGGGTATTCATTCCCCCAAAGCCAATAGGATTGTTTTGTGATTCCTGTACGGAGGTCTGTTTCAATCTCGGCAGCATCATATGGTCTATGCTGATATCCATTGGTAAAATAACAATGCGTCCTCACACCCTGAGAATAATCTATCCATGCAGGTAAATCTCCCGCCCGGTCCAGTTTTCCATGAACATGGAACCGAATTTCAATTTCGCCCGTATCATGGCTGACAAATACGGAAGACGGTTTGTTATTACCTCTATGTTCAACGCCTTCATTTAACCACGTTTTATAGTCGTGGCCCTCCCGAGACGGACAATAATATATTTCTGCCGGGCCATTCACCCGATGCATCACACCGTTCTTGCGAAATTTCCACCAATAAGGCTTGCCTTGCTTATTATAGAAGGTTTCAGCGGGGCCCTTGTCTTCGTCCCGGTGAGCTTGTCCCACCTCATTTCGGTAAATTTCGGCATGAAGCAGGTCGTTGGCTTTCCATCGCCAAACCTGCACGTCCTGTCCTTCGCGCATCTCCGTTTCGCTGTATAGCTCGTCCTCAATGCGCTGGGCTTCTTCCTCATCAATACAATCGGAAGCGCGGTAATCGTCCGAGACTTCCAATGGGAACCAATCAATATCATTTTTCATATATAGTTATAACATAACATAATATAAAAATCAGTAAGAAGATATTCCTGATCCTGCTCAGCCTTTCTACCAAAACTCGTACATTTCTACCAAAAAACGGACCTATTCTCCTATCTTTCAACCCTCTTCCCCCATGACGTTCTACCATCATGAGTGTTTTGTAGATGTGTACCAAGGAGGTACCAGCCTCAGAGCGCTCAGAGGCTTCACGAACTTAAGAGGAGTGAAGCTCATGAATAGGAAGGCACAAGGACAATGGAATGCACAGCATCGTGCATATGCGAGAGTAGACCGGATGCTGGCTAAAGCCCATCGCCGTTCATCCCTCCACCAGCAGGAGCGGGCGGAGTTTAACAGGCCCAGACATAAGAAGTGCCTGAAAGACCGCGTCATTTTGATCAATGTGATCGGCGGTTTCATTGTCTACTCGTTGGGTCTGTTTGCAAGTTACGGCAAACAGATAGTGGTCAACATTGACCCCACTTCCCTCGCCAACGCTTTGGACTATTGCAGGCAGCTGGTCGGCATTTAAGCCGACCAGCGCCCGTCAGAATTTGCCTCGACTGCAAGGAGAATACAGATGGAACTCTGCCATCACTGCACCCGCTTTGGATTTTGCCGCAACCATACTGCAAAGCTGTTTACGGACAAGGAACTTTCAAACCCTGATATGATCCGGGATATCCGCGCCTATGCCTATTCGCTTTCTACCCCTTATACCCGGTGGCATGAGTACACTGTTAATCTCTACCGGGACTATCCGGGCTGGATATGCGGTCCGGAAGGCCATGAAGTGCTTCTCGATATCGAGGTGTTTGAGACCGACAACATTGCTTACTGGTTTCGTGCCTTTTGCTGCACACCGTGCCCGGATCATGTTGTGCCTTATGTGCGCGGAGAAGCCCGTGAGCGAGTAAGGATGCTCGCCACTATCTTGCGCGCCGATAATCCCAAAACAGCTCTGATGTGGGGCGTGCGCGCCGCGAACGATAACGAAAAGGTCTGACACCGTTTCGCTATGGCCTCTCGCGTATCCTCCTCAGACCTCCTGTAGCTGGTGGTATTTTCTCTTGGGAGAATATCAGAACACGAAGAGGAAAACCCGATGTCAAACACATCTAAAGCGGCGGCTCGTAGCCTTTACGAAAAATCCATTCAGCTTATTGCCAACATCTCGGCGGTGATTGTGGCGTTTTTTGCCACAGGCCCGCTTTACGCGCTGACCATTAGCGGGGTGCAGAATTTTACCGCAGAGCAATATGGCAGCGGCTTTGAATGGCTGATCCGGGCCTTCTGGTTCGTTGTGGTCGGCGCAATCACGTTCGGTATAGCCCGCGCCACAGTGGCGACCGCCATTGCAATGGGCGGTCTCGCGCTGGCCGCCAAACTGTTTTAACCCCGGCAATATAAAAGGAGATTTGCCATGTTTACCAAGAAGAAACTCGTTGGGCATTTGGAGGCCCGCAAATACAAAAAGGTCATCGACTGGGACGCTGTATTCGGATTTGGACTTGTCCTGTTTATCGCATCTGTGATCGGCTTCGCCTTGGCCTCTTAAACCCTTTGCATCCTTGAGCCGGGCGGCGCGCTGCCTGGCTCTTTTTTGATACCACGATGGAAAGCGCCCGATGGACGATATTGATAACGAGCAAATGCGCTTTGGCAGCGCCGGGTTTATCGGCCCCAAAGACCCGGCCTTAAGGCCGTATTTTAGCAAAAGCCCGGATTCCCTGTTTATGGGTTTTGTTGGCAAGCGCAAGCTATATTGGAACGGGATGGGCGGTGCGCTTCTGGTGGCGGGCGCTCGCGCCGGAAAACTCCGCGACATGCTGGCCTATACACTATTGGACGGTACATACGCAGGCACGTTGCTGATCCTTGATATGAAGGGCGAGCTTGCCGCCATTAGCCAGAACCAAACCCGTGGAGGGAAGGATGGGGGCGGCAAACACTGCATCTATTGGAACCCGTCTAATTTGCACGGCCTGCCACAGCACCGGATTAACCCGGTTGATTATATCCGCATTGATAGCCCCTCGTTAGTCTCTGATACCAAGCTCTACGCCGAGAACATGATTGCGCTAACGGGTTCGCAGGGGGCTGATTATTTTGAGCGCAGGGGCCGCGAGTTTTTAGAAGCCATCATTTTAACGCTTGCAAAGATTGATGGGGTTCTAATCCTACCCCGGCTTTATGAGATCATCAATCTGATCCCCGCAGGGAGTGAGCACTGGCTGGATTTTGCCTTTGAGATGAGCGAGAGCAGGTTTGAGATATCAAACCGCATTGAGGGAGAAATTGCCCAGAGCCGCAAAAGCACCGGGAACGGCATGCAGGGCATCCTGGGAGAAATCTTCAAATCCTTTGCCGCGCTCTCGGACCCGGTTTTAATGGCTTCGGTCTCCCCGCCCTTTGATTTTTCTTTATCTGATCTGTGCCGCTGTGAGCAACCCTATAATTTTTACATGATGCCTCCAGCTGAATTTGTTGATGCATGGGGCCCGGTGATGAAGGCGATGTTTGTCGCGGGCATGATTTATAAATCGCGCAGTGCCTCTGCTCCGCGCCAAACATGGATACTGGATGAGTGCGCCCAGCTTGGTAAATTCCCGCTGGTGGTAAAGCTTTATTCTTACGGGGCAGGCATCGGCATTCGCCCGCTCGCCGTGTTCCAAAGCACCAAACAAATGAACGCGCTGGGCCCGGAGGCAGAGACCATCATTACCTCCTCTGCCGCTGCGCGCATTTACTTTGCCCTGCGCGATATAGGCTCGGCCGCCACATTATCAAAGATGCTTGGCACCCAAACGCTGGAATATGATGATGAGCTGGCCCAGTCCAAAGCCATGATGGCCAAGAAGGCCGCGATCCGCGCCGTGCTGATGGACGGGGCAAGCCCGCACGCAGAAGGAACCAAGCTCGCTCATTATAATCAGGCTGCAACAAACCGCACCAAACAGGCAAGGTTGCTGCGCACCCCGGATGAGGTGATGAATACAGCGGACGGCAAAGCCTATCTCTTTATGGATGGGTTGGCCGGTGCCATATATGCGGACCGCACCGCCTATTATGAGCAAGCTGATCTGGCCGGGCGCTTTCATCCCAACCCTTATCATCCGCCCTTGGACAAGGTTCGGATTAAAACCCGTTTTGGGCATCGCTGGGCCAAGATTGTTCGCGCCCCCGTTCCTGCGCGTTTTGCACATTATCCGCAATACGCTGGCGGGCACTGGTCCTATGTGGAGGGGGATGAATGAAAACGCCATCAACTCCGCCTCAAGCGCCAGCGCAAACCCAGCCTCCAGCGCAAACCCAAGCTCAACCCTCGCTATCTTATGCACAAGACAATCAGCATAATTTACCCGGTCCCCCGCCAAAAGCGCAAAGCACCGCGCCAGAGATTAGAAACGAGTTTGATCAAAACCGCGACCCATATATCGCCCTGCAAAAGGCCGATTTGAACAAAAGTGAAGCCGAGCGCCGCCGCGAGGCAAGCGCCAGAACCGAGCGGCGAGATAGCTTTATGGTTGCGCGTGATCAGCCAAAGCCCACGCTTCGGCCCGGCACTCACATGGCATACGGGCCGGACCGGGCGGCTTTTGACCAGCGGTGGGAAAGCCAGCGACAAGCAGCAAGCCCAGCGCCCGCACAAGACCTCTCCGCACGTGAAGATCGCAAGGCGGCCTTTTTAAAAGCGCGCAATGAACAACCCCAAACCAGAGAAAAAACACAAACCCATAACAGAAAAGGAGATGATCATGGATGATCAAACAAACCCCAACCAGCAACAGGAGCAACAGCCCCAACAACAAGAACAGCAAAACAAAGGCCCGGAAGATACATTGCGCGACGGCGCGCTCAAGGCCACGATCTGGCGGCGGGAGGGGGAGAAGAATGACTATTTTACCACCAGCTTTGCCAAGACCTATCAGGACAAAGAGGGTAATCTGAAAGATGCTCACAGCTTTGGCCATAATGATCTGCTCGGGGTGGCCGAGCTTGCAAGGCAGGCGCACCAGCGCACCAGCGAGCTCAAGCGCGAGGAATTCATTAATTCACGCCGCGAGGCCCTGTATCAGGATCAAACCCGTGAGCAGGAAGCCCAAGCCAGAGCGCAAGCGCAGGCACAAGCCCCACAACAGCAATATACGGCTCCGGTTCAGGAGCGAGCACCTGAGCCCCAAGCGCCAATGCCCCCTGCACCGCCGCAAAACCGCTCCTGATGGAGGGTAAAAAATATATCCTGTTTATCCTGCAAAAAGAGAATATTTTCCTATTATTATACATGAAGTTAGTGTATCATGTTCTCTTTTTGTTCTATTCGAAAAATAGGAGATCACAACGCATTAAAAAAAGGCCATAGCCATGACACAAAAGAGGATACCGAAAGAGACGAAAGAGCGTAAATTAAGCCAAAAATGGATAGAAGCAGCGGCGCTAGAGCATATCACCAGCAAGCCCGTCATCACGGTCGATTACGAGAAATACGCGCCCCTGCTTGATGACCCGGATTTAAGCGAGGGTCAGAAACGCGAGTTCCTGCAAGCGTTGTGGAATATCATCACCAATTTTGTTGATTTGGGCTTTGGTGTTCACCCGGTGCAACTTGCCTGTAGAGAATCAAAAAATAGCTGTGGAGAATCCATCAATAATCTTGGTGAAGACACAGTTCCCGCTGATAATGCGCTAGACTCACCAGATACAAATAGAACCGAGCGCTCTGCCAACCACCGGGCCAACAAGACACAGGAGGAAACCCGCTATGAATAAATCCACGCCACAAAAACAGGCCGTTATTTATTGCCGGGTGTCTTCCAAAGCACAGGTCAAACGCGGGGATGGTCTGGGCTCGCAAGAAACCCGTTCCCGTGAATATGCCCGCATGAAGGGGTACACTGTAATTAAGGTTTTTACCGATGACCTGACGGGCCGTATTGTTGGCAGACCCGGCATGAATGCCATGCTTGCCTATTTAAGAAAACATCGCAGTGATAAGTGCGCTGCAATCATTGATGACATCAGCCGCTTGGCACGCAATGTCGAAGCGCATTGGGAGCTGCGCCGAACCATCATCAAGGCCGGGGGCACGCTGGAATCGCCCTCGCTTGAGTTTAGAAATGATGCAGATAGCCGCATGGTTGAAAATGTCCTTGCGGGGGCCGCCCAACACCAAAGCGAGAAGAACGCCGAACAAACCCTGAACCGGATGCAAGCACGGTTGATGAATGGATACTGGGTGTTTCAAGCCCCGCGTGGTTACCGCTATGAGAAGCGTAACCAGCAAGGCAAACTGCTTGTTCGCGATGAACCTGTGGCCTCCATCATCCAAGAAGCCCTTGAAGGCTATGCCTCCGGGCGCTTTGAAAGTCGCAGCGAAGTTAAGCGCTTCCTTGAAAGCCAGCCCCTCTACCCCAAAGACCTGCCAAACGGCGAGATCAGGTGGCAGCGCATAACTGACCTTCTCACGCGCAGCTTATACGCAGGCTATATAGAAGCGCCTAACTGGAATATCTCGCGGCGTAAAGGCAACCACGAGGGCCTGATCAGCTTTGCTGCGTTTGAGAAGATACAGGAACGCATGAACGGCTCGGCCAAGGCCCCTGCGCGTCCAGACCTGAACGAAGACTTCCCGCTGCGGGGTTTTGTTCTGTGCGCAGACTGTGACAATCCGCTCACCGCATGCTGGTCGGCTGGCCAAAAAGCCAAATACGCATACTATCTGTGCCACTCCAAAGGCTGCACCAGTTACCGCAAGTCCATCCCGCGCCACAAGATAGAGGGTGCTTTTAGCGAGCTGCTTGATGGCATGCAGCCAAGTAAAAGCCTATACACGCTGGCAAAGGCCATGTTCAAAGACGTATGGGACCAGCGAATCGCGCAAGCCTCCCTCATGGGTAAATCGGTCAAGCAAGAGATCAAAAAATTAGACAGGAAAATCGAGCAGCTTCTTGATCGCATTGTCGATGCGAACAGCAATTCGATTATCAACGCCTATGAAAAACGTATTGAGCAGATTGAAACCGAGAAGCTTATTATGGCTGAAAACATACAAAAAAGCGCAAAACCCAAGCATACCTATGGCGAAATGTTCGAACACGCCCTTATATTCCTTGCAAACCCGCAGATACTTTGGCATTCGCCGAGATTGGAAGACAAGAGAACTGTGCTTAAACTCGCCTTTAGTGAGCGTTTAGCCTACGACCGGAATGGAGGGTTTCGAACACCAAAAAAGTCGTTTCCATTCAAGGTGTTAGATACTGTTTTAAAGGGTAAAAAGATGATGGTGCACCCGACGAGATTCGAACTCATGACCTCTGCCTTCGGAGGGCAGCGCTCTATCCAGCTGAGCTACGGGTGCCTTAGACTGTGTGTTTCGGCGCGGACACTACACTCACATACCAATTGGTGCAAGTATGTTTTATAACAACTTTCAATCTTAAGAAATAAGGTGATTCACCCACACCTACTCACATAAAGTGCCATAAACCCTGAAAAACCTGTTCCAATAAGAAAAATATTTTTCTTATTTTTTCAATAGGTTACGTTATTTTTACGCGCTTATTTAAAATTTTATCCTTTTGATTACGACTAGTTAACAGCCCGCGCGTATAAATTGCGCGAAGGCCCAAGGCAATGGTAATGAACCATGTCCGATGGGGTGTGCATCAAAATGGTGGATTAAAAGTATGTTTAAGAATGTATATAAAATACTCACAGTTTTCTCAGTAGCTCTCACACTTGGTTTATCGTCAACCTCTGCTTCTGCGCTTGATATGAAGGGCTGGCAGGCTGCGGTTGTTAAACAGGTGGCAAAGAAACAAAAATATCCACGCTCTGCGATTGCACGTGAAATTGAAGGCCGGGCAAAAGTACGCCTAACAGTGGCGGCTGACGGTGCCATAACAAGCCATGAAATCGTTCAAGAAACAGGCCAAAGGGTCTTGGATAAAGAAATTCCAAAGCTCGTTGAGCGCCTTAACCCGCTTCCTTCTTTGCCAGAAGGTAAAACTGAAATGTCTTTCGTTTTACCCCTAAACTGGTCATTGAACTAAGCCCTCAGCATGGCTGCTGAAAACATCAATAGTATTTCAAAAGTGGGCTACATTTATTTGTAGGCCACTTTTTATTTATGCAACCCTATCAGAAATGGCGCGGCCAAAAGGCACAAGAGTTGTTTCCAAAGCTTGATCGAGAAGATCAGGATAATCAGCTGTGAAATGCAGGCCTCTGCTTTCTTTGCGCATTTGCGCTGACCGAACAATCAAGTCTGCCACTGTCACTAGGTTACGCAGTTCAAGTAAATCTGCAGTTACACGAAAGTTTCCATAATATTCGTGAATCTCTGTTGATAATAGGTCAACCCGTCGCTTAGCTCGTGCAAGGCGCTTGTCCGTGCGGACAATACCAACATAATCCCACATAAAGCGCCGCAGTTCATTCCAGTTATGGCTAACCACCACTTCTTCGTCTGAATCAGTTACTTTGCTCTCATCCCATGTTCGAACAAATGCAGGAGCGTACATGGCATCTTTTTGAGCAAGAATATCTTCTGCTGCGGCATTGCCCATAACAAGGCATTCCAACAAACTGTTTGATGCCATACGGTTTGCACCGTGCAGGCCTGTGTGGGCACATTCGCCAATAGCATAAAGCCTGTTCAAATCAGTGCGGGCTGCCATATCTATATGAATACCACCACATGTATAATGGGCGGCGGGCACCACAGGAATTTGGTCAGTTGTAATATCTATGCCGAGTGTCAGACAATGCCTGTAAATATTGGGGAAATGCGAGATAACAAAATCAGCATTTTTATGTGTGATATCGAGCCACATATTCGGAGCACCGGTACGTTTCATTTCACTATCAATTGCGCGCGCAACAATATCCCGCGGAGCAAGCTCGCCGCGCTTATCGTAAGCCGGCATAAAACGGTCCCCGTCCTTACCGCGCAACACAGCTCCCTCACCGCGCATAGCCTCAGTAATAAGAAATGTCTTTGCATCAGGATGGTATAGGCAGGTTGGGTGAAACTGATTAAATTCCATATTAGTCACACGGCACCCTGCACGCCATGCCATAGCAATACCATCCCCTGTGCTTGCATCAGGGTTGCTGCTATAAAGGTACACACGTGAGGCACCCCCCGTTGCAATGATCGTTGCGCGCGCGGAGAAAGTCTCAACACGGTTTTTAAGCATGTTGAGCACATAAACGCCGTGCGCCTGATCATTGTAAGTCCCAGGTTTTGCTAAGTGCCTGTTTGTAATGACATCTATTGCAACATGATGCTCATAAATATCAATGTTTGGTGCGGCTATAACCTTATCATTCAATGTGTTTTGAACGGCTTTGCCTGTCGCATCCGCTGCATGAATAATGCGCCGATGGCTATGGCCTCCTTCACGGGTTAAATGATAGTCGTAACCATCCTCATGAGCTTGGTTAACCCTATCAAATTCAACACCTAATTTGATCAGAGACTCGATCGCGTCATGGCCGCGCTCCACGACAAAGCGCACAGCTGCCTCACCGCAAAGCCCTGCCCCTGCCACCAGCGTATCCTCGATGTGTGATTGAACACTGTCCGTTGCCTCAAGGACAGCGGCAATGCCGCCTTGCGCCCAGCGGGTCGAGCCCCCTGACATTTCGCCCTTGGATAAGACCGCAACGCGCATGTGCGGTGCAAGCCTCAAAGCGGCTGTAAGCCCCGCTGCGCCTGACCCTACAATCACAACATCATAGACCCGTTTCATGCAGCATTTTCCTTATCACTGGTAAGCTGCAAGAAGATATCCTCAAGGTCAGTTTCGTTCGTAGAGATGTCATTTATGGTTAAGTTTGCTGCCTGAACAGCCGCTAGAACAGCCCCAACATTTGCATCACTCTGGTTAATTTGGATCGCAAGTTGGTGAGCATTTTTGAGCATACTTGTGAATCCATTGAGCTCTTTTGGGACATCGGTGAGCGTTTCCGCTACTTGAATAACAACCTCTTTTTCATCAATCCGTCCCAACAGCTGCTGTGTGGGCTCACAGCAAACTACCTCGCCGTGATTAATGATTGCAATCGTATCACACAGTTCTTCCGCTTCCTCAAGATAGTGTGTAGTGAGCACAACGGTGGTGCCGCGTGCATGCAAGTCACGTACATAATCCCAAAGCAGCTGCCTTAATTCTATATCCACGCCTGCCGTTGGTTCATCTAAAACCAATACAGGCGGCGTATGGACAAGGGCTTTGGCGACCAACAAACGGCGCTTCATGCCCCCTGACAAACTCCGTGAATAGGCATCCGCCTTGTCATATAGGCGCACCGCCCTCAAAAGTTCCTCTGTTCGCCGGTCTTTTGCTGGCACACCATACATACCCGCTTGCAGTTCAAGCATTTCACGCGGCGTAAAAAAGGCATCAAACATCAGTTCCTGCGGCACCACACCAATATTGGCGCGGGCATTTCTGGGGTTTTCGTCAACATCAAACCCCCAGATATTCGCGCTGCCCTCGGTTTTATTTACGAGTCCCGCCAGAATATTAATAGTGGTTGATTTGCCCGCACCGTTCGGGCCAAGCAAGCCAAACATGGAACCGCGCGGAATTTCTAAATCAATACCTTTAAGGGCATATTTATCTTCTGCGCGGGTTTTACCGCGATAAATTTTCTTTAACCCTTTGATTTCAATGGCATTTCCGCTCACAAATTTATCCTCTTAAATTGCCTACCAAGGCATGAAACAAACCTTTATACTCTCCAAAGCAATAGCACTGCTTGTACGCATCTGGGGGTTTGTATTATAGAATAGCCCCCAAGGCTAAGATATCAATTCCTAGAGAGAATAAACCTATGACGGTAGACGCACCAGAAACTAAAATTGTTGACACACGTAAGGTAGCCTGCGACGGCGACGAAGGGGCCCTTGGACACCCACGTGTATATCTGACAATGGACGATAACGACCAAGTAGAATGCCCATATTGTGATCGTCGCTTTATTTTGCAAGGCGGCGCATCGGATACTGCCAAATAATACAACACTAAAAAGGCCAAAAGGCCATCTTTCATAGAGCGGGGAGCACACAGTGGCAGCAAGCAAAGAACATCTATATCTCATTGATGGATCTGGCTTTATTTTTAGGGCCTATCATGCAATGGCCTATTCCGGCAAACCTATGACCCGTGCAGATGGCACACCCATTGGGGCTGTATTTGGCTTTTCAAATATGGTCATGAAATTGTTGCAAGATTTGGAAGATAATGAAAAGCCTACCCATTTGGCGGTTATTTTTGATACCGCCAAAAAGACCTTTAGAAACGATATTTACGAAGCTTATAAAGCAAACCGCCCCCCTGCCCCCGAAGACTTGGTGCCACAGTTTCCTATTATCCGCGAAGCGACAGAGGCTTTTGGACTGCCTTCCATCGAAATGCATGGCTTTGAGGCTGATGACCTTATTGCTACCTACACAGCCCATGCTCGCGCCAAAGGCTGGCAGGTTACCATTGTTAGCTCTGACAAGGACCTGATGCAGCTTCTTGACGCTGAAACCGACATGTTTGATGGCATGAAAAATAAACGCACCGAAGCAGATACAGTGCACGAGAAGTTTGGTGTCGGCCCAGAACGGGTTGTCGACGTGCAGTCGCTAGCGGGAGACAGTGTTGATAATGTACCGGGTGTGCCCGGCATTGGCATTAAAACAGCCGCCGCTCTTATTAATGAGTATGGTGATCTCGATACCCTTTTAGAGCGTGCCAGCGAGATCAAACAAAATAAGCGCCGCGAGAATCTTATTGAATTTGCTGATCAGGCCCGCCTCAGCAGAAAGCTTGTCACGCTTGACCGTAATGTGCCTGTAGAGGTTCCTATTGATGCGTTTGGCCTTACAACACCTGAACCCAATCGCCTGTTAAAATTTGTTGACGCACAAAATTTCCGTTCCCTGCGGGTCAAACTTTTAAACACCTGGGGCCGTGACCTTCAGGCTGATCCCGTCAGCCAAGCTGTAGAGACAGTTGAGAAAGACTATATCTGTATTACAGATATAGATACGCTCGGTATATGGATTAATGATGCCTATACCGTAGGGGAAGTTGCTGTTGATACAGAAACAACAGGGCTTGACGCAAGCGCGGCTGAGCTTGTGGGCATCTCCATGTCCATTGAACCCGGTAAAGCTTGTTATATCCCCGTGGGCCATGGCAGTAATGGCACCGATTTACTATCAGAAAAACCAAACCAACTTTCAAAAGCTGCCGTCATTAAAGCCCTGAAACCCCTTTTTGAAGATGCTTCTGTCCTTAAAATTGGGCAAAACCTTAAATATGATATGTCTATTCTGGCTCGGGAAGGTATCAACCTTTCTCCGGTGGATGATACAATGTTAATGAGTTATGCACTGGATGCGGGTTTGCATAACCATGGTATGGATGAATTGTCTAGCCTTCACCTCGACATAACACCTATTGCGTTTAAAGAAGTGGCCGGCACTGGCAAAAACCAGCTGACTTTTGACCAAATTCCTCTTGATAAAGCAACTGACTATGCCGCAGAGGATGCAGACATAACCCTCCGGCTGTATAAGGTTTTAAAACCCCGCTTGGCACCAGAAAAGGTGACAACCGTTTATGAAACTCTGGAACGTCCGCTTGCCCCTGTCCTTTCTGCAATGGAACGCGAAGGCATTAAAGTTGATGTACCGACCCTTCAAAAGCTTTCCAACGAATTTGCCATCGGCATAGAACGCCTTGATAAAGAAATTCAAGCCCTTGCCGGGCGGCCTTTCAATGTGGCATCCCCAAAACAACTTGGGGAAATATTATTTGATGAGCACGGCCTGCCAGGCGGTAAAAAATCCGCGAAAACGGGGGCCTGGCAAACGAATGTTGATGTGCTTGAGAAATTGGCTGTTGAAGGCCATGAAATTCCGAAAAAGGTTATGGAGTTTAGGCAGTTTTCTAAACTAAAAAGCACCTATACGGATGCCCTTGTCGGGCAGGTCAACAACCGTACGGGACGTGTGCATACCAGTTACCATATGGCCGCGACAACAACAGGACGCCTCTCGTCCAACGACCCTAATTTGCAAAATATTCCGATCCGAACAGCAGAGGGTCGGAAAATTCGCCGCGCCTTCGTTGCCGAAGAGGGCAATATTTTGATTGCCGCTGACTATAGCCAGATTGAATTGCGTATTTTGGCTCATATTGCTGAAATTGATGCCCTCAAAGATGCTTTTGCCGACGGGGTCGATATTCACGCCATGACCGCAAGTGAAGTTTTTGGTGTGCCAATTGACGGCATGGACCCCATGGTACGCCGACAAGCAAAGGCCATTAATTTTGGTATTATTTATGGTATTTCCGCCTTTGGCCTTGCCCGGCAGTTGGATATAAGCCGCAAGGAAGCGGCAGGCTATATTGATGCCTATTTCGAACGATTTCCCGGCATTCGTACCTATATGGATAAAACGATCGAATTTGGTAAAGAACATGGCTATGTCGAAACGCTCTTTGGCCGTAAATGTCATGTGAAAGCCTTACAGGAAAAGAACCCGATGAAACGTGGCTTTGGCGAACGAGCCGCCATTAATGCCCCCATTCAAGGTACTGCCGCAGATGTTATTAGACGCGCCATGATCCGCATGCCTGAAGCCCTTCAAAGCGCTGATTTAAAGGATGTACGGATGCTGTTACAAGTGCATGATGAATTGGTGTTTGAAGCCCCTGAAGGCCGCGAGATAGCGGCTATTCCTGTTATCAAGAGAGTGATGGAGGAGGCCTGTGCGCCTGCCGTAAACCTTAGTGTGTCGCTCACTGTTGATTGCGGGACAGGCCGTAACTGGGAAGAAGCACACTAGTCACTAAAAAAGGGTGGCAATAGCCACCCTTTTGATATGCTTGTCTTTTATGCTCCTTACCCGAAGGTATGATAAAGACCAAAGAATAATACCGCTGACAAAAGGCCCGCAACCGGGACTGTAATGACCCATGCTGCTACAATCGTCATTATCTCTCGGCGGCGAACAAGCTTTCGTTTTTCCAGCTTTTTCTGTTCCTTGAGGGTTTCTGCGGTTTCGCGCTTTTTCTTGCTGGCTTTATGCTCGAGATATTCCCGAAGGAAACCCACCCCAAAAATACCACCAACTGCAATATGGGTTGATGAAACAGGCAGACCAAGCCAGCTTGCGGCAATCACTGTAATTGCCGCAGCAAGAGCAACGCAGAAAGCCCGCATTTGATTCAGCTTTGTAATTTTTTCCCCTACAGTGCGGATAAGTTTTGGGCCGTACAATAATAAACCGATTGAAATACCGATAGCGCCGATCACCATAACCCAGAGTGGGAGAGAAATTTTACCGCTGCCAATCGCTGTTCCGTCAGCAGCACTTACAATTGCCGCAAGGGGCCCAACCGCATTGGCAACATCATTCGCGCCGTGTGCAAAGGACAAAAGCGCCGCCGAGCCGATAAGAGGAATGGTAAAAAGTTTTGCAACAGAGCGCTTTCGGTTTTCAAGGCCGATAGAAGCCCGAGCAACAAGTGGTTTTGTAATAGCCCAAGTGGCAGAGAAGCCCCCAAACGCAATAAGCCAGAGCATGCCTGTATCGGGCTTCCAAATTTTTTTGAGGCCCTTCATGACAAGATACATGGAAAAAGCACCAACCATGATGCCGACAAGCACGGGTACCCACGTGCGTGCGGCTTCAAGCATATCATCCTGCCACAAAATCATGCGCTTAATGAAATAGAGAAACAACGCCGCAATTATGCCGCCAAGAACGGGTGAGATCACCCAGCTTGCGGCAATCATGCCGAGCTGTGCCCAGTCAACACTAGCGGCACCAGCAGCGGCGATACCGGCACCAACCACACCGCCAACAATGGAGTGTGTAGTGGACACAGGCGCCCCAAACCATGTCGCAAAATTAAGCCAAAGGGCCGCCGCAAGAAGGGCGGACATCATGGCCCAGATAAACACCATCTGGTCGGCTATTTCTGCGGGATCAATAATACCCTTACGGATCGTCGAGACAACGTCACCGCCTGCAATAAGCGCGCCTGCGGCTTCAAATATTGCAGCAATTACAAGAGCGCCAACCATGGTGAGCGCCCGTGAGCCAACGGCCGGACCAATATTGTTCGCAACATCATTCGCGCCGATATTCATGGCCATATAGGCCCCGATAACTGCCGCTGCGACAATGAAAATACCTGTACCGCCGTTGCCATGTGTTAAAGAGGCATAAAGCAACACAGCGATTAAGAAAACAAGGGAAAGGCCCACATTGGCTAGTCCTTTATTTTGCTTGCGCGCCCCTGCCATAAACCCGTGAATTTTTTTAAGGTCTCCATCGACCTTATGATTTTCCATTCCCTACCCTTTTAAGTGGCTCAGCCAAATGCCCATGTATGCTCTATGGGCTATAGCGTAGGTGTAACAAAAATGAAATATTTCTGTAACTAAATATGGAAAACAATTTTGCAACGTGACAAAAAAAGGGCAGCCTAAGCCGCCCTTTTTATTGGTCTTTGTATGCTCGAAATTAGAATTTGAAGCGTAATGTCAAGCCATAGGTACGCGGATCACCAACATACGCGTTTAAGCTGCCACCAGGAATGGTCGAGTTGAATGTGTCAACTACATAGAATTTATCAAACAGGTTACGACCCCATAACTGCAAGGACCATGCACCATCAACATCGGCAATGGCAACAGACGCAGCAACCAGAGCATATGCATCTTGTACTTGGCGCTCATCGCCGTCGAGCGCTAAAGCCTGTGAACCATTATAGAAAAGTTCACCGCGCAAATTCAGCTCAAGTGAATCCGTGATAGGCGCTGCATAGTTTGCTGTAAAGTTCCCTGAGAATTTAGGTGCTTCCGCAAGCCGCTGGCCTGCAAGGTCCCCGACCAGAACAATAGCCGTGCCGCCATTAACTTGCTCTGCACGACATGCATCTTGGCGTGTTACAGGGCACGGGCCATTTGGAAACTCAAGGTATTTCGCTTCAAAGAGCCAGTTAAAGCCTGCTGTTAGCAACAGGTTAGGTGACGCTTGGAACTTACCATCAAACTCAAGGCCGCGTACCCGCTGACTACCCGCATTACCCGGCACAAAAGAAGACCCTGTAAAGAGATTTTCCTGGAAGTCTTTGATAGTATTACTGTAAAGCGCGAAATCAAGGCTCATGCGATTATCAAGAACCCGTGCCTTGAGGCCAGCCTCATACGCATCAACTTTTTCTGGACGGAAAGAGAAACTACCAACACGGGCCGCCGCTGAATCAAGGGCAAAACCACCGCCTTTGAAACCACGGGAGTAGCTTGCATACATGTTCATTTCTTCCGACATGTCATAACTAACAATCAAGCTACCTGTCAGAGCATCATCACTGCGCTTATCATTAATATTTGGCGCAGGTGGGAAGAACTGCAATGGCCCAAGCCCTAACAGTGGGTTGATAGCCGGGTCTGTTGCAACAGCAGACGCCCCTGCTGTGGCCTGCGGAATCACTGTAGACTGAATAACATCCGCTGGAACACCATTTGCCTGTGCCTGTGCTACAGCACCTGCAACCGCCTGACCTACGAATATTTGTACAAAATCAAGAGCCGCAAACGGATCATTAATATTCACGTCTGAAACTACTGTTTTCTTATCATTGGTGTAGCGAAGGCCACCAGACACTGTCAGCCTGTCATTCACATGCCAGTCAAGCTTACCAAAGAAGCTCAGCGTTTCGTTGGTTTGATCAAATAAGCTTTTCAGCTGGCCAGACCCATCCGCAAGGAAAGTGCCTGCGGGGGCGCCGAGACCTGCCTCAAGGGCCGTAATCGCGCCGCCTGTAAGTGCATCACCAAAGGGGCGCAGGGCAGGGCCTTGAATGGTAATGTTGTTCGTACTCAAGTCTTGATCAAGATAATAAGCACCTACCATCCAATCAACCGTATTATCTCCGGTAGAAGTTAAACGAATTTCCTGTGTGAAGGTCGTATAATCCTGATCCGTAATACGGTTTTTATTCAGAGGCAAATCAGAAAAATCTGCATCAAAATCATTATATTCATCATATTTACGAACAGCGGTAATTGACGTTAGCGAGAAAGTGTCAAAATCAACATCAAGCTGGCCTGAAATGCCTTTGGTCTCAAGCTGCGCCCGAATGTCTGCACTATTGGCCGCTGTTGTCCGGTCCGATGGATTAGCCCCCGTAATCGAGCTGCCAAGAGCTGTCAAAACACTTTGCGTTACAGGTGTAATGTCAAAGAAAGGCGCCGCACAGCATTCTTCGTCCAGATCACTATAATCAGCAATGACACGGAACCGTGTATTTTCTGTTGGTTCAAACAAGATCTGGCCGCGCAAACCATATCGGTCACGCTCATTCAGCTTGCGCCCATCAACATTATTAATAACACCATCACGGTTGTTAAAGTTTACATCAAAGCGCACGGCCACTTTATCTTCCTGAATAGGGATATTAATGGCTGCTTTTGCGATTTTGGTATCATAGTTACCGTAGGTTAACTCCCCTTCCACTTCCATGTCATAATGAGGCGCTTTGGTAATAAAGTTAATCACACCAGCCGTTGTATTTTTCCCAAACAAAGTAGACTGAGGACCCCGCAGTACTTCAACACGCTCAAGGCCAAGAAAATCATTAACAGAAGCACCATTGCGTGAACGATACACACCGTCAACAAACACACCCACAGCAGGCTCAAGACCAAAGTTAAAAGACGAAGAGGAAATCCCGCGAATGGCAAAAGTTGTATTAGAGGCAGATGCCCGCTTTGTTACTTGCAGGGACGGAATAAGAAACTGCATATCCCGGGTATCACGAATTTGTGCAAGTTCAAGCGTTTCCCCAGTTACTGCAGAAACAGCAATTGGCGTTTCCTGAAGGGTTGCCTCCCGCTTTTGCGCCGTCACCAATATCTCTTCTAGTGTAAAGGTACCCTCACTGTTTTGTGCTTCTGATGCTGTCGAAATAGCCCCAAAACTTGCACATACCGCTACCGACGTAAGCAACTTCGCACGAATGGCACGCCCGCTGAACTTTGTCATGAAATCCTCCCTGATTTAAAATAGATACGTTTCAACATATTTTTTCAGAATACTCACTCTGGCACTGCTTATCCTGACCAATATGTCAAATACATGTAAAAATGATCTAGCTCCCTTACACGAACGTCAAGTGTTTCTTGCCTGAAAAGGTAGGTTTCCCTAAAGAATTATATGAAATGTGCCCCAAACACAAAGGGCGGCAAATGCCGCCCTTTGATTCCGTAACGTCAACTTTGTGGTTAAAAAGTCGCAACCAGCTTGATATAAGCCTGCCGACCACGCGGGTCATGTGTCCGCGATTCAAAACCACCATTTGTTGCAACATAGGGTGGCGCTTTATCAAAGGCATTGATGAGACCCACCTGAATGCTTGACCCTTCAGCACTATCCCATATACCACCCAAATTAAGCGTATATTGAACATCTACTGTCGTGAAGCTATCGATAGAACCATTTGCAACACCACCAACAATTTGGTCATCATCAAGACCAGAGATATGCCGCACATAGAAACGCGCATCATGCGTATCATTTGTGAAAGACATACCCGCATTGAGACGCCATTTTGGTGTTGGGCTACCAAAGTTGGCAAAGTTACGTCCACCCACACCGTCAATCACCGCGTCACCTGCCCCTTGTATAAGATCATAGGTCAGGACATGTGTTGCCTCGAAGAAGGGCGTGATCACACCAACGCTGGTATCTGCCGCATAACTCAGGTTCAAGTCAAAACCTTCTGTTTTAACGCTAGATGCATTGATAAAATCAACCAACACCATCAGGATGGTACCCGCCGGGCTACGAATAACACGGTCACCATTCGGGTCAGCATTCACAATAGCTTGGAAGTTCTCCTGAATAATCACATCAGAGAATTTATAGTTCCAGTAATCCAAGTCTACGTTAAAGCCCCCATCAGTCTGCCATGACATTCCAAAGTTCCATGCCCGACCTTGCTCAGGTTTAATGTTCCGCTCGCCGCTCACAGGATTAATATTCCGTGTTGCCGCAAAGGCCGTACTGCCACTAAGCGGGTCAGAAACCTGATTAAGGGACGTTGCACCCCCAGACACCTGGAACACACTTGGTGCACGGAAGCTGGTAGAATAACTACCCCTAAGAGCAAGATTATCATTTGGGTGGTACAAAAGAGCAATTTTAGGGTCGATAGTATCCCCTATATTGCCACCATAGTCCTCGTACCGTACCGCTGTTGAAAGCTCCAATGTTTCTGTAATTGGGACTAGTGTTTCAAGGAAAGCCGCTTTGGCTGTGCGGTCATCGTCAAAATCACCATTGCCGATCACAAATGCAAAGGCATCTTGATTAGAAAGGCTGTCATAGTCCCGGCCCCAGCTTTCGTCACGGTATTGAATACCAAACGCGACACCAATATCACCGGCTGGGGTTGACCCAATAGCCCCCGATACAACGGCATCAAACACTGTTGTTTTTGACGTGCCCATGATGGCCTGTTCACCGATCACATAATCCAGAACTTCCTGACTGTTTGGCAGCACAGAAAAGCTCGTAGAAAATGGATTAAAGAACAAACATCCATTTTCCCCGGGGTCTGTTCCTGTACAGCTATCGCCGCCAAAACCAAACAGGGCTTTCTGGAAGTTTGCAGTAATTGTATCCCGCGTAAACAGGTCGTAGCTATTGTTGCCGTGCGTTACAGCAAGGTCATAGCTCCATGTTTCATTCAAATCACCCTTGAGAGAGGCCGAAACCCGATATGTTTTGGATTTAAACCTGTTTGGTGACGCTTCCCCGCCATTCCCAATGGCCCGACCAAAAAACAAAATAGGCCCGAGCGTTGCTGGGAAAACGTTCCCTGGATGATAATCTGGCACCACCGCATTCGGCAATTGCAAGAAAGGGAAGGTTGGTGAATTATTACGTACAGCATTATTTTCTGAATAAGACCCCTCAAGGCGGAATTCATGATTGTCGCCAAGCTGCTGTGTTACAACACCGTATGCTTGTGTTCTGTCTTCATCTGGTACCAGATTATAGAAGTCACCAAAGTTGAACCCGCAGAAACCTGCCGTGAAAGGAATACCCAACCCATCTAAGATAGGTTGCAGGTCTGCGCGCGGAATTTCACTGCCGCCCTGTGCACTACAGCCTGTTGGGTCAATGACAGGAAGCTGCCCAAGCAAGAAAAACGCACCAGGATTACCAAGCGCTGATGTATCATCGGCTGGCTGGCTCAAGCGGCGCTCTGCTGTTGTTAATGGCGTTCTATCATAATAGCTGAAGGCTGCCATAACGTGTGTTGTGTCATTGCCCCAACCCACTTTGGCTTCAATGAGCTTGTCACTTTGGCTGCCTTGGTCGGTTAAGGTTGTGTATTTACCTGAAACCTGAATGCCTTCGAACTTGTCATCCGTAATGAAGTTGACCACACCAGCCACGGCATCTGTACCGTAGAGCGCCGCAGCGCCGTCTTTTAGAATTTCTACACGCTGGTAAGCAATTTGTGGTGCCAACGAGCTTGTATCCACAAAGGCGATGCCATCATTTGTAACCGTACCGGCAACCACTTGGCGTCGTCCGTTCATTAGAACAAGTGTTGACGATACCCCTAAACCCCGCAGGTTAAAGTTTGAGGTGCCTGTTGTGGCATTCTGGGTGAATGCATCAGGGTTGTTTTGCGCCCCATTACTGATCGTAAGAGTTTGCACCAAATCAGCCACATTACTTGCACCAATTTGGTTCATGGTTTCTGCACCAAGAACTTTAATAGGTGACGGGCTGTTTGCCTGAGTTTTACCTTTTAGATATGTGCCTGTAACCACTACCTCTTCAATTTCCATAACATCGTCGTCCGCAACTGCCTGACTAGCAATTGCAAAACTGAGACACCCTGCAACAAGTGCTGTTGCATTATAAAGGTGATAACGAACCATATTCCCCTCCTGAGTTAAAATGGCAGATAGAGTCCTTCCCAAGTACTATTGGTTAGTCCGAAAGATCGAAGCGTCAAGGAATTGCTGCTCATGGACAGAATCTCATGCTACTACCTGTAACAATAGTACAACACTTTGCTTACTTTGGTTCAATTGTTGCGTGTTGTACAAAAACCTTTACGCGATCTTTCCCAATTCTATAATCTACATACGGTGTCAGATAGGCGCTGACCAAATCAGGGTCGATAGGCCGATTTACATCAAATACTTTGCGGGTCAAGTCTGTTAATGCCACAGTAAAATCTGAGCGTATTTGGGGGGTAAGGTTTGCTATTTCCTCATATTCATTGCCGTTCTGCAAGACCAAAACAAGGCGCAAGTCCACCTGTCCTATTACCCGGCCACGCTTTAACATTGAAAGATTAAAGGGTTCAAAAACAATTTTATATTTGCCCTCTAAAGGAACCTCGCCTGTTTCTACTTCTTCCTGTGCATGTAAAGGGCTGGTAAAAACCAGCCATGCCAACAGTATCGCCCACCCCAATTTCACCATTACCAACGTCTTTCTAACCAACGAGCCACCGCCCCCAAACGGCTGCTACCTTAAAAGATGTATATTAAATTCCACTTAACAACTGTAGAGCACTTACAGGGTTTGTCTAGGGGGCAGATAGAATGCCCGGCCATGCCACGTTCGCAGGCTCATACTTCTTTTGTTTGTGGCCCCTATAATACCATAGTATTTCCAGCCTGAAGAGTTTCCAGTCTGATGGGCGGCCCCCATATAGTATCTTAGATTATGATACCTTAGCGTTTCCAACAATAGTACAGCGTAATATACCATAATTCCTGCATAATAACATGCCAAAGGGGCTATATATCGTCAAATTTTCAAGATAAACCCCTATATTTTGTTTATAAACGCAATTTTGTTGCATTTTAAGAAAAATTGCAAATTGCGTTTATTTTTCGATGCAAATTGCAATTATAGAGCATCGTAATTTCTAAAAAAATTACAGAATATCTATAAGGCGTTGTTTTTAAACAATTTAAGTTAATTCAAATTTTTGGCACACGCTTTGTATATATAGATGTACCTCTCGAGCAGGGGTTGCGGGAATGGGTTATTTATTTACTCGACCCCCAATCGTGCACCCATTCCCGCGAACCCTGCCTTAAAGTCAAAAACACCCTGCTTCGGCAGGTTTTTTTGTGCCCCAATCTACCTTTTCCATAATTGATAGAAACCTTACCGCCGAAGGATTTAATTGAGGATTTAATCCCCGAGGGATGACGTCCAGAGATAATATGGAAAGAGAGATGGCATAGAAACAAGGGGTACCGCCTAAAGCCGTGACGTGGCGCCGGGGGAGGAGGGGCATAAGGCGTTTGGCATCAAAGGGGTGCTACGGACGTCGCGCCGGAGGATGGTATAAGAGGCTTGGCATCAGCGGGTACCGGCGGAGCAAGTCCCGCAATGGCTAGAAACAAAATGTTGGGGTTTCTTATAGTGCCGATTGTAGCAGCCCTTATTATATTGGGTTCAGCGCTGAATTGCCCCCATAAAACTAAAGGGTAACTTAAACAAAAAAGCTAAGGCCTGACGGTGAAGACGACCCCGCCTGAAGCCGGGCAAGCCCTGTCTGGAAATTTGCCAGCTGCGCAGTCAAATATGGGGGAACCGCCCCTGATCGTGCTCTATTTTGATTAGCCAAATCTCGGAAGGGGTTATATTCCAAAGACCGGTAAGCCCTCTGAATTGTAGAGATGGAATTATCCAAAAGGCCAAGGACATATTTAGCTGTTGTTTTATCTTTAATATGAAGGGCGCCCTCAAGTTTAAGCCCAAAAACTCCACCTAAATCAGATGATGTCTTATCTGCATCGTTCAGGCCAAACACTTGATCTTTAGGCAGCAGCTTGCCTGCCTTAAGACCAATCCTATCAAGCAGATCACGGTCACCCTTGCCTGGTATCAAGTCGATGGACACACCCTTCTCAACCGTACTAACTTTCAGTTTCTCCCCTTCTGACGTAGAAGTAACCTCAATGTTAAGTTTGCCAATACCAAGAACCTTCAATTTCCGAGCAAGAATCTTAAACGTATCACCCTCGTCCAAAGTAATTCTCTTGCGAGCACCTCCATCAAGTGACACATAAAAATAATCCCCAACACGAGCAGATGTTTGTGTCTGCACATTTAGGGTCTGATCAATATCTATTGTGCCCTGAGGCAAGCCTAATGTTTCAAGAACAGAATTGCCTTTATTAGTAAATGCCACACCTCCAACATTAGAGCGCGCCAAACTTTCACCGTATTGCTCAACATTTTCAAGGGCCCCTGTGGTCCCGTTTACTCTGGCAACATACCCGTCTGTTGAGCCCCGTTTGCTCTCACCAGACAAAGTACCACTGGTTGAACCCGCCACATAGACAACCTGATTTTGCACAGTAACATCCGCAATCGTGTCCGTACCACCTGTCGAAATATATGTTGTAAAGTCAGCAGTAAGGTTCGTAGCGCCGGTTAAACTTAACCCACTGACAAAACCCTCTTGTCCGCCAAGGGCTGTCCCATTAACCGTGGCTACGCCGCCAGCATTCAAGCTGCCATTGGTCGTAATACCCGCAATATATACAGTATTGTTGACGTTATCTATTGCGATGCTTTTGATAGACCCCTGTGTGCCTAAATTACCAAAATTTACGCTGTCAGTCTGAAGAGCTAAATTTGTGCCGTCAATCCGGTAAATAACGGCATCATTTGCTTCTTCCGTAGCCACAACCAAATTATCATTCGCATCAACCGCGATGCCTTTGATAGTCTCATTTCCTGTAGTGCCAAAAACGTTCGAATCTACCAAAGCCCCTGTAGTGCCTGACAGTTTCAGAATTAATGCATCAGAACCGCCACTAAAACCAGATGAAGCGCTCACGGCTGATTTGGTATATCCACCAACAAAAATATCACCTGCTGAGTTTACAGCGACCGACTGAGCACCCGATTCCGCAAATGTATCGAGCTGATACCGAAAAACTTCATCGCCGCGTTTGCTCACTTTGCTAACAAATAGATCACCCTTAGTACTATCAACCGTATCACTCGTTGATAAGGCGCTATTTGTTTGGCCAACAATAATGACATTGTCACTACTATCAACTGTGATGCCCTGAACAGAGGCCCCTTTGTCTACCCCTAGAAGGCGAGAGAAGACAACATTCCCTTCCGTATCAAACTTAGTTAGGAAAACATCTTCTTCGCTTGCAGTATTAACCTGATGGCCAAAACTGCCCGCTGATGTTCCAACAACATAAACACCCCCTTCGCTGTCCACCGCCACACGGGATGCTGTCGTGTCTGCATTCACTTTAAACTTGCTATCAATATTTGTGATGGAGCTTGCGTCAACATTCTCGGCGGGCGTTGTACTCGGTGTGATATTATTTGCTTTGTTCACTGCAGCCAAAGCATCAGCACGAAGCTTATCCCGCTGCGCCTTAAGCGCATCGCTCAATGTATCGGTCTCAACATTTTTTGTCAGTTCTTTGATTTCACTTGCTTGCAAATCCACGCCAGCAAAAGAAAATGTGTCATCAACAGTGAGCGTACCACTAAGACCATTCACTTCTGTCAGTCTGCTTGTCGTGGCAAAACTGCTATCAAGCTGTGAAACAGCAGACGCCACATAAAGCGTGGGTTCACTCACCGCAGCAGAAAATTTTACTTCTTCCGTAATTGTGCCATCAATCTGGATGCCATACTGACCCGTCGTACCGTCGCGACCTACATCAAACCGGGTTTGGTGTTTCACATAAGGCTGCCCGCCACTGTCAAGTGCCGTTAAGGCCTCAATCTGAGTGTTGGCATATGCTACAATATTATTAAGTGACAGTGTACCTACAACACCACTGAGGTCGACAGTGATGTCATCGGTTACCCCAGCTTTGGTAATAGAGACTGTAAAAACCTCAGTGCCTGTTAGGCCTGCAATAGCCGCATCTGGGTTATCGACAACAAAAGACCCATCGAACTGAATACCGTTTTTGCCTGTTCGGGTTGCAGTTTCGGTTGTATATTCTTTGCTCCCCAAAAATAAATCAAGCTTATCAAGCTGGGTTGTGGAAAGAAAATCACGTACTTCGTTAAAGCCTTTTTGAAATTGCTCATCGAGCCGACCAAGGGAGGACGAAACAGTTTTAGTGTCTGACGCATATTCCGCTAAAACACGTAAGTTTGATACAGCCCGGAACAACGCAAAAGTGGCTGTGCGGTCTGCGTCATTTTTAACAGAGTCTAAAAGGCCATCTTGTAAATCAATAAATTGGGTAAGCTCGCGTACAGCACGAACCTTCTTGTCAAGAGACTGTGTTTCTTCAGGAATTTTCCACGGCGGGATCACCGCATCCCCGTCGCTACGGCGGCTAAAAGAAGCCCTGTCTTCAGCAGATAATGAATTCAGGCTCGTTTGAGCTAGTTTTGCACCGATCGAAGCAGAAATAAGGGAATCGCCGAGTCCTATGATTCTCGGCTGAAAGCGCTGCTGGCCCGCAATGCCAAACAGGGAAGAAAAACTAGCTGATGATCCTAAAAAGGCCATAACTCTTTTTGCGCTTTCTGCTCAATAACCGGCAAAAATTACCTACTCGGCAATAAATACCACCCAAATTCTCGAATCATATCAATCGACTCGGAAAATAAGGCATTTTTTACCCCCTGATTGCAATTAGGCGGTAACTTCCTTAAATGAGATGCAAGGAACGTGCTAAAATTCAATTTAACAAACAATGTAGGAGGGCAAACCGAATGTATGCCGTATTTGAACTGATTAATAGTGTGCTCAGTATATACGCACTGATGATCTTGATTCATGTTATTATAAGCTGGTTAACTGCCTTTAATGTTATTAATACACAGCAGCCTTTTGTGCGTACCGTTGCTCACTTTCTATATAATATTGTGGAGCCTGCCGCAGCCCCCATAAGACGCATTCTTCCCAACCTTGGTGGTATTGATTTATCCATCCTTGTGCTGTGGCTTCTTGTGCGGTTTTTACAGACCTTCATTAACACATCTATCGCCCCTATGTTTCTGTAAACAAGGGCGGTGCAGGCATGTTGGGCGTTCATAAAAATGGGCTCACATTATCCCTTAAACTTACACCCAAGGCTGCGAAAAATGCCTTGGTCCGCACAGAGCTAGATAGTGATGGAAAAATACGCCTCAAAGCCACAGTTACTGCAGCCCCTGAAAAGGGGAAAGCCAACATAGCGCTTATTAAACTTTTATCCAAAAAACTCGGGTTGCCGAAAACATCTATACAGCTTATAGCGGGGGAACAATCCCGGTTGAAAACAGTCCTGTTTGCTGGGGACAGTCGTGCGCTCCAAAAAATGCTTACAGTGCAGTTGAAGGCGCTTGGGTTAACAGATAAACACATTAGGAGTGTGGAACCATGAGTGCACAGCTAATCGACGGAAAAGCTTTTGCTGAAAAAGTCCGGACCACCGTTCAAAGGGATGTCTCCAACCTTAAAAATAATCATGGTATTACGCCCGGCCTTGCTGTTGTAATTGTAGGGGAAGATCCTGCAAGCCAAGTTTATGTACGCAATAAATCCAAACAGACCAAAGAAGTGGGTATGAACAGCTTTCACTTTGCCTTGCCAGAGACAACCAGCCAGGCTGACCTTATTGCAAAAGTAGAAACGTTAAACAACGACCCTGCTGTCAATGCCATTCTCGTGCAACTCCCCCTTCCAAAACATATTGATGAAGCGGCTGTTATTGAAGCGATCATCCCCGAAAAAGATGTAGATGGTTTTCATGTTGTCAACTCTGGCCTTCTTGCGACAGGCGGTAAAGGTATGGTGCCATGCACCCCGCTTGGCTGCTTGATGATGTTGAAAGAAACCCTTGGGGACCTGAGCGGCATGAAAGCCGTTGTTGTGGGCCGGTCGAATATTGTGGGTAAACCTATGGCACAGCTTCTCTTGGATGCAAACTGCACTGTAACCATTGCTCATAGCCGCACACAAAACTTACCTGAGGAAGTGGCTGCTGCAGATATTGTGGTTGCGGCTGTTGGTCGCCCTGAAATGGTTAAAGGCAACTGGATTAAAAAAGGGGCCACGGTGATTGACGTTGGTATTAACCGCATTGCTGCCCCTGATCTCGGCGAAGGAAAAACCCGCCTTGTCGGGGATGTGGATTTTGCAGGTGCACGTGGGCAGGCAGGTGCAATTACACCGGTCCCTGGCGGCGTTGGGCCCATGACGATTGCTTGTTTGCTGAGAAATACAGTCACCGCAACATGCAGACAAAAAGACATTGATCTTTAACCTGCTGTGCGTAGGCTATTAGCCTAATCATAGCCGTGAATATGCAGAATGAAGGAACCCACCAATGCAAGAGGCCTTTGTCGCAGCCTTTATCGCGCTGTTTGTTATCATTGATCCAATTGGTATAGCCCCTGTTTTTGCGGGCCTCACACAAGGCACAAGCAAAAGCCACAAGCATAAAATGGCCATCAAAGGTACGGTTGTTGGTACGGGTATTCTTGTGTTTTTTGCCCTTGTTGGTAAACCTTTCCTCAATGCGCTTGGCATTACCATGAATGGCCTCCGGGTTGCGGGCGGCATTATGCTTTTTATCATTGCCCTGGAAATGGTGTTTGAAAAACGCACGGAACGCAAGCAAGAAGCCGCTGAGAAAATGGATGATTATTTCGAGGATATCTCTGTTTTTCCGGTTGCGCTGCCTTTACTTGCTGGTCCCGGTTCAATCGCCACAATTATGCTTCTCATGACAAGTTATGAAAATGACCCTATGGCCCGCTGGGCGGTTATGGCAGCTCTCGGCGTAGTTATGGCGATGACAATTGCGGTCTTTTTTATGGCCAGTAAAGTCATGGAATGGTTGGGGCCAACCGTAAACGCCGTGCTGACGCGCTTGCTTGGTGTTATTCTTGCCGCCCTCGCCGCTCAATTTGTCTTAGACGGGCTTAAAAACACCTTTTTTGCAGGCTAATTATTCTTACACAGCTTACCGCAGAACCATTGACTTACCCCCTACGCTTCATCAGAGTAGCGACAAATTAATAAGGGGGTAAAAATCCATGAAGAAATTTCTTCTGTCTGCATTGCTTTGCGCTGCACTTGCAAGCTGCGACGAAACACCATCGACACAAAATGCACAAACTGCAGTGCCTTACCAGATGTCGGAAACGGCGTTAGCTGACCATATTGAAACGTTGGCGTCTGATGCTTTTGGTGGCCGTGCACCGGGCTCTCCGGGCGAAGAAAAGACCGTTTCTTATATATCAAAAGCCTTTAAAGATGCTGGCCTAACGCCCGCTAATCAAGGGCGCTATGTTCAAGAGGTTCCACTTGTCTCAATTGAAACACAAGATAGTCCCCTTCTTAAAATCGCTGGTGGTAAAACTCCTTTAGACTTTACCTATAGGCAAGACCAAGTCCTCTGGACCCGGCAAGAAGCTTCTGAAACATTCCTCGCCGATAGTGAACTTGTATTTGTGGGGTATGGCATTTACGCGCCAGAACGGGGCTGGAATGATTATAAAGACATTGATGTCACAGGAAAAACTGTTGTTATTCTTATCAATGACCCCGGCTACGCCACGCAGGATGATACGCTTTTTAATGGTAATGCCATGACCTATTATGGCCGCTGGGGGTACAAGTTGGATGAAGCAGCACGCCAAGGAGCAGCCGGTGCGCTTATTATTCATGATACCAAACCCGCCGCTTACCCTTGGGCAACTGTTGACTCCAGCTGGACTGGCCCCCTGTTTGATATTGTGCGCAGTGACAAAGGGGCGTCCCTTTCAGCTGTTGAGGGGTGGATAACAACAAAAACAGCTGATGCCCTCTTTAAGGCAGCCGGGCTCGACAGGGAAACCCTCAGCAAAGCGGCACAGTCCGCTGACTTTAAAGCTGTAACAATGAATTTAACTGCGACAACAAAGCTGACGAATAAAGTTGACCATGTCACATCCCGCAATGTGGCGGGCTTTGTCAAGGGAAGTAAATACCCTGACGAAGCTTTCATTTATATGGCCCACTGGGACCATATTGGTACTGACGCAACAGTTGAAGGAGATGGCATTTATAATGGCGCCCTGGATAATGCAACAGGCACAGCGGGCCTGATTGAGCTTGCCCGCGCATACGCACGCGGCAAAACCCCAGAACGCAGCGTGTTATTTCTCGCTGTAACGGCAGAAGAACAAGGGTTGCTTGGGTCAGCATATTATGCGGCAAATCCGCTTTTCCCCCTCGCACAAACAGTTGGTGGCCTTAATATGGATGGACTGAATAATTATGGTCCAACAAATGATGTGTCTGTTGTTGGGCTTGGTAATTCAGAACTGGATGATTTTCTGACACAAGCTGCCACTGAGCAAAATCGTGTTTTAAGTGGTGATCAAGAACCAGAAAAGGGCTATTTCTACCGCTCTGACCACTTTGAGCTCGCTAAAATGGGCGTTCCAATGCTCTACCCTGGGCCCGGTTACGATCATAAAACCAAAGGTCGTTCTTATGTGGAAGAAATCACAAAAGCCTATGTCGCCCATAATTACCACACACCATCAGATGAATATGACGCCAGTTGGGACATGTCCGGTGCAATAGAAGATTTAACGCTTTACTATAATACAGGATGGCTTGTGGTTAATTCCCGGCAATGGCCAAATTGGCGTGAAGGAAGCGAATTTAAAGGCATCCGTGATATGCAGCGCGCTTCAAAATAGTGGTCATTAAAGGCTTAGGGGCACAGTAACACTTAGGGTCGCGGCGACCCTAAGTATAAACCCGTGCAATTATAAGCAAGGAACACCCTAATCACGCGGGTCAGTTTCCTGCATATCGGCGCGTTTTGTTACTTCTTTGTGCCAGTGTGCGCATCTGGGAAACGTCTTCTGCCATTGCATTTCGGGCAAGCGGAAACATAAATAATCAAGCGCACAAGCAACTGCCATGCTTGCCACATTCCATTCAGCAAATACATCATCCACTTCTTGTTCAAGAACACCGAGACTGCGGTCAATCGCGCTTTCCCAGCGGCCAATCCACATCGCAGATTTTTCACTGTCCGCACGACGGCCTTCCATGACAATCGCAATAGCCGCATCTGTAATACCATCCGCAAGGGCTTGAATTTCCAGTTGTTTCAGATACGCATCTGATGTGCGGTCAGCACCCGCTTTTTTCAACAAATATTCAGCAATTACGGGACTATCAAATACCGTGCGTCCATCAACAAGTAGCGCCGGCACTTTTGCGAGAGGGTTTGCTTGTAGAAAGTCAGGGTCATTTTCAAAGGGGTTCGTCATATGTATTTCAACATCCAACCTCTGTGACATTGCAAGCAAACGTACTTTGCGGGAATAGGGTGATGTTGGGGAATAATAAAGTTTCATAGCTATATTCCTAGGGATTTAAAAGAAGTAAAACAATAGAAAGCGTGACCGCTGATATGGCTGTGGATACGAGCACAGTTGTCGCAGCTCGTCGTGCCCCCACATCATACTGACAAGCAAAGCTATAGCCGATTGTGCCCGAGGGCAGCGCCGCCATTAAAGTCGCAACACCCACCCACACGTCCGGTAGACGGAATACAAACATGGTGGCGCAGTATACTGCAATGGGGAGCAACAATAACTTTAAAGACACCGCCACCATCGCATGCTTTAGGTTACCGGCAACCGTAACATTTGAGAGCGCCAAACCCGCAGCAAAAAGCCCGACAGGGGATGCCGCCTGACCCGGCAATTCCATCACACGGTCGAGCCAATTTGGGAATGGCAACGAAAGCGCTGACCACGCCAGCCCTGCAAGCAGAGCAATAAGGATAGGGTTATGCCAGATATTATTAAATATACGGCGGGTGATACTACCGTTGCTCGTTTCGTTAAATGCTCGCTCGATAATTACAGTGGTAACAGGCAAAAGTGTGAGGGAATGAAAACTGAGCAAGATTAAAAGGAGCCGCACACCCTCGTCGCCGTATGCGCCTTCAATGACCGGAACACCAATAAAAACACCGTTTGCAAAACAAGTAACAAGCGCAAATATACCGCCTTCCGCTGCACTCAGTCGGAGGGCCTTTCGTGCAATGAAGATAGAAAGTGCATACACTATATAGAGCGCACCATAATAAGCCCCAATGAGCCAAAGCTCACTCACAGCAGGCAACCCCTTGGGGGCGAGTGAACGGAACATCAACGCCGGGATAGCCACATACCAAACGAAAGCAATAAGAATGGCTGACGATCCTTCAGGGAAAAGGCGGGTTTTCCCAAGTCCATACCCCAGTATCATAATAAGAAATACCGGGGCAATGATAGTAAGACTGTCCGTCATAAATTCTTTCTATTACTTTATTCGTAGCTAGGGGGCTCGCTGATTTTTCCGCGCTGCTTCAAAAGTTGAAGACGAAGAGCATTGAGTTTAATAAAACCTGCTGCATCACGTTGGTCATATACACTGTCTTCTTCAAAGGTCACATGTTCCATAGAATATAGGCTGTAAGGGCTTTTACGGCCCACAACATGCACCCCACCTTTAAAGAGCATCAGGCGGACAGTGCCCGCAACAAACTCTTGGCTTTTGTCGATGAGTGCCTGCATCATTTCCCGCTCTGGCGAGAACCAGAACCCGTTATAGAGAACCTCTGCATATTTTGGCATAATCTCATCTTTGAGATGCATCGCACCCCGATCAAGTGTGATCTGCTCGATACCCCGGTGTGCAGCAAGCATAATAGTACCCCCCGGCGTCTCGTAAATACCGCGGGATTTCATGCCAACAAACCTGTTTTCAAGAAGATCAAGCCGGCCAATACCATGTCTTTTGCCAAGCTCATTCAGTTTTGTCAGCACCATAGCAGGCGATAAACTCTCGCCGTTGACAGCAACGGGATCACCCTTTTCAAAGTCAACTTCAATATATTCGGGCGTGTCTGGTGCCGTCACTGGGTCATCTGTGCGGCTGTAGACATACTCTTCTGCCGCAACCCAGGGGTCCTCAAGCGCCTTACCTTCACTTGACGTATGCAACAAATTGGCATCGACACTGAAAGGGCTTTCGCCGCGCTTATCCTTAGGGATAGGAATTTGGTGCTGCTCAGCAAAGTCAATTAAGGCCGTACGAGAGTGCAAGTCCCATTCTCGCCACGGGGCAATCACTTTGATTTGGGGATTGAGAGCATAATAACCAAGTTCAAAGCGTACCTGGTCATTGCCCTTGCCTGTTGCACCGTGACAAACAGCATCCGCACCTACTTCCTTAGCGATTTCAATTTGACGCTTGGCAATCAAGGGCCGAGCAATAGACGTTCCAAGAAGATACTGTCCTTCGTAAACCGTGTTTGCCCGGAACATGGGGAAAACATAATCCCGCACAAATTCTTCGCGGAGGTCTTCAATAAAAATATCTTTGATACCAAGAAGTTCTGCTTTTCGTCGTGCTGGCTCAAGCTCTTCACCCTGACCCAAATCAGCGGTAAAAGTAACAACTTCACAGTCATATGTTACTTGTAGCCATTTGAGGATGATCGAAGTATCAAGCCCACCCGAATAGGCAAGTACAACTTTCTTGATTTGCTCAGACATACAGAATCTCCAATAAAAACAACCGGCGGATTATAGGTAATGCAGGCAGTTGGTCAATGTGTTTAGTGCACTTATTACTACCTTAGTTGAATAGAAAAACTTATCTTATTGTTGTGGCATGGCACGAAAGACACACAGGAGATATATAGGGCAAAATTTTCATTCCTAAAAAACTTCTTGCCCCTGCCCTTACGTCAGGTCCTAAACACCATGACTGTGAAAAAGAAAGGGAAGAGTTATATGCTATCTATTGGTGAACTAGCGGAGCGGTCTGGCATTACAGTACGTGCGCTTCGGTACTATGAAACAAAAAACCTTATAAACCCCATGCGGTCAGAGGCTGGGCAACGGGTTTATAAATATCCAGACATTGTTCGCCTGCAGCAAATTCAGCTTTTGAAACGGGCGGGTTTCACCCTCAGTCAAATTGCGACCATGATGGGGGATGCTGCTATTGAGGCCCGCAATATACTTCGTATTCAAAAGGGCCTTCTGGAAAAGCAACTTGCCCATAGCAAAGCCTCTCTTGCGGCCATTGAGACTGCGATTGATCGGCTAGACGAATCCCCTACGGACCTTTTCACGCTTTGCAACATGATTAAAATTGGAGAATCAGTCGTGAATGAAGACAATTGGAAAAAAGTCTGGGACAAATTCTATACCGATGAAGAACAAGCCCGCTGGAAGAAAGCAAAAGAGGCCATTCCAAAAGACATTCAACAAGCCTGTGAAGAAAATTGGCCCAAATTAATCGCCCGTACTGAAGCTCTGCTTGGGACCAACCCCGCAAGCGATGAGGCGCAAGCCATCCTCAAAGAGTGGAATGCGATGACACAGACCATCTATGATATTGACCCTAGCTTAACCAAAAGTGCGGCACGCCTGTATGACAAAATGGATGAGTGGCCAGACGGTTCCCCGCAGTCCCCTTTCTCGTCAGAGGTTTGGGCTTTCATCAAAGCGGCAGATCAGGCCGGTAAAAAATAATTTTTGCCGGCAAGCCACACCCTACGGTTACGTTAGGCCCGTAGATGTATGGTGCGCGGCACTGCCCGAATTTGCTTTAGCAGCCAGATCAGCAACGGCTGTTTCTTCGCGGCGTATTTGTGCCTTTGATTTTTTCTCGGATGCCGACTTTAGCTGGCCGCACGCCGCCATAATGTCACGGCCCCGCGGTGTCCGCACCGGTGCTGAAATGCCGGCTTCAAAAACAATGTCCGAAAATCGCTTAATTTGCTTCTCATCAGAGCATTCATACGCCACCCCGGGCCAAGGATTGAATGGAATGAGATTTACTTTTGCGGGCAATTTATATTTACGAATAAGGCGCACCAGTTCCCGGGCATCTTCGTCGCTGTCATTAATGCCTTTGAGCATGGCATACTCAAACGTAATGCGCCGTGCGTTATTTGACCCCGGATAATTTGCACAAGCCGTTAAGACCTGATCCAAATTATATTTTTTGTTAATGGGCATAATATCCGTGCGTACAACGTCATTTACCGCATGCAGAGAAACGGCGAGGTTTACACCAATTTCCTTGCCGCAGCGCTCCATGTGCGGCACCACACCAGACGTAGAGAGTGTAATCCTGCGCTTGGAAAGCTGAATGCCTTCTTCATCCATAATGATTTCAAGGGCTTTTTTAACATTGTCAAAATTATAGAGCGGCTCGCCCATGCCCATCATAACAATGTTGGTCACCTGGCGGCCCTGCACAGGGTTTTGCCACTCGTCAAGATCATCGCGCGCAATCATCATCTGCGCTACAATCTCAGCCGCTGTTAAATTACGCACAAGTCTCATCGTGCCAGTGTGGCAAAATTTACAGTTGAGTGTACAACCAACCTGAGAAGAAATGCAAAGTGTGCCGCGGTCTTCCTCAGGGATGTAAACCGTCTCAGCCTCATTACCGTCCGCAAAACGAATAAGGTACTTTCGGGTACCATCTTCTGAATACTGCGCCTCAACAATCTCAGGGCGCTTCACGATAAAGCGCTCCACAAGCTTGGCGCGCATATCCTTTGAAATGGTCGTCATCACGTCAAAGTCACTGGCACCCCGATGATAGACCCAGTGCCAGAGCTGCGTCGCACGCATCCGGACCTGTTTTTCTGGAATACCAAAGTCCAAAAGCGCGGCCTTAAGCTCATCCCGGCTTAGGCCTAAAAGGTTTATTTTACCATCAACAGGGTCAGTGCCAACACGTGGTTGGACAATCGGCTCATGGCCGTTTGGTGTGATTTGCATCTTTTTCATCCTGCCTTTTGTACATGTCGGTACGCCAGGTCACTTCGGGCTAAGGGGCGTTCCACCCCAAAGCGGTTACTAGAATGCGCGGCTTATACGCCTATACACTCAACATGTAAATGCCTTACCGGCAAGCCCTAGTGATGGCGTTATAGGCTGCGGTAAAACCTGACAGGCTGTAAGTGTCTGTTGTGCGGGTACCACGCTGCGAGGTGGCTGTCACCACCATGCCGCTGCCGCGTTTCATGGCGTCAACTGCTGCTTTGTCGTCCTTGGGGTCATAGGCCCATGCGGCATCCCCCTCCGTGAAAAACTCGAAGCGCTTGCGGCCATCCACCCGTACCATGCTGTCACTGCCTTGGCGAATAGGATAGCCCATGACTATATTCACCTCATCTTTAACACCATACTCCGGGCGGTGAGACACCATCGCATAAATATCGCCGCGGTTTACCCCTGTTTTGCTCGCTTTCCATGCTTTTGGGACAGAAATCATATGGCAAGTACGTTTGGGCCCTGTGCCATAAACAAAAGCATCCCAGTCCCGGTAAGACCCAAGATGCCGCCGCGTTTCCTGCGCCTGTACTGGTGTATGAAACAGCCCAATAAATCCTGAAAATATTATTGTGACTGTCAGTACCGAACGGAATTTCATGTGCTTACTCGCTCCCACTTCATGTATCCTTATTACGCGCTGCAACTTCTGCTCTGCGGGCTATTCTGCTGCGCGATGCCCCATGTACATGAGGCTTGCGCGCTTCGGGCTTTTGGCCTGTCATCACAGGCCTATCGGCATAGCCCCCGAGCATACGGTGCCTATCATACATAACTATCGCGCCGGCGGTAGCCACATTAAGACAGAATTTTGTCGGTATTTTGATAACATGCGCACAGCGCGCCAACATTTCTTCACTAAGGGATGACCGCTCACCGCCAAGCACATACACAGCTTGGGTTGGATGCCGGAAACTTGGTAGATCAACTGCCTCATCACAAATTTCAACACCGACCAACTGGCAGCCTTGTGGCACATCAACATCGCCGGCAGAAACATAATTATAGAAAGGAATTTGTTGGTGACTTTTGCTGGTATCCGACAGATTTTTGGTAACATATTCACCGGTATGCGCTACAATTTTGGGGTTAACAGCAAACGCAAAGCTAGCGCCAAAAGCATGGGCCGTCCGTACGAGGTTCCCCATATTCCCTTCCTTAGAGGCATTATCGATGCCAATGCCAAAATAGCCACGCATCTATACACCTCCCGCTGGTTTTGTATCAGAACCCGGGGTGTCAGCTTCACTATAAAGGGCATCTCGGTGCATAGCCGCAATAATGCAGCCCACAACCAAAATACAGGACACAAGAATAAGCGACACTTCCAAATTCCATTCAAACGCCCAACCAAGCATAATACTTGCCACAGGAATAAGCCCCACAGACATAAAGGTCAAAATGCTCATGACACGGCCCAGTAAATTCTCTGGGGTTCTTTTCTGAATCCAAGTGGTAAAATTCACCCAGACAAAACTGTCGCCGCCACCACACAAGAAAAATAAAAGCATGGCCCACCAATAGGGTTCATAAAGCACAATAAGGCCGAAGGAGGCACCGGAGCCCATAAACACAAGGAACATGATCCGCACCATAGTGCGTTCCCGCATCGCCCGAAAATACCCGCCCGCAGTCACACCGACAATAGCGCCGCACCCATACGCCGTAATCATAAGGCCGTACACATAGGCAGGCTCCAAAAACCGAGCTTTTGCAAGCGCGGGCAGCCCAACAAAAATGGGGGTTTGAAAGAAAAACTCTAATCCTGCGATGCCAAGAAAACCCAGCCGGAGAGTAGGTTTTGACCAAACCCATTTAATCGCTTCTTTCACTTCACCCAGCATGGAGCGGGTCTGGGCTTCCTTTGGTCTCTCACCCCTATCAAACGCCCTAACTTTCACAAACATTAAGGTCAGGAAAGAGGCGGCAAAAGTGAGACCGTCAAGAAAAAAAGCCCGCGCAAAACCAAGGCGGTTACTTTCATATGTGGCCGCCATCTGTCCAACCTCATGGCCCATAACAGTGATGTCCTCTGCAATCATAAATCCCGCAAGGGCAGGCCCAACAATGACCCCAACCCACATGGAGCCCTGCACCACAGCGTTCGCTTCTTTAAGGCGCTCTTTCCTAACTAAACTTGGTACAATTGCAGTGTTCGCCGGGTAGAAAAATGCATCTGCAATGCCGAACAGCGCCGCCATACCAAATATCATCTGAATGTTCACAGCGTCGCGGTATATAAGGTAGGCCAATACCATCACAATGGTAAACCGCAACATGTTGGTCAGCAACATTACAAATCGGGGGTTTGACCGGTCCACCACCGCGCCGCCCGCAAGCATTAAAATCGCCCGTGGCAGCCCTTGTGCTGCAAACACCATACCGGTCATGGCAACACTGCCTGTCATTTGCAGAACCAACAGCGGAAAGGCAATCATACTAATATGGTCTCCGATAACGGAGATAAACTCGCCGAACCAGTAGGTTACAAAATTACGGTCTTTAAAAAGCTGCAGCATTTTTCGTCACTTTACACAATGGGCTGTCTATCTAGCGATCATGTGCTAAGAGAGGCAAGCTTTGTTCAACACTTTCACATCTATCAAGGTATTACGAATAAAATGACTGACAAAAATACAACGCAAGCACCTGGTGCACCAAAGGCTACCGGGTGGCAAAAAATGCTGATCGACTTTGGTCCTTTACTTGTATTTTTTGTCAGCTTTAAGTTTGGGGATATTTGGGTAGCCACCAGTCTTTTTATGGTTGCCACTGTCATTGCCATGATTGTGTCCAAAATTTTATTCAGGCATGTTGCTGTGATGCTGAAGGTAACCTTCGTGATCGTCATGGTTATGGGGGGGCTTACACTATACCTGCAGGATGAAACCTTTGTAAAAATGAAGCTCACATTCATCAATGGTTTTTTTGCCACCATCCTTGTGGTTGGGCTCATGCGTGGAAAGCTATATATTAAAACCGTGATGGAAATGGCCCTTGAGATGGAAGATAAGGCATGGCGCATCCTAACCCGGAATTATGTTATTTTTCTGCTCGGCATGGCAGCGGTAAATGAACTTATTTGGCGCACACAGACAACAGATTTTTGGGTCAATTTCAAAACTTTCGGTTATATGGGCGCCACTTTTATCTTCTTGATGACCCAAATGCCAATGCTCATGAAATATTTGCCTGACGAAGGTGAAGACAAAAAGTCAGACTAAGAGTCTTTAGCTCCCGTGGTTCTTTGTTGTAACAGCTAGTGCCTGCTTGCAATAGCCTGCAAAATATTCCGCCATAAAGACCTTTTCATTTGGTAACGCTACATACTCCCAGCATTTTAGGTTTTCACTCCAATTTTCTCGCTTAAACGGTGCGCCAGATAAGAGAAAGACGCTCATGTCATGTCTTTCAAACAAGCTGAAAAAATCATCGGCTGTATAACCATAGTCTTTAGCTGACTGCCCCTGACCATTTTCAAAAATGATGATTGGCCGTGATTTTTTGAGCATGCGCTCTGCGCCAAGTAAGGCTCTATACTCACCGCCCTCAATATCCATTTTTACAAAAGATATTTTTTTGAACCACGGCATTTTTTGATCAAGCAAACCACATTCAACCTCAATGTTTCTCAGGCCCCCGTCCTCTGCATCAAACGGGGTTGGTCTTTGCTGTAACCCACTATAAGCTGGGCGGTTCTCAAAATAACTAAAGGCAACAGTGCCCACGGTGTCCCCGAGGGCCAAATTAAAAAGCCGTATGTGTCTGAGCTTCTTTTTGAGAATAGAATAATGAAGTCTATCATACAGGGGAGCAATCGGTTCGAACGCATAAATACGTCCCTTTTTGCCAACGGCCTTCGCCATAGGAAATAAATGAAACCCTTTATGAGCCCCCACGTCGACGGCGTAATCTCCAGGCTTTAAAAAGTCCTGATACGCTGTTTTAATAACCTGTTCAAACATACTGCCCACGTCCGTGCCTGTATGTTCAGCCGCACTGTGAAGTTGTTCAATTAAACCTGTCATGCCCCCAACTCCAACTTAAAATACTTTAAGGAGCCTGCACCATATACAAAGAAGATGAACCCCCGTTAAACCACCCAAGAAAACAGCGGAATTAATAAAGGTAAATGCGGAAACGGTTCCTTAAAAAATATAAAAAAGAAATGAGAGCTTAAAATTGGAATGAAGGCTTAAACCCGTATGTCGACAATTTGCCCCAGGGGTTGGTTTCTGAGCGCATTTTGGCGTTCTGACGTGCGGCCGGTTGGTGCCTCACGGTTTGTCTTGCCTGTCGCAGCGTCAATACGCGCTCGTGCAACCTCAAGATCACGCGAAGACGAAAGGTCAGTTACCCGGTCATCGGTTTTTACAGGAATACGCCGGTTTGGTTCTTGTTGGTTTTGCCGGTTCCTGATCCGCTCATCAACCACATCATTTGGCCGGGGCCGTACGCCAGAAGACCCACGCGCCAACGCGGCAGCGTCACGACCACCACGAAGCTGGGCTTGTACCTGTGCCTGTAAACCAAGCGTATTAGAATTAATATCGACCATGTCACTAAGACCTTAATCGAGAAATGAAACCAATTCAGTATTATTACATGGGCGGGCGAATTCTTCGTGCCCCGTTTAGAAACTCTAACCATGAGAGATCATGGTGGGTAAATATGACTATTCTCTTAAAGATCGGGGTTTGACTGTAAATTGTCAAGGAACGCCTTCATTTCACCGGTATTTTCGGGGCTAACCACCTGCAAACCGGTCTCTAAAGCAGTTATAGCGGCCGCTTTACCTTCAATCGTTAACTTTGATCGCGCAAGCATGAGCCATCCTTCTGGGTCGTTAGGGGCTGAGTCGAGTCGTTCCTCAAGACGGACAATCATGGATCTTACAAATACATCCCGCTCCTCTTCTGTCATATTTGCGACAGCCGAAACCTGACCCTCGGAGAGCGGCGGCGGGTTCACACCCAGTTCTGCAAGTTTTGCTGTGAGCAGCGGCATCCAAGGCGCATTCGGGACAGAACGACCCGCTAGGGCTGTCCATACTTCTTTTGCGCCAGCCTCGTCACCAGCCTGTTTACGTGCAAGTCCCAGGTAATAATGCCCCGCAGGGTGCTCTGGTGCCACCTGAAGCAGTTTCATTAAAACCAGCTTGGCTGCAGCAGAAACCTGCCCTGCACCCATGCCAATATAGGCTTCAAGCTCTTGCGCGCGCCATGCGGGTTCGTCTGGGTCAAGTGAAGCCAGTTTACCAAAAGCAATTGCGGCCTTCGAATAACTGCCTACAGACCGTGCTGATTTGGCCAGCACTTCCCAGCCCTTTTGGTCTGTCGGATTTTCTGCAAGGTGTTTTTCAATACGCTCGATGGCTTCACGAAAACTTAGGCCGCCTTCTTCCACAAGTGTATCTTGTAACCCAACCATCTGGCCAGGTGCTGCAGGCAAGGTCGGCGTGCCAACAAAATAATAAACCCCGGCTGCACTAAGGATGACCAAAGCTGCAAGGGCCATTTGAACAGATAGCCCCCCGACTTTGTTCAGGGGCGTTGTATCTGTTTTAATTTTTAATATGCGGCGTTCAATTTCAAGCCGCGCAGCTGTGGCAGCATCCGGTTCCAGTATACCGGCCTCTTCGTCCTGAATTAAATCCGCAAGTTGTTTTTTATAAAGTGCTACAGGATTAGCTGCCGCATCTGACATGCGTCCGCGTATCATAAAAAGCGCCACAATAATAATACTTAGACCGCCAAACCCGAACCAAATCATGAACCCGCCCCCTCATCGTTCAGCAAAGTTTCTAGGTGCTCCTTTTCCGCTTTTGTGAGAGGCGTTGCAGCCACTGGTTTTCGGCGACTGCTGTAAATAAGGCCGCCCACCAAAAGTAAAAATACAAACGGCGACCCCCACAATAAATAGGTGGAAGCCTTTAAGGGTGGCTCCAGAAGAACCCAGTCCCCATAACGGTCAACAAGATAAGCGCGCACATTTTCAGGCGTATCTCCAAGGGCAACCCGTTCCCGAACAATCTGCCGCAGATCCTTAGCCAAGTCAGCGTTCGAATCTTCAATAGACTGATTTTGACATACTAGGCAGCGAATATCTTTCATCAACTCCCGAGCAACAGCTTCAAGTTTTGGATCTGTAAGAGGTTTTTCATCGACTGCCACAGCAAAAACGGGGGTAGACAAAAAAAGGCATAACAGAAAGGCCCGAACCATCAGCTTATTTCCTTCAGCTTAGGTAATAAACGCTTTTCCAAGCTGTCCCCAACAATTGGGCCCCAGTGTCGGTATCGCACAATGCCATTCCCATCCAAGAGAAAGCTTTCAGGTACCCCTGTCACACCCCAATCAATAGCAACACGGCCATCAAGGTCGCTCGCTGTTTTCAAAAAGGGGTCGCCAAGTTCATCAAGAAAACGTAATGATTTTTCGGGTGTATCCTTATAAGAAATCCCAATGATTGGCACCCCTACCTCTTTGGCAATCCGCATCAAATTTTCATGCTCAGCTCGGCACGGCAGGCACCAACTCGCAAAGAAATTAACCAGCAGCGGCTTGCCTGTTTTAAGATCAACTTCCGTCAATGGTACCGGCCCGCCAGCTAGAGCAGGCAGTGAAAAAGAAGGTGCTTCTTTCCCAACAAGAACGCTTTTAATTTCTTGCGGATTTCTGTCCCCGCCCATCATAGAAACAAAAAGAACCACAAGGGCTATAACCACCATGAGGGGGATAAACCGCATTATATTTTTCATGGCTGTACCTCCACGGCTTTTGTTTTACGGCCCTTTGGCGCACCAATGCGTTGCCGCCTGTCACTCAAAGAGATAAGACCTCCAAGCACCATCAGCATAGCACCTAACCAGAGCCCTGAAATAAATGGCTTAAAATAAAGTCGAATTGACCATTTGTTACCGCCGGCATTTTCCCCAATAACAGCATATAAATCCCCCGAGAATAAGGGGTGGATCGCAGCCTCAGTGGTATTCATCAAAGGCTGGGCGTAAACACGATCCTCTGGCTCTAAATCAGCCAAATATACACCATTTTCTGTCACCCTAAAGTGCGCCCGAACAGCTGAATAATTGGGCCCTACAACAGGCTCTACACCAATAAATTCATATTCATACTCATTGACGGAAACCTTGTCGCCCGGCGCCATCAGGCGTAGTTCTTCTACCGTCCATGCTTCGCTGATTGTAATTCCGAGCAAAAGGATAGCAACACCCACATGTGCAAGGCTCATACCCCACATAGCACGTGGCAGCGCCTTTGCCCGCGCAAAGGCTCTGCTGGGCTTTTTGAAAAGTTGCGTCCGTTCAGCAATTTCAAGAAAAACCGACGTCACGAGCCAAAAGGCAAGACCAAGACCAAAGGCGGTCATAATATAACTGCTTGAATAGTGCCAAGTGACACCCATCATCACAAAAAGTGCTACCATACCTGCGGGCAACAATATTTGGGCGGCGCGGCTGATACGGCCACGTTTCCACGCAAGAAGTGGCCCAAAGCCAAGCGCCACAACCAGCGGACTCATCAACACAATTGCTGCATACTCGAAGAAGGGTGGGCCTACAGAAATTTGACCCCCACCAAGGGCCTCCATTGCAAGCGGGTAAAGTGTACCAACAAGCACGACAGCCGCAAAAGTAGACAGCAAAATATTATTCAGAACCAAAGCGCTTTCGCGGCTTACTAGTCCAAAAAGGCCGCTTGGTGCAAGCCGCGGAGCACGCCATGCATAAAGGGTCAAGGACCCCCCAATAACAACAGCAAGAAACGCCAAAATGAATATGCCCCGCGCCGGGTCATTCGCAAACGCATGCACTGAATTGATCACACCTGAACGCACCAAAAAGGTCCCAAGCAAGCTGAAGGAAAAAGCAACAATCGATAATAAAATCGTCCAGCTTTTTAATGCATCCCGCTTTTCAACCACAATGGAAGAATGCAGCAAAGCTGTCGCAATAAGCCACGGCATAAAGCTCGCATTTTCTACGGGGTCCCAAAACCACCAACCACCCCAGCCAAGCTCATAATAAGCCCACCATGACCCAAAAATAATTCCTGCTGTTAAAAATATCCATGCAGCCAGTGTCCAGGGCCGTACCCAGCGTGCCCAAAGGGGCGTAACTTCCCCTTCAATAAGCGCTGCCACCGCAAATGAGAAGGCAATGCTTAACCCCACATACCCCAAGTATAACATGGGTGGATGAAACGCGAGGCCCGGGTCTTGCAATAAGGGGTTAAGGCCGTTCCCCTCAAGCGGGGCAGGGTCTAGGCGCAAAAAAGGGTTGCTAACCATTAGAATGAACAGGAGAAACCCAACAATAAGGGCACTCTGCACCGCAAGGACACGTGCGCGAAATTGTAGCGGTAATTCACGGCCACGCCATGCTACGGCTGCGGCAAACAACGTCAGGATAAGAACCCAAAACAAAAGGCTACCCTCATGGTTGCCCCAAACACCCGAAATTTTATACAGGAGCGGTTTTGCAGTGTGGGAATTAGCCGCCACGCTTACAACTGAAAAATCAGAGATAATATAGGCGTATGTAAGCGCCCCAAAGGCCGCAAAAGACATAAAAAATTGGCCGTAAGCCATATGGTCCGCAAGAATCATTAAACGGCGATCACGGCGCCAAATACCCACATGTGGGATAATCGCCCCCGTTAGGGCTACCATGAAAGCAAGGATAAGAGCAAAATGGCCTATTTCACCAGCCATACTTAACGCCCCTCAGTTTCAGGATGCGTACAAGCTTCAGCATTCTTAGGCATTGTGCCGGGTGGTGCATAATTTTCATCATGTTTTGCAAGAACAGTGTCTGCAACAAATAACCTTTTTCCATTCAGACTGCCTTCTGTTACCACCCCTTGCCCCTCACGGAAAAGATCAGGCAAAATACCTTTATACATGACATCAATATTTGCCGCACAATCTGTAACCGTGAAGCTATATGTCAGGCCATCCTCAAGACGCGAAAAACTACCTGTTTTAACAAGGCCGCCAAGGCGAAACCTTTGGCCCACGGTCATTTGTTTTTCTTTCACTTCGGTAGGTTGCAAGAAGAGACTAAGACTGTCCCCGCCAAGGGCAAACAAGACAAGGAACACCGCGCCAATAAAAACAACAAGCACCGTGCTCAGAACCACCAACCGTTGTTTCTTGCGAGACTTTAATCCTTTTGACATTACCTGGCACCTTGATTTTTACGAGCCTGTCGCAAAGCGGCAGCCTCTTTTTCAGAACGCTTTAACGCCGTATAGCTGCGCACAGCAAGAATGATAAAAGCGACAGCCGAGATGCCGTAGGTAGCTGCAATATAAGAAGTGTAATCACCCATAAACTGACCCCTAATGTTCTATTCAGGCATGACGGCTTGCCGCATCACATCAATTTTTCGGTTATTAATTTCAAGCTTCATTCGCCACAACACAACCACCAGAAAATACAGTTGGTATGCAATTCCCATTATCAAGAGCGGGGTCAGCATTTCTGCTGGCATTGAAGGACCATCTGCGCGCAACACACTTGCTGGTTGATGGAGTGTGTTCCACCATTCAACTGAAAACTTAATGATTGGTAAATTTACAATACCAACAAGCGCAAGAATAGAGGCCGCCCTACCTGCTTTTTCTTCTTCGTCAAGTGCCTTCCATAAGGCCATATAGGCGAGATAGAGAAAGAACAGCACAAGCACGCTCGTCATGCGGCCATCCCACTCCCAGTACGTACCCCACATTGGCTTACCCCAAAGGGAACCGGTTACAAGAGCCAGTGCCGTGAAAGTAGCACCAATCGGCGCAGCAGCTTTTCCGGCAATAAGGGCTAAGGGATGCCGCCAGACAAGTGCTGTAAAGCTTGCTACTGCAATGAAAAAATAGATAGACATTGCACCCCATGCAGCGGGCACATGCACATACATCATACGCACACTTGCCCCTTGTTGATAGTCAGTCGGACTATTAAACAGCGCGTAGTAAAGTCCTGCTGCAAAAGCCACAACAGCCGCACCAACTGCCCATGGCAGAATGCGGTCTGCAAGGCGGGTAAACTTAGCTGGGTTTGCGAATCTATGCATGAGCTTTACCTATCGCTTTTTGGTTAATTCAGCAAGTGCGACGTGGTGTCTCAGTCTGATCAATCTTATTCGAGAGATAGCCTTAAGGCACCCGCTGTGGCAAAAGGCGAAATCACGAGTGACATTAAGGAAACTGCACCAAGTAATGCCAAATGGGGCCCAGGATCACTGTTATGCACTACAGCATCCACAGCCCCAACACCAAAGATTAGAGTTGGTATATAAAGGGGCAGAACAAGTAGCGCTATTAATACACCGCCCCGCCGTACAGACACCGTGAGCGCCGCACCAATAGCCCCAAGTAAACTCAATGCCGGAGTGCCTATCACAAGCGATGCGAGTAAATAAAAATACCCCTCACTGGGTAAGTTTAAAATAAGCGCCAAAAGGGGGGCAACCGCCACAAGTGGCAATATGGTGGCAAGCCAGTGTGCCAGTGTTTTAGCAAGCACCACCGCAAGCAAACCAACAGGAGAACTTGCAAGATCATCTAAGCTGCCATCCTCATAGTCTGCCTGAAAAAGCCTGTCGAGACTGAGAAGGCACGCAAGCAATGCTACAACCCAAATAACCCCTGCCGCAATACGCGCCAGCGTTTGTGGTTCAGGCCCAACACCAAATGGAAATAATGTTACGGCAATTAAAAAGAAAGAAAGGGCCATTGTACCTGTGCCGCCCTGTGACCAGGCAAGGTGCATATCCCGCCACACCAGTCCGCGAAAAATACTGAATGAATTAATGGTTTGTGGGCTGCTCATAACCACCCCTCTTCGCCGTTCGAATGTGGCACAAAATTAGCCATTTCTAATTCTTGTCTCGGCAAATCAATGGGGTCATGCGATGCGGCTATAATGGAACCACCTTTTGCCAAATGAGCCTCCATCAACTGGAACAACCGCTTGCGATTCAAACCGTCTAGGCCAACCGTTGGTTCGTCCATAAGCCAGACCGGACGCTCTAAGAGTGCAAAACGTAAAAGCGCGCAGCGGTGGGTCTGACCACTCGAGAAAAACCGCACAGGGTGGTCTATTAACCCCTCAAGGCCAAATAGTGTAGTCGCCTTTCTCAGGAGCTTGTCTGAGAGGGCGTACCCTGTCATGAGTTGATAATATGCTGCAGAATTTTCCCTGAGAGTTAAAACGGCCTTCAAACCATGGTGATGACCGGAATATACAAAAGAACTTGTGTCGGGAATACTGATTGTTTCTAAGAGTTCCCCATCATACATCAAGCTACCGGATTTTGCGGGTATTAATCCTGCAAGCAATCTGAGAAGTGTTGTTTTTCCACTACCGTTTGCCCCTTTTAAATGTAAAAAATCACTTGCTCCTATATCAAAAGACAGGTCTTCAAATACTAAGCGGCCTCCTCGTTGGCACGCGAGCCGGTCAGCCACTAGGCGGATATTTTCATGGTATTTCAAATGGGGCGTTTCCATAGCTGCACGCTAGCGAAACAGCCGCCCGCAGACAAGAAAAGAAATATAGTAACTTCACTAAGTACCTGAGAAGGCTTCAATACTGCCGTAAGATACACTATATAGACAAGGTATTTTAGTCGGTGGAAATAAATGAACCTAGAAGCGCTTATATGGCAAGATGGTGTGCTGATTGCAGCCATAGTTCTGATCATTCAGCTTCTGGCGAGCATTCATATTTTAAAAACCAAAGATGATGTTAGGTCTGCCATAGCTTGGATTGGCCTTGTGTGGCTCGCTCCTATATTTGGCCTTTTATCTTATCTCTTATTTGGTGTTAGTCGTATTCAGCGACGGGCACGGCTGTCACGTGTTAAACGCGGGCTCGCACCACGTTCTGGTGCATTGATTGATCCTAAAGGCCCTAAACTGATAGATGCTGTGCCTGATGCCACTAACCGTTGGCGCTCTCATGATCGCCTTGCTGGCCGGGTTAGTACGTCCCCTTTAACCCTGGGCAATCTCATTGAACCCTTGGACGGTGGCAGAGACGCCTATAATGCAATGATTGCCGCAATAGATAGTGCCAAGCATACTGTTGCCCTTACAACCTATATATTTCAGGCTGACCAAGCTGGAAGGCGGTTTGTTACGGCCCTTACAAAAGCACACGAGCGCGGCGTTAAAGTTCGAGTGTTAGTGGATGCTGTTGGCAACTTATATGGCTTTAAGCCGGTTTCAAACCTTTTAAGACGGCGCGGTGTACCGGTTGCTGTCTTTAACCCTGCCCGTTTTTCGTGGCGCCTTGCTTTCTTTAACCTTCGAACCCACCGTAAACTCTTGATCGTTGATGGTATTAAAGGGTTTGCAGGGGGCCTAAATATTAGAAAACATCATTTACAGGACAGAAACGGTACCCCCGGGGTGCGAGACACCCATTTTTGCCTTGAAGGGCCCATTGTCACACAAATGATGGATGCCTTTGCAGATGACTGGGCGTTTTCTTCGGGTGAAGACCTTCCAGAAGATGAATGGTTGCCAAAAGTTGAAAGCTTGGCTGACGGTATTCCTGCCCGTTCAATTGCTGACGGCCCAGACGAACCTCACAGAAAGGTCGCTATTATTCTTGAAAGTGCGCTTGCCTCTGCCCGAGAGCGCGTTCAAATTGTGTCCCCTTATTTTCTTCCCGAGCAAGCACTTGTTTCCGGCCTGAAACAAGCAGCTCTTAGAGGGGTAAAAGTTGACATCTTGGTCCCTGAAAAAAATAACCTTCCCCTGTTTGCTCTAACTGCAATGACTGGGATGCGGCAGTTGTTGCAAGCTGGATGCAACATCTACCTTTCAAAACCGCCGTTTGACCATAGTAAGCTTATGATTGTTGACGAACATTGGACTTTCTTCGGGTCTTCAAACTGGGATGCACGGTCCCTTAAATTGAATTTTGAATTTAATATCGAAGCGTACCACCCAACCTTTAGCCAGAAAATGAGTGCTTGGGTTAAAGACCGTTTCAAAACCGCCCATAGGGTTACCCTTGCTGAGATTGACGAACGCCCCCGGAGTAAAAGGATTGTTGGTCGCTTACTGTGGCTTGCAAGTCCCTATCTTTAATCTATTTTGATTTCTCGTATTGGTGCATACGAGTTTCTATCTCGGCTTTAAGGCCTGCTTCTAGTTTCGCTAAAAATAATAGCTCCGCAATTAAAAATGCGGGTGCCATGAAAACCTGCATCAAATTATCAAACAAAGCCGGTTTACGTCCCTCATAAATATGGCCTGCAAACTGTATTAGCCAACCACCAATAAAAAAGACAGCAAACGCCTGTAATGCAACCGGAAACCCAACAGAAGCCACCCCTTCGGCATAAAAAAGTAACAAACCGTACATAAAAGCAGCAATCGTCCCGACAAGCGGCGTTGCGATAATATAAAAAAGCACAAGAACAATCATGAGTATAGACGCAAGAGTAAGTTTAATGTTCCCTGCTTCATAAATTGGGACCATAGACGTCAAAATCAACAAGGAAAAAACTATCATAGGCACACCAACATAATGCGTTAGTTGATTTCGCCAATCTCTATGATACGCCGAATACATTGCCATTTGTTCATAAAACCAGTTACGCATTATTATTCCTCTCTTACAGCTCACCATACCATGACCTACAGCACAGGCAAATCAACCCGATTTCGCCCTACTATAAAATATTGCCCGCTTACTGTCCCCTCCGATAAAGAAAATGGTTGCCCGCATATTGAAACCAGAAACAACCAAATGCTGTTATTTGCCAAACACCTATCAATAACAGCTAGTAAATACTTTTCATGATGAGCATCTGTTTATAAAGGAATGAGGCGGTCCTTTCGAGGCCGCCTCATCGTATTTATTAGGTCTCAGAGATACCTTTTAGGGTTTACGGCCTTAACCTTTCGTCTTTTTACCGAAAAAACTATAAAGCACTGGCAAGACCACGAGTGTTAGCAATGTTGACGATATGATCCCTCCAATGACCACTGTGGCCAAAGGCCTCTGCACCTCACTGCCAATCCCTACATTAAGTGCCATAGGTACAAAACCAAGACTTGCCACAAGAGCCGTCATCATCACAGGTCTAAGGCGCGCAAGCGCCCCATCTTTAATAGCCTTACGGAGCGCTTGCCCTTCATCCATCAGGGATTTGATGAAAGAAATCATCACTACACCGTTCAACACAGCAACACCCGAGAGCGCGATGAAACCCACTGCCGCCGAAATAGAAAACGGCATATCCCGAAGCCAGAGCGCTGCTATACCCCCTGTAAGTGCTAGAGGAATACCACTAGAAACAACAAACACATCGCGGGCGGAACCAAAAAGCGTATAAAGAAGCCCTAAAATCAGGACAAGAGCAGCCGGCACGACTAACTGAAGTCTTTCACTTGCCGAAATCAACTGCTCAAAAGTGCCCCCATAAGAAACCCAGTATCCCGCAGGCACCTGAACCTCGGAGGCAACCGCCTGCCTAACTGCGTCAACAAAGCTACCTAAATCTCGGCCTCGCACATTTGCAGTCACCACAACGCGGCGTTTACCATTTTCACGGCTAATCTGGTTTGGTCCGATTGATATCTCAAGGGTTGCCAATTCTGATAAAGGCACAAAAGAGAGATTATCTTCCTCCCCGTCACGCATATAATCTGGCAATGCGACAGGCAAGCGGCCAATGGCCTTCACATCGTCACGCAAACTTTCTGGTAACCGAACCACAATATCAAAGCGTCGATCACCTTCAAAGATTTGCCCCGCAAGACGCCCACCTATTGAAGTCGCGACAACATCCTGCACATCCTTCATGGAAAGACCATACCGCGCAAGCGCCTCTCGGTTTGGAAGAATGGACAGAATAGGTAGACCAGTTGCTTGCTCCACCTGTATATCTGCCGCTCCGGGAATTGTACCCATCACCCCTTCAATTTTCTTGGCCGTTGAGAGAAGGGTGTCTAAGTCATCGCCAAATACCTTCACCGCCAAATCTGCGCGTACGCCTGAAATCAACTCATTAAAACGCATTTCAATCGGCTGTGTGAATTCAAATTTATTGCCAGGGTATGTAAGCATTACAGCCTTAATTTCTTCGACCAATTGTGCTTTTGGTTTTTTTGGGTCCGGCCAGCTTTTCCGATCTTTGATCAAAATGAACGTGTCCGCAACGTTTGGTGGCATTGGATCAGTGGCCACATCAGCTGTACCAATTTTACTTACAATCTCAGATACTTCAGGAAAACCCCTAAGCCTTTCTTCGAGAGCTAATTGCATGTCGATTGCCTGACTGAGGCTCGTACCCGGTATGCGCAAGGCATGCATGGCAATGTCTCCCTCATCAAGGTTTGGGATAAACTCCGAGCCCATACGTGACGCCAAGTACCCACTTCCAGCTAAAAGGCCAAGAGCCGCCGTAACAACCAGTATCCGCCAGTTAAGAGCAAAATTTAGTAAAGGATGGTAAATGGACTTCGCCCCCCTAACCACCATACTTTCCTTTTCTTGCACTTTGCCCGTGACAAAACTCGCCACTGCAGCAGGCACAAAGGAAATAGAAAGTATAAGAGCACTAAGGATGGCAAGCACAACGGTGAAAGCCATAGGGTGGAACATCTTACCCTCGACACCTGTAAGGGCGAAAATTGGGATATAAACCATTGCAATAATAATAACCCCAAAGATACTTGGCTTGATGACTTCCTTTGTGGCTTCGGCTGCTAGGGAATACCGTTCAGGTGCAGTGAGCAATCGCCCTAGACGGGTCTGTTCCAGTGCAAAGCGCCTGAGACAATTCTCCACGATGATCACCGCCCCATCGACAATCAAACCAAAGTCGAGAGCACCTAGGCTCATAAGGTTGCCCGAGACACGGTTTTCTACCATGCCTGTAATGGTTATGAGCATGGAGAGCGGAATAACTAGAGCCGTGATAATCGCCGCACGGATATTACCCAGCATCAAAAGAAGGATTACAATTACAAGAATGGCACCTTCAATCAGGTTTTTAGCAACCGTATAGATGGTCTTATCCACCAATATTGTACGGTTATATGCAGGTTTGATGATCACACCATTGGGCAGTGTTTCATTAATTTCAGTGATTTTTTCATCAACCGCCTTTGAGACAACACGACTGTTTTCACCGATCAACATGAAGACTGTACCTAACACAACCTCGTGCCCACTTTGGGTGGCAGCGCCTGTTCGCAGCTCTTCACCAAGAGCAATATCCGCGATATCGGTCAATCTAATGGGAACCCCGTTGCGCTGGGTTATAGTGATCTTTTTCAGGTCTGCAATACCTTCAGCCTGACCTGGTACACGCACCAGATATTGTTCGCCAGACCGTTCGATGTATCCGGCACCCATATTGGTATTATTACGCTCAAGAGCTTCGGTAATATCATTAAGGGTTAGATTATAGGCTGCCATTTTATCTGGCCAGGGCGTTACATGGAATTGTTTCGTATACCCCCCAATTGTGTTTACCTCTGTCACCCCTGATACTGTTACAAGCTGCGGTCTTACAACCCAATCATGGAGCGTTCGTAGATCAGTTGGCGTATAAGCTTCACCATTTTCTTTCACTGCATCTGGCAATGCGTCAACGGTGTACATATATATTTCACCAAGACCGGTCGCAATTGGCCCGGGTTCGGGTTCAATGCCCGGTGGCAGTTTACTTTTGGCGGTTTGAAGCCGCTCATTCACTACCTGTCTAGCGAAATAAACATCCGTCCCTTCCTTAAAGACCACTGTCACTTGCGATAAACCATACCGGGAGATTGACCGGGTATAATCAAGCCTCGGCAAGCCAGCTAAGGTGGTTTCAATCGGGAAGGTGATACGTTGTTCAGCTTCAAGCGGAGAATAGCCTGGAGCTTCGGTATTGATTTGCACCTGCACATTGGTGATATCAGGTACAGCATCAATTAATAACCTCTGGAAATTATATATTCCGAGGGCTGCAACCGTGAGAACGAGGACAAGCACTGTCCACCGTTTTGCGATCGCAAAAGATATTATTTTATCTAACATGATTTGTCCTTGGATCGCTGTTTAATGGTCGTGTGAGGCACCAGACTTTTCAATATCTGCTTTGATCAAAAAGCTGTTGCCAGTAACATAAGGCTGCCCCGGTTTGATACCAGAGATCACCTCGGTCCATTCTGCTGTTCGCTGCCCAAGTTCTAACATGCGGACTTCATATGTTTCGCCGATCTGCGCAAACACCACTGTAAAATCTCGAAAGCGTTGCAGGGCACCAGAACGAACCGCGATAGGCACATCGCGGCGCTCTACTATAATCTCACCCTTGACTGTCATGCCTGGCACCCAGCTTTTGTCATGATTTTTCAATAATGCGTGCACCACCATTGTCTGTGTTGCACTTTCGGTTGTGGGTAGGTAAGCGTCGAGAAATATCTCCGCCTTAAGTCTGCCATCAATGGACCGCAGTGCTACCTTTTGGCCAGGTTTCACTATGCCAAGGTCCAGGGGGTAAATACGGAAATCAACCCGTAGTTTCTTCAAATCCCCAATGATGAAAAGGGGTGTATCAAATACAACATCCCCAGCTTGTGCTGTACGTTTCACGATGACGCCGCCCATAGGCGCTTTGATAGTATAGGGCTGCAAACTTTCATTGCTCTCAACACGTGCCAAGATTTCACCTGCTTTGACAAACTGGCCTTCAGACTTCATCACCTCAAGAATTTTACCCGGAAACCTTGCCCTTAAGGTGGACTGTGCATCAGGAGCGAACTCAACCCGACCTAACACATCAAGGGTAGTCTCAAGCGTTTGCGGACCAACAGGTTCAGCTTCTATGCCAACTTTCTCAGCCATTTCCGCACCAATGACAGTGCGCCCTTCATAACTATCATAGGTCCAGCGGTGGGTTCGACCTTGGTAGGTTGCTTCAACCGTAACGTCGAATGAATGTGGTTCGGTAACAACACCATCACCAACCAGATATGTATCAGTTGGTGTAAAAGCAAAATAGTTTTCTTCCCCGTCAAGACGGCTCAATATTATGGTGGCATTCACTTTTTCAGGGGCAAGAGGTTCATTATTCATAGTGGCGAATAATCGAAACTGAGGTGGGGTCCCTTGTTCAAAAATTGTAACCTCGATGGCAAAGTCACCATCTTCCAGTAACAAGCCTCGGTTCGGGCCTTTTTTTACTTCAGTTTCAGCTGTACTGCCGTGATCATTACCTTTTTCATGCGCATGATCAACCGATTGTTCTCCGCAAGAAGCAAGCATGGCCGCCGCGATTAGGGGAAATAAAAATTTCTTCAAAATTGTCTGTTTCATTGGATTATAATCCTTCACGGTCAGCGGCTACATCTGTGCCTTCAAGGGCAATTGACGGCGGCAACACATTATTATCGTGCTTGGCAAAAAGGCGATCGATCGTCACCTGTGCCGTGTGAAAATTTGCAAGGGCTGCGATACGCAGGTCCTCAATTTCAGTAACCATTGATTGAGCAGAAAAAACATCAAGATACGACGCTAAGCCTTTCGAAAGGCGGCCCATAACCATATTTTTAGCTTCCTTAGCGGCTGCTAAATTTTGCCTGAGCTGGCGTACTTGCATGAATGCTGAGGTCTGATCTGAGTGTGCCATCACCAGTTGCCGTTTTAGCCGTCGCTCTACTTCTAAAGAATCAAATCGGCTCCGGTTCAAGTTTGCCATGGCGCGCCCAATATTACCCCGGTTGGTATTATGAATTGCAAGTGGAATTGAAACACCTGCTATAGCAGCCATATCACTTGAATTTTGGTGATACCGCACCCCCACTTTGAAAGTAGGGTCTTGCACCGCGCGGGATTTTTCCAGTGCCAACGATGCTTTCATAAGGCCTTGTCTCAAATTCCAGAGGGTAAGATCGGGGCCACCCTCAACCGTTTCAGGTGTTAACGGCGCCATGGCGGAAGGCAGATCAGAAAGCCATGTAATATCTATTAAGAAGGCATCAGGGTTCCCTTGCCACATACTTGCAAGAGACAGTTTAGCAACCTCCAGAGTTTGCTTTGCCACAGCCATCTTATTTTGAATACCAAGTAGGCGAATATGGGCATTCTGAACGGCAAGATTAGAATCTTTCCCTGCTTTAACCCTTTTTTGGATTGCGGTCTTAATTTCTGTATAAATAACCACCTGTCTTTTCAGGTTCTCATATCGTGCTTTTGCTGTAGCAGCAGATATATAATTTTTGTCTATCTCTGCAATTAAGTCGAGACGGCGGATATGCCATTCAGCAATTTTTATTTTTTTGTCTTCACTCGCAAGCGCTGTGCGTAAATTTCGCTTTCCACCACGCTCAAACTTTTGCGAATAACTGAGCGTGACTTCGCTACGGTTAAACCCTGTAAAAGACCCAGATCCAGTGAAGTTTTCAAAGTCTGCAGTAAACGTCGGGTTAGGCTTAGTGTCAGCCTGTTTAATACCGGCATGTGACGCGTTAATTCTTTCTTTCGCCGCATCAAGCGTCGGTGCCGCTGCAATAGCAAGCCTTATCGCTTCCTCCCTGCTGAGAAAATCCGCCCCAAAAGACAGTCCTCCATACAGAATGTTAGCCGCGCAAAAGCCAACTGCAGCAAAAGCTGCTCTATATTTTAAATTCATTATTTTTTGCTCTCATCAAATACAATAAGCAGCATTAGGCAGTCTGCCCAATGCACTAGTTTTTGGTATTTAAGAGATCAACCTAAAGGAGGGGGTACCGGTGGCCTTAAAGCCTGATTTCGAACAAATTTCCCAGCGCTGAGATCAAATTCAGGTAAAAATTCAGCAGCATGCACCATATCACTAATAGTAATTTCAATAAAGACACTCACAAGTGTATGAAAGGCACCATGTGCAATAATCTCATGCTCTGATGACGCATCATAATCATGGCCATGTGCTGTTTCAACGGCATGCACCTGAATATGAGGACGGCTTACATAATCATGGTCTGAATCAAAAACAGCTAAATCAACCATACGCAAAAAGACAAGCGCACAGAGAGCAGTAATCGCAGCAGTTTTCTTTATCCACAGAGGTTTCATGACCATCTCATAAATTATGATGAGTAGGACGGGACAATAGAGGTTGGAACCCCTTTGGTCAAGAACATACATACCTTAAGCTTTTCACTATTATAAGCATGATGCTGCCTGTTATTCTTACCTTTATATATACTGCCCTGAACAGGGCCCACAGCCTGATCGGCTAACAAGGCTGTGAGGATTGAAAACTACCAAACTTTGCAACAAAGTTGATATGAAACGGTTGATTTTCAATAACCCCGAAGCCGTAATAAGTACTAAATATATCAGAAAATGAGCAGTTGATTGATAACATTCAAGTCTTGTGATAGAACGCGCTCGCCTTTCAGGGGCCCCATAGCTCAGCAGGATAGAGCGCAAGATTCCTAATCTTGAGGCCACTGGTTCGAATCCAGTTGGGGTCACCATTTCAATATCCCTTCTTTCGCTGATAGGCTAACGGGGCTGTAAAAGCCAGTTTAAGGACTGTTCTTTTATGAGGTAATTGACCATTTTTTCATAGGTAACAAGGGTTTGTGAGGAATGATAAGGTGAGTTCGAACATTTCGTCAAAGGGTCTGTGTGGTTTACTTCCTGACTGCATCTTTTCAGCCATCACCAACTTTTCTTTTTCAAGCGGCGGTATCTGGCAAGCTATACTTGGCGCTTATCATGCCAATCAACCAGGAACATACAATGATTATTATTTTAAGCCAAGCCTAGTAGATACTTGGGAAAACCGCAATTATGGGTATACACCAGTAGGTGGTTCTTATGATAGTGGAACAACCTCAGTTATTAACAACCATTTATCTGAGATTAACAACGCGAATATTGACTTTATTCTATTAGATCAGACAAATAATCTCTATGCCGATAGAAAATATATTATCCGACGGGCGCTTAAAGTTTGTGAAGCCGTTTCATCTAGCAGTACAAGCGTTAAATTTGCTATTGCAATAGGAGGTATTCAATTTTCTGGAAATCCAGCCACTATTGAGACGGAGGCTAAAAACGTCTGGAAACTATTTTTGGATGGCGGCGTTGCCACTCACGATAATTTAGATAAATGCAATGGTACCAACAAATACTTTAACACCACGGCATCTTCTACAAAACCGCTGTTAGTAGTCTATGCCAATACTACTCAACGTGCATCATGGGAAAGCTACGGCGGGTCAAAAACATATGCAAATAAATTCAATATTAAATGGGCTCAAGGAACTGTCAAAAGTAGCAATATAGGCTCCTATGCTGCTTCTGACTATGTTGGATGGGCATTTGTTGATGGTGCAATTAAAAACAATGACACCATGGCATTTATACCTGGCTGGGACAACCACGGAGCTTCTTCGACCCCGGCTGTGCCCAGAAATAACGGTGTCTTCTATAAAGAAAAAGGTTGGGAACGCGTAGTGTGTGATGGGGCTATGCCTGATACGGTAGTTGTTGCCTCATATAATGAATATGGTGAAGAAACGGCTGTAGCACCATCAAATACGTCAGCACTTCCATCGAACAAGCAATGGAGTTCCACAACACAATATTGGAACATTACGAAAGATTTCAACACTGCGCATAAGAATGGAACCACTACAATTTGCAACTAATTAGTGTGTTTTATATTGAAGGCTAATTGCTTAATTGCAATTGGCCTTCCAAGTGATACAATCACCTTTCAGGGGGCTTTTGCGATTCCTTTTAAATTTAAAGTATATATTTCTTGTTTTTTCCCTGTCTATTACCCTTTGCATACGAGTTTATACTTATGCCGTCAAATACGTCCCCATATTCCCATTTACAAGAGGATGCATTTTGGAATCCTTCGGTTGCCAGCAAGAACGCTTTGGAAATTTCCGGTTTATGGACTCCAAAATTCACGATAGAAAAACATCATACCATAGCCACTGCGGGCTCCTGTTTTGCTCAGCATATCAGTAAAGCCTTACAGAAACGTGGGTATAATTGGTTTGATAGTGAGCCTGCCCCTGCAACACTGGATAAAGCTGTTCATAAAGATTTCAATTATGGTATTTTTTCTTTTCGTACAGGAAACATATACACTGTTGCTCTTTTAAAGCAGTGGCTTGAATGGGCATTGAACCCGAAAAAAGTAGATGAGATAGAGATATGGGAAAATGAAGAAGGCCGTTTCATTGATCCATTCAGACCTAATATTAGCCCAAAAGGTTTTGCAAGCAAAGAAGCGCTTTTAGGGGCACGAACAATTACTTTTCAGGCCATAAAGAAAACATTTGAGACCGTGGATATATTTGTTTTCACTTTGGGGCTAACGGAAGCATGGATCAATACGGATAATAATTGCGTCTATCCTATGTGTCCGGGTACAATAGCAGGAAAGTTTGATACAGAAAAACACCAGTTCGTCAATTATCAATACCCTGACATTCGCAAAGGTCTCAGAGAAACGATAAAGTTGGTTAAGGAAATTAATCCTGACATCCGCTTTTTGCTCACAGTTTCTCCTGTTCCGTTAACCGCCACAGCCTCTGGCAAGCATGTATTAACGGCGACTATTCACTCGAAATCTGTATTAAGGGCTGTGGCTGGCGATATCTCTGATAGTCGAAAAGATACTGATTATTTTCCCTCCTTTGAGATTATTTCATCTTTTCCGTTTCGAGGCATGTTTTATCAGCCAAATCAAAGAAACGTAGCACCCGAGGGTGTGGATTTTGTTATGAAATCTTTTTTTGAAGGTCAAAACAGCAGTTTTGGAGAGCCAAAAATATCTGAAGAAGAAATATTGAAAAACACGTCTCCTTCTAAGAACGACTTAGACAAGCTTGACGAGGAAATTTGTGAAGAGATTTTTCTTGAAGCCTTCCAGAATGAAAAAAAGCCAAAAATATTCAAATCTGATAAATCTTCAATTTGCTTGATTGGGACTTCACATCTAGGGGTGGTCAGGCAGGCGTGGGAGAAATTGTTGCCTCATGCTTACCCTGATTTTCAGGCTGCATTTTTTGGGGCTCCCAGCAATGGGCTGCAAAAAGTATTTATTTCAGGTGATACAGTTAAATCTGACGATGAAAAGGTCCGAAAAAGTTTTTATACTACGTCAGGTAACTTGACTGAAATTTTTTTACCTAAGTATGATGCTTTTATATTACATGGCCTTGGCTTTCCTTTGAAAAGTTTGAAAGCCTTTCTTGAAAAGTCCTCGTTGGACTCTGTAAACCAAATGAGGGATGTTTTGGAAAAGGAACTACCGGCATATTTTGAAAAAATTATAAACAGTCACCTAATAATAACCTTGGCCCTTGCAATACGTAAAGCATCTCAGGTTCCAATATATATATCGGCAGCACCAATGTGGTCTGTGCTTGAAAGGGAGGCTGTCGAAGACAAATATGAAATTATCTGTAAGCACGGCAGTTACATTAAGGATATGTATTGGGATAGTGTTACAGAATTATTGTCTGCAAACAATATTATACTGATACCGCAGCCTGAACAGACGCTTGAGGACTTTTACTTTACCAAAGAAGAATACATCATGGGCTATTCCACGAATAATATTAGGGATCATGGTCATATGAATGTAAATTATGGTCACTTGGTTATCAAAGAAATCTTGAACCGTATTGAACAAAAGTGTTTTCCGGCTAATAATGAATTTTAGAATTTAGGCTAAAATTTGAGCAGTAAAAGAAGTGTTGCAAGTACCTTTATACATCTCGCACTAAAGTAAATCACCATAATTTAAGCACCTATGTTTTCAAGTTGAAGCTGCTGTTCCCAGTTTGATAAAGTTTCAAATATTGAGTTCGAACTCTCTCCATCTGAGGTCACCATTTAGAAAAACATATGCTCTTATCCTACATCGCGGCCTACTACACCGGACAGCCAGTTCGTTATCTTTAAAGGAGCACTATGTATCTTTGGCGTATATTGCTTCAAAAATTCTTCACTAAGCGCTTTGTCCTTATATTCTTTCTCGCAGGCCCGCAAAGCCGCCGCCCCATCAAAATCCACGAGCGCGGCCCTCAAGACAAGGTCACTATCGGGCAGGCCAAATTCACTGCCGGGCAGGCAAGCAATGCCTGTGTCGTGCAAAAGGCGGGATGCTAAATCTTTGCCGCTGTATATGCCATTTGCCGCAAGGGCTTGCTTAAATTCTGAAAAATCAGGTAACAGATAAAATCCGCCTTGCGCAGAAATACAATGAACTCCATATGCCCGCAGCGCCTGTGCTACATATTCTAGAATAGTCGCCATAATACGGCGTGAATGATGTAGATATGTGGCTATATCATGCCCACCTTCAAAAGCGCGGATAGCTGCATACTGAATAGGGGCAGAAACTGCACTGAATGTTTCACTGGCAACCGACATCATCACACCCCTAAGTTTAGCAAGACGATCCGGTATGGCAAAAGCGCCGAGCCTCCACCCCCCGGCACCACACCATTTGCTCAGACCAGTACTGATAATTGTCCCCTCCGGATAGTGTCGCACCATAGAACCGGGTTTCTCCGCAAAAGATAACTCCCAGTAGATTTCATCAGCGACAATAATAATATTATGTTTGCGGGCAACAGCAGCAATTTTGGCAAGATCAGTATCTGTATAGGATGTGCCTGCTGGGTTGTTCGGATAATTTAATATCAGTAACCGCTGCTGTGCCGGATTGTGCACACATGTCAGCTCCAAAGCTTCAGCTTGAAGTTGCCATCCATTTTCCTGTGAGGTTGGAACCCAAACAACAGGCACACCTGCAAGCTGTGCCTGTGGTGCATATGAAACCCAGCTTGGCGTAGGCAACATAAGTGTGCTCTCACAAACCAACTGTAACAGAAATAACAGCTCCTTAGACCCAGGCCCCACCAAGATATTATCTGCTGAAAAAGACATGCCGCGTGTTTGATTTAAATGAGCGGCAATGGCCCCACGAAGCTCCGGCAAACCTGCTACTGGCAAATAATCCTTCTGGTGTGCGTTTTTCTTGAGGGCTGCAATAACCGGTGGTGGAACAGGGAACGGGGACTGACCCAAGCCCAAACGCGTAACATCAACGTTTGCTACTGCCAAAGCCTTACTTTGTTCATTTATAGCCAGCGTTGATGAAAGACCAAGACCAGCTACTTTGTTACTAAAGGTTAGTGGTGGCGTATGCATAATGCCTGTTCCTGTTTCTCGTCATAAGGGTATCAAACAGGCTTATAATAACAAAAATATGGAATTATTTTGATATATTAATTTTCGATAAATATATTATGATAAATTTATTTCTCTTTAGGACCTTCTTATGGCAACGCCACCAAAGTCGTTATCCGAACTACATTACCTGCTCACCGAAACCAAAAACGGTCACCTTACAGACAAGGGGTCAGTGCGGCTTGGCAAGCGCGCCATACTAACCCTTGAAAAACTGCTTCAAACACCTCGACAAGCAGCCATCCACCCCATTGATAAACTTGCAAGGTCATGCGGCGTTAGCCCTTCTACGCTTTCCCGCCTTGCAAACCGCCTTGGATACCATGGTTTCAAACAGTTTCAGGGGGTTTTTCGCAGCCACATTACCAATGAAAACAGTTTTTACAGTGATCTTGCAGGTAAATTAACCCTCGACACTCAAATATCGCAAAAAAATGCTTCTATTTCTGAAAAAATTGCAAAAAAATCGCGCGAAAATATAATTGAAATGCATCAAAACCTGAAGATTGAAACATTATCTCAGCCAATCGACCTACTGATTAATACACCTAATATTCATGTTTTGGGATATCGTCAGTCTGCTTCGCTCGCCAGTCACTTTAGTTATTGTTTAGGCATGCTTCGCCGTAATGTTCGGCTGTTAAGCGCACCAGAGCACGGCGCAGCCCACGGACTGGCACAATTAGTTGCCGGAGATACACTGGTTGTTTTCAGCTGTTACCCCTACACAAGAACTTCTGTAAGTGCTGCTTATATTGCGGCGGCAAAAGGGGCAAAAATTATCGCTATTACAGATGATGTCTCTTCACCGCTTGCGACAAAAGCTGACCATGTCCTTGTGGCCCCAACGGATAGCATTTTTTACAGCAACAGCATGGCTGCCATGCTCGTGTTGAATGAAATTCTATTATCACTTATCGCCCATAAATTGGGTGCAAATGGGATACAATCATTGAAAGAGCGGGAGCATATTATCCATGCTCTTGAAGCCGAGTTTGGTGAAAACTAGAGTAAAGTTTTGATAATGAAGAAGCTTCTAGTTGACTACTCTACAGCGTGGTGCCAATCACAATAATAGTGTAGCCTGAATTAGTTTTTAATTAGCCACCACCCAAACAAGAAGTGTCAACAACGAGGGCGCCCGACCATGCACAGCGAAAACTTAGATGAATGGCAGCATTCACACGATTTCAACGGCAAAACTGATAGTGCCGAAATCAATACAAAACGGGTCGTTTGGCTAACTATCATTATGATGGTGATCGAGATTGCTGCCGGTCTAGCTTTTGGGTCGATGGCCCTTTTGGCCGATGGCTGGCATATGGGAACGCATGCTGCGGCGCTTGGTATTTCCTTGTTTGCCTATCAATATGCCCGGCGACATGCCACCAACCGCGACTTCAGCTTTGGTACTGGTAAAGTCAGCATTCTTGGCGGTTATACAAGTGCATTGGTCTTAGCAATTGTCGCCCTTTTGATGATTATAGAATCCGTTGACCGGTTACTTGCCCCCCAAACTATTCAGTTTGATCAAGCAATTGGCGTTGCAGTACTTGGGCTTGTGGTTAATCTTATTAGTGCTTTTATGCTGCAGGGCCATCACGAGCATGATCATGACCACGGCCACTCCCATCATCATGATCATAATTTACGAGCGGCTTATTTACATGTGCTCGCCGATGCTTTGACCTCTGTACTGGCTATCGTGGCGCTTATTGCGGGTAAAGCCTATGGCATGAATTGGATGGACCCCGCAATGGGGATTGTAGGTGCCCTGATCATTTCACGATGGGCTTATGGGCTTGCAAAAGATACAGCAAATATATTACTGGATAGGACAGGCAACAAAGAGCTAACCGCAGCTATTGTTTCAACTCTAGAAGAGCATGCAAGCAATAAAGTCGTTGACTTGCATGTATGGCGTCTTAACACCAATAAATACTCCGTCATCATTTCTGTTGTTACCCATGACCCCAAACCCCCCACACATTATAAAGGGTTGCTCGGTGATATTGATGCTCTTGAACATGTAACTGTAGAGGTAAATGCATGCACACAGCGGAAGCCGGTGCGCTAGGATTAAGGGCAAGGTGCCGCACGAGCGTCACTACCCGCTTTGCTGACAGAAATATCACAAATCTCTGGATGCCCCTCACAGCAATCATTAACCATGTACCCAATGAATATCTTAACTGCTGTTACATTCACTGAATAGATCAGACTCCGCCCCTCGCGCTGAGCAGAAACAAGGCCTGCATTCGAAAGAATGCTTAGATGCGCCGACAAAGTATTTTGTGGCACGTTCAGTGCCTCAGCAATTCTCCCGGCAGGCAACCCCGCCTCGCCTCGTTTCATCAAGAGACGAAACACCCTTAACCGTGTAGCCTGCGCTAGTGCACTGAGCATTATGATAACACGATCATTATTCATGGTCTTATCCTTTGGTCAGCGTAGGGCATCGCGCCCTGATGCATTAATAGTCTGATCCGTAAACACAGGGCGGCGTTTCCTGTTGAACACTAGGAATCACACAGTGTTTTTTACCGCTTTGCCTAGCGGAAACGTTAAAAAAACCGCCACAAGCACCATTGCACTGGAAACAAATAAGCAGACTGCCAGACCATAATATTGGTAGATAAGCCCTGAAAGCAATGTACCCAGCAAGCGCCCCACAGCATTTGCCATATAATAAAACCCTACACTCAGCGCTACCGTATCAGCATCGGCATATGCCACGATCAAATACGAATGAAGTGCTGAGTTTATAGCAAATACCACCCCAAAAACTACAAGCCCTTTTAACAAAAAAGATGAAGCCTCATACCCGTCAAAAATTGAGGTAAAGGCCTGCTGACCTGTGGTGGTAAGACCAAACCCTATCAGGGCAGGCGTTAGCAGCAAGGCAAGCCCCCAAACTTTTGTTGCGGCGGCAGCGCTGTGTTTATTTTGAATACTCCGAAGTAATTTTGGCACCAGAGCTTGAACAATCCCATATCCAATGACCCACAACGCCATAAAGCTACCAACTTCATCAAAACTCCAACCGAGAACACTCGTTAAAAAAACTGGCAGCCCTACAACAAACCAAACATCCCGGCTGGCAAACAGAAAAATTCTGGCTGCTGACAGAAGATTAATCTCGTGCGATTTTGAGAATAAATCTTGGGCATGGATTTTACGCTTTGCTTTACCAATTTCAGACTTGAGCGAGATACTCGCCGCCACAAGCACAAGCGTTAAGGCACCGGCCATCGACAAAAGCGCTCCTTCAAAACCAATTTGGTATAGAAGGTATCCGCCGACAAAAAACCCAACACCTTTCAGCGCATTTTTTGAGCCGGTCAATAAAGCGACCCATTGGAAAAGTAAGCCATGCCCCCCTTCAGGAACAACAAGCTTAATCGCCGACTTTGAACTCATTTTTGTCAAGTCCTTGGCAACACCAGAAAGGGCCTGTGCCGCCATCACATAAACAACTGAAAGGGCCGCTGTCATACCCACTGGCAAACTAGCAAGCATGACAAGAGCTACAACCTGAATAGCTAAACCCGCAAACAAGGTAGACCTAAGTCCGTACCGAGCTCCAATCCACCCACCAAAAAAATTTGTGAAGATGCCCATCGCTTCATATAAAAGAAACAAAAAAGCAAGATCTAGGGGCTTATACCCAAGGGCATGAAAATGCAGCAGCACTAGCATGCGAAGGGCACCATCTGTGATAGTAAAGCCCCAGTAAGAAGCCGTTACAACAGCATAATTTTTTAGATCAGCCATGTATCTTTTTCCTAAAGCGCCCTAGCAATCAGTGTGGCCAAATCACCCATCCGGTTCACGTAGCCCCACTCATTGTCATACCATGCATAAATTTTAAGTTGGGTGTCATTGACAACCATTGTTGACAGAGCATCAATTATACTGGAGCGCGGGTCATTAAGGTAATCTGCAGAAACAAGTGGCCGTTCCTCATAGCCCAGTATGCCTTTTAGATAGTCGTGCGCGGCTTCAGCAAACAGGGCATTCACCTCGTTTATAGTGGTTGCTTGTTCAAGTTCAAATACACAGTCCGTTAGTGAGGCGTTTAAAAGGGGTACGCGCACAGCATGACCATTCAAACGTCCCTTAAGCTCTGGATAAATGAGAGAAATGGCGGTCGCTGAACCAGTCGTTGTTGGAATTAATGAATTTAAACAAGACCGTGCTCGGCGAAGGTCCTTATGGGGTGCATCCACAATAACTTGCGTGTTGGTAACATCATGGACCGTAGTGATTGAGCCATGTTTGATGCCAATTTTTTCATGAATAACCTTCACCACTGGCGCAAGGCAATTGGTGGTGCATGAAGCTGCTGTAATCAAATTATGCCTGTCAGGCTCATACAAGTGATGGTTAACCCCCATCACAAGATTAAGGGCACCCTCTTCTTTTACCGGTGCTGAAACCAACACTTTTGGAATACCCTGCTTATAGTAGGGGTCCAAACTGTTAAAAGATTTAAACTTACCGGAGCACTCTACCACAATATCTACCTGGTCACCTGTCCAACCTATTGCCCCAGGCGAACTCGCCTCAGAAAATAAAACTTGGGTACCATCTATTGTTAGCTGGTTCTCTGAATAACCAACCAAATGAGGCCAGTGACCATGAATACTATCAAACTCTAATAGATGAGCCGCCGTTTTGATGCCGCCGTGTGGTTCATTAACCGCAACAAGTTCCAGATCAGGATTGTCCCACACCGCACGGAGGAATAACCTCCCCATTCTGCCAAAACCATTAATTGCAATTTTTGTGGCCATGATTTTCTCATTTCCAATATCTTCGGTGTTTTAAACTTATAATTCTATATATCCACGAATATCGATATATAGAATTATAAGTTTAAAAGCAAGCCCATCTCTTTAAAGAGGTTAAAGGTGAACTATGGCCGAACGATAGTGTCATTATTACAGAAGATTAAGGGATGTTTAGAATACTCAACAAAATAACTCTTGGGGGTGAGAAGTCTGAAATTTAAGAATAATCTTAAATTTAATCCCCGGTAAATACGTTCATACTTCTCTTGAATAAAAGGGCCGCCAAGTCCTTCTATACTGCTGCACCTCCACATGCAGAGATCAGAGTTTTATATAGTTTATCCGGTTTATTAATAGAGTGCCGATTTGTTTATTGGCTTTCTTCTTCCCGTCCATACAGGTGGTTAATGATACTACATTCACTCAGTGGTTGCTCATCTGCCGGGCAGTATTTTGCAATACGTTTCAAACTTGTACTCATTAATTTCAGACGACGAATTTTATCGTCAATCTCAACAAGTTTAGTCTGCGCGCGCTTGTTCACGGAAGCACAGTCAGCATCAGGATCATCGGTTAAACCAAGAAGCTCAGTAATTTCATTCAGCGTAAACCCAAGCGCTTGAGCCTCCTTAATGAAGCGAACACGGTTTACTGTATCTGTGGTATAAACCCGGTACCCTGAAGGCAAGCGATCTGGCGCAGGCATGAAACCACTACGTTCATAGTAGCGAATCGTCTCTACGCCCACACCTGTTGTTTTTGAAAGCTTGCCAATTGTCATCACAACCATTTCAACCTCCTTCTGTTCGTTTGAAATACAGCATAAACCTTTAACCATACTATAGGGTAAAGAGTGTATGAACTATAGATTTTTATAGGCCTCAAAAGGTTTTCTGGTTTATTATTCTTTGTAATATAAACCATCATGGAATGGGCCGGTGTTAGAAATATCAGTTAAAATACTTAAGGTTAGGCCATGAGCGACTGGGCCGGAGATCTGACTGTCGGATTTGGGTGGGTTTATTATACTGGGCCCGTTGGAGATACAGAGTTTCATCAGCATTATGCTGTGCAAATATGTTTCCCATTCCGTGGTCCATTTTATATTGAGACTGACGTCGAAAAACAAACTACCAAAAATATTTTGGTCCTTGGGTCTAATGTTAATCACCGGCTTTCAAGTCCCAGCCCAATGGCACAGTTACTCTATATTGAACCCACTTTGGTGCAAAAAAATACCGCCCGTTTGGATATGAACGGTATGGCCGTCATTGATTTGCCCGCAGCACAAATGGAAAAAATAAAAGCAACCCTTGAAAGTGATACTGCACGGGCGGAGCCCGCTTTTGGTAGAAAGATATCTGACCTCATTTGGCCGGAAGGCGCAAAGAGCACTGCATTTACACCTCTTGACCCCCGCATCAGTCAAACCTTGGATGAAATTGAAGCCGCAGAAGATCTGAACCTACGTCTTGAACAAGTGATTGGAAATTCCGGTCTCTCAGCAAGTCGATTTCGACACCTTTTTAGCACACAGGTTGGCATGCCCCTAAAAAGCTATTTGTTATGGACTAAATTACAGCGGGCTATTCAATGCCTAGCAAGTGATAGCTCGCTTACACATGCCGCTCATGCAGCTGGATTTGCCGATTCTGCACATCTTTCCCGTACATTCAGGCGTACATTCGGCCTTGCCCCCGCTGATCTCAATAAAAATGCCCACTTTACAACAAGAAATTCGAGGCTGTAGCCGCTGCGTTCAAGCGTTAGCCTGCCATCTGTCCTATTTAAGTGACATGACAGTAGAATTTTTGGGGCGGCCAAAACTCAGCGTAGAGGGCTTATTATGCTTAAATTTCTTATACGGCTTTTCTATCTTCCCGTTTTTTAATTGGCGGCAATGGAGTAGCCATCTTCATCGTTGAAGCGGGCTATTCCATAGTTTGGTTAGCTATGTTGGTGTTGGCTTTTATCGCGATTGCATTTCTGTTGGAACATATTGTTCCCTTTGACACAGCCTTCAACAAATCATACGGCGACCGAGCTAGAGACTTTTATCACGCTCTGATCAACGAAGCTTCTAACGTACTGGGTATAATGCTTGTGCCCGTCTTGGCAGGGTTTATCACCATATCCTCTATTTGGCCTACTGACCTGCCCTTATGGGTACAGCTCGTGCTCGCAATTTTTATAGCGGATATTGGTATTACCCTTGTTCACTATGCTAGCCACCGTATTGATGTGTTGTGGCGGCTTCATGCTGTTCATCATAGTATCAAACGTATGTACGGCTTTAATGGCCTTATGAAACACCCCTCAACAGATAGTATTTAACAAGGTATGGATATGAAGAAAAAAACCATTCTTATCATGGGGCTCTTGATAGGGGTCGCTATTGTTGGTGGACAAATTTCCGGCAACCAACCTCAACGCGATGCTGTTGCTGCTGCAGAACAACAACTAGACATTCAACTCGATAGCCGCATCGTTTCCGTAGGAGAGGTTTCCCTGCATGTGGTTTTAGCTGGCCCAGAAGATGGTAAGCCGGTCATATTGCTGCACGGCTACCCTGAGTTTTGGTATGCATGGCGAGGACCAATGGCCATTCTCGCACAAGCAGGCTTCCGCGTTATTGTGCCCGATCAACGTGGGTACAACCAGTCAGATAAACCATCCCGTGTCGGCGCCTATAAACTTGAAAAATTAGTCGGCGATATAGTGGGTCTGGCAGATGCTCTTGGGTATGAAAAAGTTAATCTTGCGGGTCATGACTTTGGTGGGTTGGTATCATGGTGGTTGGTACTTTTGCATCCAGATAGGGTTGATAAGTTTGCTATCATCAACAAACCCCACCCCTATGCCAGCAAAGACTATAAAACAGGCCAAAAATCTATTAGCTGGTATCGCACTTTTTTACAAATTCCCGGACTACCGGGGTACATTGCACGCTTAGGAAATTGGGGAATTTTGGCCAAAAATTTACGTGAGACCTCTTTGCCGGACACGTTTCTGGAAATGAATATGAATCAATATAGAGCGGCATGGGATAATGACGGCGCCATCTACAGCATGAGCGCTTGGTACCGCGCAAACGCCGATTTTGACATTGAGTTAGCAAACGCCAATATTAATGTACCAACTTTGTTAATTATCGCGCCTGATGATGCCTTTAGCCCTATTGATTTGGCAAGACGCAGCTCATTATTTCTCAATGATGGTATTGTAAGAGAATTGGAAGTTGGTACTCACTGGGTTATCCAAGAAAAGCCTGGCCTTATTGGCACATTACTGGCTCAATTTTTTAACAGTACATTGCCTGAACAACCCTCTTAAGGCTCAGCTTTTATAAAAACCCGAAAGTGATTATATCAAAAGCCGGAAATTCCTATCTTTTGATATAATCAAGACTCAACCTGGAACTCTGTTCAAATGCCAAAGTCATCAAATGCTATTTGTTCCTCTCGGACACCAAGAGCCGCTAACATTGCCATTGTTGCTTCAAGCATTTTAGGGGGGCCACAAAGGTAAAAATCACAGATTCCAAGGTCAGGGTGCTTTAACAGGTATTCTCTTTGCACAACCTCATGAATAAAGCCTTCCTTACCATGCCACCCTTGGTCATCTTCTGCTTCTGAAAGGGCTGTATACCACTGGAAGTTAGGAAAATCTTTCTGTAACCTATCAAAGGTTTCCTTGTAATAGATATCAGTAACAGTACGAGCACCATACCAAAAAGAAATTGGTGCTGACGTGTTTTTCTCTTGTAGTAGATGCAGTATCATTGATCTCAGTGGTGCCATACCAGCCCCCCCGCCAATGAAGATCTTTTCACGCTTGTTTTCCTTCAAGGCAAAGTCCCCAAAGGGGCCACGGACAGTTAATTTGTCCCCAACTTTAAGGTTGTTCATATAGGTAGAACCCATGCCTACAGGCACACCGGTCTCTACCCCTTGCGGTAAAGCAATCCTTACATTTAATATAAATTCACCTTCAGTCTCGCTTGGTGCATTTGCCATAGAATACGTACGGTGCAAGGGTTGGTCGGTTACAACATGTCGAGATGCCCCAGAAGCTACCCATGCATCCCTAAAAACCTTAGGCGCATGTTCCAGATCGTCCAACGAAATTTGGCAGGCCGGAATTGTAACCTGCATATAACTGCCGGGCCGGAAACTCATACTATGGTCTGATGTTGGTTTGACCCGAATTTCACGAATGAACGGCGTTACAAACCGCGCCTCTGTAACTTCCACTTCAAAGTCACGAGCAGCTAACAGGTCTTTTGGTAAGTTGATAACAAGGTCATCAACCGCCATATGTTGACACGTCAATCTGTATCCAAGTTTAAGTTCAGACTTAGGAATTTGGCGAATATCCGCTGCTGTTGGCGAGGGCGACGGGTTCATCTGTACGCGGCACAGACCACAACTACCCCCTCCGCCACATGTCGAAGGTAAGTGAATATCCTCTACGGCCAAAGCATCAAATAGTGTTTTACGGCCTGTACTGACAATTTGCCGTTCTGATGTGCTTGTCCCGTCCTTCACCATCAGACGTTTTGCAAGCCCCTGTTCTCTGACACCGGCAACTACATTGAAATCACCGCGTTTAAAGTTTTCAATCAACATAATCATGCCTGACAAAACAAGCCATAACACAATCCAACCAGACAAGATTACAAACATGTTATTGAAATCTTTACGGTTTTCATAATCCATAATATGGAGCATCCAGAAAATATCAAATGTGCGCCATGTGTCCTGCCGTCGCTCCCAAACGCTGCCTGTTTCTGCGGATAAATAAAAGGAGCTGTTTTCGTCATCATCGAAATCCACACGCCACCCAGGTCCCGTGTTTTCTCGGGTTTCCATTGTTGGGGCTGTGATTGCCGATATATTTTTTACCGACCCCGTACCGGCATAATCTTCTTGTGCAATTTGGGCCGCGAGGCTTGAGGTGATAACCACAGGTGTGCCCGTTTTAGCGTTAAAAAAACGTGTCGCCTGATCTGTGCGTATAGCGTAAACCGCACTACCCCGAAACGCCTGTAAATCAATAGCCTTTAGCGTTTCCATTTTAGGGAGCTGTGCCACTAAAGCCCCGGGATCACGAGCCCCACCAAAGCTTGATAACGCCACAGGGGCATGCCCTGCACCATGTTCGTTACGAAGGTGGTGTCCTTCCACCACATTATGGTCGAGCCAGCTCATCATAAAGCCGCTTACCATCCAAAGGATCAATTGCAGCCCCAAGAAAAGACCAATCCATTTGTGAATGAACCGCATGAAAGTCATGACAACACCTCGGACTTGTCTTTCTTGCGTTTATTAAAACTGTAAAACAACAACCATAAGCCACTAAGTGATAGAGTGATTCCCAGAAAAGCGGCAAGTCGCAGCAAGTTATTATTCATATCCTCGCGGCTCTCATAATCCATAATATGGAACATCCAGACAAAATCAAACAAGCGCCATAAATTGTGGCGACGTGTCACCAAACGCCCATCATTTGGAGAAATATAAAAGGTGGAGGCAATGGCATCATCAAATGTAATCTGCCACAGTGGAAGGGCCCGTGCAGGTATCTCACTTGGTATTTCATCACCGGGATTAAGCAAAACAGCTTGTAGAGGTGCTCCGTCAAGCGCAAAATGATAGGTGGCAACCTCAAGGGCGGCCTCTTCTGTAAGAGGGGACTTAGTCAGGCCATCCCGTGCACCTACAATAGAAATTCCGTCAGGCCCGTATATTCTATAATGGGGTTCCCCTAGCCATGAGACCAAACGTATGCGAGTGGCGCTTGGGAACTGCTCAAGCATTTTCTCAATAGGAATAACTGTATCCAGCTTAGAATCAATCGGTTCATCTAACTGCCTCACCAAATGATCGCCGTGAATATAATCTAAGTGAATAGTGACCATATAGACGCCACTGATCAACCAAAACAAGGCTTGCACGCCGACAATAAGAGCCAGCCATTTATGCCATTTACGGCTTAAAAAAGAAAAACGCATCAACATACTCCGGGCAAACAGCTTTTGTTTGATAAACAACCTAATGAACGAGAGAGGGTGTATGCCCTCTCCCAGGTTCTATCAACATTAGTTCAGCTTATAGGTAAAACGCAAATATCCACGCCGCCCAGCAAGATCATATGTCATTGTATCCGTATTACCATCTGTCCAGGATGCCACATAAGGGGGGTTTTTCTGGAAGATGTTGTCGACCCCAAGGCTTAGTTTCATCGCCTCATTAAAGGCATAAGCAAACTGTATATTATGGTAAAATACAGTTGGCATACTGGACCCGATACCATCAGTTGCGTTGAAATCATCACCCGAGCCTATCATCTGAATGGAATATGTCCCTGACCATTTTTCACCAGACGTTGTAAAGGAAGTATTTGCTCGCCAATGAGGATAACCACCGTTCCCACCACCGATAAACCCATCAAAAACAAAAGGTTCATCACCATCAAACGCTGTTGATTCATACTTGGCAAGATATGTAGCATTCACATCCAGACTATTTGAAAGCCCTGCTGCATCAAAATTATAAACCATGCCAAAATCAACACCTTTCATAACTTCTCGCCCAGTGTTGGTTTTTTGTGTTGAAAGATAATTGATATCACCGTTCACACTGTTTCTGGTGTGCGTGTCGGCACCGCAGAAAATATGCGATAGATTAGGCGAGTTATAGCAAATGGCCAGCTTAGTAGAACCCGGGGTTTCACGAATGGCGTCATCTATTTCAATATCAAAATAATCAACCGTGAACGATAATCCATCAAGTGGCTGTAACACCAAACCTAACGTCATTGATTTTGCAGATTCTGGCTGCAAGTCGGGATTGCCGCCCCTATCAGTCAAAATGGTATTACCCAGCTGAACATAATTTAAAGGCACACCTGCCGTTTGGCAGTTCTTATACACTGTGCTAGACGGGTCCTGCGACGCATACCCAGAACAAGGGTCCGTCGTTGTTAAGTTCCCTTCAGATACGCCGCCAAAGAGTTCAGGCACATTTGGAATTCTAAAGGCTGTTGTATAGGTACCGCGCAGCTTAATGGCGTCTGTAGCTTGCCAGTTAAGACCAATTTTATAGTTGGTGTCCCCGCCAAACAAATCATAGTCTGAGTACCGAATTGCTAGATCCAAATCAAGTGTCTGGACCATCGGCATATCTGCTAGTAAAGGAACATGCACCTCTGCGTATATTTCTTTGGATTTAGTTTTACCGGCGATCGCATCTGCCTGGTTTCCTAAAGCCAAACCAGCGACCACTAGTGAATCAGGATTACGCCATCCTTTTTCTTCGCGCCATTCGACGCCGCCCGCAACCCCAACGGTGCCTGCAGGGAGCTCAAACATATCCCCGCTGATATTGGCGCTAATGCTAATTTGTTCGTTACCACCAGTGCCTTGTTGATTAAAGACAATATAATCCAATACATCCTGTGTTACATCGCCAAATCCCAGATAGTCACCACAAGGAACCCCACCTGAACCACAAACAGTACGGTCTAATGTTTCACCGAACCGTTGCATATTGATGTTGTTAGCGATCGCATCAATGCCTGTATTACGGCCCCAATTGAAAGCAATATCATATGACCAATGGTCATTAATAGTTCCCTCAACACCGGTAACAACACGCCATGTATCAACTTCTTGCAGGAAGTCCCGTGCCCCATTTTCCAGCAACCGGCGACGCTCCAGTGTAAAGTCTACGCCAGTAGGATTTGTCGGGTGATCTGCCGCATAAAAAACATCCCTGAGTGTAGCAGGCGAAGCAGGCTGCATAGATTCACGGTGTGTATACATCAACTCTGCAAAAAGACGCGTATCATCATTTAAATTATAGGACCCTAATGTCGTAAAGCTAAAGCGTTCGATCGGCTGCACCGCGTTAAAGTACGGGTTATAATTGAATGAGTGTTTAGCACCACTATATCGTTCGTAGAAGTCACCGTCACCGCCGGGCGACTGGTTAAAGTTAATGCGTGTAGGCTCTGTCAACACCGTACCATCCGACAATGTTGCACCAGCAGGCAGTGTCGCACGGCCCCCAATAGTAGAGGAACTGCCGCCACATTCAAGGCTACCGCTTCCATCTGAAAATAAGGGACACGGTGCGCGACTATCATCCGCAAGCGGTGAAGCTTTGTTATCTTGATAACTCATGTTGATCATGATGCTGCCCGCATCGCTGGATGTACCCCACGTGAGATCTACTAGATACTCTTCGCCATCACCTTCATCTGTAAGGCCAAATTTTCCTTCTATTTCTAGCCCCTCAAACTCTTTTTTTGTAATTAAATTGACAACGCCGGCAACCGCGTCGGCACCGTATGTAGCAGACGCACCGTCTTTCAGAACCTCAACTTTAGAAATCAAAGACATGGGTATCATCGAGAGATCAACGCTACTATTAGCGCCCGTGCCACCAAACACAACACGACGTCCATTCACTAAAACCAACGTGCGGTTAACCCCTAAACCACGAAGGTTAATCTGAGGTGTACCCCATCCATTAGAGACCCAGTAAGCATTAGTTTGGTTTCCACCAAAACCTGCCGCTGAAGGTAAACGCTGCAATAATACTTCCAAGGACGTTACGCCCGTCGCCTCAATAGCAGCTTCGCTCAAAACCGTGACAGGACCTACACCCGTTAGGTCTTTGCGCTTAATTCGACTTCCTGTAACGACGACCTCTTCAAAGGTTTCTGTATCATCGTCGGCAGCATAGAGGGGAGTGCCACTTAATGTGCCAGATGATAAAGCCGTTATAGCCATTAGATATTTCATTGTATTCATTTTAGTCATTTTGTTTCCTCCCAGTCTTTTGAAAGAACCGGCATTTTGTAAAAGCCCCACAAACAAAGATCGCCCTTCAACACACGCCACTACAACAAACTGCCGTTAAACTTATACAGACTTGTATAGACAACCATATATAACAAACGCAACATATGAATGAATTTTAATGAGAGCAAGACTTATTGTTTCATGATTGGGATAAAATCTGAATGATTGAAATTGGTAAGAAAGAGTTCATTTTCTATAAATGGATTATATTTCCAATATATATTTATAGTTGAAATTAAATTTTAAATTAATGATTTTATAGATTTTTATTAGAAATATTATCTAAAATGATGATCACAAAATAGTGATCCGCTCAATCAAGGTCTATTGCTGAATTAAATCTATTTCCGAGCCTGTAACGGCTTCCAGGGAAAAACATCCGCACAAAGGTAATGACTTTGTCATTAAGGGAGGTTCGCCGCGTAAGCACCAGGCACGGTTCAGTGTTGGGCATTTTAAGCAAACGACATAGTTCTGAATTTGGCATCTCAGCCCTTATGGTGTGCTCAACCTCCTGCAAGGGTAACTTAGCTAAAAGGTAGGCTGTCGGTGTAATATGCCTAAAATCATTGGTGAGATAGTCTGGTGCCAAGCAAGGGTTGACCCAGCGGTCTTCAAGCTGCAGAGGCATCTCCCCCTCCATATGCACAATACGTGTTCTAAATAAGGTTGCACCAACAGTACTGTGAAATAAATCAGCTATTCTCTCATTAGCAGCCTCTTCGCGGCGAAGCACTACATCCGCGCTATAATTATGGCCTCGAGCCTTAATGTCATCAGCGATATTACGGACATCTAAAACATGGCCTTCATCCGTTTTCTCCGCAACAAATGTCCCTACCCCCTGCACTCTGGTAAGAATACCTTCATCCGTTAGTTCCCGAAGGGCACGGTGGGCTGTCATGCGCGCTACGCCATATTCACTCATAAGAGCATTTTCAGATGGAATTTTGTCGTTAGCGCCATAAGTGCCATCTTTGATAGCATTTACAATCTGGTTTTTTATCTGTTGATAGGGTGCCTGAATAGTTTTTGCCGTCACGAAACATACCCTCTGCCCATAGGGCTCTTAGTCTAAGTGCAAACACTTATTCTGGATTGAACAGGCGTTATTATTTGATACAGAATCTGCACTATAAGGGTATAAATAAACGAATGTAGTAAAATTATACAACCCATGTGCACGTCATCACTACTATAGACAACCCTGATGCCTTCTTGGCCCGGAAGTACGCTTTTGTAAATCTTTATTTGGTACCAGTTTTGTGGTCCCTAATAAATTGGCCGTAGGACACACCCATATTGCCCTATTCACGTCTTCATGCAGGGTGTTCTAATGATCATAGAAGGCAGCAAAGAAGCGGTTCGAGCAAAGAATTATATTGCAGAAAACGCTTCATACGAGACTTCATTGCTTTTATGGATTTATGTAAACGCTATTGTACAGCAGGGGTTTGAGAGAATGTGGCGGCAAAAAATTGGCCCCCACATTCTATAGTTTTAGCTTATTTATCCGCCCATTCTATTACTGCAATTTTCCAGGTATCCCCGTCACGGCGTAAAAGGAAAAAGGAGCGACCCATTTCATCATAGTCCTTGCCCTTATAACTGCCAAAAGTGCGCGAATGTGTAACGACCCAGGCGCGGTCACCTCCTTGTCCGCTATTGGTTCCAAGTATTTCTCTTGTCATATTAGGAACAAAAGCCATGTCAGCTTTCATATGCCCGCCCATATACTCGGCTTTGCTGGTTTGAGCGTGACCACCCTCTATAATCAACACATCATCTGCCAAAAGCTTATTAACTGCCTCAACGTCACCGCTTTGAAGAGCAGGATACAGGGCATTTGCAATTGCCGTTGGGCCCATCATGCCCTCAGCTGATGCACCGTGACCAGACTCACCGTGATCATGGCCGCCGTCATTTGCATGCTCTGCGGGTTGTTCCATTGGTTTAGCCGCCATGTCGCCATGACCTTCACCTTCTGCGTGCTCATGAATTGCCTCTTCTACCTTGGTATCATCATGCGCCTCGCCTTCCATGTGTGCGTGAGGAGCCTCTTCGGATTTGGCCTCACCGTGGTCATGGCCACCACCACCTTCCGCATGTGCATGGTTTTCACCAGATGTGTCCGGTAACCGCATAACACCAAGGCCATGGCGGAAAACAAGCTCAGCACCCAAATATCCTGTTGCACCAACAAGGCCAGCTACCACCAAACTCGCAGCCACCATAACACTGGAAACTGCTTTAGTGCGCAGGGTCCATATGGCCATAAGTAAAATAGCAACACCCGTTCCAAGTGCCCAGTTACGGTGTACCTTCATCACCTTATGTGCAACATCATCATGCGCCACAGAGTTATAGGCATCAAAACCAGCAAGAATTGTAAGTACGGTGATACCCGCACCCGTCCAAAGCGTCCATTTTGCTACGCGTTCAAAAGTATCCGTCTTGGATTTAATAACTTTTGACAGCACAAAAAATGCCGCTGATACAATAGTCAGCGCCACTGTAAAGTGCACCAATAATGGGTGCCAGTTTGGTATAATTAAATTGTCCATTTATCTCTCCTATACCCTTTAGTTATGATTGATTAATACTGATCTTTATTTCCCTAAACCTGTATCCCGTCTCTCAGTAATTCCGTTCCTCCAGCGTGTCTGTAGCCATGCTCGGCGACTTATCGTACCAACCCGGACTATCATAAATACGGCTGTCATCACGTATCTCGAGCATGATGAACATGCCACCCGTTGTTGTTATTTTGATTTTATACAGCATCTAATGGCCACCATTGTATGTGGTTTGGTAAGAGGGCACCTCTATGTGTTCTTCTCGATTTTTAAGCACGTTCATTTCAGGGTGTAATGTTTTGCTAGGAGCTGACATGACTGCCTGTGGTGCCTCAGGTTCAGCTGAGCGTGGCCCTTCTGGAGGAACCAAGACCATTTCAGCCCACACACCCAATAACAGCACACCGAATAGTATAAGAGGGAATTTTAACATGCGATTTCACCTAAAGAGTATGCTTGAATGCCGGATGCGTTCAATATTCCTGAACGGCAGCACAAGAACAGCAGCGCACAAAATGCCCTGTGTTAGTATCCTTTAAGTAAACCGGGGAGGGGGGGTAATATGTACTGCAGCAGCCGAAACAAAAATATTGTCTGTGGGGGAAAAATGTTCAAGCCCACCCCAGCTATCTGACAGTAATGGTTCATTAAATGTAAGACCGTAAACCACAAGTGAGCCGCAACAAACAGCTTCGCAGTCACTGTCATCCATATCTTGGTGATGAGAAATATCTGGATGATATGCCATTGAAGCTACATCTGTGAACATGACATTATGTTCACGCGCCGCAAAAAAGCTACTGGCAACCATATTTGTCATGCTACCTTGAGTTTTACTTGCGACTAGTTCAGCATTTTCATTGCAGCAACTGTGCGCAAAAACAGCTGAAACTGTAGGCAGCACAACCAATATGGCTATGATAAAACTAGTGACCAGCAAGCCTCTTATACGCATTAAAAAGTTCATAGAACAGCATCCTAACTCTGGTCTATACTCCAGGGTCAAGTGTTTATTGATAACATATCGGTGATAGTAGTTCACCTACCTCATGTCCCCAAAAAGAGAATGTCTTTTGACAAGCTTCTCATATTTATAGCGCTCGTTCAACTCGGTGTATGAATTATGGCCTACAGCTTTTATTCTATAATCCAAAAGCTAACGTTCTGGTGGGCAAAACCCCTTTGTTTTTATGCCCAATAACTCATATACATTTTACCTAAGGCTATTTTTAACAATCAGGTTTAATGACTAATCCCTTTTAACTTCCATAAGTTCGTATGAATATTATTTAAATTCTTCATTAGCTGAAGATACAGTTTCTCTCGTGTGGGTGTGCAACAAGTTGCAAACAAACCACCAATTGCCTCACCACATTTTTCAACGGCATCAATATTAGCGTTTATGGCCTCTGGTTTTGCTGTTTCTTTAAGGCCTAAATCTAGTTTGGCAAAACGCGCTTTAAGCCCCTGCATGCGTTCACTGCGCTCAGATAAACAGCATGTGCGCGCAAGCCTCTCCAAACCAAGTGCACAATCATCTTGCAACGTGCGGATTTGAACCGCAGTGGTTTGATCCAAAGGCTTATCAGCAACCATATTCATGTCAAATACCTCCGCGGCTTTTGGTTCAAAAAAGAGAAGCCTACACCTTGGACTGTGGTATAAAGTCAAGGAGAAACAAGAGATATAATTTAGGCTTGACCCTAAACTTAACTACAGGGTGTAAGGTTTTGCGAATCAGCAGCATTAGCTGGTAACTCAAATTTGGAGACGACCGATGCAAGAAAAACATTCTAAGCATCATACTATGCACAAACATACTCATGAAACTTCGGAAACAAAAAACACATGTTGTCATCATGATAATGGGCCTAAAGTAGAGCTCAGCGCCGAGCTTGCGGCCAAGTCTATCTATGTGTGCCCGATGCATGCCGAAGTGCGCCAAATTGGCCCTGGCTCGTGCCCTATCTGCGGCATGGCACTTGAACCTGAAATGATCTCTCTTGAAGAAGAAGCAAACCCAGAACTTGTAGATTTCAGCCGCCGTTTCTGGCTTGGCCTCTTATTTACACTGCCTGTATTTACACTTGAAATGGGCAGCCATTTCTTCCCTGTAATACATACACTGGTGCCCCCATCGCTTTCTGTATGGTTACAGTTTCTTCTTGCTACACCTGTCGTATTATGGGCAGGCTGGCCTTTCTTCGAGCGTGGGGCGGCCTCTTTCAAAAGCGGCCAGCTAAACATGTTTTCACTAATTGCTGTTGGGACAGGGGCAGCTTATTTATTCAGTGTCGTTGCAACATTTGCACCACAGGTGTTTCCATCGAGTTTCAGAATGGCCGATGGTACCGTCGCCGTTTATTTTGAAGCAGCCTCTGTAATTGTCATTTTGGTTTTGCTTGGGCAAGTCCTTGAGTTAAAGGCTCGGGCAGGCACCTCCACAGCTCTGCGCGCTTTGCTTGATCTTGCCCCTAAGATGGCAATGCGTGTTTCAAAAGATGGTTCAGAAAATGAAATCCTTCTCGAAGATGTGCAAATGAATGACATGCTTCGTGTGCGCCCTGGTGGCAAAATACCTGTTGATGGTGAGCTTGTAGAGGGTCAATCCTACGTGGATGAGTCTATGGTTACTGGTGAGCCAATTCCGGCTGAAAAAACTGTGGGCTCAAAACTGATCGGCGGCACCATCAATGGTACAGGCAGTTTTATTATGCGGGCTGAAAAGGTTGGTGCCGATACTATGCTCTCGCAAATTGTGCAAATGGTAGCACAGGCGCAGCGCAGCCAAGCCCCAATCCAAAGTCTGGTCGATAAAGTAGCGGCGTATTTTGTACCCTTGGTCATTGCTTCAGCCATACTCGCTTTTATTGTATGGGCACTTTGGGGCCCCGAGCCTTCCTATAGCTATGCACTCATTGCTGCCGTAAGCGTTCTGATTATTGCCTGCCCGTGTGCTCTCGGCCTTGCCACACCCATGTCAATCATGGTTGGTGTTGGCCGCGGTGCCCAGTCAGGTGTTTTAATCAAAAACGCCGAGGCACTCGAGCGCCTAGAAAAGGTTGATACACTTGTTGTCGATAAAACTGGTACACTTACCGTGGGAAAACCCGCAGTAACCCATATTGTAGCACTCGGCAGCAGTTCAGAAGAAGATATTCTTCAACTGGCCGCCAGCCTTGAGCAGGGCAGTGAGCACCCTCTCGCTGAGGCAATTGTTTCTGCGGCTAAAAAGCAGAATTTTCAACTTGAAAAAGTGTCTGAGTTTACGTCCATTACTGGCAAAGGCGTAACCGGTATAGTTGCAGGCAAAGCAATAGGCCTTGGCAACCAAAAGCTATTAGACGAATTACATGTAACGGCTGACAAAGCAGGAAGCACCGCTGATGCTCGACGCAAGCTGGGTGAAACCGTTATGTTCGTTGTGCTGGAAAAAGCTGTTGTCGGACTTATCTGTGTTGCGGACCCAATCAAAGACACTGCAAAAGCCGCCCTTCAAACCCTAAGACAAGACGGTCTACGCATTATGATGCTAACGGGGGATAATGAAACCACAGCGCAGGCTGTCGCGTCGCAGCTTGGTATTACTGAGGTCAGGGCTGATGTTTTACCGCAAGATAAACACATGATTGTCAAACAGCTGCAGGAACAAGGTAGCATTGTTGCTATGGCGGGAGATGGTGTCAATGATGCCCCGGCCCTGGCGCAAGCCGACATTGGTATAGCTATGGGTACCGGTACAGATATTGCGATAGAGTCATCGAGCGTTACACTGGTGAAGGGTAACCTTGATGGTATTGTGCGGGCACGACACCTTAGCCGGGCTACCATGCAAAACATTCGACAAAATTTGTTTTTTGCTTTTGTCTATAATGCGGCGGGTGTCCCTGTTGCAGCGGGTGTCCTATTCCCTGTATTTGGACTTTTGTTAAATCCCATGATAGCTGCTGCCGCAATGGCACTGAGTTCGGTATCCGTCATTGCGAATGCTCTGCGATTAAAGCGGGTGAAATTGTAATATTAAAAAATTCTTTGGCGAATAGTGAGGTGGGTATGTTGGCAGTGGGTTTATTCCAAGCTTACTCCCACCTTACTCCTTTACTCAGCAAGAGTATTTTTGACGACAAAAGTTTGCACCCCGCCACAGGTAAAGAGGCTATCTTTCTTTTATAACACGAGCTATACCCAGCGCGAATGTAATGAAGGATTGATAATGAGTGATTTACCTGCTTGTCCTGTATGCCGTTCCTCCTACGCTTATGAAGACCGAGAGATGCTTGTTTGCCCTGAATGTGCCCACGAATGGGTAGTGGGGACCGAACATGCAAGTGATGAAGAGGTAAATGAAATCAAAGATTCGAATGGGAATAGCCTAGCTGACGGCGACACCATCACTGTCATCAAAGACCTGAAGGTTAAAGGGTCTTCTCTTGTTGTAAAAGTTGGCACCAAGATTAAAAATATCCGCCTTGTGGACGGGGATCATGATATCGACTGCAAAATTGATGGCATTGGTGCCATGAAGTTAAAGTCAGAGTTTGTCAAAAAGCTTTAGGGTTCATCATCATATGCTCATCACTTTGACACACCATATATCTTCTTTGAC
>Ga0316208_1000109_pt1 | contig 117995 bp, 106 predicted proteins | sample 3monopyrite_MG_FD_204944 | JGI IMG/M metagenome (GOLD analysis project Ga0316208, IMG submission 204944) | Microbial mat bacterial communities from mineral coupon in-situ incubated in ocean water Damariscotta River, Maine, United States -... | ecosystem: Environmental > Aquatic > Marine >... | reverse complement strand
TCTGACATGGGTGCTCGACACCATTGCCGATCATCCGATCAATCGCATCGACGAGCTCTTGCCCTGGAACTTCAGGCAAACCGAGCTTGAAAAAGCAGCATAAACCATACTGACCGGGCGGTTACTGCTGAACCTCGTGTCTTCTTCCTGTAAAAGCCCCCGCATTCCTGTTACGAGAAAATCCTGCTTTTGAGTACAACTAATTAACGGGGGAATTACCACTTCCTTCAGCTTTTCAGCGCGCCTGATCCGGGCAAGTATCTAAGTGGATTAAGGGCTTGCCGTCCCTTTCTGATCTCAAAATGCAACTGCGGTTTGGCCACACCGCCGGTGGAGCCTATTCTTGCCACGATATCGCCGCGCTTTACCCTTTGGCCAGGCCGAACCAATATACGCTCAGCATGCGCATAAGCCGTAATCCAGCCGCCAGCATGCTTCACAAGCAACAAATTCCCATAACCTTCAAGCGCGTTCGAGGCATAAACCACCACACCCGCATCCGCTACTTTCACCGGCGCGCCTTTAGATGCCAAAATGTTAATACCGTCATTATGGAGCCCGCCTTCTTTGGGGCCAAAGCGCGACGCAAGCTTGCCGTTTATCGGCCACTCGAACCCGGTCTTGCTTCTGGGCGGAGGTGCTGGCATGGCAACAGAACGACCACGCACTGCTTTAGGCGCTGGTTTGGGTAAGGCAACTCTCGAAGGCAAAGATACGACGGTCGCGGCGCCGCCTGGTAATTTCAGTTTCTGGCCCACTGTCAGCCTGTACGGTGGCCTGATGCCGTTGGCTTTCATCAGGGCCGAAGCCGTCACGCCGTAACGCCTTGAGATACCGTATCCTGTCTCACCTTTTGTGACGACATGAACGCGCGCCACAGGCACCGTGAGGCGCTGTCCCACAGCAAGCGTATAGGGTGTGCGCAGCTTATTGGCGGAAATCAGCGCCCTTAAGGGCACGCCGTAGCGTTTTGAGAGGCTGTAGAGTGTCTCACCTTTTGTCACAGTGTGATTGGTGCCTGACGAGAGCTGAACCTTATCCCTACTGCGGCTTTGCGGCCTGTTTGCACCCGCCTGGCGCGTCACAGGCTGTGCCACCGCCCGTGAGGTCGCCGGTATGCCATGGCTCCTGCGCGGGTTCCATTTGGCGTCTGGCACCGGAATCGGGGAGTTTCTGATCTTGTAAACGGGTGGTATCTCAGCGGGCGCAATTGTGTCTGGCCCGCTAGAGCAGCCAGCCACCAACAGCACACCAAACAATACCCTCAATACTATCGTCCGACTGACCGCCAAACTCTGCCCTCCCCGCATTTTATCGGCTCTCAAGCTATAAGATAACCGTAGATGCGAATTGGGGCAACATATTGAAACTATTCGTTATCGAAGGATTTTTCGACTTCGCCGACCATGCGCTGCCGCGCCTCATGGTGGGTAAGGTTCAGGTGCAGGGGCGTTACCGAAATCCACTTTTCCCGAACCGATTTTATATCCTGCTGGTGCCCAGGCACACCGGCTTCACGGCCAAGCCCAAACCAATAATATTTGAAGCCGCGCGGGTCGGTTCGCTCTTCAATATTATTGCCAACCATCTCCCGACGGCCTTGCTCAGTGACGCGAATTCCTTTGATTTCTTCTGGGCCAAAAGCCGGAAAGTTCACATTCATCAGCACATCATCAGGCCAATCAAAGTCAAGAAGGCTCTGGATCACTTCAGGGGCAAACTTTTCCGCTGTTTCCCAGGCAATCGGCAGTTCCGGGCGAATGCAAAGGCTAAGGGCTATCGATGGAATACCACAGAGCGTACCTTCCATGGCAACAGATACGGTGCCCGAATAGGTGACATCCTCGGCCAGGTTACCCCCCCGGTTAACACCCGAGAGGATCAGCGTCGGCATCTTATCGGCCATAATTTTATTGACCGCCATCATCACGCAGTCAGTCGGTGTACCGTTAACCGCATAGCGTTTTTCTGCCAGCTTCCTTACCCGCAAGGGCTTGGTCAATGTCAGCGAATGACCAGCGCCAGACTGTTCGGTTCCAGGTGCCACCACCCAAACATCATCTGAAAACTGGCGTGCAACACGTTCCAGAACCGCAAGGCCGGGCGCGTCAATTCCGTCATCGTTTGAGATTAAAATGCGAGCTGTAGAGATCGCCATATTCAGGCTCCAATCACTTCCATACCGCCCATATAAGGCCGCAGCACTTCCGGTATACGAATGGTGCCGTCGGCCTGTTGATTATTTTCGATAACAGCAATCAGGGTGCGGCCAACCGCAAGGCCTGAACCATTCAGCGTATGCACAAAACGTGTTTTCTTTTCGCCCTTCGGACGGCAACGCATTTTCATGCGGCGTGCCTGGAAGTCACCCATTACAGAGCAGCTTGATATCTCACGGTAGCGGCCCTGGCCGGGCAACCAAACTTCAATATCATAGGTGCGGCGGGCACCAAAGCCGATATCGCCGGTGCATAGTTTCACAAGGCGGTATGGCAGATGCAGGCGTTTCAAAACCTCTTCTGCGCACTTTGTCATGCGCTCCAGTTCCTCATCAGATTGCTCTGGCGCAGTAACAGAAACAAGCTCAACCTTTTCAAACTGGTGCTGGCGGATCATGCCGCGTGTATCCCGGCCAGCAGACCCCGCTTCCGCGCGGAAGCACTGGCTATGAGCGGCAAAACGAAGCGGCAGCGTTGCTTCATCAAGTATCTCGTCAGCATGCATATTAGTGAGTGTTACCTCAGACGTTGGGATCAACCAGTGACCTGTCGTTGTCTGGAAAGCATCTTCACCAAATTTCGGTAACTGGCCCGTCCCCAAAAGCGCACTTTCCCGCACCATCGCTGGGGTGAGCACCTCTTCGTAACCGTGCTCATTGGTATGCAAATCCAGCATAAACTGGCCAAGCGCGCGCTCCAGTTTGGCGATGCCACCCTTAAGGATCACAAAGCGTGAGCCAGATAACTTGGCCGCCCGCTCGAAGTCCATCAAACCAAGCGCTTCACCAATGGCAAAATGTTCTTGCGCGTCAAAATCAAATGTCTTGGGCGCGCCCCATGTAAGTATTTCTTCGTTGGCGTCCTCGTCATCTCCGTCCGGTACGTCGTCATAGATCATATTCGGCAGGCTCATCAGCAGCATATTCAGTGCTTCGGCCTTTTCGCGCTCGGCTTCCTCAAGCTCAGCAAGCTTTTTCTTCAATTCGCCAACTTCAGCCATCAGGGCCTGGGCTTCTTCTTCGTTACCCTGCCCTTTGGCACGACCAATCAATTTGGACGCCTCATTACGGCGCGCTTGCGCCTCCTGTGCTTCGGTTGTTACCGAGCGGTGATCTGCATCCATCGTTAGAATTTCCTCAGCGCGCGGCTCTTCACCCCGGCGGGCAAGCGCTGCATCAAAAACAGCAGGATTTTCACGGATAAATTTCAGATCAAACATGGAGCTATTCCCAAATTAGGCAGTGCTTGATGTGCAGCCCAAATTAAACGTCTTCTGCCTCGTGTGCAGCTTCTTCTCGAGCCCGCTTTTTCTCCGTTGCGGAAATTAGAAGAATGGAAAGCTCATATAGCAGCAGGATGGGGATGCCAAGTGCGATTTGGCTTATTGGGTCGGGCGGTGTTAAAAAAGCCGCCATCAGGAAGGTCGCGACGATCATATAGCGACGTTTATCCCGCAGCCCCTGCGCCGTCACAATACCCGCACGCCCCATAAGGGTGAGCGCAACTGGCAGCAAAAATGCCACACCAAAACCAAAGATCATCTGCATTACTAACGCCAGATACTCGCTGACCTTTGCCTCGGCCTGAATTTGAATCGCGTCCGCCCCGCCTGATTGTTCAAAACTCAAGAGAAACTCCCATGCCCAAGGAATCACGACAAAATAAGCAAGCGACGCACCGAGCGCGAACAATATCGGCGTAGCAACAAGGAACGGCAGAAAAGCCCGGCGTTCGTTTCGGTAAAGCCCCGGTGCGACAAACTTCCATATTTGCAACGCAATCAATGGGAAGGTCACCATGAAAGCGCCGTAAAGCGCCACTTTCAGGTTCACAAAGAAACCTTCTGTCAGGCCAGTGAAAATCATGCGGCGCACCTCACCATCAGCCTGGGCATCCATATAAGGTTTAGCGAGCACATTGAAAATTTGGTCAGAGAAATAGAGCGCTACGCCAAACGCAATCACCATGCCTATAATTACTTTGATCAGGCGGGCACGCAGCTCGTTCAAATGATCCAAGAGGGGGGCACGGCTTGCCTCAACGTCATTCTCTTCCTCGTCAAGAATGTCGGGTTTAGCCGCTTCTTCTTCCTTGAAGGCCTCGGGTCCCATCATGGTTTTGGCCCCCCGGCTTTGCCGACCACAACTTGTTTTTTAGCGCTTTCCCCTTCCTTCGGGTTATTTGCAGCTTCTTTGCCTGAGACTGCCTGTGTTTCACGCTCCCGGTTGGCGAGGATATGATCAGTGACTTCTTCTGGGCTCATGCCTGGGCGCAAACCTTCCGCCTTCCTTAAGTCGCCAAAAGGATCCATCTCGCGCTCAGCTTCCGCAGCGAGCGTTTCAACCCCTTCACGAAAATCGGCAGTCAGTTCGCGCGCTTTACGAACAACCCCACCTACGGTACGCAGTAATCTGGGCAGCTCTTTGGGGCCGACAACCACCAGAGCCAGTACGCCCACAACGAGCATTTCCATCATGCCAATATCAAACACGGCAACTACCAACCATTTGAGGTCTCCAGCGAACCGCAACCCACGATCCGCTTAAAAGGCTATCAGCTTTCAGTTTTTTCTTTTGTATCTTCCGAAACCTTCACCGCTTCACCATCGATGGTGCGTTGGTCAGAAACGGATTTTGGTTCTTCTTTTTCTTCCTCTAAGCCTTCTTTCATACCTTTTTTAAAGCTGGTGATGCCTTTGGCTACATCGCCCATAAGGCCTGAAATCTTGCCGCGCCCAAACAAAAGCACAACCAAGAGCGCCACGAGCGCAATTTGCATCCAACCTGGGAACATCTGTTTTCCTCTCCCTTTACCGGGCCTTCGCCCAGCCGAATTACTGTTGCTGATCAGATACCAGCTTTAATCTTCAATGCCTTTACCGTCTGCCGCACTGTTGCGCACGCTCGACGCTTCCTTTTCAGAATGGGCAATCGCATCTTCAATATCAATCTGCCCATCTTCTTCCTCGGGCGACGTGCCTGGGGATGGCATACCGCCCATCTTATCAAGCGCCATATCAACGCTGTCCAAGAGGCCTGCAGCCTTAAGCTCCTGAAGCCCTGGCAAATCCTTAATGGATTCGATACCAAAGTGCACCAAAAACTCTACTGTTGTACCATAAGTAACCGGGCGGCCAGGGGTTTTTCGACGCCCCATCATGCGTACCCAGCCCGCTTCCATCAATACATCAAGCGTTCCCTTAGATATGGTAACGCCGCGGATATCTTCAATCTCCGCGCGGGTCACAGGCTGGTGATAGGCAATAATCGACAGAGTCTCAACCGCCGCGCGGGAAAGTTTCCTTGGCTCATCCACTTCCCGGCGCAGCAAGAACGCCAGGTCTTCTGCTGTCCTGAACATGAATTTCCCCGCGAGTTTCACCAAATTCACGCCTTTGTTGGCATATTCCTCAATCAGCGCCACAATATGCGCTTCAACGTCAGCGCCTTCCGGCAAACGCTCGGCAATATCCTCAATGGAAAGTGGCGTTTCACTGGCGAACAATATGGCTTCAACCATACGCTGATGTTCCAGATGGCGTTCAGATAATTCAGTCATTCTTAGTCATTTCCCCCAACCGTGTCGTCCGCTTGTCGTTGGCGTAGGTAGATTGGCCCAAAGGTTTCCATCTGCCGCAAGTCTGCCTGCCCCAGACGAGCAAGCTCAAGGCTCGCCGCAAACATGCTCGCAAGCGCAGACTTGCGGTGCTGCCCGTCTTTAAGCTCATTCGGCAGGAAAGTCGCCAACTGCGACCAGGTAAAAGCATCCCCAATCAAGCCAGATAACCGTTCAAGCGCATCCTCAAGCGATACAACGGGCCTGCGTTCAATCTTAATCTCGGTGATAGAATGGCGCTGGCGATTATCAGCATATACCTTCAACAGCTCATAAAGCGTTACATCATACGAACCGCGACGCAGAATCTTCAAACCCTCGGGGCTACCGCGCCGGAATACATCGCGCTCCATACGGTTACGCCCCATAAGGCGAGCCCCGGCTTCGCGCATGGCCTCAAGGCGCTGCAATCTGAGCTGCAACCGGAAAGCCAACTCTTCGGCGTTTGGCTCTTCATCGTCTGCTTCTTTAGGCAAAAGAAGCCTTGATTTCAGATACGCGAGCCAAGCAGCCATCACCAGATAATCGGCGGCAAGCTCAAGCTTTAATTTGCGGGCGGCAGTTACAAATTCCAGGAACTGCTCCACAAGTTCTAGAATCGATATCTGAGCCAGATCAACCTTCTGGGTACGGGCCAGCATAAGAAGTACATCCAGCGGCCCTTCAAAACCGTCCATATGCAGGACGAGCTTGTCAGCATCTGTTTTAGCTGCTGCCAAACGCTCGGTTACCGGAATGTCTTCTTCAAAATCTGTCACCAGGGTGCACCAACAACTGTTGCTACCAATCTACTCATAAATAACGTAGGGAGCAAAATAATGGGTTTGGCAAAGATAATAACCGCCATCAGAATAAAGAAACCGTAAGGCGCAATTGACCTGTATTTTTGCGCCGCTTCATAAGGCAATAACTGCTCTACAACGCCGCCTCCGTCCAGAGGCGGGATTGGAAGAAGGTTAAACACCATGAAAAGGCAATTCATAAAGATGCCATATAACATGGTTTGCATAAGCCAGGAATTGCCGTCCATGCCGTAGCTATCCGCAAACCTCAAAATATATGCGCAGAAAATAGCCACAACCAAATTCCCTGCTGGCCCCGCCAGCGCTACCAAAATCAAATCACGGCGCATTTTCTTGAAACGTTGCGGCTGGACCATCACAGGCTTCGCGTAACCGATCAAAAACGGAAAACCAGTGAGTACAGCGATTAGCGGCAGTGCCACAGAACCAAAAGGGTCCAGATGAGAAAGCGGATTAAAGGATAATCTGCCGCTATTTTCCTGTGTGTTGTCGCCTAGATAGTGGGCCGCGTAAGCATGACCCGCTTCATGAAGCGTGATTGCCAGTAGAAACGGCAACGCCATAACGCTGATCAAATAGAGGCTTTGCGATAAATCAGGCAACACGGACTCCTAAAACTTTGCCATCAACTCTTCATAGCGGCGCACAAGGTCGCCCCTGTCAGCCATCGGTGCCCGCTCGGCACCCCGCACTAGATCGGCAACGCGCTTCTCTAACCCATTATTGTTCATCGCGATACGGCCAGCAATATTTTGCATTTCATCCATTTTGCCACTGCAGTGCAAAACAAGGTCGCAGCCCGCCTCAAGCGATGCGACGGCAAGGTCTCCCAAATTACCGGACAGCGCCTTCATCGACAGGTCATCCGTCATCAACAGGCCCTTAAACCCGATCTTCATGCGGATGGCGCGAGCAATAACCAACCGCGAGAGTGTCGCTGGATTGTCAGGATCAATATCACTGTAAACGATATGAGCAGTCATACCAAAAGCAGCATCTTTGAATTGCTGAAACGGTAAAAAATCCGTTTCTTCAAGACGGGCGAGCGGTGTATCAACAATCGGCAGTTCCAAATGACTATCCGCCGTAGCACGGCCATGGCCTGGCAGATGTTTGATAACCGGGAGAACACCGCCTTCCTGCAAAGCGTCCAGCGTGATCCTACCCAGTGCAACCACAAGCGCAGGATCTTTCGAAAATGAGCGGTCACCGATGATAGGGTCAGCTTCATCATGCATCACATCCAGAAGCGGCAGGCAATCCACATTGATACCGACGCGGCGCAGGTCGTCCGCTATTAGGCGGCAATTAAGCCGCAATGCACTGGCCGCAAGCGTTGGGTCCTGCATCGCCATATCCCCGAAAGCCTTCATCGCAGGGAATTTGCGCCAGTGCGGCTCTGTCATGCGCTGCACGCGGCCCCCTTCCTGATCAATCAGGATTGGCACCTTGTGGCGGCCAACAGCTTTTTTAAGGTCTGCGGTCAGGGTAGCCACCTGCTTTTTGTCCTCAATATTACGCGAGAACAAAATAAAACCCGCGGGCTTTTCCTTATGAAAAAAACTGCGTTCCTGTTCGCTAAGCACCGGCCCAGCGCAGCCGAATATTATCGGTTTCATGGGCGGTCCTTAAGGGTTTACAACAATACAAGCTTGCTCATTCGCCCTAAGCGCCAGACAAACCTGGTCGGCGGCTGCGCGGTCCAGATAAGGACCAACGCGCAAGCGATAGAGCGTGCGGTCCCCCGCCTGCACTGCTTCATAATTTGCAGTTTTTTCACGGAACCGATCGGGGAAGCGGCCACGCACAGTGCGCCAGGCGCGCGCTGCTGAGGTCTCGTTACCGTAAGCACCAAGCTGGACACGGTATGCAGGAACGGCTGGTCCGACAGTATCCGCTGCAGCAGCAGGTTCAGGTTCCGAGCTTGTTGAAACAGGTATGTCAGTTGTCGTTTCAGGCGTTGCATTCATGGTTGCTGCAGGTGCTTGCAGCGCAGGTTTCCGAGCATCATCAGATGTCGCAGCCTCAATCACGTCACCAACGGGATCATCGCGAATTTCAGTCACAGGTGTTTCCGGTTGTTCGCCAAGCGAAACCTGCTTCCGCGGTTTCACGCCGCCCGCCTGATCAAAAATCGCTTTATCCTGATGAGCGACTTCCATACCACCGGGATCAGTAGGTTTTTCCTTGAGTACTGTTTTCGGCGCAGGCACATGGATTGGTGCTTGGCCCGTAGTCCCATCATAGAGATACCAGATAACCGCCACAAAAAGGGATAAAATGATAAGCGCGCCAGCAATTGTAGAGACCAGCATCTTTTTGCTGGTCACTTGCGTACCGCGTTCTTCATCCTCAGGAACGGGCTGCAGCCAAGGGGGAACATCCTTCCCTGCCCCGTGTCCCATATCCTCCCCCGTGGTCATCTAGCGCATTTCCTCCACTGGTTTCACGCCCAGAATATCGAGCCCGCTTGCTATCACCACACCAACACTGCGCGCAAGCGCAAGACGTGCTTTGGTGGTCGCTTCATCGCCTTCAATCACAAAGCGGCGTGACGGGTCCCCGTTACCAAGCTGCCATAGGCTATGAAACTCTGAAGCAAGATCATAGAGGAAAAATGCAATCCGGTGCGGTTCGTGCGCTTCTGCCGCGCTTTCAACGATACGCGGCCACGTCATACAACGCTGGATAAGGGCAATTTCCTTATCAGAGTTCAGAAGTGACAGATCTGCGTCCAATAGTGCCCTATCGGAGGTATCCATATCTGGAAAAAATTCTGGTGCCCGAGTACGCAGCACCGAACACACCCTTGCATGCGCATATTGCACATAAAACACCGGGTTATCTTTGGACTGCTCCGTAACCTTGGCAAAGTCGAAATCAAGCGGCGCATCGTTTTTACGAGTCAGCATGATAAAGCGTGTTACATCACGGCCAACTTCATCAACCACATCGCGCATGGTTATAAAATTACCCGAACGCTTGGACATTTTGAACGGCTCGCCGTTTTTAAACAAACGAACAAGCTGGCAGATTTTCACATCCAGGTCGCCGTCGTCCGCAAGCCCTTTCACAGCCGCTTGCATACGCTTTACATAGCCCCCGTGATCCGCACCCCAAACATTGATCATGTTTTTAAAACCGCGCTGGTACTTATCAAAATGGTACGCAATATCGGCACCAAAATAGGTATAATCGCCATTCGATTTTTGCAGTGCCCGATCAACATCATCACCAAAGTCAGTGGCCCGGAACAGGGTTTGCTCCCGGGCTTCCCAATCATCAGGCTTTTTACCCTTGGGTGGCTCCAGAACACCTTCATAAATATGACCGCGAGCGCGTAAATCATCAATAGCTTCAGCAATGCGTCCCGATTCGTGGAGTGTCTTTTCAGAGAAAAACACTTCCTGCTCCACACCCAGCACCTTTAAGTCCTCGCGAACAAGGTCCATCATCGCCGCAGTGGCCTCATTGCGGATAGTCTCCAGCCATTCACTTTCATCAGCATCAAGCCACTTGTCCGCGTATTTATCTTTCAGCGCCTGACCAACAGGCACCAGATAGTCCCCAGGATAGAGGCCCTCCGGTATCTCACCAATATCTTGGCCGTTAGCTTCGCAGTAGCGTAGATAGGCTGAACGTGCGAGCATATCAATCTGGCCGCCCGCATCATTAATCAGATACTCTTTAGTGACATTAAAGCCTGCTTTTGCCAGCAAGTTTGCAAGCGCATCTCCAAAAACCGCGCCGCGCGTATGGCCCACATGCAAAGGCCCTGTCGGGTTTGCCGACACATATTCCACATTCACAGGCTCATCTGCACCCATGGTGCTTGATCCAAAATTGGTGCCTGCTCCAAGGATCGCTTTAACCTGGCTTTGCCAAAAACTGTTTGCGAGACGAAGGTTAATGAAACCTGGCCCGGCAATTTCAACGCTTTCGACAGTATCCAGCTCTTCAAGACGAGGTGCGAGCATTTCGGCAATATCGCGCGGTTTGCGGCGCGCCTGTTTCGCGAGCACAAGGGCGGCGTTGGTCGCAATATCACCGTGGCTTGCATCACGTGGTGGCTCTACAGCGATATTTTTCGTATCCAGCTCTTCTGGCAGGTCGCCAGCCGCGCCCAAGGCTGCAAGCTCTGCGTCAACAACTGCCCGGAAGTGGGTAAAAACATTCATGGTGATACTCTCAATAAACTATATTTTCGCAGTTTCACCTTCAACAGAGCAAATACATGCCCTGACCTAAAGTGAGACTATAGACAAATCAAACAATTTGGCATGCTCGCGGAAGGCAAAGCGGTCGGTCATACCGGCGATAAAGTCTGCCACTACTCGGGCAGTTTCTTCGCTGTTTGGCTCACCGGCCCGTTCGGCCCATTCCGTAGGCAAACATTCTGGCTCGCTGATATACAGATCAAACAGGTCTGTCACCACCCTTTTTGCCTTGCTGCCCATACGGTTCACCAAATAATGGCGATACATACGGTCAAAGAGGAATTCCTTCAATTCCTTGACAGCCGCACCCATGTTACGCCCGAACGCGATTATTGGCTGCCCGGCATTGCGGATATCGTCTGGATGTTCGGGGGCAAGCTCAGTGATACGGCGATTGCTTTCCACCATAACGTCGGCAACCATACGGTTAATCATACGACGCACTAGCTCGTGGATCAAAATATCACGAGAGGCACCAGGGTAAGTCAGCATCACTTCATCAATAAGCTGTGCCACCACGGGAATAGATTTCAATTCGTCAAACTTGAAAAGCCCTGCTCTTAGGCCGTCATCCAGATCGTGGCTTGAGTATGCTATATCGTCTGCAAGAGCAGCGATTTGGGCCTCGGCACTCGGATAAGTATGCAGCATCAGGTCTTGCTTTGGCAGATACTCCCGGAAACCAAACGCCAGATCCGCTGGCGGATTTTTTGGATCAATAGCTTTCTCAAACAGTGGTCCATTGTGTTTTGCAAGCCCCTCAAGAGTTTCCCAGGTAAGATTCAACCCGTCAAAAGAGGCATATTTGCGCTCAAGTGTCGTCAACAGCCGCAACGATTGAGCATTATGGTCAAAACCGTCATGGCCTTTCATGCGTTCATTCAACACAACTTCACCAACATGGCCAAAGGGCGGGTGCCCTAAGTCATGCGCCAATGCAAGCGCTTCACCAAGATCCTCGTTAAGACGCATCGAGCGGCACACAGAGCGCGCAATTTGTGATACTTCCAGCGAATGCGTGAGGCGCGTCCGGTAATGATCACCCTCATGGTATACAAATACTTGGGTTTTGTGCTTCAGGCGTCGGAAACTGGAAGAATGAATAACTCGGTCCCGGTCCCGCTGGTAACAACTGCGGCTGGGTGTTTCAGGCTCAGGAAACAAGCGACCTCGGCTCTCAGATGGCTTACAGGCATAAGGTGCAAGCGTATCTTCGTATGCCACTTGGGTCTCGCTCATTCTATTCTCCCGAGAATTCTTGGAAATGAAGTAGTTTTGCGCACAGTATCTGTCCACAATTCGAAGGGCAACTGTTTCTGCAAATTCATTTTTCTTGCGTGCCCAAGTGTAGGTTTCCCCAATTCCTAACAATTCATTAACAAGATGCTTGCGCGTTAACACTTTGTTAACTAAGCTGAAAAAATGATTGAAAGTGCCCACAAAATTACTAACGAAAAGCCTGCATTCAAAGCAGAGTTTCAGGAAAAAATCCTGGAACATTGGCAACAAATTCAACAAGATAGGCGTTATCCCTCGAGAAAAGACTTTCGCCCGCAAAATTTTCCAAAATTCCTGCCGCAGTTGGCGATTGTCTCGGTTGACGACAGTGAAAAATTCACAGATCGCCTAACCGGCACTACAGTTTCTGAGGTTTTGAGGCTCTCTGCCGGGCAAGAGCAATTGGTCGCACCCTCAGACGAAAACATCAGCGAAGTAGTTCGCAGCATGTTGGGGCAAACCAGCATGCACGAGCAACCAATGTATTTCGAAGGGAAATTCACGCCTGAGGCCAACCAGTCAATCGATTTCAGCGCGCTCGTACTACCCTTTTCTTATGATGCAAAAAGTGATGAACTTGATACGTTGCTACTGGCGTTTGATTTCAACAAGAGCCGGGGCCTCGGTGCCTTAAGCTGACTAATTTAATCATATTTTGATAACTCAAATTGATCTTTCGCGTTCGTATGCTTACATAAGAAATAGATTAAGCATTGAGTTGAACCAACTATGAGCGACAAACCCACACCTGTTTCCATCAGCGAACGCGCTGCCGCCCGCGTGGCAGCCTTGATCAAACAACAAGGAAACCCTGCCCTCAAGCTGCGCCTATCGGTATCCGGTGGTGGCTGCAGCGGCTTCCAATATGGCTTTGACTTTGACGAAGACCAGAAGCCCGACGATATCGTTGTAGAACGCGACGGTGTGACGATGCTGGTGGATGGTATGTCACTTTTGTATCTGATGGGCTCAGAGGTGGATTTCGTTGAGGATCTGGTTGGCGCATCATTTCAGGTTGTTAACCCGAACGCCACCGCATCCTGTGGCTGCGGCTCGTCTTTTTCCGTTTAGCACCTAAACGTCTTTAATCTTTACGATGCTTCAGGGGGAGCAGTGCCGGTGAAAATCGCAACATTCAACATTAATGGCATCAAAGCGCGGTTGCCGCGCCTTCTTGAATGGCTTGATGAATTTCAGCCCGATGTTGCCTGCCTTCAGGAAATTAAAAGCATCGACGAGAATTTCCCCCGCCTTGAATTCGAAGACAAGGGCTGGATTGTGGAAACCCACGGCCAGAAGTCCTTTAATGGCGTCGCTTTTATCTCAAAGCACCCGATCAACGATATCCAACGTGGTCTGCCCGCTCTGGATGGCGGCAACTGCACAGAGGACGAGCAGGCCCGGTATATTGAAGGCGTGGTAAATGGCGTGCGCATAGCCTCTATTTATCTGCCAAACGGAAACCCCCGCCCCGGCCTGAAGTTCGACTATAAGCTCGCCTGGATGGATCGACTGAGCAACCATGCAGAAAACCTCTTGAAAAGCGAACAGCCCGTTGTGCTGGCAGGTGACTATAACGTCATCCCGCAGGACGAAGATTGTTATGATCCTGCGGCATGGACCGAAGACGCCCTCACCCAGCCAGAGAGCCGCGCACGGTTTCGTAGCATCTTGCATTTGGGTTATACGGACGCGCTGCGCCAGATCAAACCACACGGTGCTGCATACAGTTACTGGGATTTCCAGCGCGGTGCCTGGCAAAAAGATAATGGTATCCGCATCGACCACCTGTTGTTATCACCGCAGGCAGCCGATCTACTGAAAGACTGTCAGGTGGACCGTACCCCCCGCGGCAAGGAAAAGCCAAGCGACCATACACCAGTATGGGTCGAACTAGAGGACCTAACTTAAGCCGTGCATCAATAAGGCCAGCCGTCAGCACTCCCTGCGTGGTGATCTATGATCGCTTGGTAAGCATCAGAGTTGAGCCAGCGGTTTAAATTATCCTCCCCTTAAAAAGTAACAGGATAAATTTACCTCCGGGCTATTCGCCTTCCAGCATTTTCATCTTCTCGCCTGCCGCCCAAGTCTCAACGTCAATGCCATCCAGTGTTGGGGGAAGGTCCGTCAAACATTCAGTCGTTCGGTCACGACCGTGAATTGAAAACTGTGCAACTGCATAAACCGCCATGGCAGCACCTGAGGTGGGGTTGCCCCATGAGCTAAGGTAGCCGTTCCCACTGCAACAAAGCAGCAAACAGACGTTTATGCCTCAACAGTCTCATACTTTTGGCCCTGACGGTTGTTTTCAGGAGCCCCGAGCATGGTAGGATGCGGTGTGATATATTCATCAACACCAACAATCTGGTTTTCGCTGTTTACATGAACAGCGCGCGAAATCCGGCCCGGTAGATCATGCCCTGGCACCGCTTCATAGCCCATGATAATGGCAAGGTCGCCTTTTGAAAACTGATGCGCAGCGGCACCGTTCAGGCAGATAACGCCCTCGCCCTCATTGCCTTCGATCACATAGGTTGTGATACGCTCACCGTTCGTAATATTTACAACATCCACAGCCGTATTCGGCATGATACCAGAGGCACGCAGCAATACAGGGTCCACAGTGATCGAGCCAACATAGTCCAGCTCAGCCCCGGTTACTGTTACGCGGTGCAGTTTTCCGTACATAAATTGGCGTAGCGCGCCGTCAAGCTTCAATGCAGTCATTGTGGCTCCTGTATCCTTACTCGTTACAGGTGCCATATGGGGCTAAAGACCGCAGCCGTCAAGCAAAAGGGGCTGACGATTCAGTCAGGTTTATACATATGTCAATTGGGGCGGCGAACCATCTGCAAGGTCGTGATGCGTGTCCATTCGGTGCCGCCGTCTGTCGACATATCCATCGAAAATTGACGTAGATTTTTGCCGGTAATTTTCCACTCGAAACGCTGCAACTCAGCACCATCCATGCCTGGCGCGTGCCCAACAAAACGCATGCCATTCTCAAACTTGCGGCCACGAAAATTGGCGATTACGCTCCCCATATCATCGTGCCATATTTGGCGCCAGTTGCGCGCCTTTTTATCGTAGCTCGAAAGGGCAAACCCGGCATAACCCGTGCGACCTGAAAGAGACTTGTAAAACTCTCCCAGATTTTCGTAAGAAACAATATCGAAGGACACACAGCCACCCAGCGCAGGTTTGTGGATAGAATAGCCGCCCGGCACCCATTTGCCGTCGGTCAGAACCTTCAAGTCCCACAAGCCATGCATGAAATCAAATTCGTGATGATCCTTGAGAGTACAGCTTTGGCTTTCATATGGAACATTGCCGATCAGTTGGTCAGGCGAGACCTCCTGCGCAGCGGCAGAGGTTATTGCCAGCGGAAAAATTGCTAAGTATTTGATTAAAAAGCGCATATAATGCTCCTGTCCTTTGCAGAAGCATACTCTAATCCATGCAAAAATCAAAAACAGCTATACACTTGGTCAGATTTTCCGAACGGCACCCTGACTTGCAGATGTTGTCATTGCTGCATAAGCGCGGAGTGCTTTGGTTACTTTACGCGTACGCGGCGCAGCAGGTTTCCAGGCATCGTTGCCCTTCGCCTTCATCACTGTGCGGCGCGCGGCAAGCACTTCTTCGCTTACACACACATGGATGCTGCGTGCCGGGATATCAATCTCGATCGTATCGCCTTCTTCCACAAGGCCGATCGCACCGCCTTCGGCGGCCTCTGGACTAACATGGCCTATGGATAGACCACTCGTACCGCCAGAGAAGCGTCCATCTGTCAAGAGTGCACATTCTTTGCCGAGTCCCATAGATTTCAGGTAACTGGTCGGATAGAGCATTTCCTGCATACCCGGACCGCCGCGCGGCCCTTCATAGCGTATGACCACAACGTCGCCCGACACGACCTTCCCCGCGAGGATTGCTTCCACCGACGCATCCTGGCTTTCAAAGATGCGCGCACGGCCCGTGAAACGCAGAATGCTTTCATCAACACCCGCCGTTTTCACGATACAGCCTTCTGTCGCAATATTACCGAACAGAACCGCTAGCCCGCCGTCCTGGCTGTAAGCATTTTCCTTAGAACGGATACAGCCTTCTGCACGGTCAAGGTCCAACGTTTGATATCGTTTGGCTTGACTGAAGGCCACTTGTGTTGGCACGCCGCCTGGTGCCGCCTTGAAGAAATGGTGTAGGTCTTTATCGTCGTTATTTTTCACGTCGCACTGACGGATTGCCTGCCCGATTGTAGCTGTATGCACAGTTGGGCAGTCTTGGTTTATCAAACCGGCCCGGTCCAGTTCACCGAGGATACCATAAACCCCGCCCGCACGGTGCACATCCTGGATATGATATTTGTTAGTGGCAGGCGCGACTTTGCAAAGGTTTGGCACCTTGCGCGACATGCGGTCGATATCGTCCACTGTAAAATCAATTTCACCTTCCTGCGCGGCGGCAAGGAGATGCAGCACTGTGTTTGTCGACCCCCCCATGGCAATATCGAGTGCAATTGCATTTTCGAAGGCGTCAAAGTTGGCTACCGACCGCGGCAACACACTATTATCCCCGCCCTCATAGTGGCGCTTGGTGATGTCCACGATCAGGCGCGCCGCTGTGAGGAACAGTTCTTTCCTGTCAGCATGCGTGGCAAGTGCGGTGCCATTACCTGGCAGTGAAAGGCCCAGAGCTTCAGTAAGGCAGTTCATGCTGTTCGCCGTAAACATACCACTACAGGAGCCGCATGTCGGGCAAGCAGAGCGTTCTATTTCCGCGATATCCTCATCAGAAACATTAGGATTAGCTGCGTCAACCATCGCATCAACCAGATCAAGCTTTCGGGTTTCGCCATCCTGATCAGTTTCACCTGCTTCCATCGGTCCACCAGAGACAAAAACTGCCGGAATATTAAGCCTGAGCGCCGCCATCAGCATGCCGGGGGTGATCTTGTCACAATTGGAAATACAAACCAAAGCATCAGCGCAGTGCGCATTTGCCATATATTCGACGCTATCGGCGATAATTTCGCGGCTGGGCAGGCTATAGAGCATACCATCGTGGCCCATAGCGATACCGTCATCGACGGCAATAGTATTGAATTCCTTAGCGACACCGCCAGCAGCCTCGATTTCACGCGCTACCATCTGGCCTAAATCCTTAAGGTGCACATGGCCGGGCACAAACTGTGTGAAGCTGTTGGCGACAGCAATAATAGGTTTAGTAAAATCCCCATCTTTCATGCCCGTCGCACGCCAAAGCGCCCGTGCGCCTGCCATGTTGCGGCCATGAGTAGAGGTAAGGGAACGATACTTCGCCATATGAATGCTCCAAACTAGCGGATATGCAGAATCAGCGGCGACTTTACCCAGCCATCCAACGCTTGTCGATAATTATCAGATAGAAATTTATATATTTTTTGAAATATAATTACCTAAAGCAATCATAGACAAACCGACCATTGCTTGTTTATCGTCAGGCAAAAGTATGGAGGAATATAAGGATGGCAAACTGGGAAGACGCTTATTCTGGCGACATTAGTTTTTTGCGAGCTGGCCGCGCAGATACCGCCGATGACGTGGATATAGCCGTAATTGGCATTCCTTATGACCTGGGTACTACAGGCCGCCCCGGCGCACGCTTTGGTCCGCGCGGGGTGCGCGAACAATCACTTGCCGTTGGAGAGTTTGAATGGGGCGTATGGCCCTGGGACTATGATATACGCGCCGAACACACGGTGCGCGATCTCGGCGACGTTACAGGCTTCACAGCTTACCCGGAAAGGCTTTGCCCCATCCTGGAAGCGGAGGCAGGCAAAATTCTGGATACGGGTGCCAGCCTTTTTTCTATTGGCGGAGACCATTTTGTCAGCCTGCCTTTGCTGCGTGCGCACGCCAAAAAACATGGGCCGCTGGCGCTCATCCATTTTGATGCGCATTCGGATACCTGGATCGACGAAGACCTTAACCACGGCACGATGTTTTACCATGCGATCAAAGAGGGCATCCTGGACCCCGAGCGCTCGGTGCATGTTGGTCTCAGAACACCAAACCCCGATATGCACGGCATATTAAATTTGGATGCGGACATCTGCCTCACGACACCGGCGGGCGAAATTACAGACCGTATTCGTGAGCGCGTCGGCGGTGCAAAAGCCTACCTCACGTTTGATATAGATTTCCTTGATCCGGCTTATGCGCCAGCGACGGGCACCCCGGTCTCCGGTGGACCAACAACCGGGTATGGTCGGCACGTTCTACAAGGTCTTAAAGGTCTCAATATCATTGGCGGCGATCAGGTTGAAGTTGCACCACACTATGAAGGGCCGGGCCAGATCACAGCTCTCGCTGGTGCCACCGTTGGTGCCGACATCCTATATCTTATTGGGGAAGCTCGCAAAAATAGGTAAAACACGTAAAACTGCTAAGGTGCAAAGCCAAATTCTTGCTTAAAGAGAAGCGCTTTACATGCCAGCTCGTGGCACGGGGTTCTCCGCCTGCGCGGCAGCAAAATTCAGCACCGCAACACACTAAAGAATCTTAATTGCAAAATAGCCTTCCCTGCTTAAGGTACGCCAATAAACAGTCGCTTTTCACAAACTGCCATCACCCAACTAAAAACGGCCCGCATATTGATGCAGGCCGCTCTATCCAGTGTTAATAAATATTATCCGAGACGTTTGATCGCAGCCTCAACCTTATCAATCTGAGCTTCCAGGTCCGCAAGCTGCGCTTTGGATTCTGACACCACATGCACAGGAGCTTTGGCAACAAATTTCTCGTTACTCAAACGGCCACGCAGACCGCCAGCCTCTTTGACAAGCTTCTCAAGGTTTTTACCGAGGCGTGCCCGTTCTGCATCCAGGTCCATCAGATCAGCCAGCGGCAAGTATACTGTTGCTTCATCGACAACAAGTTGAGCTGCACCTTTGCTCTCGGCTGCTTCTACAATTTCGGTTTTCTCAAGGCGTGCCAAGCGGCATATCATATCCTGCCAGGTTACCAAACGTTTTGCGGTTGTTTCATTCGCTTCCAGCACAAGAGCCCTGGCCTTTGCGCCCGCTGGGACATTCATTTCTGCACGTGTTGACCGCACCTCCTGAATAAACCTGATTGCCCAGTTCACTTCGTCATCGGCTTCCTGGTCAACTGTTGCTGCCGTCGGCCATGCCGCATGGATCAGGTCATATGCACGGTTATCATTGGTAGCGTGCCACAGCTCTTCAGTGATAAAGGGCATGAAGGGGTGCAATAGCACCAATATCTGATCGAGAACCCAGCCCGCAACCTTACGGGTTTCCTCCTGGGAACCTTCGTCATCGCCCCAGAACACGGGCTTCACGAGTTCAACATACCAGTCACAGAATGTGCCCCATGCAAAATGGTAAATAGCGTCGGCGGCGTCGTTGAAGCGGAAGGCATCAAAGGCCGTGCCGATCATGTTGGTTGTTTTAGCGACCTCGCTAATGATCCATTTGTTGATTGCATGTGTGGCCTCAGGCGCTTCAATACTGCCGGAACCCGCAATGCCGTTCATTTCGCAGAAGCGACTGGCATTCCACAGCTTGGTCCCAAAATTCCTATAGCCTTCAACGCGCTTCTCAGAGAGTTTGATGTCGCGCCCCTGAGCTTCCATTGCGATAAGGGTAAAGCGGAGAGCATCGGCACCATATTTGTCGCAGAAGTGCAGCGGATCAATCACATTACCCTTCGATTTGGACATTTTCGCGCCTTTTTCATCGCGGACCAAAGCATGGATATAAACATTCTTGAACGGCACTTCCCCCATGAAATGAATGCCTGACATCATCATGCGTGCAACCCAAAAAAAGATGATGTCAAAGCCGGTCACCAGTGTAGCGTTCGGATAATATCTCTTCAGTTCAGGCGTATTCTCAGGCCAGCCCATGGTGCTGTAGGGCCACATGGCGCTTGAGAACCAGGTATCAAGCACATCGGGATCACGCGTCAGTTTCACGTTATCGCCAAACTGTTTATTGGCGGCTGCATACGCTGCTTCTTCGCTTTCTTCCACAAAAACTGTGCCGTCAGGTGCATACCAAGCCGGGATCTGGTGGCCCCACCACAGTTGGCGTGAAACACACCAAGGCTGAATGTTGCACATCCATTCATAATAGGTTTTTTCCCAGTTCTTCGGGATAAAATTAGTTTTGCCGGTTTCGACAGCTTCAATCGCAGGCTTGGCGAGCGTTTCCGCATCTACATACCACTGATCGGTAAGCCAAGGCTCAATCACAACGCCCCCACGGTCACCGTAGGGCACCATATGCCTGTGCGGCACAACCTTCACCAACAGGCCTTCGGCTTCCATATCAGCGACAATAGCCTTGCGCGCCTCGAAACGGTCCATACTCTGGTATTTTTCTGGTGCATTGGTATTGATCGCTGCCTGTTCGTCAAAGATATTGATCATCTCAAGACCGTGACGCTTTCCAATTTCAAAATCGTTGAAATCGTGTGCAGGCGTTACTTTAAGAGCACCAGTGCCCTGCTCAGGGTCAGCGTGCTCGTCGCCAACGACCCTGATCAGGCGGCCCACCAACGGCAACCTCACAAACTTGCCAATCAAGTCCTTGTAGCGCGCATCTTCAGGGTGTACGGCCACTGCGGTATCGCCAAGCAACGTTTCAGGGCGCGTAGTCGCAATCTCGATAAAGCGGCCCTCCTCTCCGTTGATCGGATAATGGAAGTGCCAGAAGTTGCCATCAACTTCCTGCTGTTCCACCTCAAGGTCCGAAATAGCGGTTTTAAGCTTGGGGTCCCAGTTCACAAGCCGCTGCGACTTATAAAGAAGGCCTTCTTTGTGCAGTTGCACGAATTTCTTAACAACCGCTGCTGAACGCGCGTCATCCATTGTGAAAGCTTCGCGTGACCAGTCACAGCTAGCGCCCAGACGGCGCAGTTGGCGTGTGATGGTGCCACCGGATTCCTCTTTCCACTTCCAAATGCGTTCAACGAAAGCTTCCCGCCCCATATCACGGCGGTTCTTCTGCTCTTCGGCCAATTGGCGTTCAACAACCATTTGGGTCGCAATGCCTGCATGGTCTGTCCCCGGCTGCCACAGCACATCTTTGCCGCGCAAGCGTTCAAAACGGATCAGGGCATCCTGCAAACTGTTGTCGAGCGCGTGGCCCATGTGCAGGCTCCCCGTGACGTTTGGCGGCGGCATGACAATCACATATGGCTCGGCATCTTCGCGCTGACCACACTTGAATGCGCCCGTCGTTTCCCAATGTTCGTACCATTTTGCTTCAATATCCGCCGGGGAATATGTTTTCTCTAGCATGCCAAATTTCCGTTACAGTCTGCGTACGTAGTTTCCTGAACACCGCGCACAGGATTCCGCGCTAAAATAGCGCCGCACAATGCACAAAAACGCAAGAAAACAAAAGCCCTGATTGACGTTTTTTGATCCTGATTTCTACTTCTTGAAGACACTTAGCGCCATTTTCGCCTGCGAACCCGTAGCAAAGTTGACCTTGCGGCCCATGGAACCAATCGTCATTATGTATAAAAAGGATGGTCAAAAATTTCTCAAATATTTATATATAAAGGGTTTTTTCGACTTTTAGTGGCAATAACACTGCTGGTAAGCAACGTAACGCCAGCATCAGCAGCAGACATGCCACGCCCGCTTACCGTAATTCCTATCAATATGGTAAATAACAGGGTGGTCGTGCGTGTCCCGGTGGCCGATTATGAGCTAAACATGGTGCTGGATACTGGTGCCACCTCCACAGCCCTGTTCCAATCAGCCGATCATGGCTTCGAGGACCTGGAAAAAACGGGCACCGCACAGATATTGTTCCCGGCACTTGATACGGCGGTGACCGGCAGTCGCCTTGCCCCCATCGCCATCCATTTTGGCAAGCATGCCTATAAGCCAAAAAACTTACTGCTTATCCATGATCGCCCACAAGTTGGGGATCGGCTGAATTTCAAGTTTGACGGCGTATTGGGGCAAGATTTTTTCGGACAGTATGTGGTTGAAATTAATCCAAAATCCAGTGTGCTTCGGCTCCACAAAAAGGGAACGAGACTCCGGCGGTATTTTTCTACACCGATAAGGCTGCAACTTAAAAACAATGCACCCCATATACGGTTTGACCACAAGTTCCCCTGGGAAAGGCGCCGCACGACCAAGGAGCTGCTGCTCGACACCGGCTTTCCTGGCCTGATGGTAATCTGGAATGAATATCATTTTGCTATGGCGGCCGGGAAATCTAAAATCGAAGAGTATAAAGCACAAAACAAAGGTATTTTTACTCGGGCGACATTCAAAATCGGGCGCCTCAGTTTCATAGAAGCTCCGATCTTTATAGCTGCCAACGTCCCACAGCAATTGCAGCGACGGGACGGTTTGATCGGTGCCAATGTGCTCAATCAGTTCCATCATGTTATCGACTTTGGCAATCGACAACTTCTGCTTGGAGGAACACGGCTTCAAACAGGCCTGATTGATGGTCATTTCTATTTACCGAACAATGAACCCTTCATCATAAAGTACTTTATTGAAAACGAAGCTGGTTCGAAATTTGTCATCCAGTGAGCGATGCCGAAAACGTGAAGAAAAGCAAACGAAGGTGTATGTGAAATTTCGACAAAAATAGAGTATAGTCATGTAATCAAGGGTGCGACTTTTGGCTATCTAAGGAGATATTCACTTGCGCCTGTTTGCGGCCTTTTTAACCCTGCTTTACCTGTGTGTGTCACAGCCTTTGCCGCTTGATGCTTCAAGTGTGCCGCCCGTTTCTAAAAGCGCATTCGATGCCGTTCCTGCGCCCATTTCGGTGTTACCAGTTACCATAGAGGCCAACCGCATCCATTTCACTGCGATGGTTTCAGGAAAGCCACTCATCTTCCTGCTCGATACCGGCTCAACCACCTCTGTGGTGTTCGAGTCCGCCTCACTGCCCGCGGAGATGTTCAACCTGGGACCCACTGTCAAAGTGGCCTTTCCCGCACTGAACCGTACTGCACAAAGCCAGCGCATTCACAACCTGAAGCTTGACCTTTCTGGCATTTCCTTTGATGCAACAGACAGCGTTTTCATGAACCAGAATGAAAAAGTAAACCTGCACCTGGACAGAAATTATGACGGGATTGTCGGACAAGAGTTCTTTCGGACATTTACTGTAGAAATCGACCCACAAACCCTCACCCTCAGCCTTTACCCTACGGGCACAGATCTCGCTAAATACTATCAAATCGGGCACAAGGTCCGTATGAGTGATGGTTTGCCCCATATAAGACACCGCTCTAAAATGCCCTGGGAACAGCGCGCAAGCCCCAAAGACTTACTTTTGGACACGGGCTATCCAGGCCATGTGGTGATTTGGGACAGACGGCAGTTTCGTGCAGCATTTGGATTTTATACATCGCACCAGAAATCAGGAATCTTAACGCTGGGGACACTTACTTTTGGTAACCTATCATTTGTCAACACACCTATCTTCGTCAGCGGAAAAATCCCCAAGAATTTGACAAAACGAGATGGTATCTTCGGAGCCAGCCTGCTGAACCAGTTCAAACATGTAATCGATTTTGAGAACAAGCAGATCCTGATCAGGCCGCTGTATCATGCGAACGGTGCCCCGATGCAGTTTGTCGACGGGCAAATCTATACTCCAGCTAACGAAAAGTATGTCCTTCGTCTGTACGAGGACCATAACCGGCGCAATGGCGATTTTACTTTCCAAATTCTTGAATAAGGCCGAAAGTAAGCTCCGTTCACTCGCTGACCAAACCTCACCTTGAACCGCTAATAACAAGCTTCTAGCGGTGGGCTATTAGCCTGCCCATTTGCAATTCAAAATACTTGATAGGCAGTAAGGCCAACCTAAGGCGACACACCCGTTAACGCCGCCAGTTCACTGTTTATGCAGCCCCCATATACAAAAAACACCGCCAAACGCCGCGCGCAATACGCCAAAGTTTAGCCTGCTTAAATTGATTTTTTCTGTAAAAACGGCTATTATGTGCCGTATGAAGGTTTTGTTAAATCCACTTAAACTGGCCTGCCTTTTCTTACTCTTCTCAGGGACGTTTCAGGCAGTGGCAGCAAGCAAACCAACGACTAAACACAAGCCTACTGCTCTCGCTGAAATACCTGTCGATATTGTTAATAATCGTGTTCAGTTCACAATGACTGTGGGCAACACACAATTGGTAATTTTATTGGATACAGGTGCAACCAGCAGTATTTTTTTCCAGTCTGAGAAGCTGGCAGCCATAGCACCCGATATTAGCGGCAAAACCAGGATAGCTTTCCCTGCTTTGTCGCGCTCGGTAAATGGCTGGCGCATCAAAGCGCTGACGATGAAATCCGGAGCTTTTACATACATCAGTCGGGGCGGGCTATTAATAGAGGAACAGAATTCTGTCGCTGCACAACTGGATGCACAATATGAAGTAATTTTTGGTCAGGATTTCTTCCGGTCCTACACAGTAGAAATTGATCCAGCCAATCGCGAAATGCGGCTTTATGCGCCTGGAACAGACCTTAAGCCGCACTATAACAGCAGCCACAGGCTTTTTATGGAAGGCCACACACCACACATCAAGGTCTTTTCCGAGATGCCCTGGGAAGAACGCCAGACCAGCAAGGCACTCCTTTTGGATACAGGGTATCCCGGCAGTATGGTCTTGTGGAGCGAACGACATTACAGGCAAGCCAAGCGAAAAGGACAGATCGTATCACAAAGCCAACAAAGCACCGGCATTGTCAGCCATATCACACTTAGGTTTGGTGTACTTGAGTTTGTCAATATACCAGTTTTTATCGCCAAACATGTGCCGCAGCAGTCGATGAAACGAGACGGGTTGGTCGGTGCTTCCCTTCTGGCGCAATATTGGCACGTAATCGATTTTGCAAACGCACGATTATTGATGTCACCAATATATGGAACCAGCGGCACGCCTCTGCAAATTATCGACGGATTGATCTACACGCCCAATAATGAGGATTTCGACCTTAAAACTTACTATCCAGAAGTGCCTCGTTCGCCAACGCTTTATATTCACGCCAACACAGATACGACAATCAGATAAAAAGGCCGCACTCTTAAAAGCCGGCCGGGCTGGTGCATTTACGGCTGTGCGTTATTTTCGACGAGCGATTCGGGCAACTTCGCGCTCAACAGCGTCCTGCACAATTTGTGGCAGATGCTGATCAAGCCACCCCTGTAGCATCGGCTTCAACATCTCACGCACCAAGGCCTCAAGTGTATTCTCGGCCCCCCCGTACCCTGCCACCATCATATTGGTCAGGTGCGAGAAGCTCATCGCTGCTTCGCTCTCAACAGGCGGTGATACGATCGCTTCCACTTCCCCTTCGGAGGCGAAGTCAGTTAGCTCGAACACATCCTCCGGCTCAGGCTCTACATATGCAGCCTGAACGGGCTCTGGTTCTGGAACAGGCTCAGGCTCGGGGATTGGTTCTGGCTCCGGCATTGGCTCCGGTTCAGGCTCGGGCATTGGTTCCGGCTCGGGCACTGGCTCTGGGAGAGGCTCAGGCTCAGGTTCCGGGTCTGGAGCGGGTTCAGGCTCAGGCATAGACGCGGGTTCATCCTCGGCCCCATCGTCTAGGTCGTCCTCAGGCGCTTCGTCTTCTGACTCGTCAGAAATAATCCGGCGAATAGACGCCAGTATTTCTTCCATAGTCGGTTCGTCGTCGGATGCGTTGTCGCTCATTGAATAGCCAGTGTTAGATACTCCCTCTAAACAGTTAACTTTTATGAGGTGTGCCTGTCAATAATTCTATAACGATCAAAGGCAGTTAAGAGGCAAATGTGTGTATTTCTGCCACGTTCAAAGCAATAAAAAAGGGAGCCATAAAGGCCCCCTTTTCCCGATCCATGCGGAATATACCGCAATCTGGCAATCTATTTGTTAGGGTCAGTACCAAAGCCGAACAATTTACTGGAGCCAACATTCTTGTAATATTCTTCTTCGTCATACACGTTGACACCCAGCCCAAGGTCTTTGGCTGTAAGTTTACCCGTCGCAGAAACAAGATTATAAGCTGCCACCATTTCGTCCCGGCGAGCACCTACAAGTGATACACGAGCATTGAGCAGTTCCTGCTCTGCATTCAACACCTCAAGGGTCGTACGGGACCCCACATAAGCTTCCTGCTTCACACCTTCAAGCGCGATTTCGTTTGCTCGTACAGACGCTTGCGAAGACGTGATGCGACCAACCGACGCGCGGTAATTATCCCACGCCACAAAAACAGCCTCTTGTGCCACACGTTCTGCCTGATGGATATCCAGGCGTCGCTGGCTTTGAATCTGCTTGGCACGGCGAATATCCGAGTGACGTGCGCCGCCTGCATACAGCGGTACAGATACCTGCACACCGATTGATTTTGATTCTGTCGTCAAAGAAAAGTTGCGGTCAAACTCGTCCACGCCCGAACGCGTTGAATCAGACCAGCTTGCTTCAACACCAACAGTTGGCAAAAGCGCGCCTTTAGCACTACGAACGCTGTATTTCGCGGCTTCTTCATTGTATTTCGCAGCCAATACGCCAGGGCTAAGCTCCATCGCAGTTTCGATAGCCGCATCCAGATTTATTGGAAGTTCGGGCTTCGCAGCCGGGGTTTCAAGGGTGCCCGGCGCGCTGCCTACAACACGGCGATATTGCGCGCGGCTTCCTGCAAGTGCCGCTTCAGCGTTCAGCAAAGAAGATTTTGCGTTCTCTAAACGAGCTTCTGATTGTGCCACATCCGTGCGCGTCACTTCACCAACCCGGAAACGGTCTTGACTCGCCTGCAACTGACGCTCAAGTACTTGAATATTGTTCGTACGGAGCGACGAAGTCGCTTCATCGCGTACCACATTCATATAGGCAGTTACTGCTTCCAAAAGAATCTGCTGCTCAACCGATTGCAATTGTGCGCGTCCGGCCTTGACCGCACTTTTGGCCTGGCTCACATTATTTTTATCCTGAAACCCGCGAAATAGGTTTGCCGATGCAGTCATTGCATATCGTTCACCGGAAGACGGCGTTGTCAGCCCAAACTGTGTGTTGTTGCCGTCAGAATAGCCATAAGTGCCATTCACGTTTGGAAGAAAACCTGATCTCGCCCGCGACACACCTTCATCTGTCGCACGTTGTGCGGCGCGCTGCGCCATCAACTGCGGGTTCGACGAATAAGCTGCTGCTAATGTTTCCTTGAGAGTATCTGCGGAAACCGCATAAGAACCTGTAATCACTGTGGCAACCGCCAACAGGGACACAATCCCCTTTTTCATTTTCATCTCCTTGAGTTCCTCGCTGTTTTTATTTTTTTATTTGACCGATCAACTCCCCCGCCGGTCATTGGGGATCATGGCTAATACCATTTATGCTCTGTGTACTCTACTTATGTTCTGTGTACTCTACCGGCTCCGCAGCATAAAACCACTATTAAGTGGCTTTAAAATACGAAGCTTTTTTCTTTTTCAAAGCCGGGCAGCATCTCAACATTCGCATCAAACAAGTTATGCGCTGTTGCCATACCGTCCTGCATTCTAATGATATGGCCCCTGCCCACACCACCTTCAAGTAGTACGCAAACGAGGCGGCCACCCTCTTTCAATTGTTCGATTAATTTCGCAGGGACTTCGTCTACTGCACCTTCGATATAAATCACATCGTAAGCCCCCTGTTTGGCAACACCGTCCACAAGTGTTCCCTTAACCACAGCAACATTCATAATGTCCTGCTCAGAGAGCTTCTTTTCAGCCTGCGCAGCCAGATCTTCATGTTCTTCAAGCGCAACAACCGCATCCGCCAGCCCTGCAAGCACAGCAGACGAATACCCGGTTGCGCACCCAATATCGAGCACAAGGTCCCCTTTTTTGACATCCGCTGCAACCAGAAGACGCGCGAATATCACGGGTTCCATCAAATAGCGCCCGTCGCATACTTCTATATCTTCATCGACATAGGCAATCGAACGCTTGGCTTTAGGGACATACTTCTCGCGCGGGACTGCGCGAATAGCTTCGATGATGCGCTCATCATTCACTTCGTTGGGTCGAAGTTGACAATCAATCATGCTGGAACGCGCAGTTGCAAAATCGCTCACGACAATTCACCTTCATTATCTGGCTTAGGTCTGTTAGCCGCTTATAGATATTGCAGGCGCAAGAAACAATGTGTTTTCGATAGAAAAATTAAAGATTCAACTGTTTCATTTTGTTACCCCACATCATAAAAACCTTGCCGCGCATGATTTCAGCCCCTTGCCAGTAGCCGCAACACAAAACCAAAACCAAGGCGCAGGCAAAAATCACCATCACAATAAAAAGCTTCTTGACCCTGAAAAGCGCCCGCCCTATACGTCTTCAACCCACTTTCGAGGCGCGGTGGCGGAGTGGTGACGCAGCGGATTGCAAATCCGTGTACACGAGTTCGATTCTCGTCCGCGCCTCCAAGAATTTCAAAGGCATAGTCGAATTTGGCTAGGCCCTTTTTCTTATTTGGCACACTTGAAATCAAAAATACTCAATAAAACTCAGAAAAACTAAACGTTCGTTTGGTAGCACACTAATATTGATTTGTTTGCCTAGGTCATTATCCCACAAGCCTTGAAGCCAGCATACACTCCGACAATAGTTAATTGGTTAGGCGTCATTTATGCCCATAAGATTGCTGGAACAATATAGGCACCCACCCTTTAGTCGGATTAGTTGGTATTATTCTTGCTTTTGAGTATAGATAAGATATCTATGGCATTGTATTTTAAGGGAATAACGTTTCAGGTGAGAAGCATGCTTGATCAAATGGCTGAAAAGCCAACATTGGAAAGTAACGAGCAAAAGGTACCTCAAATATCTGTTTTTGGCCTCGGTAAATTAGGCTCGCCAATGGCTGCTGTTTTTGCTGCTGCTGGGTTTTCCGTTTGTGGATATGACCTTAATAAAAAATATGTTGAAAAGCTTGCTCGTGGTGATGCACCTATAGAGGAAACTGGGCTACAAGAACTTTTAGACCTTTCGAAAGACAAGATCACAGCCGTTAGTGAAGCTGAAACCGCCGTATTAAACACAGATGTTACATTTGTAATTGTACCAACACCTTGTGGACCAACAGGCGAATTTAGCAATGATTATGTATTGTCAGCAGTAGACGTCATCGGACAAGCAATTAAGAAAAAGGCAATGCCACATCTAGTTGTCATAACCAGTACTGTTATGCCAGGCTCAACTGGTACTGTTATTGCTCAGCAGCTTGAAGAAGCATCTGGCTATTCTGTTGGTGGTGGTAAGCTGGGACTATGTTACAGCCCGGAATTTATTGCCCTTGGCAGCGTTATAAAAGATATGCGCAATCCTGATTTTATTCTGATTGGTGAATCTGATGCAGATTCTGGTGCGCTGTTACAGTCTATTTATGAAGCTTCATGTGCTTATACCCCTATCTGTTACCGTATGAATTTTGTAAATGCAGAATTGACTAAAATTTCCGTCAACACATTTGTCACAACCAAAATTTCCTATGCCAACATGCTTGCTGATCTTTGTTCTCGGTTGCCGGGAGCGGATGTAGACGTGGTTACAGACGCAGTTGGAGCTGATACCCGGATAGGAAAAAAATATCTTAAAGGCGCAGTAAGTTATGGCGGACCTTGTTTCCCCCGGGACAACCGCGCATTTTCAGCTTTAGGGGACCGAATTGGTGCGGATTGCGGCTTGGCTACAGCAACGGATGAATTAAATGCACGTCAGGTTGAGCGTTTGGTTGAGGCCGTACGCATTGCAACTCCCGATGCACAAAAAGTTGCGGTTTTAGGGCTATCCTATAAACCTGATACCCATGTTATAGAGCAAAGCGCAGGGATTGATTTAGTGAGGGCCTTGAAGGCCGCCGGGTTTAGCGTAGTTGCTTATGACCCAATGGCAAATGATGAAGCACAGAAATTGGACGATATTGCTGACTGTATAGTAACATCAAGTGAAGAAGCTCTTAAATGCAGCGAAGTAGCTGTTATTACCACCCCCTGGAAAGACTTTTTAACTTTTAACAATAATAAGACAGTTGGTAATTTACGCGCAATTGTTGATCCATGGCGCATTATAGAAGCGAACAGTTTGCCGCCTCAGGTAAATTTACTTAGCCTTGGACGCTCAAGCTAATCTAATATTAATCATCATCAAGCCAAAGTGTTTTGTGTGGTTTACTATGCACATCACGGCGCGGAATACTGGAATAGTAATAAAAGTTAACAGACTTACGCCCCCCATCTATTTTACCCTGAACAGCTTTATAGCCATGATAGGAGCGTGAATTTGTGTTAAAAATAGCCGCGCGGTTAAAGTAGGGAACCACTATTTTGGGTTCATACTTCATAGTTTCATCCCACAGCTCCAAGCAACCGCCTTTTGTTTCATCCCACCCTTTGTTTAAGTAATAGATCAGGTTTACAGTCCTGAAAGCATTCAGTTCGTTACTATAATTAAAATCTGCATGAACCTTTAACATGCCTTCTTCTGGCACAAGGTTGAGACCACCACCTGTCAACGTTATGTCACATTCAAGGTCGTCATAAGTAGTAATGTACTGCAAAAAGGTGGCCATAGCCTCAGAGTTCAGCATCTCTACAACTTTTTGAAGGCTTGGTGGAAATGTATCACTGTTGGCAGCTTCATATTTGGCCGCTGTGCCTTTTTTTTGATAGAAACGACCATGCTCTTGCCAGAATGGGGCATCAATTTTCGGAAAATCGTTGTAAGCAGCCTCTGCAATATCCTCTGGTAATATATTATCAATAACCAAGTGTGGGAAAGGCGCTGCTTTCTGGTATTCAGTAGACAGGTTTAAATTTTTACTGTCACCACAAAAAATACCAAGCGCATCGTTTTTATTGTCGAATAATAACATTGACCAGTTAGCTCCATATCAAAAAGTCAACACCTTCAAGAAAACCATCTGCCTCGATAGTATGCCGAATGGTCTCAGCATGAATAGAAGTAACAATGAAGAATGGTCGTTTATCGCCCTCTGAATTTAAACGATCCGGCGTATAGATAGGTATAACACTCTTCTCGGCACCCTCAGGTGGGGGAGTTGATTGGATAAATCCCTTGATTTCCAAAGATGTATACTTTTCAAGTGCCTTTTTACAATACTGCCCCCGTTTTCCATATCCCCATATATAGACACCTCGGTTCGCGGCGAAGTGATTGATATACTTATGTAAAGATATTGTGCAGTCTTGCAACCAGCGACGACCTTCTTCCGTTTCATCACTGTTCAATAATGGAAAATCGTTAAGGAGCCCATATGTGGGGTCAACACCGTAACTGGTTACAAGGGATTGCTCAATATCAGGTCGCTCCCAGGCCGCTTTTGTCATTGTTGTTGTGGGCAAGTCATGATCTGAAAGCCCCCAATTTGCACGGTTGAAGACCAAAAAATCTTTTTCATGAAACATTTGAGAACTTAGAGCAATGATGCTCTCACAGGAAATATGCCTGACTGTCTTTTTTTCTGCGATTGTATAGACATCAGAGTTTACAACCGTACCTACGGTATGGTCGATATGAAAATGGGGATAATCGTCACTGAGTGCCTCCTCTTTGATTCCTGCAAAATGGCAGGTAAATGCAAAGAGTGAGTCCATATGATAGCAGAAGCAGTCTGTCTCAGCATACCCCCTTACTTTGTACCAATCGTTGCGGTGCAGCATTTGAAAATCACCACATCCTTCCGTGTGAAGGTTGGGGTACCACATGTGGTCAGGGTCAAATGTTTCTGTTTTTTCTCGGTCTTTTCGAACATCTTCAATGGGGATGCCACCTTCTCTATAATTTATGCGGAAGCATTTTTCGAAGGCAGTATCAAGCTGTGCCTTTGTATTGTCGACATCCAGAATGTCCATATCCACATCCCAACGATTGGAGCGATAGATACAACTCTCTGATAGCTGAGGATCAGTAATATATTCAAACAGTGATTGAGATAAAAGGATATCAATATTGGTTGCCAGGACAAACTGGCCGCGAGCACGGCGTACGCCTGCATTTTTACCTATCATTTGGTAAAGAGGCAGCCGGTCGGCCCATTTGTAGGTGTTATGCACCTCAACAGGGACAGTTACTATTTTAATAGTGCAATAATCTGAATGTGGCAGGAATTTAAACTGTTCGGCAAAAGGCTTCCTGTCAGACGGTGGATTCCATTCAACAATGATTAATTCCACCTTAGTCTTGTTTGATTCTGCTAAATATACAATCCCATTTATAAAAGCCTGCGTCCTGTCCTGCATACGCTCAACATGCAGATCGTTACGAGTAACAACAACAACAGACAACATCAGGTCAGAGATTGGGGGAAATACCGAACTTTCACTGTTCAGGTCAGAAACTGCGGCTGAAAATGGCACTGGTGGCTTTGATGTGTTGCCGAAAAGGGCGAAAAACTTTTGATATAATTCCCATAATTCCGGGTGCGTTTCGGCCTGTTCTTTAGCGCGGGTCAGAGCCTTGAACTTGAAGGAATCTGGCCATAATAACATCCCATAATCAATATCGTCTTCTAACACGCTGCGTTCCTAGCCTAGATAGTCTTGTTTTACTGTATACCCCTTAGCTTCAAGTGAAAGGGTGATTTCCTGAGCATACATTGATGCCAGTAATATGAATGGTTTTTGTTGCCCTTGTTCTGTTACCAAGGCCTGATCGGGATGAGCAACGGGGAGTCCATGCCTGTTTGAACCACAGACTGTTATGTCAGAATCTAAAAAACCAATAGGATTGACGTTGCCAGAGAAGACATAGTTAAGCATTTTACGCCCTGCATTTCCTGCTCCCCAAATATATATTGGGCGCTTTCCAATTGCTATGTCTTTCAGAATGCGCCAAAAATCAATAGCTACAAGCTGTTGCGCCGCTGCTGTTTTTTCAGAGACAGATGTCTTTGAGGTTATAACCTTTAAGGTGCTCTCTAGCTCAAAATCTGATGGATGCGCATCTATAAGGCACGGGAAAAAATACCCCGCTCGCCACAATAGTGTTCTGCAGAAATCTATAATCTGTTCGGCATTCATCGTTCTATAGGTATCTGAAAGACATTGGATGCCTGCGGTGAGTTCTTTTTCAGGGTCAGGGCCGCAATATTTCTCCAGATGTAATTGTTCCTCTGAAGTCGCTTTAACAAGACTCCCGTTTTTGAGGATATGACTACAGGCTTCTTTAATTGAAAGCGAGTTTTGACCAGCTAAACGCCGGTTCTCCATGGAGTCTTTTCCATGTGCGCGTATTAACCAATTGGTGCCGTCACCGGCATAGCCATGGATTGGATGAAGGAGGTGCATATCATGAGAAGCATCAATGATAGTGGCCCCCAAATCCTTTGCTTTCCACAATAACCAGTTATCCCATTGCATTCGCCCGAACAAAAAGGAAGGAAGGCCCTGCAACATACCTGTTGGGAAGAGGAAAATATCAATTGCAGATGATGTATCCCAATTGCCGGATTGTGTTTCAATATGATCCAATAAGGTGTTTTGTGCCTCTTTAGTGTTTGGTAACGGCGTATTTAAAGGGATATTTTTCCGCCGAGCTGTCAGCAAAAAAGGCTGGGTTACGTCAGCAGAGATTAGGAATTGGGCAATGGACCTTTGCGTCTTTTCAGGTAGCAAAATATCGGAATTGATGTAACAGCAAAAGGGCGTTTTTGCTAACTGTTGTGCACGGGTAAAAACTTCATCGACATAGGGCATGCCGGAGCTATGATACTGGATATCCCGAATGTTAATGGCCCCGGTGTCATCTGTATATTGTGCAACACCTTTTTCTGCACCAAATATCATTAGGGAAGTCTCTAGATTTTGCCATGTTGTTAGGGCATTTTTCTGCATGACTGCAGCGTCACCTGCAAATGGCTTGCAGGTGGTAAACAATGTCAGCAGTTCTGAAAGCATTTGCATAAAAAAGCTGGCTTTACGCGAGTTTGGCTTTAACAAGCATGTGCCATCCAAGTGTGGTTTCAAGGGCGCGAAACACATCATTTGGCATTGCTTCAAACCATGGCTGCTTTTCATAGCGATACTCTTTATAAGCATCCACTTGATACGGGAAAATGTGATCCTGCGTGATGGATGTGATTTCAAACCCTTCAAGCAGTTCGGTGACATCCTCACGGGTATAGCTGTTGGCGATTGGACATCCATATTGAGCTTCAGGTTGGTCTAGTCCCGCTTCAATCATAGAGGCTTTCCAGCTATTACGGGCATACAGCATGATGCGAAGCTCCCCTGATGGTTTAAGCAGTTTACGAATATTTGCAAAAGCTCTATCTGGGTTTGGGGTGTGGTGCAAAACGCCGAATGAATAAATCAGGTCAAATTGCTCGCCCTGGAACTGGTCAGGCATTTCTTCAGCGTTGCCGTGTAGAAGCAGGCCATTTTCTCCAAAGAGGTCGAACCGTTTTTTTGCAATATTAAGGCTTTCAACAGAAAGCTCAATGGCTGTGTAATCAGCACCGTGGCGCGCAAAATTTATGGCATCCGTGCCAATGCCGCAGCCAATTTCCAACACTTTTTTACCACACCATTTGTCAAACTCTGCAAAAAGGGGAATATGTGGTTCAACAAAATATTTTCGAGCTTCAACCTCTTCAAAATACTGTTTTGTCCCCACCTCTTTTTGCGAGTGCCTTATGTTGCAAGGGCGGGCATTCCAATAGTTTTTGACGTCATCGATTTGTGGTTGTTTCATATTGGTTTCAACTTTTTTAAGCCACGAGTGGGTTGTAGAAGGTCCAAAACTATAAGTCGCAGATGGATCAAAAAGAGATGCCGCCACTTTTGTGAATATGCAAGAAAACAAAAAGGCCGTTATTCATATCAAATCAACTTAAACTTTGTTTCCTTTTTTCAACCAGGCCTTGAATTTAAAAGGCTGGGTTAAGCCATGTTTGCACACCATCCTGAAAACTAATGGTGCCATAGGGGGTTTCCTGAGTTTGACCACACAGATAAACACGGGTATTTTTCCAGCCAGCCTTGCTAAGTGTTTGGATCAAATCAGCGTCAATTTGGGCGCTATGCGTCCCAATATGCAGCCGCTTTACTTTGGCGCTTAGAGCATCAATAGAGGCTGCGATAATACCAGATTCTGCACCTTGAACATCCATATCAATAAGATCAACAAGGGTTTCTTTTGCCAGTAGTTCATTCAATGTTAAAGCAGGAACTTCTATGGTTTTCCAACCATTTGGTGCCGTAAACATCTGTTTGCCTTCATATTGGTCTGCCACTTCATTTACTATTTCATTGTGGTTTTTCCCTGCCATAGCTTGGCCATACCATTGGTCCGCTGATAATTGGTCCTGGTCTTCTGGGGGTTGAACGTAAAAATGTGCGGGTTCACCGCTGCCGTTAACAACGGCTTCATGGGTGATAAATGATTGGCCTGACATATCGTTATCGGCAAAAGCCTGTTGTAGCCAACGATAATGAATTGGCTCTGCTTCCACTGCAATGGCACGGCAGCTTTCAATGCCCATGCGGCGGGCGGCTGCAATGCACCGTACAGCCCAGCGACCATATCCCGCACCAAGTTCAATGACAGTGTAGGAGCCATTGCATTGTTCAATTGTTTCCAGGAAATCAATCCATTCGAAATATTCTTCATCGAAGGCAGGTAAGCTGAGTGGGGTTTTCCCATCAGGTAGCTGTTCTGGTACAGGCGCAGATACAAAGTCCCGGCGATAATTAGCACCAGTCAAATCTTGAAAGAATGTTTTGGTTTCCGTGTTGTTTGCTACAGGAAACCTAGAAAAAACTGGATGATGTTCGGTCATTATTAATCTCATTATTTATAATTTACGCCTATGCCTATAATTTATAGTTGAAACACCTACCACATCAGTTAATGCCTACCATATTATTTTGTCCGGTAATCAGGGGCCAAAAAGGGTGCTTCTGTGCGCATTCATGATATCCGAATTTTGGGTCGGCAAGCCAAAGTGGGTAGCAAAACAAAGCAGACAGTGGGTCCTGTCCTGGGTTGTGTAGAATGTGTGGCTCTGTGCTTGGCCATAGCGGGTGCTGGTAAAGTTGACCTACTGAGACATGGAATAAGCCTATTTTCTTTCCCTTATCCAACTGGTGGTAACCAAATGGAAAGATAACATTTGAGGCTAGCTTGTCTTGATCGCTAAATACAAAGGGTTGCAGCCTGCTTGGTGATGAAATGAGGTGAATGTCCTGCCCGGCATTCACACGTTTCCATATTGCAGCGAAAGAATTTTGCCCTGCAGTTGCTGCAAAACGCATGTTTGTGTATGGATCTTGTAAAAACCATACATTCTCAATTTCAACGGCTGTGAGAGCATGTGTAAAACCTCCTTCAACACCAAAGGCGATAGTGGCGGCCTTCAAGCCCAAGTCTCGATAGGCGCACACCAATAATGACGCATACCCTGCACACCAATAGCCTGATGCACTATTACGCAGTTCTTCCAGTATATGCCCCGTACTATACTGGTAGGGTTCTATCGTGCATAATGTCCCTGCTTCGCCGCTTGCACGGGGTGTGTGGCGAAATATCCATTCCCGCATCTGGTCTGCGCTTTTCAGTTGAGCTGCGCCATTTGAAGCATTCTCTGCTTTATACTGGAACGTTTTGTCCAATATTTTTTCATACCGAAGCTGGATGCTTGTCTGAGAGGAAACCATCATAGATCCTGCTACTTAAAGGCTTTTGGCAAGCATAATGCTGCGCTCTAATAAAGCAGGATCGGCTGGAGGGGCAACTTGGGAACAGGTTTGTTCCAGATAGTCCACAATCAGTTGGGGAGCAAGAGGCTCTGCCGGGCCTAAAAAAAGGTCCGACAAACATTCTTCCTGTTCATTTATAAGACCATGCTCAAAAAGAAAATATACCAAACAGGCATTTTCAACATGGCATGGGACTTTGCCAAGCGCCTTGCCGCCAAAGAATGTCTGGGTAACATCAATAGGCACATTTTGACCATGGCAGCATGGCCAACAGTTGTTGACACCACTGCCTTTTTTGAAATTGCCTAATAAAACTAATTCATTGCCACCTTTACAGGGCACGCCTTTCATCAAAAAACCACCAACTAATGGCGGTACATGAAGCCGAAAGCGTGTATGGCCCAAAAGCCACTTCAATTCGTCATCGGAATAATCTCCGGGAAAGTGCCGGTCATCAATCAGTTTACCTCCGGTTTGGCTGTTTGGGCCAAGATAGACGCTAACCCATACCCCTATCCCAGCATCCTCCAAATGTTTCACATTATGGTCGATGGTTTCACGGTCACTAGGGCGGCCAATATATTTAACAAAATGGCTGAGCCCGCGCTCCTTGAGCACTTTACAGTTCCCAATAATAGTCTTTAGTGGAACCCTTTGATCCAAATGGTGGCTTACATCAAAATAACCGATCCATTCTGGATCCCAATGGTCCAGGATAGCTGCCAGGCGTTTGGGGTTGTGCGTGCCGTTAGTGTCAAAGGAAAACTTGTGCCCCAACTTACCATAGTGAGAAACAAAATCAGCAATAACAGGGTTCAGTAAAGGTTCGCCTCCGCCTAAATGAATAGCAAGCGGGGCAGGTGCATTATCCAATAAAGAGAGGATTTTTGTGTCTTCAAGCAAGCCATCTGTTGGCTTTTTTAATAACCAATCTTCAACAGGGCAATAACTGCACCGAAGATTACAGGCCATTGTTGCCAGTAAATGCAACATAGGCCTGTCCATAAATTCTCGGTATTTTTGCCTGATTTCGTGCAAGATTGTCACCCTAAAAACTGATAAAATACCGTACAAGCAATAATAATACCAGTTAGTTACCTGGCTTTGGCGCTTATTGCTCTAGCAACCGTAAGAGCCTTAAAGCTTCCTTGTTTTTGGGGGCAAACTGTAATGCCTGTTTAATTGTTAACAGGGCAGAGCTTGTGTCATCCACTACCATATATACTTTTACCAATTCCAATATGAAATAAACGTCAGCCGGGTTGCGCATGATATGCGTTTTACAAATATCTATAGCTTTTTCTTGGTTGCCTTGCTGGATATAAATTTCGGCCAAGCCACGAACGCATGAGCGCAGACTGGGGCGCAATGCCAGGGACAATTCGAATTGAGCAATAGCTGCTTCAAAATCGCCTTTAACTTTAGCACCAAGCCCATCACGATATGCCAGTTCGGATTGAAGGCGCTCGATTTCCAGTGCCTGTTGGTTTAAAAGCACGGCTAAGCTCTCAAGAGTATCGTCCTGCCAAAGTTTAGCACCTTTTGATATCTTGGGTCGATAATCCAGGAACTGGATTCCATATTTTGCAGCCAAGAATTTCCTATCTTTCTCAGCATACGCTTGAATGGTTTTAATGTCTTCATCAGTTGGTTGATAGGCTTGGCCGTTAATTTGGCCAAATTGGGGGTTTTGGGCGCGCTGTGCGTTCCAGCCACCATCATTCCTTTGTGGTATAAGCGCATTTAGTTTGTCACTTAACAACAAGGCCTCATGGCTAAAACGAGCATTTTTGTTTTCGCGTTTAATGTTGTTTAGGGAGATACCCTCAGCCCCAACAGCCTTTAAAAAATCACTCGCAACATCACCTTGGGAAAACATGTCTTTACTATAAATACGCACAAACGGTTGTTTATCTGTAAAGGCCGCTTCAAAGATTTCAAGAGTCTTTTGAGCTGATAAATAGCTGTTAACAAGAGGTGACGTTAGCCTTGCTCTATCATTCCTGACATATTCCAAATGTAATGAAATTGCATGTTCTATTGGCTCTCTAACATAACATAAAATATGAATGTCTTTTGATATTGATGATAGAAAACTGGCGAGTGCTTTTGCTTCAATCTCATTAAAAACAGATAAATGTTCGCAAGATAATAAAAGTGTTTTACCAGCGTTGTTTTTCGCGGCTTTTGTAAGAGCATTTAAATGCCATTTATTATAGGCATCAATGTCACATTGTGTCGTTCTGTTTTTTTTAACATGAATGCTTAATATTTTAGGGTGTACAGAAAAAGCGGACGCTAGAAAAATATGGCAGGGGCCATGCTCTGCAAAATAAATGTCTTGCTCTAATAATTTCGCGCGTTGACCCTGTAGCACGTTTTGAATGCTGGTCGTACCAGTTTTTCCAAGGCCGATGTGTAGGATGCACTTTTTGAACATATATTGAAAAATTCTTTTTGCTGTTTTGGGTATTGTATAAACCGCGCCGGGCCTGTCGATGAACCGCGCCGGGATTGTTGGAGGCAGTTTGGTTTAAGTTAAGCGGCCATCTTGAATAACAAATCAGCTAATCTGGGCAGATACAATATTAACAGGTTCTGACCCTAGTTTGTTGCTGGCATTGAATTCGTAACATGTTAGTTTGTTTTCCCTAGCTTAGGAATGCTTAAAATTCAGACCTTGGACATACATGCCGCGAAGTAAGAAGAAAGCAGATAGGTTACGCCGGAATACAAAGGAAGTATCTGGCAATATTTCAACTCAATCACGGCGTTTGATAGCGCGTGCAGCATCCGCTACGGAAAGTGACGTAGCAGTCGGGCTGTGGTTTGAAGCTTGGAAAACAGATCAAAAAAATACTGATGTGGCGTTATATGTAGCGCTGGCTTTGTCAGATATGAACATGCAGGCCAAAGCTATAGAGTTGTTGCATGAATTTATTCAAATTAATGGGTTGTCTAAAGAAATACTTCAGATATCGGGTAACATTGCTTTGAAAATTGAGGCTTATGATGCCGCAGAAAAGCTTTTCCAAGAGGCTGTGGCATTTGACCCTCAAGACCAGAATTCATACCTATATTTATTAGAGGCTCAAGACAAAGCTGAGCAATATGATAAGGGTATTGATCTGCTACAAAATCTTTTGCCAGCCTTTCCTAACAATGCTCAGATGTGGTTGCAATTAGGCCAACTTTTGGACCATAGGGATGGAAGGCGCGGTAAAAGCGTTGAATTTTACGAAGAAGCCTTACGGCTAGCCCCTGATGATTATAATGTTCTTACTGCTTATGCAAACGTACTCGATATAAAGAGCGACGCGGCGGAGTTATATGAGAGGGCTTTGATAGCTAAACCTGATGGTGCAGAGGCCCATATGGGGCTAGCATTGTGGAAGATTGCTCACGGGAAACTTGAGGAAGGGTGGCAACACTATGAATATCGCTTTGATCCATCACGGTCAGCACATAATGCCGCCCTTTATCAGGTAAAGGCGAAACGCTGGAAGGGGCAGCCCTTAAAAGGTAAGAAAATACTTGTAATGGCCGAGCAAGGCATTGGTGATGAAGTGTTTTTTGCTGCAACATTTAGTCGCTTGTCAAAAGAGTGCGAACAGCTTTTTATTGGTTGTGATCCGCGATTAGTTAGCATTTATCAGCGCTCTTTTGAGGGGGCAATTGTTGGGGCCTTTGATGATGTTATTTCTAATGGACAGCGGCTCCGTTCCTTCCCCTCAATTCAACAGTACTTGAAAGAAAACCGTGTACAACTTGATTATAGCGTCCCTCTTGCTTCCATTTGCATGCAACATTGGAAAGATATAAGCGAACTGCCCTGTATAGAGGAAGGCTATTTAAAGCCTGACGCTGGCTTGTCTCATGAATTCAATGTTAGAATGAAAAGAGAGCAAAAGGATCGCTTAAAAGTCGGCATTTCCTGGCAAAGCGGTAAAGTTTCAAAAGGAAGGGGACATTATTATCCTGGACTTGAGACATTATTGCCTATTCTAATATTGGAAAATATTGATTTTTACGTCCTACAGTATGATGCAGAGCCCGAAATAGTGAATAAGTTCGCTGCTGAGCACAATATTTCACTTACTATATTCGAGGTTGTAGATCTTAAAAGTAATATTGAAGCTAACTTAGCAATTATGGACAATCTGGACTTAGTCATCGGACCTCCAATTGCGACCCAAGCTTTGGCACAGGCTATGGGTAAAAAAATATTCCTATTATGCGATGGTTTGCCATGGACTGTTTTTGGAAAAACAGACGGTTCCACACCTGTCTTCCCGAAAACAACAGCATTTAAGAAGATGTCAAACTTTTGGTCATCCGTTATTGACCCGGTTAGGAAAGAACTGCACGTCATGCAGCCAGAGGGACATCCCATTGTTCAGCGTGCAAATGGTTCAGCTCTTACGGAATTACCGGATTATTGGCTAAAGGAATTTGAAAGCTCGCCTATTTGGGAAGTTTTACATGTGCCTATTAAACCGGAATTAGAGCTAGTATTAACCAAGTTCTTTAGAAAGTTTGACTGCTTGAAAGTGGGCATTGTTTGGCACGATGAATTTAATATGGAAGACGCTGTTCCAAATCATACTTTTTTAGATTCCATTATACCATTATTAGAGTTGCCGAACGTGATGTTTCTGTGTCTTCATTCAGATGTTAATAGAGAAAACATGCCCTCTTCTCTTTCTGATTTAGCTGAGAAACTACATTTTTTCGAGGATATGGGGCTCTTTGGAAAATATGGTAAAATGAGAGCTGTCCTTGACCATATTGATATTGTCATAGGACCGTGCTCATTGGTTACTCTATATGCGCTTATTAAAAACCATACAACGTGGTTGTTAGACACTAGTGATGCATGGGACTTAACCCATGAGGATATAGCTAAGCCGTTGGATGAAACTTCTGGTTTATGGTTCGATTTCTCCTTGGATAAACGGCATGAAACAATGCTGAAAATTCAAAAAAAGCTAAGTGACAACAAGTAGCAGTGACCTCGACATGCAGAAGTAAAAATGGAATGCCCATAAATAAACAAGGCTCGAAATTCAACTTTATCGTAACCGGCAGCATTCTTGGTGGACGGGGTGTTGAGGCGTTGGCAACATTGCAGGAGTTGCTAAGGCTTGGCGATGCTGGGCGGTGTTTAATTGTTGTTTGGGAGGATGAAACCCACACACCTGCGTTTGAAGCTATTAAGGCCTTACCGCTTGAAGTCCTGGTTATCCCGCCGCCGTCGCTGCAAGCCAGTGGGAATATGACGCGACAACACCTTTCTTTTGTTTCTGCTCTGCCTTTTTTTGAACCAGATGATTTTATCGTGCGTGTCAGGACAGACCATAATTGCCGCCTTAAAGCCATTATGGACCACCTTGTTGAGAACGGGCCTGAGACTGGAAAGGTTATAGTTGGGGCTGTTTCTTTGTTGTTACCGGGGCGTGTGGAAGACTTTAACTATGCTGGATACAGGCGGGATTTTGATCACTTTATGTGGTGCGAAAGTTATTTTACCGAAGATTATTTACCAAGGATGAACAAGCCTGGACTGGGGGGGCAGCCATATTTTTCTGCAGAGCCGGAATTGCGTTGGGCCGGGCTTTATTATGCCATGAAAAACCCATTATTTTCTTTCCTGTACGCTAAATATAACAGATATGACTTTGCCTATAAGTTCATTGAAAAGCATGTAAAAAGAAAGCCCTGTTTACCGCATAATTTTCCACCTATTGCCACATACCTTATGTGGAAGGCCGCAAACAGTTACCGAGAAGACTTTCTGGTGGTACGAGACAAGCCAACACTGCCTGCTGAGCCAGATGCGTTGTTTTCGTTTGCAGATGAAAGCCTGTCCCAACTGGTTGATTTACCAAATAACAAAGATATCAGGATTTCTTGCCAACCAGTTGTGGACACAGTGGCAGGCTGGGGTGAGTTAAGTGAACAATGGCAAGAGTTTCTTGCTCCGGCTCTTCAATTAGAGGCAAGGGAAAAAACGTCCCCAGGCACCGTGATAGACGAATTGGAACGCTATATGGCCTCGGCTGCCCCAAATGGGCCGGTTTACATGGACCACCGTCCTATGGCGCAGGAAAAGGCGGCAACACAGGGTCTTCTTTCAGTTGCCAATCAAATTTCACAGCATGAGCCTTTTTCCACGTTACGATATGCAAAATCAAAATTGCTTGCCGTCCGCACAGCAACAGACAGCGAAGTTGAAGCACTTGTTGCTCAATATGACCTGTCAGGTGGAGTGGCAGGCCAGCATATGGACGGGTTTGCCGCTTTTTTTGCTACCTTAGTGTCAAAGCTGATTGATATGGAGCGGAATACCCAGGCATTACAGATATTGGAAACTGTTTTTAGCGAGAGCGCACACACTATAGAGCAATTTATTGACACACTTAAAAATTGTACAACATGTTATGCATCAGACACAAACCTGCAGGGTATTTCTTGCGACAAGGAAATAGTCAAGCGGGCATATGAGCTGCCAGATAATTTTCATGAGTATCATTTGTTAGGTGATTTTATATTTCATGCCCTTAAATTGTGGCAAAAATACCCTCAAAACGAATTACTCATTAGGCTTAAGGACAGGCTGGAAAGTGAAAAAGGCTTTCATCTTAATAGCTCCTGATTTCAGGTAATCTCCTGCATATAGGTTTGGACAGATGCTTCACTTGTTGGCAGGTTTAGATATTGACTGGCCAGTGCGGTATTAACCTTGTAGCACTGTTTGTTGCCACTTACGCCTTCATGAAAATGATTTTCTATGCCTGAGATGTTTGGCAAATCTGAAATTTTAAGGCTATTCTGCGCGGCAAGGTTTAACGTTGTTTCTGAAATATTTTGTTCCAGCAAGGAAAAGGCTGCTTCTGCGACAAAATCTGTGTGGACTACATTTAGTTCAGAGTCTGCCGCAATAAACAGGCGTTTTGCTGGGCAAAAGTGGTCAAAAATAGGGTTTTTTTTCAAGTTAGGCCCGACGAGAGCAGGTAAACGAAGCACCAAGGGAGAATTGGCAAACTGCCTTACACAGCTTTCTGCAAGATATTTGTGAAAGCCATAGGTCGACTGCTTATCGTTAATCTTTACTTTTGCTTCCACAGTTAAAGCTATGTCTGCAGGATCTGTATAGACATCAACGCTTGAGATATGGATAAATTTTTGTGCGTCAATATTGTGGACATAATAAGAGGTAGATTCCACGGTTTCAGAAAAATCCCAATGAGGGTTTTCGTTGGCCTTCCCTTTGTTGCCATTGCCGCTACAGTTAATTACCAAATCGCAGGATGTACCAGCAATGTTAGGCATATCTGCCCTGAGCACAGGGCGAAATGGTATGCCATTTTTCTGGAAATACCTGGCGAAGGCTGAGCCCACCAATCCATGAGCGCCAATAAGCAATATAGACATGGCTATCCTACGAAATTAGGCGACATATCGTGCTCTGGGTTTAACACATTTTCCAGCGCTAAATTCATTTGAATATGCTTACAGTAAAGACCGCAATTTGATGGCTTAACCCAGCTCTCTAAATCAAGATTTTTAACATCATCCCATATTTCTTTAATAGGTTTCTCATTGATGTTCCCAAGGTAAAATTTATCCGCACCACGAGCATTTTTACAGAAAGCAACATGTCCCTCGGCGAGTATTGCAATTTGAAAAAAATGCGCATAGCACCCCTGGGGCTTATCCAGTTGGTCCTGATACCAAACATAGCCTGACGTTAGCAATTTGGTGTCAGATGTTGCCAGGGTGTTAGCCGCCTCTTTAAAGGCATTTTGCGTTTCGTCACTATTCCAAAAAGCGCCGTCATCTTTTGTGAACTGGTCAGGCGCTACCTGAAGATAGTTGATACCAATTGGGGCCAATATGTGCGCAAGATTATGTACGCTCTGAATGTTCTCTGGAGTCACCAACATCCGTATACCAATGTTTATCTTACTGTTTAATGCCTGTTTGGCATAGTGCAGCAGCCCAACATTCTTCATCACTTTGTCAAAGTGATTGATACCTTGCACACGTTCATAGCTGTGCAGGTCGCCTCCCGCTGCCGACACTCTGATCCAAGTGAGGTTTTTTGCTAAAATTTCAACATTTTTGGGCGTAATAGCAGACCCATTGGTAATCAGTCCACAATCTAAACCGAGCTTGGAAGCATGTTCCAGAATAACGGTGAAATCCTTATGAATCATAGGTTCCCCGCCTCCTGTAAAGCTAACCCCCTTGGCCCCACAATCTTTCAGGTCACTTAACACTTGAAGTGCGGTCGCGGTTTCAATAGTGGATGTATCCGTCGATATATGTTCGGCATAAAAACAGAAACTGCATCTATGATTGCAGCGATTGGTCAGGTCAATCTCTACTGTTACAGGGAAAGGCCGACCACCAAATTTCAGCTTTGCGACCCGTTCCGGATGGTAAAAAACCTTCTTGGAAAAATCAAAATTGTCCAAACGCATTTAATCTCTCCTAAATTCCTGTGGTTTTCACGCTACCACAACTGTGTAGGTACTGTAGATACTTTTCCAGAAAAGCCTCCAATGGCAGGCTTGTATCACTTTGCCCGATATCAGACTTATACTTAAACTTGGTATCTGTGGTGTGATCAGCTTTGGTTATACCGACATCAATATCAAATAGCGCCTTTACTTGTGTGGCTATCAGGTTAGCAAAGTGGCCAATGGATAAAGAACAGGCTCCGATAGGATTAAGGGCTATTGTACTGCCCTGCGGGCACTGCCTGATTGCAATAAGAGATGATGCCGCAACATGATTAGCTGAGACAAAATTACGTGACAAATCTGGTGCCTTAACATTTAAAGTGCCCTCCATCAGGGCAAGGCGCGGGAATAGAAAGGGTATCAGATTTGGCCGTTGCAGGCTCTTAAAACCCATATCCATACCATAAACCGCATTTGGCCTGACATTGACAATGCTTATCCCTTGCCGTTTGCCTAAACTTTGTAATGCGTGCTCAAACGATAGGTGAGTTTTTGCATAGTGTGACCGCGGGTCTACTGGTGTGCTCTCTGTTATCCTACCTGTCAGGTTTCCATATACATGTGCCGTAGAAATATTAATAACAGACGTTATTTTTGCGGTTTCTATTGCCCTAATCAGAGTTTCTTGCCCAGGACCGCACCGCCACCGTGCATGTGGGTTATCAGACTGTAAGTCTTCATCTCGAAGCCCTGCAGCATAAACCAGCACATCAATATCTTTAAAAATATCAGTGCCAAAGGCTGAATTTAAATCAAGATGTCGTGTGTGGTGCTTATGCCTGCCAAACGTAATGACATTATGGTCCTGCAATGCTTGCAGGAACGAGGCACCAATGATGCCTGTTGAGCCAACAAGCCCTATCGTCTTGGAGAACGGGAAGCCATGCGTCATTGGTGTGTCCATCGCAAATTACTATCGAGCATCCCTTTGTGTAGCAGGTCTTTTAATTTATTCAGCCGCATTGCTGGCCCTTGACGGAACAATTTGTCGTTGAAGGATGCCGCTTCCAGGCGTGCTTTCAGGTCTTCAATCGTTTTGTCAAAACACCATGATGGTTGATGATCAGGTGCAATAGCCCGGAATTTGGCGAAAGAGACTTTATAACTGCGATTGTCAGCAACATCCCCTGCTGGGATAATCAACTCGCTACCCGGAAAATGAGAGGCAACTTTTTCGGCCAGTTGTGCAATCGACAAGCACATATCATCTGAACCAATATTGACTGTTACACTGTTTGGGCCAGGCCTCTGTACAGCCCAGCACAAGGCTTTAGACATATCATTCACATGCACAAAAGGCCGCCAGGCTGTGCCGGAACTTAATAATTCAATTTTGTTTTTTGCGATAGCTGTAGCAACAAAATCGTTTACGACCAGATCAAGCCGCAGGCGGCTGGAGTAACCACAGGCAGTGCCAAACCTCAAGTTCGTCACTTGAAAGTTTGTGCTGGCCATTTTCTGTAAGGCAGCTTCTGAGGCCACTTTTGACCGGGCATATTCGGTAAGTGGTCTCTGTGTAGCAGTTTCATCAACAAGTTCATTATCTGTGGCACCATAAATGCTGCAGCTTGAAGCAAAGATAAACCTTTTAACACCAGCATGTTGAGCCATTTTAGCCAGTGATAAGGTTGCCTCCTCATTGATCACTTTTGTAGCAGCAGAAAATTGCTGGCCAATGGGGTCGTTGGAAATAGATGCCAAATGTATAATAGCATCTACTTCAGTTAGAAGGCTGGCATCAACAGCGCGAATGTCACTGTTGACGTTCCTGGTAAGCAACGATTCTGGTGGTTTATCCTGCCCCCAAAGGTCGCTTTCAAAGAACCCTGTATCCAGACCTATGATTTCAGCAGATTGATATGCTGTTCGCAGCGCAGGCAATAACGCTGCCCCTACATAGCCCAAATGGCCGGTTACAAGTATTTTTTTCATGGCCATGTTTTCCAGGGAGGGGAGCCTTCCTCCCAAAGTGTTTCCGCAGCACGATAATCCCGCAGTGTATCAATGCAGTGCCAAAAACCATTGTGGCGATACGCCCCCAGCTTTCCGGCCTCAACCAAACGTTTCATGGGCTGTTGCTCCCACATTTGGTCATCGGATTCCACATAATTAAGGGCGGAAGGTTCAATAATAAAAAAACCACCATTGATGCGAATATGTTCTGGTGTTTGGGGTTTTTCCTGAAAGCTTGTAACGGCTGAACCCGAAAGCTCAAGAAAACCATACCGTGATGGCGGCGAGATAGCAGTGACAGTTGCATTATAATGTCCTGCTTGGTGCGCTTCATGCAATTTTGCAAGATCAACATTAGACAGACCATCGCCGTAAGTCATATAGAAGCGCTCGTCATGCAGCAGGTGGCGTATTTTAGCTAAACGCCCGCCCGTACCAGTGTTCAGGCCAGTATTAACAAGCGTGACAGACCAACATTCGTCTTCATCACCATGGTAATTGATGGTATTGGGTGTGGAAAGTTTACTACCCTCCTCTGCCGTATCGGAAAAATAATCCTGGATGATATGCGCTTTATACCCAAGGCATATAATGAAATCTTTCACACCATATACACTGAAGTGCTTCATGATATGCCACAGTAGGGGGCGGTCACCAATCTGGACCATAGGCTTTGGAATACTATCCGTTTTTTCACTTAGCCGCGTTCCATAGCCACCAGCAAGAATAACTGCTTTCATTTTATTCAGTCCATTCCTGTTCATGTGTGTGGGGGTCAAAATTGGGCCAGCTATTATCTTTTTCTGATATTATTTCCCTCTCTACAGGCCAGTTGATGTTAAAGAATGGATCATCGTGCCGAATACCACGTTCCATGTTGGGGGAATAAAATTCAGTAGCCATGTAAAAAACACTGGTGTTTGGCTCCAAAGTCAGAAAGGCGTGCGCGCATCCTTTGGGTACAAACAGCATGTTGCCTTTTTCAGCAGTAAGCGTTGTACCATACCACTGCAGGTAACTCGGGGAGTCAGGCCGCATATCGATGCCAACATCAAATATACGGCCCGTTTCACAGCGTATTAACTTACTCTCACCATTTGGAGGCAATTGAAAATGAAACCCTCTGAAAGTATATTTTGCAGGGTTTCTGGAAATATTTGTTTGCTTAAATGATGCGCTAATACCTGCATCTTCAAATTCTCTTTGGCAGTAACTGCGAGCAAATTCTCCACGCTCATCTTGAAATGGTTCTAACTCAATAGAAAACATATTTTTTATAGGCGTTTTGTTAAAATTCATTGGACATAACCTGGCGATCGATCCAGTCGTAGGTAATTTCAAGCCCATCACGCAAAGATTGCGATGGAGCCCAACCCAGTTCATCTGCAATCAATGTGTTATCTGAATTCCGTCCGTTTACACCGACAGGACCTGGGATATTGTTAATGGTAATGTTCTTGCCTGATATACTAGCAATCATTTCCGCTAATCCGTTTATACTTATCATTTCCTCAGAGCCAATATTATATGGTCCCGTTTTATCAGAGCGCAGCAGACGAATGGTGCCCTCTAGGCATTCGTCAATATACAGGAAAGAGCGTGTTTGCGTGCCTGGCCCCCAGACATCAATACTGCCCCCATCAGAAGTTTCTGCTATCTTGCGGCATAGGGCTGCGGGGGCCTTTTCTTTACCTCCCGTCCAAGTACCATGTGGGCCAAAAATATTATGGTAGCGAGCAACCCGACATTGCAGGCCATGATTCCTGCCATAAGCAAGATACAAACGCTCACTGAACAATTTCTCCCAACCATACTCACTATCTGGGGCTGCAGGATATGCGGAATTCTCTGCACAGTTAGGGTTGTCTGGATTCTCCTGATTATGGGCAGGGTACATACAGGCTGAACTGGAATAAAATATACGGCTACAATTACGGCGACGGGCTGTTTCTAAAACATTCAGGTTAATAGTTGCCGAGTTGTGCATAATATCTGCATCATTTTCACCCGTGAAAATATATCCAGCCCCCCCCATATCGGCAGCTAACTGGTATATTTCATCAAACTTGCGATCCACAACATCACAGCAGACGGCAGGGTCACGCAAATCAGCAATCAGAAAGTCATCAGCATCAGTTTCATCAAACCCCGGAAATTTTAAATCGACACCTCGCACCCAAAAGCCTTCAGCCTTTAGGCGTTTTACGAGATGTGATCCAATAAATCCACCTGCCCCACATACCAATGCTGTTTTCACACCAAAACTCCTTATGACACCCTATAAATCAGAATTACAGGAAAGCAAAATTCATGCCTAAAATTATATTTTGGCATTCCATGAAATCCATAAAATTCTATAATAAATAAAGGGTTAGATGATACAAAAACCATGCTCTACTGGTAACCGCTAGATTCTAGAACCAAGTGCAACATCCAACGCTTATGTTGGGCATGCCCATGGCATGCTTCATAAGTAGCGCTTTCTCGTAACAGGAACGCAGGAGCGTTTTAAGCCTTGTGGCCATACTTGCCCGTCAAAGGCAACAAAAAGGGCACCCGCAGGTGCCCAATCTAAGTTGTATTCTTCGGCAACTTGTGGCTTAACCTTCCATCTGCTCCAGTGTCTTGCCTTTGGTTTCATGCACCATCTTCGAGACGAACCACACCGAAATAAAAGCGCAAATTGCATAAAAACCGTAAGCACCCGCCAGACCAATTGATGCCAGCATAGCCGGGAACATCAGCGTAATACCAAAGTTCGTTCCCCACTGGAACAAGCCTGCCACCGCAAGGCCCGAGCCACGAATTTGGTTAGGAAACATCTCCCCCAGCATCACCCACATCACAGGCCCCCACGAGCCATTGAAAAAGACCACATAAGCATTCGCTGAAATCAGCGCCAGCACACCCATTGCATCAGAGAGCTGCAGTTTGCCGTCCTCGCCAATAGTACCGCTCGAAAAAGCAACAACCATCAAGCTAAGCGTAACCGCCATACCGAGCGAGCCAATCCACAACAATGGCTTACGGCCAATCTTGTCGACAAGCATGATGGTAACAACACAGGCCGCGATGCTCACGCCGCCAGAGATAATGTTGATCAGTAACGAGTCAGCCTCAGAAAAACCAACAGCCTGCCACAATACAGCACCGTAATAGAAGACAACATTGATCCCAACAAGTTGCTGGAAGGTAGCAAGGCCAATACCAACCCAAACAACCTTACGCACCTTGCCCCCGTCCAACAGGTCGGACAAACTTGGTTTATGGTGATCAGACGCCAACGAACCTTCAATTTCATCGGCCATACGCTCCGCGGCCCCACCAAACAGCTTGCTCAGTACTGCCAGCGCTTTCTCACGCGCTCCCGACAAAACCAAATAGCGCGGACTTTCCGGGATTGTCAGCAAGGCACCCAGGAAGATTGTTGCAGGAATCAGCTCGATCCAGAACATCCAGCGCCACGCTTCATAACCGAGCCAAAATATCTCTGTGGAGATGCCCGCAGCACCCGCAAGCAGATAATTGCTAATGAAGGCGCTAAACAAACCAACGATGATCGCGATTTGCTGCAGGGTCGTGAGACGCCCGCGATACTCAGCGGGTGCAAGCTCACTAATATATGCAGGCGCGAGAACACTCGCTGCACCCACGGCGAAACCACCTATCAAACGATAGATCACAAATTCGAGTGACCCAGTTGCGATACCCGAACCCCACGCGCTGATCACAAACAGCGCCGCTGATACCATCAGAATAGAGCGGCGACCAAAGGCATCGGCCATACGGCCTGCTAAAAATGCGCCCACCGCACAACCAAGGAGCATGGAAGCAACGTTAAACCCCGAGGCAAAGTCGCTCGCCCCAAACGCGAGATCAAGCCCCTTTTGCGTGCCGTTAATGACCCCACTGTCAAAACCAAACAGAAACCCACCCAATGTAGCAACGATCGTGATTAAAACGATCATGCCCATATTGGTATCAGACTGCATGTTATCTGCTGTCGTTGCAGTATCCGATGCCATGTTACTCCCCTTACCCTATTCCCAGAAAACACAGACGCGCCGCCTTATTTTTTGACAGCGCTGTCATTTAATCCACTTTATGCCACGGTTTTTCTTATTTGTCCAATTCCTATCGTGGACCAATTTGTTTCACCGGGCACCACTCGGACGGATGCGGGATGATTCAAACCCGGATTCACCACTCAACGTGCAAAACAAATGTTATAATTCCCAATACCTCGCCAGCTTCCCATCGTAAAAGCGGCAAAAACACGGGCATTTCAGACATTTTCACAAAAATTAAATTTTAGGCTTGGCAGACGATTTTTTTTCAGTATAAAGGCGTCATTCGCGGCGGGAGACACCGCCGAATGAGTTACTGATCCGCCTTAGCTCAGTTGGTAGAGCAATTGACTGTTAATCAATGGGTCGCTGGTTCGAGCCCAGCAGGCGGAGCCAATATCAAGGCCTGGGATTAAATTCCCGGGCCTTTTTTATGCGCTTCCCTGTTTTCTTTATGCTTCGCCCCGCCTTATCCCAAATATTTACAGGGCAAGCCTCTGTATGCGATCAACGCCTATTCCCCGCTGTTAAACACCATAACTGTCGACATTTTGCAACAAACTGACTGCGGAACCTTTTCAGGCATGCAAAAACCGCTAAAATCTCTTGTTTGTGCCCCAATTGCGCAGTACTCGGGTGTCAATCAAGGCGCTCTGATGCGCTAGCCTACTGACCGCCATTTTTTAGGGAAATTTAAAATGCGCCAATCTCTTTCTGTTCTTCTGCTTGCAGCGGCACCTCTTGCCTTCACAGCAGCTTCGAATGCCGATGACCAAAGCCACTGGTATGCTGGATTTGACCTGGCGCTTTCTGGCTCCCCAGAAGCGGCATTCACCCGCCGCGCCGACAGCTTTTCGCTTGAAGCGAAAAAGCACACAGGTTTTGGCGGCGGATTCTATTTCGGCAAAAAATACGGGAAAAACCGCCTTGAGTTTGAATATATCCTGCGTAACAGTTATTTCGACGCGTTTGAATTGACAGGCACATCAGCGGCAAACGCCACGGTTAGCAAGTTCGACGCAGGGGGCACTCAAAAGAACGAAACCCTGATGATGAACGGATGGACGACGGTTGCTGAGGGCACAAACTGGTCCTTGCTTGCGGGTGCCGGTATCGGTTTCAGTCATCTTTCACTCGGGCGTTTTCGCTCTGGACAAACAGAAATTGCAGATGGCCGCGGCTGGGCACCAACAGCACAACTGATGGCCGAATTTGTACGTCCAATCGGTTCTGGTCTGGAAATGGGCCTTGGGTATCGCATCGTACGCTCAACCAAAGTCTCGTTCGACACAAACCTAGGCGAAGCGCAATATAGCGCGAAACACAATGAATTATTCGCCCGCCTGAGCTGGCGCTTCGGTGATACAAGCCGAACCTCAAGCCCTGCTCCAATGGCAAAACCAGTTCAGCCTGTAGCCCCTGCACCGGCACCAAAACATGCAGTGGCCGAACCTGCACGCCCGGCACTGCCCGTCACCCAGCCCGTTGTCGCCGAACCTGCACCATTACCCAAGCCTTTCATTGTATATTTTGCATTCGACAAATCAGATATCTCGGGCCGCGCACTCGATACTATTATCAAGGCTGCTAAAGCCTACCGCACATTTAAGGCGGTTGAAATTCAGGCCACGGGCCACACCGACACCGCTGGCACAGAAAGCTACAATGAAAAACTTGCACAGGCCCGCGTTGAAGCCGTGCGTAATGCACTGGTACGCGAAGGTGTTCCCACCGACAAGATCATGTTGACTGCCGAAGGCGAGAACAAACCAGCGGTAATTACAAACAATAACGTACGGGAAAGCCAAAACCGCCGCGTTGAAATTAAGCTTGTTCGCTAAACCATTGAAATTATAGAACTGCGCAAAAGGGGCTTAGTTGGCCCCTTTTTTTGATCCTAATCGCACTTTCAGCAGTAAGCCGCAGGACGCCGATACTCCACCGGCATCAACCCCAACAGCTTTATTGGATGTGCTGTTTTTGCAGACAGCTCAGCAGCTAACTTAACCCGGCGGCAGAACTGGCTAACTTTAGAGCTTTCAATCGAAACACGGTTCGCAACACTCATAATATAAGTATCGACAGAAGGCTGCCCTGACCGCTTCAGAAAACTTATAAGGGGTTTTTGTGTTCGCACCAGATAGGGGCGATTTTCAAGGATGAAAGCATTATAGAGAAGTGGTAAATCAGCGTGCCTATGGTCCTTGCACTGCAAAGCAGCCACCCTGAGCTGCGTTTCAATGTACCGTACCTGATCAGCCTCTACCTCTTTGGGTTTGATGCATTTTTCAGACGCCTTTGCGCCAACCACCACTATTTGAGAGGCGACCAGAAGCACGGCAAGTAATCCACGTTGTGGATTAATCATGGCTTTTTCCTTCCGATTCGCTTCATAAGAGCATCAGCCTGCGCTCAATTTATGAATGAATGCTTAAAGAAAAAATGTGCCTAAATTTTGCATAAGATTTTATTTTTATTCAGCTTTTCGAAGTTAATGCAGCAACAAATCTTACCCGCTTAGCGGGTGCGGCGCAGATAACCTTATACGGGTTAGACGAATTCTATTCCCTTAATGGGAACAAAAAATCTTTCGCCCTTGCTTTGAGCCTCGAAAACATTAACCCTGTTCGGCAAATTTCTCGGGGAGGGAAGAGTTATGTTTAAAGTCTGGTTTGAGATTACGCTTTGGAAACGCATCATGGCGATGCTGGTTCTGGGCATTATTTTCGGCGCAGTCGTTGGTGAAACTGCTACCAGCATAAGCTGGATCGGCGATATTTTCATCAACCTGATCCGTATGATTGTTGTGCCACTGGTTTTCGTTACGCTTGTTTCAGGCGTTGTCGCCATGGGGGACCCCAAAAGACTGGGCTCGCTGGGGATAAAAACACTCGCGCTCTATATGGGTACCACACTGATTGCAATCACTATTGGCTTGACCATCGCTGCAATCGTTCAGCCTGGCGTAGGCGTTGATATTTCTGGTGCCGTACCCAAGGAAACGGCCGCAGCAAAAGACCTAAAAGGCTTCATTGATCAGATCATTCCACAAAATCCCATCGGGGCATTGGCAAACGCCAACATGCTCGGCATTATCTTTTTCGCACTTTTCCTCGGCGCTGGTATCCTGATTTCAGGTAAAACTGCTGAACCGCTTGCCAAGATATTTGATGCTGGCTCAGAAGTGATGCTCAAAGTCACTCACATGGTGATGGAAGTGGCACCTTTTGGTGTATTTGCCCTTATTAGTAAAGTTATTGGTGAAGGCGGTATTGAGCAACTTTTCACCGTTGTGCCGCTAGCGCTCTCTTTTATTGCTGCGTGTCTTATTCATGTTGTGATTACCCATGGCAGTATCATGAAATTTCTGCTCAAGCTGCCGCCAACACGTTTTTTCCGCGACATCACTGGTGCCCAATTGGTTGCTTTCTCGACCTCTTCAAGCTCCGGTACGTTGCCCGTGACCATGACCATAGCGGAGGAAAACCTCGGCGTGAAACCTGCGGTCGCCTCAAGCGTGCTCCCGCTCGGCGCGACAATCAACATGGATGGTTCCGGCCTTTATGTGGGAATTTTGGCAGTCTTTTCAGCGCAAGTACTGGGGGTGCCCCTTGGACTTGAGCAATATTTACTGATCGCACTCGCGGCAACACTCGTGTCTATTGGTACAGCAGCCGTGCCGTCTGCATCGCTGTTTTTGCTGGCAACCGTGCTTGGTGTTCTGGATATTGATGCCGCTCAGACATTCCTGATTGTCGGTTTTGTGTTCCCGTTTGACCGGCCTCTTGACATGATCCGTACCGTGGTAAACGTAACTGGTGACCTGTCCGTGAGCACAGCAGTTGCCAAATGGGAAGGTGAATTCGATGAAGAAACCTTCCGTGCAGAGCCTGTTGACTAAGGCTTTCATCTGACTACACGGTCAGGATTTTAGTTTCAAAATCGAACGTCGGGTGCTATAGGGCGCCCGGCGTTTTTGATTTGACGCCCGGTTCGATGTAAAAAGAGCAAAACCCAGAGATTGAAAATGCCCGAGTTTAAACCCGTACCTAATGCCGATAGAAAAAAAGCCGTCGTCCTGCTGTCCGGCGGCCTCGACAGCGCTACATGCGTTGCGATAGCACGCGAGCGCGGGCACGAGGTATATGCGCTTTCATTCCGCTACGGGCAACGCCACAGCGTTGAGCTGGATGCCGCCAATGCCATTGCTGCACATCTGGGGGTTAAAGAGCATAAAACCGCTGAAATTGACCTCACACTTTTTGGTGGCAGCGCGCTCACGGATGATATCGACGTACCAAAGGACCGCAATGAAGACGAAATGGAATCTGATATTCCGGTTACCTACGTCCCAGCCCGCAATACAATTTTCCTGTCGTTTGCACTGGCGTATGCAGAGGTTGTTGGTGCCAAGGATATTTTCATCGGCGTAAACGCCCTTGATTACAGCGGCTACCCGGATTGCCGCGCCGAATTCATCCGGTCTTACGAGGAAACCGCGAACCTTGGAACCAAAGCTGGTGTTACAGAGGATGAATGTATTCGAATCCGTACGCCGTTGATCGACCTTACAAAAGCAGAGATTGCAGCCGAAGGCACACGGCTGGGGGTGAACTACGCCATGACAATCAGTTGTTATGACCCGGACAAAACAGGCGCGGCCTGCGGCCACTGCGATAGCTGCCTTTTACGCGCAAAAGGTTTCCGGGAAGCAGGCCTCCCTGATCCAACACGGTATCAAGGCTAGCGCATGGTCTATTCAGTCAAAGAGATTTTCTACACGCTACAAGGCGAAGGCAGCCAGGCTGGACGGCCTGCGGTATTCTGTCGTTTTACAGGCTGCAATCTCTGGACCGGGCTGGAGCGAGACAGAGCAAAAGCTATTTGCCAATTCTGCGACACAGATTTTATCGGTACTGACGGCGAGAATGGCGGCAAGTTCAAAACACCCAAAGCGCTGGCAAGTGCTGTTGCCGCGCAGTGGGGCGGCAAAGACGGAAAGCCTCTTGTGGTTTGCACCGGCGGTGAACCTTTTTTACAGCTAGATACCGCGTTGGTTGACGCACTTCATACAGCAGGCTTTGAGATTGCAGTTGAAAGCAACGGCACCGTTGAGCCACCAACAGGCATCGATTGGCTGTGTGTCAGCCCTAAAATGGGTGCCGATCTTGTTGTAACAAAAGGTCAGGAGCTAAAGCTTGTGTACCCGCAAGAAGGCGGTGAGCCAGAGCAGTTCGAACACCTGGATTTTGACAACTTCTTCCTGCAGCCAATGGACTGCGAGGATCAGGCCGAAAATACAGTGAAAGCAGTTGATTACTGCAAAGCACACCCCAAGTGGCGGCTGAGCCTGCAAACCCACAAATATATCGACATTCCGTAGCTGCTTACCGTTTGGCGCTCACATAGCCAGCGATCACACCCGCAAAAAGCCCGATCACCATACCTGCAACAGTGGCATTAAATACAATGCCTACCGCAAGGCCCACCGCAAGCCCTATTCCGATGAATTTAGGTTCGATTGCGGTCCCCATGACCGTAGGTTTTGCCGCAGTTTTCTGTTCTTCGCTATTTTCGTTTTCGGCCATATCCCTCTTCCCCCCCTAGTTTCTGCAAGGCACGCCAAGGTGATAGCATAGCCTACAGTCCCACAAATATATCGATTTTTCTTATTATTGCCATCAATTCTCAACTCTACAACCATCCCCAGCCATGGGGTCCATATCAAATAGTCAACATGGATACCGCCATCCAATCCAGCATGGTACACTCATTAAATGTGCTTAATAATAGTTATAGTTGCTAAAAAGGGAGGAAGTTCTTGGTTTCAGTTATTATTTCTGCATTCGCAATGGTCGTATCTGTAACGACTCTCTGGCTAACATTTTTCTATAGTGGCCAGCTAAAAATGACTCATCCATCTGTTATTTATTTTGGTGCTGATCAGGACAAAAGGAAACTAAAAATATTTGGGGCTTTATTCTATTCCACCTCAAAACGCAGACAAGTGATCGAACATGCTTATATAAAAGTTACGCGAAACAAAGTTTCTCAAGTTTTTGATATGGGTATATGGCGACGTAGGACTGAAGCGTGATAGCGGGCTGTATGTTGGCGAAAATGGTATTGTTTGCAATCATCACTTTCTTTGTTCAGAACAAACCGTAGACTTTTCATTTGAACCCGGTGATTACTACCTAGAATTCAATGTAAAGCTGGTAAGAGAGAAACAAGATCGAAAACTTTTCCATGCTACACTAGGTGTGTCTCAGATAGAATCCGCTGAGATAAACGAGCGAGTTTCTGGCCTTTACTTCGATTGGGGCCCCGCAACTCATAGATACTCAAAACTTTTGATGCCCCTTAAATAAGAAACCGATACAGGCTTTCAAAGCTTAGCTTACCCCCTGCCCCGGTATGTGGGGACATTCTGGTCCGGCACCCAAACACCTGTTGGTACTTCGCCCGTTTGGAAAAATACATCAATCGGGATACCACCTCGTGGATACCAGTAACCGCCAAGACGCAGCCATTTTGGTTTCATTTCGTCCACCAGCCGCTGGGCGATACCTACGGTACAGTCTTCGTGAAAGCCCGCATGATTACGGAAACTGTGTAGGAATAACTTTAAGGCCTTGCTCTCGACGAGCGTATCACCCGGCACATAATCAAGCACAAGATGGGCAAAATCGGGCTGGCCGGTCACAGGACACAAACTTGTGAATTCAGGGCATGTGAAGCGAACCAAATAGTCAGTGCCCGCACGCGGATTCGGCACATACTCCAAAACTGCCTCTTCGGGTGAAGTTGGTGCTGAGCCTTGCTTTCCAAGCTGCTCTAGGCCTTCATAAATCTCTTGTCCCATCATACCTCTCGCAGGGTTCATCTGTTCACGGAATGGCTATGCGCGCTTGAAGCGAAGATGTCAAAGCAAATGTACAAATGCCCATCGCCCTTGAACTCACATCGCGGAATGCCCAAATAAATGAAATATAATTACTCAAACGTTAACATTTTTAACATTTTTGTTCAGGAAATGTTAATAGCGGCCCGGTAAAATAGTTAACAAGGACCAAGAAATGGTCTGAGGGTCTCAAACAAGGCCTGGTCGATGGATTGAGGTGATTATACGTCGACAGAAAGGAGAAGAACTATGTCACGCACTCAAACAGCGCAATTTGCCCCCGGACAAGTGGTTCGCCACCGCCGATTTGGCTATCGCGGTCTGATTTTTGATGTTGATGCGGTCTTTAGCCAGTCTCCTGAATGGTATGAGATTATGGCAGAAACGCATCCACCAAAGGACCGCCCCTGGTATCACATTCTGGTAGATGGGGAAAAACACACCACTTATGTGGCTGAGGAAAACCTCATGCAGTGTATGGAAACAGATTCCTTTGAGCACCCCCTGATGAGCAGGCTGTTTAGAACACGCCGTAGCGGGGATATAGCGAGCCGAGTCACCATGAATTAGAGTTTCCTCCCCCTGTCCCCAAGCCCAAGGGGACAAGATAAGGGCACCCCCGGGTGCCCTTTTTCGTGCCTGCCCCCCTTAACCCGCTGCCTGTGCCCGCTTATCCACCAGATTAGATTTGCCACATTGAAACTTGCCCGCTAGCCGCCTAAAGTGCTGGAAACACATAGAAAGCAGCAGATACAGCATGGCAAATTCCCCCCTTAAGAATACCGAATGGCTGGTGAAAAACCTTGGCCGCGACAAACTGGTAATATTGGATGCAAGCTGGCACTTGCCCGACAGTGGCCGAAACGCGAGCGCAGAGTATGCCGCGACCCATATTCCAGGAGCACAGTTCTTTGATATTGATGCGATCGTGGACGCAAACGCAGAGCAGCCTCATACACTACCCTCCGCACGGGACTTTGCTTTTGCTGTGAGAAAACTGGGGGTCTCGAATGGCAGCAAAATTGTAGTTTATGATAACAGCGATTTCCGCACAGCCGCACGGGCCTGGTGGATGTTCAGGGCAATGGGCCACCGGAACATTTATGTGCTAAACGGCGGATTACAAAAATGGATCGCGGAGGGCCACGAGACTGAATGCCGCAAAGAGCACGCGGAAGCGACCGTTTATTACGCCGATTACAAACCTGAGCTTTATCTTAACAAAGACGACATCCTAGCCAACAGTGAAACGAACGCGCTTCAGATTGTGGATGCACGCGCTACTGGACGCTATGAAGGCACAGCGCCAGAACCACGCCCAGGGTTGCGCTCAGGCCATATTCCGAGCGCCTTGAACCTGCCCTTTGGTGACCTGTACGCCGAGGATGGTACGATGCTTAATGATATGCTCTTGTCTGCACGTATCGACGCTGCAGGCATCAATATGGAAAAACCTATTGGTACAAGCTGCGGCTCGGGCATAACAGCCTGCTGCCTCGCGCTTGCCTTCGCTAAACTCGGCAAATGGGATACTGCCATTTATGATGGTAGCTGGAGCGAATGGGGTGCCGATCCTTCGCTCCCGATTGAAACATAAAGACAACGACAACGAAGAAAGCTCCGAGTAGACGCATGTCCAAAAAGCAAATCGATACAGACCTTGTTACCATAGGCCGCAAGAAAGAATGGACGCACGGCATCGTAAACCCGCCGGTTTACCGAGCCTCAACCTGCCTGTTCGATAGCTACGACGAGATGCGCGAGCGCGTTGCAGACCCTGCGGCCAAAAAACTTTTCTACGGCCGCAAGGGCACACCGACCCAGTGGGCACTTGAAAGCGCACTCACCGAGCTTGAAAGCGGTGAAGGCACCACCCTTTACCCGAGCGGTATCGCCGCTGTTACCGGCGCAATTCTGGCACTCGTGAAAGCGGGCGATCATGTGTTGATTACGGACAGCGCTTATGAACCCACACGCGCATTCGCTAACGGCCTCCTCAAGGCGATGGGCGTGGAAACCACTTTTTACGACCCGATGATCGGCGATAATATTCGCACCCTAATGCAGGAAAATACCAGCGTCATCCTTGTAGAAACTCCCGGATCGCTCACCTTTGAAGTGCAGGACCTGCCTGGGCTGATCGCCGCCGCAAAGGAAAAAAACGCCTATGTAATTGTCGACAATACCTGGGCAACACCTTTGTTCCTGAACCCGCTCGAACTGGGGGCTGATATCAGCGTACATGCCGTCACCAAATATATTGGCGGCCACTCGGATATAATGCTTGGCAGCGCAACAGCCAACAAACGCTGTTTCAAGAAGCTGCAGCGCGTCGCTTTCCAGCTTGGGCAAACCGTATCACCTGATGATGCATCCCTTGCACTCAGGGGCCTTAGAACATTGGGCGTACGCTTGAAGCAGCATGAAGAAGGCGCGCTTAAGGTTGCCGCTTGGCTCAGGGAACACCCTGAGGTCGAAGCCGTCTTACACCCGGCTTTCAAAGAATGCCCTGGCCACGACATTTGGGAACGCGATTTCACCGGCTCCTGTGGCCTGTTCTCTATTATACTCAAAGAGGGTGACTATCCAGATACAGCAGCCATGGTCGACGATATGGAGCTTTTCAAAATGGGCTTCAGTTGGGGCGGTTATGAAAGCCTGATATTGCCGAGCGACCCGCGCGGCTGTCGTTCCGCAACACGCTGGACATCATCAGGCCCCGTCATTAGGCTTCACATCGGCCTTGAAGATACCGACGATCTGATCGCCGACCTCCGCGCAGGCCTTGATCGGTATAGAGCGCACCTGGAGGCGTGATGCTGAGCACGGTCGAAATCGAAGCCCTGAGCCTCAGCCTGAAAGTGGCAGTGACCGCTACAGTCACCGCGCTTCCTTTTGCCGTCGCTACAGCATTCTGGCTCGCCCGCTTTAGCTTCCGCGGTAAAATCGTCGTCGATACTTTGATTCATATTCCGCTGGTAGTGCCGCCCGTGGTGGTTGGTTATCTGCTTTTGGTCGCACTGGCGCCCTCAGGCACGTTCGGTGCTTGGCTGACAAGCATAGGCCTGAGCCCCGCTTTTAAATGGCAGGGTGCCGCCATTGCCAGCGGTGTGATGGCCTTTCCTTTGATGGTTCGCAGTATCCGGCAAGCTTTCGAAGCTGAACCGAAATCCTACCGCGAAGTAGCACAAACGCTAAGGTTATCGGGCTGGACCCAGTTCAAACGCGTCAGTCTGCCACTTGCTTACAGCGGCATCCTCTCTGGCACAGTGCTTGGGTTTGCTCGTGCGATCGGCGAATTCGGCGCGACAATTACTTTCGCCGCCAACATCCCGGGCCTCACGCAGACTCTACCTCTCGCACTTTATAACGCCGCACAAGCGCCAGGCGGCGAAGATGCCGCCGCGCGGCTGGCGCTCCTGTGCCTAATTCCTGCACTCGCGAGCCTGGTTGCTTCAGAATGGCTATTACGGCGCGCCAGAAAGAGGCTGCAATGACAATTGCTGAAATAGATATCAGTTGGCAGATGAACGGTGAAACGGTGCGCGCTGACTTTTCCTTAAAGGCGGGCGTTACAGCACTTATCGGCCCCTCTGGCGCTGGCAAAAGCACCATCGCCCGTATTCTGTGCGGACTCGAGCACCGCGCGGGTGGCACCATCTCGCTATCTGGTAAAACGCTTCTGTCTGAAGCTATCTTTGTTCCAGCTCAAAAGCGTTCAATCGGCCTGGTAATGCAGGACCCTGCCCTTTTCCCGACCATGAGTGTACGTGAGAATATCCTGATCGGTTGCACCCTCAAATCTGAGCAAAAACTACAGGAATATTTAAACGTAACAGATACCAAACGCTTACTAGATCGCACACCAACTACCCTTTCTGGCGGCGAAGCCCGGCGTGTAGCCATCGCGCGTGCGTTAGCTGCAAACCCAGAGATTTTGATCCTGGATGAGCCTATGAACGGCTTGGATCCCAAAAGGCGGCGCAGCATGATGGGGCTGATCAGGCACCTTGCGCATAAAACCCAAACGCCCGTCCTCATGATTACGCACCAATTAGAAGAAATGCTCTTTGCTTCCGATCATGCGCTTCTTGTTTCGCACGGTGCCATTCTGGAAGCAGGCTCAGTTGAAGATGTTCTTTCCGCTCCCGACACAGCACGCCTTCTCGGCATTGACGATGCAGGCAGCATTGTAAATGCCACGGTTACCGGCAAGGAAGATCATTTACTCCTTACTAAAGTCGGTGAAGAAACTCTCTTTATCGCTGATGACGGAGAGCCAATTGCTTCAAAACTCAGACTACGCATCCTCGCACGTGATATCGCCCTATCACCTCAAAAGCTGGATGGCATCAGTGTGCTCAATCAACTGCCCGCCTGTATCGAAAAAATCACGCACAGTGAAAAAGATGCTTTGGTAACGCTGGCCGTCAACAAAGGTGGCCCGAAACTGAAAAGCCGGATCACACGAAAGTCCTGCGATGCGATGGCGCTTTCTGAAGGTGATGAAATATTCGCACTGATAAAAGCCGTTGCTGTGAAAGAGCTGATCAGCGATGCGCCAGAGCATGTGACGGCCCCCTAAAAGCGCTGGCGGAAACTTAGCTGGAAAATATCATTGCTTTGATTTTTTTCAATCCAGTGACCTTGCGCGCCGGACACCTGCTATCAATGCAGAGATGCTCTGGAATCACGTCTTTTTTTTTTGCGAACTTGATAGAGAAAGCCACTGTAAATGGTGTGCCGTTTTCGTTGTTGTTATCCTCAGCAATGAAACCGTTACCGCCCACACCAAACCAATCGTTGCACGCTGACACCCGGTAGCGGCCAAATCTTTTTGCCACAAGAATACATGCAACATCATAGTTAACATCTACATGACGCTTCTGGTCCGCGCGTACTGTTCGCCGATCTCGAATTGACCAAACAGTTTAATGCCCCTGCCGAAGTCGCCTTCAGCATACAAACCCCAGAAGCGTATATCACAAGCATATTGCGGAGCTTTAATAAGCTTAGGGTTACTGCGGTTATCACAATAGCTCCTTTCCCTCAGAAATTGGAGCCTCTGGTAATCTCAGTGCTGTTCACATCAGTCTTTCGCAACTGTTGCATCTGTTTCCATCGCAACTATAGTTTGGTTGCTCTTTCTTTGCCAGACGGCAAAATGACAGCGTAAAAACATATATAGATATATAGAATAATCGATAGCAGGAGGAAAAAACGATAATGAATAAATATTTCAAGAAACCAGTAACGGCATTTCTGGCCAGTACTGCACTGGTGGCGGCTGTTATGGCAACATCCGTTCAGACACGCGCCGAGGACAAGCAAATCCGCTGGGATTTGACCGACCTGTACCCTACAGTTGACGCTTGGGAAGCAGAGCGCCTGCGCCTCGACAAGGAAATAGCCACACTTGGCCGCTTTCAAGGCACCCTCGGTAACAATGCACAGGCGCTTCTTGCCGCGCTAGATGCCGTTTCGGCCCTGCAAAAAGATACATCACGCATGTTTATCTTTGCCTCCCTTGGTGGTGACGAAGACCTTCGCAATGCAAAAGGCCAGGAACGCGTTGGCCTGGCACGCGCTGCTTTTGCCAAGTTCGGCCAGATAACCGCCTATATGGCCCCTGAACTCCTAGCTGTAGGCAAAGAACGCATCGAAGGCTTCATCAAAGAAGAGCCTGGCTTGGAAAAACATGCCTTTAATCTGCGCGACACGTTGCGCCGTGCCGACCACACACTGGGGATCGAAGCCGAAGGCGTCATGGCAAATTCTTCGCAGGTGATAGGCGGTGCCCAGCGCATCTATTCCCTTATGGCAAACGCAAGTATGCCCTGGCCGAAAGTAACGCTCTCAACAGGTGAGGAAATCACGCTCAATCAGGCGGCTTATTCCAAATATCGGGCAGTACAGAACCGCGATGACCGCAAATTGGTATTCGATACTTTCTGGGCTGCCTGGAAACAGTATGAGGCTGTTTTCGGCCAAACCCTCGATACACTCGTTCAGGGCCATATTTTTGCGACGAAATCCCGAAAATATGAAAGCAGCGTCGACCGTTCTGTTGCCAACAGCAACATACCATCCACAGTGTACCGTGCCCTTGTGAAAGCAGCGAATGACAATCTGCCCTCTATGCACCGTTATCTGAAGCTGCGTCAGAAAATCATGGGGCTGAAGGACCTGCATTATTATGACATCTACCCGGAAACAACACAGCTCAATCAGGAATTTTCGCTGGATGACGCCAAAAAACTGACGCTCGAAAGCCTGGAGCCGTTCGGCAAAGAATATATCGATAGTCTCAAGACCGGCTTTGCAGGCAACTGGATGCATGTGTACCCGCAGCCCGGCAAGCGCTCAGGTGCCTATATGCAGGGTGCGGGTTATGACGAACACCCCTATGTGCTCCTGAACTTCAATAAAGGGTTTGAAGATGTTTCAACCTTCTCACACGAATGGGGTCACGCGGTACACACCATGTTCGCCAAGGAAAACAATCCTTATGAAACATATAGCTACACCACATTCACTGCTGAATTAGCCTCAACAACCAACGAAGTGCTGCTGCAGGAGTATATGCTCGCCAAAGACCTTTCAGACCAAGAGCGCCTTTATTATATCGACCGCGCGCTTGAGGCTTACCGTGGCACCTTCTTCCGCCAAACCATGTTTGCTGAGTTTGAGCTGCGTATCCATGACATGGCCGAAGCTGGTGAAGCGTTGTCTGGAGCAAAAATGACCGAGCTTTATTTTGAGTTGCTCAAAAAATATCACGGTCACGACGAAGGCGTGATGAATATCGATGATGCATATGCCATTGAGTGGGCCTATATTCCACACTTCTATTACAATTTCTATGTGTATCAGTACGCCACGAGCATTTCAGGCGGCACCATGTTCGCAGAGCGCATGCTTGGCGGTGATACGTCAGCTCGCGATGATTATATCAACGTTCTGAAAGCTGGTGGTTCTAAGAAGCCATATGAAATGCTGGCAGCGGCAGGCGTGGACTTGGCAAGCAGCGCCCCTTATGACGCTCTGATCGCTCGTATGAACCGCCTGATGGACGAAGCAGAGAAAATCCTCGTGCGCATGGAAAAATAACCCATTGAAACAAGCCATTTTTTCACAAACATTAAAGGGGCGCGTCAGCGCCCCTTTTTTTGTGCCCCAGATCACATCACTTTGGATTACAGCACCAAATTCATGCTCGCAACATCATCCAGTGTCACGCCGTCCAGGAACACACTATTGCCTCCGCCCAAGTCGATCAACAAGCCACCATTCTGTTCGGTAGCTGCCGCTTCCACATCAGCAGCGGTTATAAAATCCGTAGGCGTATTCAATAGCCGCAATTCGTCAGTTGCCACATCAAAATCTGTGACAATATCGTCGCCGGTGGCTGCAAAAACAAATGTATCGGCCCCATCGCCGCCAGTGAAGGTATCATTGCCGCCACCGCCCCATAGCGTATCATTTCCTGCGCCGCCATCCACGGTATCATCGCCGCCCGCCGTATAGAGATCATCGTCGCCCTCGCCGCCGTTCACGACATCATCGCCCGAGCCACCAAAGAGCGCATCGTCGCCCTCGCCGCCGTTGATGTTATCGTTGCCGGCACCCGCGAAAATTACATCCGCACCCGCACCGCCATCAATGACATCGTTGACCCCGGTGTCGTCCGTGTCCGCACCGCCGTATACTGTGTCATCGCCAGCCCCAGCTTCAATGGTATCATCACCCAAGCCACCGCCGACAGTATCAGAGCCCGCAGCCCCAAATATCTGATCATCACCAGTACCACCCCACATCAGGTTACCGTCCGTACCCGACATAACTTCTTCACCGGCATTGTAACGGCCATTGTCCGTAACAGCGCCGTCGTTCCAGCCGCCGCCAATAAGTGTATCATTGCCCGACCCACCATACAGAATATCTGCACCGTCGTCATTGCTGTCACCGGAAGCAGTCAGAAGGTGTAGAATAGCCCCCTCATCCATACCACCGCCGACAAGCAGGTCATCTCCGGCTGCTCCGGCTGCAATATCGTCCCCGGCACCGCCAATTAGGCTGTCATTCCCGGCATCGGTGTCGCCAGCCCAAAGTTGATCATCGCCACCCGCGCCATAAGATACATCATCGCCAGCATCACCACGCAGCGTATCAGCACCGTCGCCGCCTTCCATACTGTCATTATCTGCACCGCCCAATAATCTGTCGGCCCCCGAACCGCCATAAAGCTTGTCCGTACCGTCATTGCCTGTAAGCCGATTATTGGCGTCGTTCCCTGTTAGCGTATCGTTGCCGCCCGCGCCGTAGGCATTCTCTATCGTCGTGTCATCGGCGATATATATCGTGTAGCTATCTTCTTTAAACCAGCTAACGCCATTAAAATAGCTGATGGTTGTGCCAACGTTACTCCAGGTGCCCGGCGTCAGATTGATATCAACGTCTGTCGTACCATTACTGGCACCAATACTGTCGTTGCCGCCATAGTCCCAAACAGTCAAATAGTGCCGGACGCTTTGGTCAAAATCATAGATATCAGTACCGGCGGTTGTTACCGTATCAACGCCGTAAATATATTGCAGCGCCTTGATGTCCCAATACATATAGGACTGTGGCCAAAGGTCTGACCAGGTCGCGCTTGGGAAACGCGCTGAGACACTGTAGCTCATCACCGTATAATCAACGCCCTCAAACTGGCTTTCCATTGCAGGGAAATCACCATTTGCCTCAAAAGAGTGTTGTAGTCCAAGCGCATGGCCCAGTTCGTGAACGACAGTATGGAAGAAATCCAAATCTGTTTCTTCTTGGTTGGCCGCGACTAGCCAGATATCGCCGCCACCAACCCAACCGTTGGTTGGGTAATAGGCCCACCCAACAGCATCCTCAGATTCAATGGCAGACCATGCGATGCGAATAGTTCCCGCAGTGGTTTCTGTATCTTCCACTTCCACCAAGTCCAGGTTGGTGAAACTCTCAAGATTTGTGATCGCGCCGTAAAAAAGATTCTGCGCGTACGGCGAAAATGCCGTGATATCAAACGTTGGCTCGTTAAAATTTTCGCCCGTTTCATACCCTCTAAGCAGGTCGAAATAATAGACGCTGTCAGGCCCGCTAAAGCTGAATGAGACAGTTGTTGTTTCAGCACCCTCATCCGGCGCCCAAGCAACACCCGACAAAAGAGCGTCGACATTGCTTTCGCCGCTTGCTTCAACATTTTCAGTCTCTGCAATTTCAGCAATACCCGTGGTTGGCATCTTAACCCCACTTCCTGTTGATTGTGCGTGGTAAGCATTTTCTATTCTTTGCAAGACGCCGCAAAGAGCCCGCCGCCCCCAGCAACACACCAAAAAGATGCTACCACTGCCCGGCATATGCTGTGCACAGCCAATCGTTTTGTTGCATTCTACTATGAAAGGTGCCGGGAGGAAACTGCGGCTGACTGCTGTGCAGAAACACAAACAGAGAAAAAACCACTTTTGACGCTGGGAAATTGCAAAGGCCGTAAAATGGCGATCCCACGAGGACTCGAACCCCGAACCTGCTGATTAGAAGTCAGCTGCTCTATCCAGTTGAGCTATGGGACCGCATTAAACCACTGCTTTGCCAGCAAGCGGGCGCACCCTATACCAAGTACCACAAAATGAGAATAGGAAATCTGGCCCAGACGGCCTCTTTTTTTGCTTTATCCAGCACCAGCATTCGGGTGCTCAAATCTACGCAATTTCTACTTATGGCCACAAAGTCCTGACCAGTATTGTATTGCTCTAATCATTACATTAATTCTACGGCGATTTTTTATGGCTTATAAAGTATTTACATGAATAATAAGCAGCAGTTCCGCAGTGAAGGAAAATCAATTTCATAGAAAAGTTGGTTTTCTAGGAACAGGTTCAACACACTTGGCTTCGGCATTTTCCTTGATACTTGCTTTGGCATTTTCTCTGGCAACTTAATAGTGTTCAATTCCTGTCTATTATCAGCTTTAAAAAGAAGGTGGCACTGATTTTACTTGCTGCTGACACTAAGTTTCACCAGCAGAGCGTCCGGGCTATTCTGGAGGCTTCGGGACACGAGGTAATTGAAGCCCGTAACAGTTTGGAAGCAGCCCGCATCCTTACCCGTACAACAGTTGATTTCCTTTTAACCGACATCTATATGCCCGATATGGGCGGCTATGAACTGATCTTGGATACCGCCCCCCAATACCCCTAGACAAAGATCATCGCCATAACAGCAGGAGCCCCTTCCTCAAACGGCATGGACGTTTATAACGGCAGCGCCGACAATGTGTTGCAAACCGCGGGGGTGTTTGGGGCGGATGACATCGTCGGTAAACCCCGTGAACCACAAACATCGATCACCAGCATCAATGTTTGTATTGCAGGCAGGAAAGACCGCACTACTTTCAGGCCATAACGCTTTTCCCTGTTTTTCAGATACTGCGCATAAAAAAAGGGCCTGGCCCTGGCGGCCAAGCCCTTTGGTATTCCTACCAGAATAACTGGTCGGGGAGACTAGATTCGAACTAGCGACCCCCTGTACCCAAAACAGGTGCGCTACCAGGCTGCGCCACTCCCCGACGCCCGGTGTATCTAGAGTTTCACCCCCTGAATGGCAAGAGGAAAAATTAAAAAACGTAAAAAAATTCCTATATCACCGGAAACTGCCATTCTTGGGCGCTTAACTTTTGCAGGTTTTCAAGTCTTTGCGCCCCCTTATTACGGCAATATGCATTTAGCGGCGACTCCCAAGCAGCTTAAAAAGCCCACTTGCTGATGCAACTGTGCGCTCAGCCGCTTTCATCACGCAGGCAACAGAAACGACTCCGTCTTCCACGCCGCTGGAAATGGCTTCTCCTTCAACCCACTCACCGAGCTGCGCAGCATCGATGAAATCGGTCGTCAGCCGAATAGTCACAAAAGGTGGTTCGGCCACCTCCATCACTGCTGTCGCCAGCAGAATATCAGCGAAGGTCATCATCATGCCGCCGTGGCACATGCCGCCGGCATTGATATGCCGTTCAGCCACACGAAATCCACGCCTGCAACCACCCGGCACCTTCTTCTCGAAGATGGGGCCGTTTTCCCAACCAAAAGCACTGTTAGAAAGGATTGGTTCAAAGCCCGCTGGCGGGTTTGCCGCGGCTATCATCTCAGGGGTGGCTGTGCGCGGCGCTTTCACCAGGCCTAGCGTCCCGTCGAACCGCTAGGCTTCAGGTTGCCGAGAAGCGCGTGCCGAACAACATCACCAGGCTTGATACCAAGCTCCGCTGCGCGGCCACCTGGTATCTCAAACACCGCTTTTGCAGGCCCAGCAGAACGGCGCTGCGTATCCGTTCCGGGCTCGGCGTTGGCGACAATATTAATGATAGTACCGTCTGCCTTCAGAAAGATTATGTCCAAGGGGATAAGGCAATTGCGCATCCAGAAGCTGCGAGGTTGGATACTGCTGAAGATAAACAGCATACCATGATTCGGCGCTAGTACTTCCCGATACATCAAGCCCAGTGATCGCTGGGCATTGGATAACGCGAGTTCCACATCAAAAGCGTGAATTGTACCGTCTGCTTGTGCCACTACCGCAGGCGTTCTAGGGCGAACAGGGTTTTCCTCTGCTTGCACTGCAAAGGCCCCCGCGATCAAAGCAAAAACGAAAAGCGCAACCCGAAGGCTGCGCTCAACATGATGCGTTAATTTCCCAAGTATTTTTTTATACATTGTTTTTGCAGTTTCCCGAGTTCAAGTACCCATTCATTGGACAACATTGATGAACCAGCGATTAAGCGTCCCCAGGCAGCGCGATCTGCGCAACAAGCGGTCCACGTTCACCCGTACCTATGCGTACCCGCACCGCCTGTGCAGGCTCAAGGTCCGTTAGCCCGGCACGGCGCAAGGTCTCAATATGTACAAAGATATCCTGCGTACCTTCGCCTCTCGATACAAAACCATACCCTTTGGTGCGGTTAAACCATTTCACTTCGACATCTTCGAAATCCTTCTGGACTTCAACCTCCATCCCTGGATGCGAAAAAGAAGACCGTCCAAGGTCTTCAGGTGCCACAGCGGTGGAAAGGTCTAGTGAATGTACGCGGGTCGCTTGGCGGCCCCGCTCACGAAATACTGCGTTACAAACAACGGTCGTACCCTCAGGCACTGACCGACGTCCAACATCGCGCAGAACAGAAAAATGCAACAATATGTCGCCGTCCTGATCATCTGGCACCACGAACCCATACCCTTTGACAGCGTCAAACCATTTGACTTTGCCGGTCAGTTCGCGGCCGAGATCTTCGGGCCGTTCCTCAGAACACGTTGCGCTACGGCCGTCCATACCATTCCCCCCTCTAGGAATTGCGGTCTTCACACATTAACAAGGCGTTAACAGAGGGCAATGCTAGTGCGAAAAAACAGCGCCCGCAACAGTTTTTGTTACGGGCGCATATGCTCAACTCTTTGTTTAGCTGAGTTTTTTTAGTGGCCAGAGCCCGAACCAGCCGTCCCGGGCATCTCTGTATGGTGCTGAATAAGGCCAGCTTCATACATATCTTTCGTGTATGGCTCCAGGAAGTTGGCAACGCCGATATAACCTACGATTGACATTACAATCGTGTAAGGCAGCGCCATTTTCACCATTGTCATGTAAGACAAACGAATAAGCGGCGCCAAAGCAGACGTCAGCAGGAACAGGAATGCTGCCTGTCCGTTAGGTGTTGCAACAGACGGGATGTTGGTGCCCGTGTTGATCGCAACAGACATCAGGTCAAAGGTCTCGCGAGAGATCACACCATCAGTTACAGCTTTCACCATTTCACTTACGTAAACAGTTGCCACAAATACATTATCTGAAATCGCTGACAAGAAACCGTTGGCAACATAAAGTGCTGTGATCTGGCCAGTACCCTCAAGTCCAAGTACAAAGTTTGTTACTGGCGCAAACAGACCGTTATCTGCAATCACACCAACGATCGAGAAGAACACCACAAGCAGTGCAGTAAACGGCAGCGCCTCTTCAAACGCATGGCCGATTTGATGTTCTTCCGTTACGCCAGTGAAGGCCGACGCAAGAACAATTACGGACAGACCAATGATACCAACTTCTGCGAAGTGGAACAGCAGCGCAACAATCAGCCACACAGCTACAAGGCCTTGTACAACTAAAGACGCTTTATCGCGCGCCGTACGGCGCTCGCTAGCGTATTTGTCATAGTCAACAATCACGTTCAGAACTTTTGCAGGAATTTTTGCGCCGTAGCCCATGATACCCGTAATCTCAAGCAACACACACGTAGCGAGGCCAGCGACAAAAACAGGAAGTGTCACGGGCAGCATGCGCCAGAAGAACTCAACAAACTGCCAGTTTGCCTGTGCACCGATTAGGATATTCTGTGGTTCGCCAACAAGTGTCATCACACCGCCAAGTGCAGTACCAACAGCGCCGTGCATCATAAGGGAACGCAAGAAAGCGCGAAAGCCTTCCAGATCATCGTGGCTTAGCTTATCAAGCTCATCGTCTGTGCCATGGTCATGGTCATGGTGGAAATCTTTGCCCGATGCCACTTTGTGGTAAATCGAGTAGAAACCGACAGAAATGGCGATAATCACCGCTGTTACCGTAAGTGCATCAAGGAACGCAGACAGGAATGCAGACATGAAACAGAACAAGAGCGAGAGCATTACTTTATTGCGGACATTCACCAAAATTTTGGTGAATACGAACAAAAGCATGCTTTTCATGAAGTAAATACCTGCCACCATGAATACGAGAAGCATAATCACTGGTAGATTGATTGTAATCTCGTGCCATACTGTTTGCGGCGATGTCATGCCAATGGCAACGGCTTCGAAGGCCAGCAAACCACCCGGCTGAAGCGGGTAACATTTGAGTGCCATTGCCAGCGTGAAGATAAACTCCAAAATCAGAGCCCAACCAGCAATATAAGGATCAACCATAAAAAACAGGATTGGGTTGATGATCAGAAACGCCAGAATGGTCATTTTGTACCATTCTGCCGAATTGCCCAGGAAGTTTCTTCCCGCAGGATTCGCAAACAGCGACATATTCGTTTCCTCTTAAACTATTCCGCCCTAATAACGCCCCCAAAAGGCCGTTTAACGCATAAGGCTTGCTTGTAGTTCCCCATGCACGCCAAATCAAGGTAAACCGGGTTAACTATAGAGCACTCAGAAGCGCTACTAATAAGACAAGCGAAAAACTTGAAGCACAACTGAACCACGCCTATCTTGACGAATAACGTGAGCGAATCAGGAATTTTATGCTGGACGAATTGAAATGGGCCAACAAATGGCTGACTGCTGGGCACAATATAGTACTGGCCGTCGTAAGTGAGACTTGGGGGTCCGCGCCAAGGGCAAAAGGCAGCCTGATGGTGATCCACAAGGATGGGCATTTCGAGGGGTCTGTCTCTGGTGGTTGTGTTGAAGGCTCTGTCATATCGGAGGCGACTGCCTTAATGGGGCAAAATTCGAGTAAAAGCCTGAATTTTACGGTGGCAAGCGAAGATGCATGGCAGGTTGGCCTAGCTTGCGGCGGCAAGATACAGATTCAGCTTTTTCCCCTGCATGCTGATGGCGGGGAAGCACTTGGTGCTGCAATTGACGCATTCGAAACAAGACAATTTGGCGAATTAAGCTTCAACAAGGAAATCAGCCACGCACAATTTATACTCTATGAGAGCACGGGTACTGATACAGCGCTGCTGACACAAACCGATGAAACATTGACCCTACTGATACAGCCAGACCCTGTGCTTTTTATTGTCGGTGCCGTTCATATTGCTCAGGCGCTTACGCCGATCGCCACCGTATGCGGCTACAAAGTAACTGTGATTGACCCGCGCGGCCTTTTTGTCGAAGACCGTGGATTTAAAGGCGCTAACATCATTCATGATTGGCCCGACGAATTTCTGGATCCACACCCCCTCGACAACGCCTCGGCACTCGTTACGCTGACCCACGACCCCAAAATTGATGATGCGGCGCTTTTAAAAGCCCTCACGAGTAACGCCTTTTATATTGGTTCTCTTGGAAGCAAAAAAACACATGCTGCTCGCCTTAAGAGATTGAAGAATAAAGGTATTACGGAAGAAAACCTGAAGCGGATCAACGGCCCAGTTGGGCTTAATATCGGGTCAAAGACACCCGCCGAAATTGCAGTTTCTATTATGGCACAAATCACCGCAGCGCGGCGGGGTCTTTATGCAGTTTGAAGAAATCAGTCTATCTGCCGCAACAGGCTGGACCTTAGCCCACAGCATTGAAGTGAATGGCACGCGTATCCCTAAAAATAGCCTGATCAGCGCGGATATTACCGATCAGTTGCTGACCGCGGGTATCAGTACGGTACTGGCCTACAAACTCGACGCCAATGACCTGGGCGAAAACAATGCAGCGCAGGCTGTTGCTGCCCACATCAGCGGCCCCGGCGTGGAAATGGGCCAGGCAACACGCGGTCGCTGCAATGTTTATGCGGCGGCAAATGGTATTTTCCGTGCTGACCCAGCCATTGATGCTCTCAATAGTATTGGCCAGTCGATTGGGGTCGCCACCCTGCCCGACTATGCGCCGGTATCCGTCGGCAAGCTTGTCGCCACGGTTAAGATCATCCCTTACGGCGTGGCAAAAATGCAGATCGAAACGATCACTGCGGCACCTATCGTCCTCAGCATTGCGCCGTACCGCCCCTTCAAGGCCGCGATTCTTGCGTCAGGCACCGCGATGAGCGCCAAAGCCGTATCTGTTACACAAATCCGGGCTGAAAGTGTAGGCGGCGCAATTTCAACTGTTGAGACCTGCCCACACACAGTTTCCAGTGTTGCCGCAAAACTCGAAGAACTTGCCCACCAGGACAATGACCTTCTGCTTTTATCCGGCATTTCGGCAATCAGTGATCGGCGCGACATCCTGCCGTCGGCGCTCGTTGAGGCGGGCGGCATGATAGTTCATCTGGGAATGCCCGTTGATCCCGGTAATCTGCTGATGCTTGGCGAACTCAAAGGCAAAACCGTGATCGGTATCCCTGGCTGTGCCAAATCGCCGAGCCTCAATGGTTTTGACTGGGCACTTGAGCGCTTTGCAGCCGGTTTGCCACTGGACGGAGCCACTATTCAAATGATGGGCATCGGCGGCCTCCTCAAGGAACCTGTTGATCGGCCTGAACCGCGCGCACCCGGCAAGGCCCACACAACGGCCGATACTGCCGCAATCCTGCTTGCAGCCGGCAAATCGACAAGGTCGGGCCATACGCACAAGTTACTAGCAAACCTCGATGATAAACCAGTGATCGAGCAGAGTGTCATTGCACTCAAGGAAGCAGGATTCCAAAACATTATCGTCGTAACGGGCGCACGCGAGGTTGAAATCAAAGCCGCTCTTGCAGCACAGACCGTCCAATTTGCCCACAACTCCGATTATGAGAGCGGTATGGCAACGAGCATCAAAGTGGGCGTCGAAGCTTTGGCCGAAACAGTCGTTCAGTGTGTAATCTGCCTCGGCGACATGCCCTTTGTCAGGAAAGAAACCTATCGAGGATTAGTTAGCGCAGCCAATAGAATCTCAGACGCAGATATTTTCGCTCCCACTTTCAGGGGCAAACGCGGCAACCCCGTCTTATGGCGCCAGGGCCAGTTTGAAAAACTGCGCCGACTAAGCGGCGACAAAGGGGGCAGAGCCATAATGCGCGAGCATGAAACCCTAGTCTGCGACGTGGCGGTCGAAGATCCCGGTATCCTCATTGATTTGGATACACCCGAAGCGCTTAAGCAATTTGGCATTAAGGTAACAGGCTGAGAAGCTCGTCCTCGCTTGCCTCCATGATCCTCGTCACAAGGGCATAAGGAAACCCGGCCCGCATCATAGATGCTTTTTCTTTCTCGATTTTCTCATCGTTCAGACGATCGGCGCGGCGAAACGGACCAAATCGGCGGCGGCGTGCATAAGCTGCGGCTGCGACCAAATCAAGATCCTTTTCCGGGTCTTGCTGAGCCTGAGCCATCACCGCCTCTGCAATTTCACCAGGCACTCCCTTGTAGCGCAGATCCTGAGCAATTGTCCGCAGCGGTTTCCCCTTCCTGAGCAAGCTTTCAAAGCGCTGGCGCGCATATTGTTCGTCGTTCACATAGCCATATTTCACACACTTGTCGGCCACCTCACAGATCCAGCCAAGTTGTTCGGTACTTGGTGCCATGCTCCCTTCATTACGGCGCCGTACTTTCCGTTCAAGCACTGCCTTCAGGTTGGCATGCGTGCTATTGAATCGCCCCAAATAATGTAGGGCTGCACGTTCAAGATAGGCTGCCGTCACCAGTTTTGGCCGTTTTTCATGTTTTTCGCCGCCCAACACAAATGCTCCCCGCCTTTAAAGGTCCTCAACCGCATTCAAAAAGCGATCTAGCTCTTCCCTGGTATTATAATAATGCGGCGAGGTGCGTACTGTAGTTTCAAGCCCGCGAGCCCCCATGTCTAAACGCTCATGAAAAATCCGGGAAACCTGCACAGCAATCCCTTTGTCTTCAAATGCTGTTTTAATGTCCGGCGCATCCCACCCTTCTTTATTGAAAGTAACAATCGCCGCTGCCGCACCTTTAGGGCATGTTGGTGTCACGCCCTTAATCGACGCGAGGCCCTTGCGCATATAGGCTGAAAGATCCACAATACGGCGGGTTGTTTTCTCCACGCCCAGTTCGAGCAAATAATCAATCGCTGCACCAAAACCTAACTGATTGACACAGCTACGCTCCCAGGCCTCAAACACCAAAGCGTCGGTTCGGAGTTCATAAGTGTTATCGTCAACCCAGGCGGCAGCTTGGTTCGTCAGCACAACTGGATCAATCTGTGCCCGCACTTTTTCATTCATATACATAAAGCCGGTGCCACGCGGCCCGCGCAGAAACTTTCGCCCAGTACCTGTAGCCATGTCGCAACCGATGCGCTCAAAATTCACAGGAAGCTGTCCAACGGATTGGCAAGTATCAAGGAGGAAAAAGATATCATGTGCTTTTGCAATCGCCCCCACCTGCTCTGCTGGCGCGATCTGACCACTTGAAGATGGCACATGGGCCATACTGATCAGCTTGGTATTTTTATCAATCAGGCTTTCCATATGCGTGAGGTCGAGTTTGCCTTCGCGGTCGGGGCGGGTCACCCGAATCTCAATACCATCCCGCTTGGCACGTTGGAGAAATGCAACAAAGTTTGCGCAATATTCATTGTAGGCCGTCACGATGTTATCGCCCGCCTTAAATTGCAGACTATAAAAGGCCTTGCTCCAGCCATCTACGGCACTGCCTACAAAAGCATAATCACTTGACTGACCGCCCAAAAGGCGCGCCAGCGAGTGATAGACGGCAGAAAGCTTTTCTGACTGTTGCTCTTGCGCAACATAACCGCCAACGCGCATCTCAAGTGCCATATACGTTTGCTGCGCCTCAATCACTGCCCGCACGGGCAAGGAAGAGCCGCAGTTATCCAAGTGTATACGTGAGGATAAGCCCGGCGTATTGGCCCGGGCTTCAGCTATATCACAAGAGGTGAAGTTTGGTTCCAGCGCTGTCATTTTTTAGCCTCAATCCTCGCATAATCCACCCCACTGAATGTCTAGGGGGCCAGAAATCGCTTGCGCAGTCTGATCTCAGACGGTAATCCAGCCGTAATAATGGGATGCTCCGTAGCTTGTGAATGAACAAGCTTCTTAAGGTTGAAGCAAGGACTTTCTGACCTTTTGAACAGCGTTCCTAAGACGTGTTTTTATGAGCCCTCATTAGTTTAAGGCTCGGGCTTGTTGTTTTTGTAAGGTCCCGCTAGTGTGCTTGTGGGAGAAATGTGGTTGAAACGGACGCGATGACTGTAGAGACACCTACACTGGATCCATCACTGCCTCGGCGGTATTCGGATTTTGATACTCTTGTTGAAGCGATTGAGTATGCCGCTAAAGGCAAACGTGGTCCAAACTTCTTCAATGCAAAAGGCGATCTTATCGAATCGCTCACATGGGCAGAGGTCTATGAGCGGGCACAGGCTATTGGTCGCAAACTTGTCGGCCTTGGTTTTGAAAAAGGCGACCGTATCGCCCTAATCGCTGAAACCAGCGCCAATTTTGTTTGTTTCTTTGTAGGCTGCCAGTTCGCAAGCGTACTGCCGGTGCCACTGCCCCTGCCAACAAGCTTTGGCGGCAAGAATGGGTATGTCTCTCAGTTGCGTATGCAGATGCAGAGCTGCGAAGCAAACGGCATTATGGCGCCGTCTTTCATGAATGAAATTATTGACGAAGCCGCAAGCGACCTTGATTTTATTTTCAGCGGTTCCATCGAAGACTATATGGCGGTCGACGGCGACGGGGAGCACCGCTTGCCGGAACCTGATGATCTGGCTTACCTGCAGTATTCTTCCGGCAGCACCCGTTTTCCGCACGGCGTCGCGGTAACGCACCGTTCACTGCTAGCCAATACCTATGGCATGGGCTATCACGGTGTACGCTTGGAGGATGATGATCGCTGCGTATCCTGGTTACCATTTTATCATGACATGGGACTTGTGGGCACGTTATTGACCACCCTTACCTGCCAGGTATCTGTCGACTTTATCCCAACCGAAGAATTCGCACGTCGCCCCTTAAGCTGGCTCAGGGTTATCAGCCGCAATAAAGGCACACTGACCTACAGCCCAACCTTCGGCTTCGACATATGCGCACGCCGCGCTGCAATGCGGGCAAGTGCCATGGAAGGCCTGGATTTGTCGAGCGTCCGTGTTGCAGGCATTGGCGCAGAGATGATCCGACCCGACGTATTGAGGATGTTCACAGAAACATTCGCGCCGATTGGGTTCTCTGAAAAAGCTTACCTGCCAAGCTACGGCCTTGCAGAATGCACTCTCGGCGTGAGCTTTGGCCGCGTTGGAAAGGGCATCGAAATCGATTTGGTTGAAGAAGCCGCCCTGACAGGCGACCGCCACTTGCTCGTGAACAGTGCCAAAGATGGCCGCATGCGCGAGGTTGTTAACTGCGGTGCGCCCTTACCAGAGTATGACATCGAAATCCGCGATGAAGATGATCAGGTTGTTCCTGAAAAAAGCGTTGGCCGGGTATTTCTGCGCGGCATATCGGTTATGCGCGAATATTTCAATGACCCGGAAACAACACGTGCTGTCCTAAGCCCTGAAGGATGGCTCGACACGGGTGATATGGGTTACATAAAAGACGGTGACATTTACATCGTGGGCCGTGCCAAAGATATGATTATTGTCAACGGCAAAAACCATTGGCCACAAGACATCGAATGGGCAGCCGAACAGCTTGAAGGCGTAAAAACCGGCGATGTTGCAGCGATTTCCATACCCGGCGATAACGCCGAAGAAGTGCCGATGATATTGGCGCAGTGCCGCACATCTGACGCCGCGCAGCGTGCAAAGCTGATTGAGGATTTGCGCCGTCAGGTACAGCAGGCAACTGGTGTAACTTGTTTGATTGAGCTGGTGAGCCCACGGGCGCTGCCTCGCACATCGTCGGGCAAGCTGAGCCGCACCAAGGCCCGCATTCAATATCTCTCTGGCAGCCTCCAAGCGCTCGCCAGCTAAAGCCATGACTTCCCAAAATTCAAAAAAAACGGCTGGTCAGACTATTGCGTTGACCGGCGGCACGGGGTTCCTCGGCGGCCATGTAATCAACAGCTTACTGGGTGCCGGATACCGTATCCAGGCGCTCACGCGGCGTCCGCAGGATGACAGAGAGGGGATTACCTGGATTGAGGGCTCGCTCTCTGACCGCGATACCCTTATCAAACTCTGCACCGGCGCAGATACGCTCATCAACCTTGCTGGCCTCACCAAGGCCGTGAACCGCGACACTTTCTTCGACGTGAATGTCGCTAATACCAAGAATGTTTTTGATGCTGCAGCGAAAACCGGCATACGGCACGTGCTGCATATATCAAGCCTTGCTGCTCGCGAGCCGCGCCTAAGCCACTATGGTGCCAGCAAAGCAGGCACAGAACTGTTGCTGACCGCCAGAAAATGGCCATTTAGCTGGACCATCCTGCGGCCACCAGGAATTTACGGCCCTGGCGACAAAGAGATTCTAAAGCTGTTGAAGGCCACCAAGTTTGGTATTTTGCCCGCACCGGGAAGTGTAAAAAACCGGGTATCCCTGATCCATGCTCATGACCTTGCAAACGCAATCACCATTTTATGTGACGGCAGCCACAGCGCATCTATCCTTGAAATTGATGATGGCAAGACTGGCGGCTATCAAATCGCGGAAATCGCCCAAGCTTTGATGAATGACGGTGCCAAGGCACCCAAAATCTTTTCCCTGCCATTTTGGGTGATGGGCACCATTGGAGCCGTAAACGGCATGATTGCCAGCGCGATAAACCGCCCGGCAATGCTTACACTTTCGACCGCTCGCTACCTGTGCCACGAGGATTGGACTGTGCGCGAACCACGCCGCCCACACCTGCCCGATTGGTCGCCACACTTTGATCTTAAAGCCGGCTTAAAGGATACAACCGATTGGTATCGAAAAAACGGGCTTTTATGATGGGCTGCATCCAGATATAAGGCGGTAACGACCATTCGTAAATTTCACGATTGCAGGTAGGCACATATTATGGCGAACGCCGAAACATTTGAAACCATTTGTTCTCTCATTGCACCCATTAACAAAAAAGGCATCGTTGTGAAGCCCGAGACAACCTTTGCGGTTGACCTTGAGCTTGACAGTCTCACAGTGATGGATCTTGTTGCTGAAATTGAGGACGAATTTGATATTATCATGCCGCTCAATCTTCTGCCCGATTTGGAAACTGTTCAGCAAGTTACGGATGCTGTAGAAAAAATCTTAGCCGAGGGCTGATAAAATTATGGATTTACTTGATAAATTTGACGCAACCGTTGCGCTGCGTGAAAGTCTACCGTTTGAAAAAGCCGACCCATTCAGCGTTGTAATGGATGAACTCATCTCGGAAACCGAGGCCATGATCGGCGGCCGCCGAACCATCTTGGCAGGCACCAACAATTATATGGGCATGACCTTCAACGATGAAGCCATCGAGGCGGCCAAAAAGGCGCTTGATGATTTCGGCACCGGCACCACGGGCTCCCGTGTCCTCAATGGCACCTACGGCGGCCACAAGGCCTTGGAGGCCACCATTGCCGACTTTTACGGCATGGAACACTGCATGGTCTTCTCAACAGGTTATCAGGCAAACCTGGGTATGATCTCTGCGTTAGGCGGTAAAGGTGATTATGTAATCATCGACGCCGACAGCCACGCGTCTATCTACGACGGTTGTGCCATGGGGAATGCCTCCATCGTACGCTTCAAGCATAATAATGTTGAACAAATGGAACGGCGCCTCAAGCGCCTGCCGGAAGACGTAGGCAAACTGGTTGTTGTTGAAGGCATGTATTCAATGCTCGGCGATGCGGCACCGTTGAAGGAGCTACTTGAAGTCGCCAAAAAATACGGCTGTATGACATTGGTAGACGAAGCCCATTCTATGGGATTTTGCGGCGAAAACGGTCGTGGTATCGCTGAGGAACTGGGTGTTGAGCATCTGGCGGACTTTATTGTCGGCACCTTCTCCAAATCCGTTGGCACCGTTGGCGGGTTTGCGGTATCAAACCACCCGAAATTCGATGTACTGCGGTTTGTAAGCCGCCCTTATATTTTTACGGCAAGCCTACCCCCTAGCGTAGTGGCATCTGCAACCGCCTCGATCAATGCGATCAAACGCGGCGGCAACCGGCGTGCCCACCTTTGGGAAAACGCGCGTCAACTGCACGGCGGCCTCAAAGAAGCGGGCTTTAAAATGTGCACCGAAACGGCTGAAAGCCCGATCATCGCCGTACATCTGCCCGACCCTATGATGGGCACAAGATTCTGGGAGCAACTGCTTATGGAAGGTGTGTATGTGAATATGGCCGCACCACCTGCAACACCTGCCGGCATGTTCCTGATGCGCGTTAGCGTCTGTGCCCAGCATACAAGCGAACAGGTGAACGAAATCATCAAGCGCTTCAGGATAACCGCCCAAAAGGTCGGGCTAGAGCTGAACATCTAAACGCACATACAAAACTCAAGAAAAAGCCTTGTCAATTTGGGGGCACCCAATTTGATAGGGCTTTTTATTTAAACGCGCCTTTTTTCCGAAGGCTCCAGAACAGACTAACACCTGCAAGCAGCGGCCATTTTCGCATCCAGTCTTTGACTTCAATCTCAACACCCGAATGGCTTCGAATTTTCCAGGCAAGATAATCAATGCCACCATCAAAGGTCGTCGTTGCCTTCACAAGGCGCAGAAAGCTGATGATTTTCCCGTTCCACCGCCGCGCCATCCATTTGAGTTTAGGGCACCAAACGCTCACCCTCGGAGGCTGATGGATCAATTTTTCTGGCTCGGCGCTCATGCCAAGCGCTTTAAGGACCAAGGGCGTCAGCCGGTCATAGCGCTCCTGATCCAGCAAGTAAATTTCAAGCCCTTTGCCTTTGCGTTCTGACCGCAGCTCCGCCGCATAAGTGGCTTTAAAGGCTTCCACCCATAATTCTCGGCTTTTAACCACCTGTGGCTTCAGTTCGCTGATGTTCGAGAACATCGTAATCACCGCCTGTGCGATTGCTTTGTTAATTGTATCAAACGTTAGATCATCGCGTGGCAACAGGAGCATGCAGGGCTGGCAGAAACGTGCCCAAACGGAAACATTCAGGCAGTCCCTGCTCGTACGAAAGACAAGGTCTTCAAGCGATAGTACTGCATATTTAGAGCGCAAGATCATGCCGTTCGCGGCTGTCTCGTGATAAAAGACGTTCGGCGGCAGTATTTTATTGGCGATCGCAAGCGTCCGGCCCTTATAGGCATTTCGGTAGCTATCGACGATTACATAAAAATCGAGGACTTTATCTTCGATCTCACCTGTCCTGAAACACGAACCATAGAAGATAATGCCAACAGCACTGTCGCCGTACCGTGTTGCAATATCTTGTGCCGCAGTTCCAACTTCGACGGGCACACCTCGTCCCCATTCAGTGCGAATAAATTCCACCAAGTCTGCGTTGATATTCTGTGACATGATTTTTCTACAAAGTTACAAACGATAACATCTTATCACCGCGCAGGATAACAGGCTTACCCACAACCGGATGATAAATCTCACCGTCGAGTGTTACGGGATCGGTACCCTCAATGCGCACCTCATCGCCGTTCCTGACGTGAGTTCCATGGATGGATTTTCTGCCGAACGCTCCTGTAACCAGCCCTTTTACCGCGCGGCTAAAATTCTTTCCACCCGCTTCAACTGCGGCAAACCTGAGCCCACCCGCACCTGTCTTGCTGTAAGGCCTTATACCCAAAATCAGCTTATCAAGCGTGGTAGTCACCACCGCACTAAACTGGCCCACCATGCGTCCGCGGCCTGGTACATTGATTGCCATAGGGTCGGAAATCAGTAGGCCTTTTGACTTGCCAATACCCAGCACTGCCGCCAGAAGCTTAAAAGCAGAAACAACATACACCAGGGTATTTGACAGCCCCAGTGAGTAAACGTTTTCCCGACACCAGGAGATACTTTTCACCACACCGGCTGTACCGAAAAAGGTGCCAACCCGTGGCCGCTGTCCGTCACCCAAATCCATTTCGATCAAATAGCGTGACTGCATGCATTCAGCAACCCGGCCCTCATGTGCAATTTTAAGCAGGCGCTTTAATACTTTGATTGGCTTACCTTTTGTCCCAAGATCCGCAGCCGCCATATTAGTCCTGCCTCCAGGCAACAACGCGATCGGCGGTACAACCCGGAACGGATTTTTATAAAGAATCGACGCCAAAACAGCTCCGATTGTGCCGTCACCGCCGTTGATGATAAGCATAGCAGGATTGGCACGGCCAAAAAGCTCAAGCGCCTCGTCTACGGTTTCAATTCCATTCAGCTCGAAATGCACAACATTCGCGCTTTCGTCCACCACCTTGCGGATAGTGTCCAAACTACCAGCATTCGTGGCGCTGAGAGGGTTGGAAATAATCGCTACAAAAGGCACCTGAGCACCGCTTTTGAAACTTGTTTTTTCCAGCTCCATGCCAGAAACGCTCCATACAAACCAAACAAAAAAATCACCCGAGACTTAGAGAATACCCCACACGATGCAAGAAAATATTTTGCCAAATTCATAAGTCTGTCGTTAACGCTGATTGCATAGCTGTTTTCCGCCATTTTTTCAACACCAACGTCGCTTCCTCCCATGACACGCAAGGCTTTAGTTTCCGCCATGTGCCCCTATTTTCACTGCCCCAGCTCAAAATGTGGGCATTCTGGCAAAGCCAGAATTATGCCTCGATTGTTTGGGATTCTCACTGAGTACAAAAAGCTTTGCCGAGATTTTCATATGAAACAGGTAGCAGATGTCGCACTATACGCATAAATCTCGCTTGATTAACGGCACGAAGGAGTGTAGCGCCAAGCTATGTTTAGTCGTATTGATCACTATATATTAAAACAAATTGGCGTACCCCTGGTAACAACCCTTGGTCTCGCAGCGCTTCTCCTGATCCTTGAGAAGATGCTACGCCTATTTGATTTTGTTGTGAACCAGGGCGGGCCGGCGAATGTCGTCTTCAAAATGCTTGCCAACATGACCCCACACTATATGGGCCTTGCTTTGCCCGTCGGACTTTTGCTTGGCGTTTTGCTGGCCTTCCGGAAAATCTCCCTTTCCAGTGAATATGACGCCATCGCCAACTCTGGCATCGGCTTACCCCGCTTGATGCGCCCTCTGATGATGTTGGCGCTTCTGCTCGCCACGATCAATACCGTCCTTGTTGGCTGGATTCAGCCCCACAGTATCTACACCTACCGCGAACTTGTGTTCGATTTGCGCTCAGGTGCACTTGGTGCCAGTATCCGCGTCGGCGAATTCATAGAGATTGGCGATGATATCACGCTTTTTGTCGAAGAATCGCACCAGAAAGGGGCAGAACTTCGCGGTATATTCATGGAACGAAAGGATGAAAGCAGCAGTATTGCAGTAACAGCCGAGCACGGCGGCTTTTTTGCCACGGAAGACGATCAAACGATCCTCCTTCGCCTCTTTAACGGCGTGATCGTTGACCTCAATGAAAAGCAAAACAAGCCCCGCGTCCTGAGCTTCGACAGACAGGACCTCAAAATTAAGCTGCCCTCACGCGAAGGTTTTCGGCATCGCGGCGGTGAAGAACTGGAAATGACGCTGCCGGAGCTTTATGCTGAAAAAGACAATCTCTCTAATTCAAGCGAGTTACGCGCGGCCTTTACCGGCAATTTCCATTGGCGACTGATGCACAGCCTTAGTTTTTTCATTATTCCGTTTTTGGCCGTGCCGATGGGTATCACCAACAAACGCACGGGGCGTGGCACCGGCATCGTGATTGGGCTTTCACTCCTTATTGTTTACAACGAGTTCATGGAAGGCATGGAAACCGCCGTACAGAACGGGGCATCGCCGTACTTTACAATCTGGCTTTTATTTGCGCTCTTTGGTGCCCTGAGTTTCTTTTTCTTCCGAATTTCCGCTTTCAAGGCAGGTGGTGAGCCGCTCGCACTTATTGATGCCTTCTGGGCCGCAATCAGCGCGCCCATTAGGAATGTTGTGAAAAAACTGATGGGAGTGACCGACTGATGCCTTTCCGCTCGCTCCGCCGCATGTTGATGCCCTCCAGAACGTTGGCGCGGTATATGGTCAAAATGCAACTAGGCCGTTTTATGGGCATCCTCTTGGGTCTCACCGCCGTGCTGCAGTTCCTCGACCTTTTGGGTGCCTCAGACGATATCCTAAAAGCTGAAGGAGCCACCTGGGTTTCGATCTTCTCCTACGTAAGCATGCGTGCACCTCAATTGATCTCGCAGTTTGCGCCTTTTGCCGCACTGTTGGCCTCACTCCTCACACTCGCGACGCTTAACCAGCATAGCGAAGTAGTGATCATGAAGTCGGCAGGGCTTTCAGCGCACCGTATTCTGTTACCCCTGGGGCTTGCCTCCTTTGTGATCGCAGCAGGGCATTTTCTTTTCAATGAAGCAATTGTCGTTCACGGCAATGCAGAACTGGAATATTGGCAAGAAAATAATTATGCCGTGGACCTGCCGCCTAATACCAACCTTGCAGGACGTGTCTGGATCAAGGAAGACAATTTAATCATCCTTGTTGAATCCGTTAGTCGCTCAGGCAACCGGACTGTACTGGATAAGGTCTCAATCTATGAACGCGACGAGGCCAAGCGCCTCACTGCCATGGTAAAAGCCGATTTCGCCTGGTACCAAAATGGCAAATGGACGCTGCATGAAGCACGCCGTTTCGATACCAAAAGCCACGAACTTACAATCACACCAGTCCAGGACTGGAATATTCCCACCAAACCAAATCGATTTATGGCACTGACGGTAAAAGCCAATCATGTATCACTGCTGACGCTGTGGTCTTCAATGCAGCGGCTGCAAAAAGAAGGCATCCCGACTGACCGGCTGATGGCAAGCTTCATGCAGAAAATCGCTGGCCCTGCGGCCACGCTATTGATGCCGCTTCTGGCTGCAGTGGCTGCATTTGGTGTACACCGGGCAGGCAGTCTTGTTTTGCGCCTGGTAATCGGCATGGCGCTCGGTTTCAGCTTTTTTGTTGCGGATAATTTCATGCTGGCGATGGGCGAATTTGGAGCTGCCCCTCCCTTCCTTGCCGCCTGGGCACCCTTTTTCCTGTTTTTGCTTCTGGGATACGCAGTGATCTTTCATACTGAAGAAGGAAAAGGCAAGCGCGTCAAATCAAGCCAAGATAGCTAACGCGGATACCAAACGGCCAATCAATTGCCCCTTTTCTGTATATTTCGCGCTCGCCGCGGTTTAGGTGAAGCCTCTGCAATATCAATTGTATTTGTTTGCGCTCAAAACCTTCGCGCCGAAAATCGTTGCAAATCCCGCCTGTTAAGCTATCCAAGGGGCCAGACTGTTTCTGCAAGGGAGTGACGTGTGAGCGAGTTGAAGATCAGCCAGGTGAACGGCAAAGCGGATTTAAAGAAATTCGTCAACGTGACACGGGAAGTTTATAAGGATGATCCAAACTGGGTTCAACCGCTGATGCTGGAACGCTTGGATGTGCTTCAAGCCCATAAAAACCCTTACTTTGATCACGCTGAAGTCGCCTTCTGGATCGCAGAACGCGGCGGCAAGCTAGTGGGCCGTATTAGCGCACAGGTCGATAAACTCGCACAGGAAAAATGGGGGCCAAATTTGGGCCATTTTGGCTTTTTCGAGGTGTGCGATGCCGAGGCAGGCAAAGCGCTGCTAAATACTGCCAAAACCTGGCTCAAAGAACGCGGTATGGTTCGCATGCAAGGCCCCTGGTCATTGAACTCTGCTGAAGAGGTTGGCACACTAATAGAAGGTTTTGACACACCGCCCTGCTTTATGATGCCGCACGGACGCCCAGAATATGATGGCTGGTTAAAGGCTGAAGGTTTTGAAAAAGCCAAAGATATGTATGCCTACAGGATTGACCTTTCGACCCCAATGCCCGACCGCGCTATGCGCATCGTTGGCATGGCCGAAAAAAACGCCAAGGTCACCATGCGTCCGGTAAATATGAAGGACTTCGACAATGAACTGGCTATCATTATGGATATCTATAATGAAGCCTGGGGCGAAAACTGGGGGTATGTGCCCTTCACAGAAAAAGAAATAAAACACGGGGCTGAGGCACTAAAGCCTGTCGTCAAACCTTACCGAACTTATATTTGCGAATATGATGGTGAGCCAGTTGCCTTCATGCTGACAATCCCAGACGTAAACTACAAACTCAGGGACCTTGACGGCAAACTTGGCCCGATCAAAGCACTGAAGCTCGCCTACCGCATGTTTAACGGCAAAGAAAACCGCTGCCGTGTACCATTGATGGGGGTCAGGAAAAAATTCCAGAAAAAACCGCTCGGTGCCGCGATGGCCATGTGGATGATCGATGTCAGCCGCCAACATGTTGAAAAACGTGGTGCTTATTTTGGCGAGCTTGGCTGGATTTTGGAGGATAACGACGGTATGAACTCGATCCTCGTTGAGATCGGCTGCGAGCTATATAAAACCTATCGGGTCTACGAGACAACAATTGCCCAATAACTAGCCAGGCCCAGTAGACCTCGGTGCTATTAATTTGATCTCCGTCAAGGCGGTAGATGCAACTCAGGCGCACACTCCTCAGGAAATCAAGGAAAGGAGCAAAGTATGTCTGAGTTTCTTCACAAATTAGCCGAAGGCTTGCGTACCCGTGAAAAGCTGTTGGAAGACCATGCGGCGACCAGCGTTTTCGACAAACCAGAGGGCGACAAATTCAAACAGGAATATGAAAGCCTGCTTGGTGAAATTAAAGATTTCCATCAACGTGTCGAAAAAGCACAAGCAACCAAGAAAGACTTTGACGAACATTTCGAACGCGAAATCGAAAATGACCACCAGCGCCTGTCCGTAAGGATCGATAGCTGGCAGAAGTCAACCAAGCACTGAGTACCGCTAGAGGCGTTCTTGGGCCAATTCGGCGAATTCACATAAAAGCGGACGTGTATCCCGTGGATCAATTACGTCCTCTACCATAAAAGCCTCTGCAGTCCGGAACGGGCTGCGGACTTTATCGAGCCGCGCCCTAATATCAGCCAGATGCGCTTTGGGGTCCGTTGCGGCCTCAAGCTCTGTTTTATAGGCCACCTCAATGCCGCCCTCCAGTGGCAGGCTGCCCCAATCACCCGATGGCCACGCAAAGCGGTACTGGAACTTGGTGTGATCGCTCATGGCCGCACCCGCCACGCCGTACGCTTTGCGGATAATCACCGTTGCCCAAGGCACCTCTGAGCGATAGATGCCATTTAAGGCCCCTACCCCGTGACGAATGGTAGCGGCTTTTTCGGCCTCCAGGCCAATCATAAACCCAGGATTGTCCACCAGATGCACGACCGGAAGGCCAAAAGTATTCGCAAGCTTGATAAAACGTTCAATCTTTTGCGCCGCGTCCGCTGACCAACTCCCTCCCATAAAGGACGGATCAGACGCCAGTACCGCTACGGGCCATCCATCAAGCCGCGCAAAAGCCGTAATGGCCGATTGTCCCCAACGACGCCCCATCTCAAAAATGCTGCCCAAGTCGAACACGCTGTTCATGATTTTGCGCATGCTGTAAGCGGCCCGGCGGTTTTCGGGTACAGCCTCTTTCAGGGCTTCATCGCGGCGCAACACCAGATCCCGCGTTTGCACACGTGGCGCTTTTTTACCAACCGCGTTTGGTAAGTAAGACAAAAACTTGCGCGCCGCAGCAAAGGCCTGCTCTTCGCTGTCAACCATATCATCAACAGCACCGTTGCGCGCATGGATATCCGCGCCGCCAAGAGCTTCCTTGTCATATGTCTCTCCGATAGCGGCCACCACGGCGGGGCCAGCGGTGAACATATGCGAAAGGCCTTTAACCATCACACTATAGTGGCTCGCGACCACGCGCGCGGCACCAAGCCCTGCAACAGAACCAAGCGCCAGCGATACCACAGGCACTTCTTCAAGATTTTTAACTACATGTTCCCAGCCCGGCAGATAGGGAACATACGTTAGCCCCATATCCTCAAGCATTTTTACCGAGCCACCACCACCTGTGCCATCGATCAGGCGGATAAGCGGTATGCGCCATTCATGTGCCATTTGCTCAGCCAGCATCGCCTTGCGCCAGATAGCCGCATCAGCCGCACCGCCCCGCACCGTAAAATCGTCAGCCGCCAGGACCACATGGCCCCCGTTTACCTTGGCTTTGCCAAACAGGAAATTGGCAGGCGTGAAACTCTCTAACTCACCGTCACAGTCATAGTGCCCCTTGCCCGCAAGTTTGCCGATCTCGCGGAACGAGCCAGGGTCTGCCATACGTGCAAGCCGCTCCCGCACATCCAGTTTGCCGCGAGCATGTTGGCGTGCCAACTTCTCCTCGCCGCCCATCTTCTCAGCAAGCAACTCGCGCTGCCGTTTTTCCTCAAGCTCTTTTTCCCACGCCATAGAAGCATTTCCTCGTCACAATATAATTATTGAATTAGGCTGGAAACAAGATAGTCAATCCTGTCTCGCTAGGGACGTTTGCCAGAATTGTTTTGCAACAGCACTTGCGTCTGCACCGCGCAAATTGACGATTCGAGGGTCAATAAAGAATTGGGCGCTATCATTATAGCTGATGGCAACCGCCTTTTCAGGCATAGGCATGCCGCGTGTCGAAATTTCAGACTCACTAATTTCCGTCACATCACGCCAATAGCCACCGACTTCTGAACCATCTTCATCGAAGTAGAAGCGCTCCTCCGTAAAATGCAGGTAAGGCATATCCAAGTAAACGTTGTAAAGCAGGCGTCCTATCGCCAGCACATGGCCAAAAGCAACATATTGAATTATCGTCCTGTAAGGCTCTGCACCTTCGCCAGTATAGGGGTTCGGCACTAACCGAAAAAAATAGGCGTATGCCAAAATCGCGAGCGTAAAGAGCAAACCCGCAAGGATGCGGACCTGCGTTTTGCGATGTTTTCCATAAGCGGCGAATGAACGCCCGACAATATCTTTTTTGATCATAATCCCCCCAATTCGTTTTGCTAACCTGATTGCATTAACCTTACGCCTTCGTCGCGTTCAAAGAGGTACAGCAGGTGCCTTAGCGCATCGCTGCGTTTCCCTTTAAGCTCGGGGTCATTATTGATAATAAGACGCGCGTCATCCCGTGCGAGCTCAATCAGGTCGGCATGCTCAGTAAAGTCCACCATTTTCAGTTCCGGCAGGCCGCTTTGGCGGGTGCCTAAGATTTCGCCGCTACCACGCAGGCGCAGATCTTCTTCAGCAATCAGAAAACCGTCTTCAGTTTCACGCATAATCTTCAGTCGGTCACGTGCAACTTCACCAATCTCAGTCGCACGCAATAGAATACAGCTTGATTTATCGCCGCCCCGGCCCACACGCCCGCGCAGTTGATGTAATTGGCTTAGCCCAAAGCGCTCAGCATGCTCGACCACCATAATTGTGGCCTCTGGCACATTCACCCCCACTTCGATCACCGTTGTGGATACCAACACATCCAATTCACCGGCCTGAAAGGCCTCCATGACTCGGCCTTTTTCCACAGATTTCATTTTACCGTGCACCAGCCCGACACGCCCAGGAAACATATGCTTCAGGGACGCATAACGCTCGTCCGCTGCTGCCAGATCAAGCTGCTCGCTTTCTTCCACGAGAGGGCACACCCAGTAAGCACGGGCACCCGTGGCCACCGCACGCTGGATGCCGTTCGCTACGTCAGCGAGCCTGTCGAGAGAAACAACACGCGTATCCACAGGCTTACGCCCTGGCGGCTTTTCCCGGATCAACGACGTATCCATATCGCCGTAAGCCGTCAGCGTCAGCGTGCGCGGGATCGGCGTCGCGGTCATACCCAGCACATCAATTCCGTGATGGCCCTTAGCCGCAAGCGCCAAACGCTGCTTCACACCAAAACGGTGCTGCTCGTCGATAATGGCAAAACCAAGGTCCTTAAAAATCACATCGTCCTGAATAAGCGCATGCGTGCCCATCAGGATATCAATCTCGCCTGCTGCCAATTGCTCCAAAAGCCCGGCACGCGCCTTGCCTTTGTTTCGGCCCGTCAATAAAGCTACCTTCATACCCGCCGCTTCGGCTAGCGGCCTGATTGTCTCCAGATGCTGGTTCGCGAGGATTTCGGTGGGTGCCAGCAAAGCGCTCTGTACACCCGCCTCCACTGCCGCAGCCATAGCCAGCAACGCGACCACTGTTTTACCACTACCCACATCACCCTGCATCAGCCGCAGCATGGCGCGTTCATTCTCAAGGTCGCTGATAATTTCTGCCAGCGCCGCTTGCTGGTCCCCCGTCAGATCATAAGGCAATACCTCAAACAGCTTGTTGCGAATAGCGCCGCCGCCCTGCAACGCCCGACCACGCTTGCGACGTGTGCGTTCGCGCACAATCGCCAACGCCAACTGAGTTGCGAGCAATTCATCACACGCAAGCCGCCGTCGCGACAAACTCGTAGGTGCAAGGTCATCGGCCCCTTCCGGGTGGTGCTGGCTTTTGATTGCAGTCAGGAAATCCGGCCACTTTTCGCGTGCCATCAGCGCCGTATCATGCCACTCAGGCAGCGCTGGTACGCTGTCTGCCCCCGCCGTGACGGCCTTCCTAAGAACCTTGCCGGATAGCCCTGCGGTTAGGGGATATACAGTCTCAAGCGCGGGCATTTCGTCCGGGCTGTCGGGGTCCACCATATAATCCGGATGCGTGATTTGGGCTTTGTCCTGATAATGCTCCAGTTTGCCACTAACCAACCGCGTCTCGCCCTCAGGCAATTGCTTCCTTAGCCAATCGGGGCGCGGATTGAAAAACACCAGTGTCAGTTCGCCAGTAGCATCGCTGCACAGTACCCGGTAAGGCATGCGCCGGTTCTGCGCAGGCCGGTGCTCAACAACCGTTACTTCCAGCGTCACAATGCCCCCAGGCGTAGCACCCGCTATCGTTGGTCGGTAACGACGGTCAATAAGCCCGGACGGCAGGTGAAACAGCAAATCGCGGATGCGCGTACCCGCCAGCCGCTCAATCGCCAGCTTGTTGCGCTTACCGATACCCGGCAGGCGTTCAATATCCGCAAAATACTCGTTTAAGAGCTCAGGCCGCATACGCCCCTAATCCCCCTGCCTGCAATGAGGCTTCACTACCGACAATTCACTACTGACAAATTCTGGCAAAATATGGCGTTTTGAGCCAAAGTTTCGCTTTATTGAAGGAGGACCATAGCCTATGGTGGCGCGCCCGCCAATGGGCAGTTTTGTGGAATTTTCGACGCTCTTTTTTGGACTCTTGCCATGACCGACCTTAACTACAATCCCCATAAGGAAATAGACCTGGAAAACCGCAGGCGCCGCTTGCTGTTTCGCTCGTGGCACCGGGGCATCAAAGAGCTGGATCTGATCTTCGGCAATTTTGTTGAAGCAAATAACGCGGACTTCACCAATGATGACTGCCAGTGGTTTGAAGCCCTGTATGAAGAGCAAGACCATGAAATTCTTGGCTGGGTCACCAAAGGCGAAAACGTGCCCGAGAAATGGCAGGGCCCGATGATGGAGCGACTGCAGAAGCTAGACTTCATGGTGCTGAAAGCGAAGTAAGCATGATCGCCAATACCGTAGACAACCGAAAAAGGCAGTATCGCTGGAAAAGTGTTCTAGCAATCGTGGAACCTGTTTGGCATGACAATAGTTGCGAGGACAGCGATCAAGCCAATGAAACTGGTTCAGATCTCCTTTGCGACGAACGGGATGAAATTTCGGTTTCTGAAGCCGTTAGGTGGGCAAATAAAATCGACATTCCTGTAACCCTATACCTCCGCGACACAGGGGATAATTAAGAACCATGTCCCTCGAAGATTTTGTCAGTGAAGAGCTACAGCTTGTAGCAGGCGGTGTACCGTCGGGTTTTGACGCGATGTTGCTCGCGGATGCCGCAGCGCGTGCGTTCGCAGACGACAAACGCCCGGCGCTACATATCGCGAGTGATGATGGTCGCCTCGCCGCGCTCGCCGCCGCCGTGAAGTTCTTTGCACCTTCCCTTGAGGTGATCACCTTGCCCGCGTGGGACTGCCTGCCTTATGACAGAGTGAGCCCACAAGCCGACATCGTGGCTCGGCGCATGGCCGCGCTTTCAAAACTTGCGCACAGACGCTTGAAGGCCCCGCGCCTTGTGCTCACCACGGTGAACGCCGCCCTGCAGCGCGTTGCCCCCATAACCACTGTGAAGAACGCAACTTTCCACGCCGAACCCGGCGATACGGTTGAAATGCCTGCACTTACGGATTTTTTGGCGTCTAACGGCTATAACCGTTCCGGTCAGGTGATGGAACCCGGTGAGTTTGCCGTGCGCGGCGGTTTGATTGATATCTTCCCGCCCGGTCACAAGGAACCGCTACGGCTGGACTTTTTTGGCGACGAACTTGATACAATCCGGCGCTTTGATCCGCTTGATCAGCGCACAACTGGCACAGCCAAGCAGTTGCACCTGAAACCCGCCAGCGAATTTTCATTGTCGCCCGAGGCTATCCAGCGCTTTCGCCGCAATTATGTGAATACCTTCGGCCCCGCCAAGGGCGATGACTTACTGTATGAAGCGATCAGCGAAGGCCGCAAGCATCAGGGCGCTGAGCATTGGTTGCCTTTTTTCCATGAAAGCATGGCAACGCTGTTCGATTATCTTGATAACCCTCTTCTTTCCCTTGATCATCAGGCCGCCGAAGCCGTGGGCGAACGCCTTGAGGCGGTGAATGACTATTATGAAGCACGCACGGAAGCGCTTGAGATCGCCAAAGCCAACAGGGATATAAGCGCCCCGCCTTACAAGCCCGTACCTGTGATCAGCCTTTATGTCAGCCAGCCCGAGTGGGGAAGCCTACTTGAAACGCTGAACGCAAGGCGCATGTCGCCGTTCGAAGAGCCTCCTGCGCTGGGTGTTATCAGTTTTGGTGCCAAACAGGGCCGCAACTTCGGCCCCGAGCGCAACAATAAAGAAATCAATGTTTATGATGCTGTGCGGGATCATGTGCTGGCGCTCAGGAAAGCGGGCAAACGTGTAGTATTTGCCAGCTACTCCGCTGGAGCCGCAGACCGCATGAAAGGGGTTTTGGAGGATCACGAACTGGCTCCTGTAGGCCTGGCTGATACATGGGCCGATATCAGGACCGCCAACAAACAATTAATCGCAGTTACTGTGCTGCCGCTTGAAAGTGGATTCGAGACCGATGATCTGGCGATAATCTCCGAACAGGATGTGCTCGGCGACCGCTTGGTTAGGAAATCCCGACGCAGTAAAAAGGCTGACAATTTCCTAAAGGAAGCGTCCTCGCTTGGCACTGGTGATCTTGTGGTGCATGCCAGTCACGGCATCGGACGCTTTGAGGGGCTGGAAACGATCCGGGTAACGGGCGCGGCGCATGACTGCCTGCTATTAACCTACCACGGCGGCGATAAGCTGTATGTGCCGGTAGAGAATATCGAGGTTCTCTCACGCTTCGGCAGCGAAGATGTAGCCGCCCAGTTAGACAAGCTTGGCGGCGTTGCCTGGCAGGCACGCAAGGCCAAAATGAAAGAGCGTATCCGCATCATGGCGGATCAGCTTATTAAACTGGCGGCCAAACGGGAAATGCGGGAAGGCCAGCGCATCACAAGGCCCGAGGGCATCTACGACGAGTTCTGTGCACGCTTCCCTTTTACCGAGACTGACGACCAGTTGAAGGCGATAGGCGATGTGGCGCGCGATCTGGCATCTGGCCGTCCGATGGACCGGCTTGTTTGCGGTGATGTGGGCTTCGGTAAGACTGAAGTGGCGCTCAGGGCCGCTTTCCTCGCTGTTATGGCTGGCCACCAGGTAGCGATTGTGGCACCGACCACTCTGCTGACTCGCCAGCACTATCTTAACTTTGTTGAACGCTTCAAGGGCCTGCCTGTTCGGATCGGCCAGCTCTCAAGGCTTGTGTCCGCCAAAGAAACCAAAGCCACCAAAGAAGAAATGCGCAAAGGCACGCTCGATATTGTGATTGGCACCCATGCCCTTCTCGCGAAGGACGTTGAGTTCAAAGAGATGGGGCTGCTGATCGTTGACGAAGAGCAGCATTTTGGTGTGAGCCACAAAGAAAAACTCAAAGCACTGAAGGCCAATGTGCATGTACTCACGTTAACCGCCACACCCATTCCGCGCACGTTGCAGATGGCGATGTCGGGCATTCGTGATCTGACGATTATCGCCACACCGCCCGTCGATCGCCTGGCTGTGCGCACTTTTGTGCTGCCGTTTGATCAGGTGGTTATTCGCGAGGCCTTGCTGCGCGAGCATTACCGCGGTGGCCAGAGCTTTTATGTCTGCCCAAGGATTACCGACCTAGAAGAGATCGCCCAGTTCCTCAGGGAATATATCCCAGAAGTGAAATTTATCATCGCCCACGGCCAGATGACACCCTCGACCATCGAAGACGTGATGACCGCTTTTTACGAAGGCCGCTATGACGTGCTGCTTAGCACCACCATTATCGAAAGCGGCATCGACATTCCGACCGCCAATACCATGATAGTACACCGGGCGGATATGTTCGGGCTTGCGCAACTTTATCAACTTAGGGGACGCGTTGGGCGTTCCAAAACTCGTGCTTACGCATATTTATCAACACCGCCAAACCGCAGGCTTAATCAGAACGCCGATAAGCGGCTACAGGTTTTGTCAACGCTTGATACTCTGGGTGCAGGGTTCACCATCGCCAGTCACGATATGGATATCAGGGGTGCTGGTAACTTGCTCGGCGACGAACAGTCCGGCCACATCAAAGAAGTTGGGGTCGAACTTTACCAGAAAATGCTTGAAGAAGCGGTTGCCGAAGCTCGGGCTGGCGGCGGTGGCGACGACTTCAGCGAGACTGACTGGTCACCGACAATCAACCTTGGTGCAACCGTGATGATCCCCGAAAGCTATGTGCCTGACCTCACCCAGCGCATGGCGCTTTACCGCCGCCTTGCTGATCTGGAAACGCGGGAAGACATCGACGCTTACTGCGCCGAATTGATCGACCGCTTTGGCAAGCTGCCATCCGAGGTAAAACAATTGGCGGCGATCATGATCATCAAAGGCAATTCAAAGCGCGCGGGCATCGAAAAACTGGAGGCAGGCCCTAAAGGCATGGTCATCAGTTTCAAAGATGACAAGTTTGCGAACCCGGGCGGGTTGATTGAATTTATTTCCGCCTCGGGCAAAAGCGCCAAAGTGCGGCCCGATCATAAGCTTGTTTATTTTGCCCGCACCGACAAAGTAAACACGCGCCTCAAAACTGCGGCAGCGCTCACACGAAAATTGGCGGCAATAGCAGCCACTTAGCCCGCGAACAGCTTATGTTCCATGTCTCATATTCTGGCACACTTCCGGGCACAGAGGGACATAAACCCGACTAGGGCCGCAGCCATTTCAGAGAGGACCCTCACCAGGAGGGCACTTATAAAACCGGGCGACATCATCCGATTTTAATTGAAAAGGCATTCCAGGCTTCCAATATCTTCGTCACACCTAAAAATCGGAGAAATTGATGAAGCCCAAATTATCCACGGACGCGCTCAGTGGCCTGCTGCTAATTGCAGCTACTGCGGTTGCTCTTATATTGGATAACAGCTCTGCTGCGCCCCTTTATGATGCGCTTTTGAATGTTGAGGCTTCGATCAAGGTCGGTGACTATGGTTTCGCCAAACCCATCTTGCTGTGGGTTAACGAAGGCCTTATGGCCGTTTTCTTCATGCTGGTTGGGCTTGAGATCAAGAGAGAGATGGTCGATGGTTCTCTTTCAAATGCAAAGAGCCTTGCCTTGCCAGGCCTTGCTGCAGTTGGTGGCATGGCAGTTCCTGCGCTCCTTTTTTGGCTGGGTGTCGGCGGCGACACAACTGCCATGCAAGGTTGGGCAATACCAACGGCAACAGACATTGCTTTCGCAATAGGCTTGCTCGCACTTTTATCGAACCGTGTCCCGGCGGAGCTCAAGCTCTTTCTTTTAACACTCGCTATCCTGGACGACCTCGGTGCCGTTCTAATCATTGCCATCTTCTATACTGCTGATCTGTCGACGATCTCTTTGTCATTAGGCCTTCTGGGTTGTGTGATGTTATTTTTGATGAACCGCTTTGGCGTTAGGAACCTGACGGCATACCTGTTTGTTGGCATCATCATCTGGGGCTTCGTTGTTAAGTCTGGCGTGCACGCAACGCTGGCAGGTGTAGCTGTCGGGCTTGCGGTACCCGCCACACGCAACGCCAAAGGAAAATCACCGCTTTCGCAATTGGAGCATAGCCTGCATACGCCCGTGTCTCTTATGATATTGCCCCTTTTTGCGCTGGTGAATGCAGGTGTATCACTTAGCGGCGTTACACTCGCATCATTGGCCGAGCCTATTAGTCTCGGCATTATCCTCGGGCTTGTAATTGGTAAGCCTATCGGCGCCCTTGCAGGTGCCTGGGCTGCTACAGCGCTCTTCAATTCAAAGCTACCAACAAGTGTGACCTTCCGTCACATATGGGGTGCCGGGCATTTGGCGGGGATAGGCTTTACCATGAGCCTCTTTATCGGCAGTTTAGCTTACACGTCCATAGAATTGCAGAGTGACGTCAGAATTGGGGTGTTGGCTGCAAGCCTGATATCGGGTTTGGCTGGATGGGTCATTTTGTCTGGCGCACGAAAAGTGCCTGATATCACCAAAAAGCCAGAATAACTGTGGCAAGACACATTTCTGAACGAATATTCATCTGAGCGCCGCAATGTGCCTCAATGTTTCATGTTCTCGCCACAGCACGCCCCAATCAGCGCCTTAGTCACCCGCCATCTTCAAATCATCGAGGCCAGCGAAAGCGAAACAGGCTGGCTATCAGACAGAATGGAAATTGGAGGAAACCAATGAAACTCGCTAAGACACTGATCACGACGGCTACCCTTATCGCAGCAACCACCACGGCTACCCTTGCTGCCGACGGCGACAAAAAATTCCACGGTTCATATGTTGGCGTTGAGGCTGGCGTAGACTGGACCAAGCTGGCGACCGACACCAGCAAAGACAAAAGCTTCTATTACGGTGGTGTGATTGGCTTCCGTAACCAAATGGATAACGGTTTTGTAGTTGGTATCGAAGGCACATTTGGTGACACAGGGTACAAAAACGAAACAACTGGTGCCCACAGCAATTATGAATGGAGCGCAGGCCTTACGCTTGGCTCGGCCTTCGGTGGCGATGGCTCGAACCTAATTTACGGTAAAGCTGCGTATGTGAAAGCAAATTTCGACGCAAGTAGTGCTGACAATGATAATTACAGTGACAGTGGCTGGCGTTTTGGCGGCGGTTATGAGCGCGCTATCAACGAAAGTGTGAGCTTCCGTCTAGGCGGTGACTACACCACTTACGGCGAAGGCAGAAACGGTTGGGCAGCGCGCTCTGGCCTCTTGTTTAAGTTCTAAGGCCTTCTTGTCTTACCCCTCATCCCCTGGCCAACATGCCTCAAGCATGGCCCCTCTCTTAAGTCCCGAGAACCGGCCAGGGGACCCCATGGGGCCAGTGCCCCTGCACTTGCCCTGTCAAGGCCTTTTCCCTAGGCCTTTGTTCTGAGTACCCTCTGTGTAAGTCTACATCTGTAGACTTTGGGGTGGCCCGGTTGGGTCACCCCTTTTTTATGTCATGTTTACCAGTTAGGTGGCTGATGCATCTGCTTGAAGCTTGTCCATAACCCCCACCAAAACACTTGCTGTCTGCGCACCAGACACGCCCGCTTTGCCGTTAAAAATGAACATCGGCACGCCCTGAATACCCATCTGAGCGGCTTGAAAAATTTCGTCCCGCACCAACTCCTGATCCTTGTCGCTGACCAGCAGTTCACGCACCAAAGCGCCGTCCATACCTGCTTTTTCTGCCACATCGGCGAGCAAATCATGGTCACCCAAAAAGGCGCAGTCTTCAAAATAGCGCTGCATCAGATCCTCCACCACTGCCGTTTGTGCATTTGGCCCAAAAGCCCAGCGGATCAGCCTGTGCGCGTCGAGTGTATTAGCGATTGTGCAGCTACTTTCGAAGTCGAAGTTAATGCCAAGCTCAGTTCCCACCGTCAGCAAGTGTTTGCGCATCGCTTTATACTGCGGGCTATCGCCAAACTTCTTCAGATAATAAGCGGCGCGGTCGATCCCTTCCTCTGGCGTATCGGGTCCTAACTGGTATGGCCGCCAACGTAGGTTTGAGATTACGCCCGGACGCATCTCCAACGCTTTATCAAGCTGCTTCTTTCCCACATAGCACCAGGGGCATACCACATCGATCACTATATCTAACTGCATGGTTTTCTTTCGCTTTTTCCGGCAGCACCGCCTACGGCATTGCATTCCTAAAATTGTATATATTTTTTTACGCCGCTTTTACGAGAAAAGGATATAGTCTCACCATTAATTGAGAGGCGGCAACCTGCATGATTAAAGCTTTAAACACAGCTACACAGGGGCTTTTACAAGCTGAACGCCGGGCAACCGACGTAGCGAAAGATATCCTTAAATCTACGAGCGAAGGTGCCTCATTCTCGATTGACGAGGGCAAAGACCCTCTCCCGAGTGACACAGCACAAGAAACTAAGGCCCCAGCCATAACTGGTCCGAGCTCGACAGCGCCGTCAGGCGGCGATTTTGGCAACCTTATCCAGCATTTCGCTGATTTGCGCGCGGAAGAACAGGCTTTCAAAGCCAGCGCCACCGCTTTCAATAAAATCAACGAATCGCTCGGCACACTTCTTGACGATGAAGGTTAAGTCTGCTCGTTGCAGCATTAGTGCCCTAACCAATAATTAATATTAGTATGACTTGACGCCGCAGCCGTCAGCACCAACATTGGGGCTATGCCCGATACCAGTAAACATATAAACCAAAACGCCGCTTCAAACGGCCTCAGGGACCAGTTTGGCCGCATGATTACCTATCTGCGCCTCTCAGTGACAGACCGCTGCGACCTACGTTGCACTTACTGCATGGCAGAAAAAATGACCTTTCTGCCCAAGAATGATGTTTTAAGCCTTGAGGAAATGCTGACCCTAAGCCAAGCCTTTATCGAGCGAGGCGTCCGCCGCATCCGGCTTACAGGCGGCGAACCGCTGGTACGCAAGAACATTCTATGGCTGGTAGAGCAATTGGGCGGTGAAATCAGGCGAGGCCAACTCGAAGAAATAACGCTAACGACCAATGGGACCCAACTCCCGCATATGGCAGAAGACCTGTACAAGGCCGGGGTCCGGCGCGTGAACGTCTCGCTGGATACGCTTGATCCAACAAAGTTCGCCGATATCACCCGTCGCAGCAAGCTTGATACGGTACTGGCCGGTATTGAGGCCGCCAAATCGGCAGGACTGGCCGTCAAAATCAATACAGTGGCAATGCGCGGTAAAAACGAAGATGAGCTGCCCGCCCTCTTCAATTGGGCGCTTGCAAACGACCTTGATCTGACTTTTATTGAAACCATGCCGCTTGGCGAAATCGACGGCGAACGTGAAGACAACTACCTGCCGTTAACTGAAGTCATGCCGCGCCTTGAAGCCGAACATATACTCCTACCATCATCAAAGCACACCGGCGGGCCAGCTCGTTATTTCACGGTTGATAGCTCAGACCGCAAGCTTGGCATTATCACACCGCTTACCAACAATTTCTGCGATGGCTGTAACCGAGTACGTGTCACCTGTACTGGCCGCATCTATATGTGCCTTGGCCAAGATGACCACGTTGATCTTAGAACTGCTCTCAGATCAGATAACCCCGCAGCAAAGCTCGCTTCCTGTCTCGACATTGCCATGGGCCTCAAACCGCGAGGACATGATTTTGCCATATCGGACGGCAAAATGGTTGGTAAAGTTAGCCGCCATATGAGCCAAACCGGCGGTTGAGTTATTCCGTTCATTGAAATTCTGCATTTTGAACATAATTAACTGCTCGCGCGTAAGCGCATTTTCCGTATACTGCCGCTAAGTCAGGAGACAGGGCTTTATGAAAATTGCAATCATTGCCAGTGAGTTTGGTGAGGCAGGAAAAGCCGCCAAAACACTGAAAAGCCGTTATCGTGCTGTAAGCACGCGCGATGCCGATGCAATAGTAGCGCTTGGCGGCGATGGTTTTATGCTGCAAACGCTTCACGCGTATATGGGTCAAAACAAGCCTATTTTCGGCATGAACAAAGGCACCGTCGGTTTCCTGATGAATGAATATACTGAAGAAGACCTGATAGAGCGCATCGGCAAAGCCGACAGCTTTTGCCTGCACCCGCTGAAGATGCGCGCCACGCGCTGCGACGGAGATGTTGTCGAGCACCTAGCCGTTAACGAGGTGTCATTACTGCGCGAAACCCGGCAAGCGGCCAATATCCGGGTCGTAATTGATGGCAAAATACGATTGCCTGAACTGGTAGGGGATGGTGTCCTGGTCTCTACACCTGCAGGTAGTACTGCCTATAACCTTTCAGCGCATGGACCGATTATTCCTCTCGGTTCTGACTTGCTGGCGCTAACGCCTTTGTCTGCGTTCCGGCCTCGGCGCTGGCGCGGGGCCCTTTTACCACATCATGTTACCGTTGAGATGACGATTAACCAGCCAGAGAAGCGCCCGGTTTCAGCAGTAGCAGACATGCATGAAGTACGCGACGTACGCCATGTAGTGATTGAAGAAGACCGTAATACCACCCTTAACCTGCTGTTCGATGCAGAACATACGCTCGCCGAACGCATTTTTACAGAGCAGTTTGCCTACTAAGCTTTAGAGTATAATTAGAAAAGGCTTCCGCGGTATCCCGCAGAAGCCCCTTCTCCCGTCCCTAATTTTTTAGGGTTTTTATTCTTTAAATAAAGCTACCATCCGTATCACTACCGTCAGAAACTGGTACTGAAACCGTGAAACGGCTGCCAGAGCCTTCAACGCTGGAAACAGTGATATCGCCTTCCATCTTGCGCGCCAGCTCTCGGCTGATATGCAGGCCAAGGCCGGTGCCTTCCTGGGTGCGCGAATAAATATGTTCAGTCACCTGGTGGAATTTATCGAAAATATGTTGCTGCTGTTCAACGGAAATGCCGATACCTGTATCCCAAACGGTGATTTCCGCATGGCTATCGCCTTTGGCTTGCGTTACAGCCATGCCAAGCGAACCGCCTTCAGGTGTAAATTTCACCGCATTCGATAGCAGGTTCACCAAAATCTGCGTCAGGCGGCGGTCATCCGCTTTCACATAGAGATCTGTTGAAACTTCCAGCTCATCAATATTAATGCCCTTTTGGCGCGCAGCTTCAGCATTCATGTGCGCGGCCTTAGACATCAACGCCTGAAGATTCAGCTCGTCAACCTGAAGCGACAAACCACCGCTTTCGATCACGGCAACATCGAGAATGTCGTTGATCAACCCTAAAAGGTGCTGGCCGGATTTACGGATGTCTTCCGCATACCCAATATAAGAGCCATCAAGCGAACCGAAGGTCTGATGCTCGAACGCCTCGGCAAAACCGATAATCGCGTTCAGGGGCGTCCTGAGCTCGTGGCTCATCGCCGCCAGAAACTCGTTTTTGGCCCTGAGCGCGCTTGTCGCTTGCTCACTTGCCACATCAAGAGCCATGTTCTTACGCGTCAGTTCTGCAAGCAACCCCTCTAGGTTCGAACGAATTCCCGCGGCCTCTTCGGCCTGTGCATAACGGCCAGTGACATCCATGCCCACCCCGCGGTAGCCTTGAAAATCACCGCTTTGGCGATCAAAAACCGGCACAGCAGACAAATGAAATTTCAACTCACCACCGCTTGGCTCACTGATAACAAAAAGCTGCTCGCGGAATGGTTTGCGGCTGCGGATCGCACGTGGTCCATCTATTTTACCATCCAGGTTTTCTTCAAGGCGGCCAAATTGCTCAAACTTTGAGCCAAGAAACAACGATGCCGGTTGGCCCACAATCGCTGTGAAACGTTCTGAAAGTGTGCGAATACGCATGTCTGCGTCACATTCAAAGAACCAGTCAGAACTGGCACGCGCGAAATCCTGAAAGCGAGCCTGTGTTTTGTTGGCTTCGTCGATTCCGCGCACCTGCACCGTCACATCTTCATATGTACCTGCAACAGCGATGATTTCTTTATGCTCATTGCGCACAGGCGAATGACGACCAAGAAAAACGCGTTCACGCCCGTTGATCTCAACGATCTCTTCGGCGCGGACTGTCGTATCAGATGCGATTACATCATCAATAACAGGCTTAAGGGAAGGAATCCGGAACTGCCCCACCGTATCGCTGGCACCAGGCGCAAGCGACATATGAACCAGCGCGGCATCCAGCCTATTATAATGCTCGTTAACATGCATAACAGTGCCATCAAGCGAGGACACATAAAACGGCAAGCTTTCGTCCACTAATATTTTGGAAATTATGTCAAGCACTTGCCCGTTAGCGGCAAGGCTGTGATCGCCGTCGCGATTTATGGAAGCCCCGAAAGCCCCTTCGGGCTTTTCCGCGCGCCTACTCGCAAGCTCAACAATTTTCTTACTGCCTATCGGCCTGTCAACCATTTTGGATCTCCCTAGCCCGACACCTGTTGTCCCCCGACAAGGTGTGGCCTATCCCACTTTATCCAATTCTTCAATTGCTTCCTGATACGCACTGTCGCGCTGCCAAACCTGCAGCGCGCCTTTGGCATTCGCCTCGGTTGTGGCATCAAAAAGCGCCAAAATTTCTTTCAAAACACCGGGTGATTTCACGGCCCCGCCTTCGCGTGCCTGCACCACCAACAAATAAATACTTGTAAACTGGCTACGGTCGATTCCTACCGCTTTCGAGAGCACTGCAAAGCTCTCGCCGCCCCTGTCAGAGAATATCCGCCAAGCGGTTTTGAAGCTTACATGCCCAAGCTCTGCCATGCCTGCAACGAATACGGCAACCCGTTGTTGCCGTAGTGTGTTCAACAAAAACTGCACAGTTAGTTCGCCGTTTTCCATCATGCGGCGCACCAAACGCTGGGCGCGGATATAAGCACTTTGCTCATCGCCGCTATCGACGAGAACGGTGCTCGCTGCACGCCTAACGGCTTTTTCAAAGACAACGGGATCAACATCAAATTCATTGAGGATACGCTTCCTAAGCGCCGCCGACACCCACCAATACATGCGGTAAGCCAAGTCTCCGGGCAAATCCGAACGCCCAAGAAGCGGCTCTTGAAACCGATCGACGCGCCGAGATTCTGCCACCAAATATTCCATGGCACGCTTCGATAACTGGCTATCGTGGTTATTAAGGAGCGCCTCAACAACATCCTCGCCGCCGAATTCCACAAGTGCGTTACTAACAGGCTCAGAAACCTCTTCACGCATCGCAATGGCCATCCGGTGTTCGTCCGTACGCATGCGGATAATCTCAATAAGGTCCGGATCCTTCAAAAGCGCGCTCTTTTCCAACAAAGGGCGTGCGATTTCAACATCGTCGCTGGCGAGCATCTTCGCTATATCAGGCAATTCAATGCCAGACGTCACCAACGTGTTGGCAAGTTCTTTACGAATATCCGCTTCCACCTGCCCAAGCAGCTTACCAAGAATATCGGACATCAACGCGCGCTCATGCTCGCTTAGGCGACCATCGTCAGAAAGAAAAAGATCAGTGATATTTTCTACCAGGCGCGAACGAGCGTCAGAAGATTTTTCCTGCGCCAACACCAGCAAATCTTGTAGCTCTTTACTGACCAATTTATGTCTCCCGGCCGGAATTTCCGTTGCAAATCAATGCCTAATCCCGGCTGAACCGCACCTGCACCCTGCACGCACTACACACAGAATACGGATTCTAGAATAAGAATCAATACCTTAGCTACACAAAGGCCATTTCAAGGCACCAAATCAAGGGTAAAACCACTATATATCGAATCATTTTGATTCGCAGAGTCAACATGTTGCGATTCGGCGCTTTAAAAAAATTTAAGTTTTTTTCGCAATCCACACAATGCATTTACACGCCGCTTTGATTTAACAAATGCGTGTGACAGTTTGTGGCTGCAAGAAGATACCGCTTAACCCAGTTTCGCTATCGTTGCCCAGTCGCCGTCGATATAGCAAAGAGGCGAATTGTCCGCACGCTCATTCACCCGGATATCGAGGATATTGCCAATGACAATACCATGGCTACCCGCATCCAGAATACTTTCAACACTGCAGTCAAAACTAACAAGGGCATCGCGGTACAAAGGCGCACCGCTTATCGACGTTTCCCAGACATCCTCTGAAAAGCGATCAGTCTCAGGTTCTCCGTCCATACCGGCAAACCGCATCGCCAGCGCCCTATGCTCAGCACCCAACACATTCACAGATATACAGCGGCCTTTTGAAATCGTCTCATAGGTAGCCCCCGCCCGATTGATACAAGATAGCAATCGCGGCGGCTCGGCAGACAAAGATGTTACTGCTGTCGCCGTGAGCCCCGCATAGATACCCTCGTGAGCACTGGTCACGATATTCACCGCCCCACCCAAACGGCGCATACCTTTTCTAAACTGTTCAGCAGAAATACTCATTGCAGGGCCACACTCCTCAGGAAACCGGAGCCCACTTTATCCAGAGCGCATCGAATTTCAATGGAAAAGAAAACAACCGAGTATGGTTAAATGAAACGTAGCAACGATAACTGAGACAAAGAGCCCACCGCCCGGTAGGACGCTTCAAGCGCCACCTGATCGTTATTAAGCCTGGTCACGGCCTCGGCGATATCGACATCTTCAATGTCTGCGATGAAGGTTTCCAGGAAAACAACCGTATCGGCGTGCTGCTCATCCACAACCTCAAGACGCTCGAAGGCTAAACCATTCGACACCTGGACTTGGCGCAAACCATCAATTGAAGCTTCAAGCGACGCTAACTGGCCCTGTAGCAGGCCAAACTGGGTGCCTGTAAGTTCACCCTGGAACGGACCGTTAGCACCCTGATCAAGATTATAGAGATCGAGCATTTCCTGGAAAACACCTTCACCAACATCATTGGCAAGCAGACCAAACTCAAGGTCTACCCCGTCGGCGATCCGAGCCTCAAACGCAATAGCTGCGTTATCAAAAGCATCAGATACCGAACCAAGTGCCGCGAGGTCGGAAAGTTCTGTTACATTCACCGGGATCGTGCCGGTTTCAGCACCAGAGAAAAGGTACGTGCCATCAAAATTCGTATTAAGACCATTCGAGATAAAACTGAAAGTCTGATCAAGAAGTTCACTAAAACCTTCCGCCTGGTTATTTGCAAGCGATGCCTGGACAGACCCTTTAAGCGTTTCCATAGCGTCGATGATGCCTGATAGCTGTACGTCATTTGCATCTAACTTGCCGCGTATTGTGGCGATAGATTGTTGGTAGCTCTCAACTCGGGACTGAAAAGACCGCGAACCAAGTACTGTATTGGTTTGCCCGGCAAGACCCTGATAATCGTTGAACTTCTTGCCCGACGAAATCTGCCGTTGGCCTTCAAACACTTGAAGCTGGTTGTCCATAATGCCCCCAATGAGCACTGTCTGCTGGCCAAAACTTGATACTCTAACCATCTCTCAGTCTCCTCAGACCGCCGCTAACAAACTATCGTACAATTCTTGTACACTCGACAGGATACGTGCTGCTGCATTATAGGCGTTTTGATACACAATAAGATTTGCCAATTCTTCATCCAGATTCACGCCCGAGATATCCGCATTGCGTGCTGCAATTTCTTCCTGCAGCGCCATATTGTCTTCTTCAAAATTGGAAGCCCGAACCGCCTGCAATCCCGCATTCCCAAGGAACCGGGCCACATATTGAGGAAGGGTTACGTCCGTCCCTTTAAGTTCCCCAGCGTCTTCGAAAGATACAAGTGCAGTTTGCAGGTCTTGAAACGCCAGTGCACCACGCTGGTCACCGTTTGTAAGGACCACATCTCCCACGGAACCAGTTGTATCAAAAACGCTCAGCGCCAGCAGGTCGGGATTATCTGCGATTGCATCACGGACCTTCATGCTGGATGCAGCGTCTGCACGGTAATTAACACCAACACCAAATGCCTCAGTGAACGACAGCCCTGTGCTTGCAATCTGGCTAGTGTCGGACACAACCTGTAAAGTTGCGCCGTCAAAACCAGTTTTTTCTGTTTGCGTAAGGGCACCGTTACCATCAAGAGCAAAAGAAAAATAAGCCCCAAGCCCGGTAACATCATTAAGTTCCGCAAGCATATCATCAAAATCTGTCCCGGATACTGTTACCGTTACAGTTGCCAGCTCTTTCGATGCCGAGTTAGTCACGCGAAATTCAATAGTCTCGCCCGCCGTCATATTATGAGGATCAGCACCTTTGACCCCGGTTTCATAAATACCCGTTTCATTAGCCTCAACCAGATCATTCATGCCAAAAAAGTGGCTGAAACCGCGCCCAGCACGCTGACTGGGGTTAGTAACATCGTCTGCAATCAATACGCCGTTGGCTAATGAAGTAGCTGCAAACGAGAATACACCGTTGGTCAACGTAAGTGTGCCATCGCCGCCCAGATCACTATTCACCTGTGTAACAAGTGCGTTAAAGTCGGCTGGTGAAGCACTGTCGAAATCAATCGTCGACGACGCAACAAGCTGGTTGCTGTTATCGACCACAGCGAATGTAACAATGCCGGTAAAGTTTGGGTCTTGCGCCCCGTCGACAAGCGTCTGCGCACCAGTGAGGCTATTTGGTGCCGGCGACGCGGAGTAAGCATTTTGCACTGCATTAAACTCGTCCGCAAGACGCGCAGCCAGTTCACCAAGAGCAATCGAAAGATTTGGCAATTGCTCGTCGCGCATTGCAATCAGGCCAGCAAGTTTCCCTGACTTGATATTCGGCATCAGGTCAACCTCTGTTGAAGTTGCCTCAAGCGTATCGTCATCCACACGGGAAATGTTAATCGTCGGAAAGTCAGTATCCGAAAGAACAATACCTGGCGCGTCATAATTTAGCTGCGAAAGTGACGAATCAATCAGCGGATACCCGTTACTGGTAGATACATAGACAGTCCCAGACTCTTGCCTATCAACTTTAATGTCGATCAATTCAGCAAGGCTGTCCAGAGACTGCGCCAACTGGCCTTCAAGGCCACCTGTATCGTTGCCCGTGGCTCGCTGGCGGGCTAACAGCGGATTGATATCATTGATACGCTGAAGAAGCTCGTTCACTTCACCTGCGGCCTCAACCATCTGCTGACTACTCTCACCGCGCAAACCTTGGATTTGCTCAGAGAAAAGGCTAATTTGATCAAAAAGGCTCTGCATTTCTGAAAGTGTCTGCGTACGCCGCAATACGTCAGCAGGATTCAAACTCAAATCCGCGATCGACGCAAAAACCTGATCAATGCGAGAAGACAAAGAACTGTCGGCCGCCGGATCACCCAAAATGCCTTGCAAGCGGTCTTGAAATTCACGCTGGGCTGAAAATTCGGCAGTGTTCGACTTTGATGTACGGAGCGCGGTCTCCAGGAATTGGTCGACAACTCGATCAATTGACCCAATAGTCACGCCGTTGGATTGCCCCGCCGCTATTGCTGCTTCTTGATTGACACGTACACGCGAATATCCCTCAGTATTTACATTCGCGATATTATTCGACGTGGTCCGAAGCGCGGCTTGGTTGGTAAAAAGGCCGGAAAGCGATGTTGTGAGAATGCTATTCAATGACATGGCAAGCCTCCCCCACTATTTTGCTACCAGCGGCATATACTGCCCCCAGGCCCGGCAAAAGAGTATAAGAGACAGCGAACAAAGAGAATTCCGCGCAGGAAAACTCTTTGGAAGCACACTCTTTTTTATCTAATATTTTCAGATAGTTACTCACACAATTGCCTTTTTAAGTCCGAAAATCCAGCGCCAATACGCTTGATACTCAAACCTAAAAAAGCAAGAGATATGCCAAGAGCTCTCTAAAGTAACATTTAACAACTAAACGAACGGCCATTCATCCGGCTACAAAGCCTTCAGTGCTTCATCCACCGGGGCAGGTTTGCCATAAAGCCAACCTTGCGCATAGGTAATGCCTATTTCTTGCAGGAAATGTTTTTGTACGTCGTTTTCAACGCACTCACCCACAGTTTCGATATCAAGGCCGGCGCAAAGCTCTGACATGGAGCGAAGGAAGGATCTATTTTCCTCGTCTTCGATGCCCTTGCGGATATAAATGCCATCAATTTTTACAAGGTCTACTTTCAGAACCCGTAAATATTGCAGCCCAGCCGCGCCTGCACCAAAATCATCAAGCGCCACTTTGTGTCCAAAGTCGCGAATCCTGCTAAGAATGCGATTGGTGGTTTCCAGATCGTCAATTTGGCTCGATTCTGTTAGTTCAAACGTAAGCAGGTGACGGATATCCTGGCAATCTTCCAAAATACGGAAAAAGTGGCGCAGGAAGGCCTGAGACTGGATAGAACGGCCTGATATATTTACCGCAACACCAACATTATACCCCAAGCGCCGCATTCGCTTCACCGTAGAGACCACCTTCATCGTCATCGCCAAGTCGAATTCCTGGATAACGCCCACATCCTCGGCAAAACACATAAATTCAAACGGCGAGCCAGCAAAATAGCCCGCATCAAATCGCGCTAGCGCCTCAAAGTGATGTACATCGCCTGTTTCAATATTCACGATTGGCTGCAGCGCCACTTCAAAGCGTTCCTGCAACACGATCTGCTTGAAAACACGTAGCTGGTTTTTTACATTTTCCAGCCGCTTTTCATAGCCGCCAGTCAGCGCTTTCATGGTTTTGGCGCGCCCAGCATTAGCCGCTTGTTTCATCGCATATACGGCTGCTTTAACAGCCTCTGCTTCCGAAATACCATCTTCGCCAGCTACGGTAACATAATTTGTTTCACCCGTAGATTTCTTGAAAGCACTGCGCACTGCCCCCTGCACTTCCACAGAGGCCGCTTTTGCAGCCTCTGGTGTTTCGATGCGTGCGCCCTCTTCAAAACCTTTACGTTTTACCTTAGCAAGCTTGGAAGCTGCCCCTTCAGAAGCTGCATCATGTAACAGCCTATATAAGGCCCAAAGGCTGGTTTCGGCATTCGTTTCGACCTTGGTCCCGATCCCCGCAAGGCCAATCAACGCCTCCGCTATGCCTTTGTCACTATCTTTCACGAATGCCGTCAATCGCGTACCGAGCGCAGAAAAATCCTCTTTTTCGAATTGACGTGCAAGTGAACTGTCCGGACGCTTGTTTTCTCCCAGTGATAACTGGCCGTGATAGGGTGCAAGAGAAAGCAAAAGCGCGCCCGGCCCTGTTGACCCCCGAGCGACATGAACCTCAAAGGCACCACGGGTTCCCTCTGGATTTCGCAACCGAATAGGTAGCGGCCCCAAGTGCTTTGCTTTCTGGATTTTATGGCGGATCAGACGCCAGATGGCGATATCTTTTTCGTGAATAAAATCGGTAAAATCATGTCCAAGCAAATTGCCTACCGAGGTTCCCAGCAATTCCTCCGGTGCACCTACGACAAATGTAATTACGTCCAGGCCATCGGTCTCGACCACTATTGGCGCGAGAGCGGAATAGAGATTGGACAAACGGTGCATGTTCGTCGTGGTGATATTGTCCATCGGCACTTCTACAACCCCAATTAACAAAACGATTTTTTTCAATAGTACTTGGCGCAGAAACCATAACAGGCTCGCTTCCTACACGTCAACAAATGCCAACCATAGCCCATCTGGCGGTGTCTTTTTTATTAATGCCCGGTTTTATATCTTCCCTTTTTAGTCGCAATCTGCATAATAAGAACAAAAGGAGAACATGCCAATGAAAACTGTCACTGCCGCCCTCTTGTCCGCCACTCAAAAACAACCGTTCCGCGGGCGGTTTCGTGCCTATACAAACCATTCTTCATCATTGCAAGAATCTAGGCCGTTGAATCAAAAAAATCAGTCTTTTGGCACCCAAAAGGACCTGCCTATTCATGGGCGTGCTCAGGGTGGCGAAGAAGGCAATTTGGTGCTGGAAGAAAGTCCGATCGACTGGACTTACCGCCCGGCAGACTTGCAGGGCGTGCATGGTGCTTTCGCGGTGTTTTTGACAGGCAACAGCATGGTCCCAAAATATAAAAACCAGGATCTGGCTTATATTCATCCGCACCAGGCGCCCCGCCGCGGGCGCTTTGTGTTGATTGAAACCACAGAGCACGGCGGCTTTATCAAACAATTTGAAGGTTGGGACGGCGATACTCTTGTAGTGAGACAGTTTAACCCTTTGAAAAAGCTACAGTTCCAAAGGTCTGAAATCCGCAGTCTAATGGTGGTAATCGGCAGCCTCGACGCATAATGTCAAGCGTTTACGAGACTTGGCTCTATCACTAGGGGTTTTCCTATTGCTTTTGCAGCAAGTGGTTTCATGTGTGCGGAGAACAGTTGTGCTGTCATGGTTTTCTCACCTCTATGCCGCTAATCGCAGCAAAAGGGCCGGTAAATGCGAGATCATTCCGCCGAACGGTGCATACAATTGTTTCTCTATTCTTAAAACGGGCAGAAATGTCACACTTTTCATTGAACCGCGCGAATGTGTGCTTTTTGATACCCACCCAGCTATTGACACACACCCCGCCCTCACAAGAAAGTGGCCTACGCAAAACAACACGTTACACATTCAGTTTGTGTCGGCACTATTTGACTATGCGGTTACGCGGTCTCGTTGCTTTCTTCAGATTGTGAGCGTTTGACTTGCTCACGCTGGTTTTAACCAGCAACTGGAACACTATTGATTAAGGAATTTTGACCATGGCAAACGGTACAGTTAAATGGTTTAACGCCACCAAGGGCTTCGGCTTTATCGAACCAGAAGACGGCGGCAAAGACGCATTTGTTCACATCAGTGCGCTTGAGCGTTCTGGCATTGCAACTCTTAGTGACGGCCAAGCTGTCTCTTACGAGCTTGTTGTAGGCCGCAATGGCAAAGAAGCTGCTGAGAACATTGAGTTACGCTAAGCTTTCATTTGCTGACAAAAACTGAAAAACCGGGGCTGTACTATGGCCCCGTTTTTTATTGCCTCATGTGTCTTTTCTTGGCGGTTCCGTTTTGGGCAGCCCCGCCGGTTTTCTTATAAGCCGCCATGCACGCAGCAACTTGTCCCACACACAGCCTATTGCCGTTTCACAGCGCCTGATCCCCAGTGCGGCTTCTGCCTTTACCGCCAAACACGCCGGGGCGCCGGGCACCTGCTCCAGTGCACACCGGGCAAATTCGCATGCGCGGTCATAGGCCCCCAATTCCAGTGCATGATAGGCTTTGCTTAAAAAGAGCTTATAGCGCGCATCAGACAGCATCCTAAACTGTTCCCGGTGGGCGTGAAACATGTCTTCAAGCGCACGCTCCAGAGCCTGCGGCGGTGACAGGGCCTGCATGCTACCCGGATGGATTTTCGTTTCACTAAAGGCCCGCAAATCAGCACTATATGCACGGGTGCTATAACGCTGAGCTGCCGGGTTTTCTGTCAGGACCCCATGCATCGTCAAAAAGTCGGCTACATCGCCGAGGTCCATGAACGACAGCGCGTTGGATAGTGGATTGGGCACAGCAGCGCCCGGATGCAGGAGCCGCACCGCATTCTTGAGGATTGTTAGCTCTGCAACCTTAGGCGCGACACTTGTTTTTGCCATCACACTCAAAGGACGGCGTTGCAACACCGCCACCTTGGCTTTGATCGGTGCCATAATGTCAAGCGTATGAAGTGCGGAGCCTTCAGAAAAAACAATATGTTCCGCACTGGCAAAATAAGCAATTTGTTGCGCCAGGCTATGATCCTCGGGGCGAAAAACATGATACCCCTCCTCCGACAACCACTCCTCGATAAGGCCCTCACCTATCAGGCGTCCGCTCCACAGGTGGCCACGCATCACACAAAGCTTTGGGGGCAACCCGTCGGCAATCAAGCCTGCGTTTGGCACACGAACCTCCAACCAACGCAGATACTGAGGATGCGACGCCGTGCGAAACTGTTTGCCGGCCTGTCCGATCGCCAATCTGTTCACAACCGTATCCTCGTGAACAACCCTATAGTTGGCAATGCCAAAATATTGCATTGCTGCTTCAAACACACTTTGAAGGCTAAAGTCTTCGCTGTGAGCCACAAAAACAACCGGCCACCCAGCATACTCTTCAGTATCCGTAAGCCACAGCCGGTGAAGGCATTCAGTCATCAAATGACCAAAATGATTCATCAGCACACCGCCGTAAATATAGTTCCCTTCAAGGGTTGCAGGCTCTGCTGTAAAATCAGGGACAGCAGTGTCAACCACACGCTGTTCTTGATTGTGGCGGGCGAAATCAGGGAATGTTTCCGGCGCTGCCAAACCGCCACAAAATTGGCCCCCAGCGGCAGGCCTGGGCGGTGCCAGCTTCACCTTATGAAACAAGCCATGCAAGAGCGTACTTGACACGTCAAAGTCCATAAAAACTCCAATCCTTTGCCTGGCAAAGCGCCCGCCGCCTCTGGCGGCCATCGCCGTGTATGTTAATCATACAACAAGCCACGAGCGCAACCTATAGGCTACTGAAACCACATCACTTTCAACGGGAGTTAGAAGGAGTTTATGAAATTTTAAATGGTACCCGCAGCCGGACTCGAACCGGCACGATCATACGATCTCAAGATTTTAAGTCTTGTGTGTCTACCAATTCCACCATGCGGGCCTAAATTGGGTTGGCACACGCCAACAGACAATCGGCTTATAAAACACTCTGCCCCGGCAAAACAATGGCTTATTGCTCAGGTAACAATATTTCTGTTGCAATCAGCTTTAGGCCTTGCTTTTGTGCGGCCCTCAGCGGCGATTTTCCACCCAAGAACCCGAGGACGGTATGAACAGCAAATATATACTCACTCTCTCCTGCCCCGACCAGCCGGGAATCGTAGCGGAGGTGTCGCATCTGCTCGCCTCGGCAGGCTGCAACATCACATCTTCGGATCAATATGGCGACAGGGAAAGCGGCCAGTTTTTCATGCGCGTGGCTGTGCGCCCCATCAATGTAGCCATTTCCTGCATCGACCTACGCGAGATGTTCAAGCCTCTTGGCGCGAAATTCAAGATGAATTGGACGATCCATGATGCAGGTAAGCCGCAGCGTGTGCTGATCATGGTTTCCAAATTCGACCACTGTTTGATGGATATCTTGTACCGCAAAGAACGCGGCGCGTTGTTTATGGAGGTGCCCGCAGTAGTTTCGAATCACAAAGACGCTTACAAGCTCACAGCCTCGTATGACATCCAATATCATCACTGGCCTGTATCACCCGAAACCAAACTGGCGCAGGAAGAAAAACTGCTAAACCTGATCGACGAAGAGCAAATTGACCTGATTGTGCTCGCGCGCTATATGCAGGTGCTGTCGAATAAGGCCTGCGAGAGGTTGGCGGGCAGGGTGATCAATATCCACCATAGTTTCCTGCCGTCTTTCAAAGGTGCTGCACCATACCAACAGGCCTACACCAAAGGCGTAAAATTAATCGGTGCCACCGCCCACTATGTAACGGCCAACCTGGATGAAGGCCCCATCATCGAACAGAATGTGGCGCGCGTTAACCACGCCATGAGCGTGAGCGACCTTGTTGCCACTGGCCGCGACGTGGAACGCGTAACGCTCGCCGAAGCTCTAAAGCTGCATCTGGAGCACCGCGTTCTATTGAACGGCAGTAAAACCGTGGTATTCAAACACTGATTTAATCAATCGTACTTGGGTCATCGGTTTCGAAACGCTCAGCGAAACAAAGCGCCTGCACCTCGGCCATTGCTTTCATGAGCGCGGCTTTGTCCGCACTTCTGACCACAACATTGGCACCGTACCCCTTTGTGTAAAAAGGATAACTGCCGATGCTAGTGGCCAGGTTTGCATCCTGAATATTTCCAAGTTGCTCAGCGATTTTACTTTCGGGTGCATGTACGGTCAGTGATTGTGTCCAAACCTTGCGGCCCACGCGCAAGTGCGCTCGGATGCCCTCTAGCATCGACTGCATGATCTTCGGCACACCCGCCATAATGAAAACGTTTTCGATACGGATGCCAGGGGCAATGGACACAGGGTTATCGATCAACTCAGCCCCTTCCGGCACTCGGGTCATGCGCTTACGGGCCTCGGTGAATTTTTCAGCACCGTAATATTCTTCCATGCGACGGTAAGCCTCTGGGTGCGTAACTACAGGTACGCCGAACGCGGCAGCAATGCTATCGACGGTGATATCATCGTGCGTAGGGCCAATGCCGCCCGTGGTAAACACATAATCAAATTTGCCTCGAAGCGCGTTCACCGCAGCGACGATCTCAGCTTCAATATCAGATACGACACGCACTTCCGCAAGCTGGATACCATTTTCATTCAGCCAGGTTGCCAGATAGGCTAGATTTTCATCTTTGGTGCGACCAGAGAGAATCTCATCACCAATAATCACCAAACTCGCGCTTACATCCTGATTTTTACTCGCTACCATATCGCCGTTTCCCTTGGTCTAAAAACTTGCGCTTGCACAATATGCCTGCTTACGCTTTTAGTACATACAGGGATTACAAAAAATATAAGCCAAGGGGATTAATCCAATGAAAACGCGTGCTGCAGTAGCCTGGGGTGCTGGCAAACCACTTTCTGTTGAAGAAGTAGACCTGGAAGGCCCTAAGGCGGGCGAGGTGCTTGTTGAAATCAAAGCCACAGGCGTATGCCACACGGATGCCTTTACACTGTCGGGCGATGACCCGGAAGGTGCTTTCCCGGCCATTCTTGGCCATGAGGGCGCGGGCGTGGTAATGGAAGTGGGCGCGGGCGTAAACAGCCTGAAGCCGGGCGATCATGTTATTCCCCTGTACACACCCGAATGCCGGGAGTGTGATTATTGTTTGCACCCAAAAACAAACCTTTGTCAGTCGATTCGCGAAACCCAGGGCCAAGGCCTAATGCCAGACGGCACCAGCCGCTTTAGCATCGACGGTAAGCCTATCCTGCATTATATGGGCTGCTCGACTTTCTCAAACCACACGGTTTTGCCAGAAATTGCGCTCGCGAAAGTGCGAAAAGACGCACCGTTCGACAAAATCTGTTACATCGGCTGCGGCGTTACAACAGGCGTAGGCGCGGTGGCGTTCGACGCTAAAGTCGAACCTGGTTCAAACATTGTGGTTTTTGGCCTTGGCGGCATCGGCCTCAATGTGATCCAGGGCGCACGCATGGTCGGTGCTAACAAGATTATCGGGGTGGATATCAACAACAGCCGCGAGGCCATGGGCCGCCAGTTCGGCATGACCCACTTCATCAACCCACAAGAGTGCGACGTGATGGAAGCCATCATGGACCTTACAAATGGCGGCGCAGATTACAGTTTTGAGTGTATCGGCAACGTCAACACCATGCGTCAGGCGCTGGAATGCTGTCACAAGGGCTGGGGCGAAAGCATCATCATCGGCGTGGCGGGTGCTGGCCAGGAAATCTCCACACGCCCCTTCCAACTGGTAACGGGCCGGGTGTGGCGAGGTACGGCCTTTGGCGGTGCCCGCGGTCGCACAGACGTGCCCAAGATCGTGGATTGGTATATGGACGGCAAGATCAATATCGACGATTTGATCACCCACACAATGCCACTAGATGACATCAATGAAGCCTTCCACCTGATGCATGAAGGCAAGTCGATTAGAAGCGTGGTTGAGTTTTAAATCGCGGGCTGAGGCCTTGGGTGTGCCCCCTTGCTGTTTCCTGTGCGGTGGTTTTCTGCACAGGAACTACAAAGCAAGCATAAGTGTGCCTACGATATTTGGCAAAAAATAGGAAACTTTGATGCAAACGGTCAATAAAACAGCCTGCTTTAACGGCGAACAGGGCTATTACAGCCACCGCAGTAATGTGCTTGACTGCAACATGGGCTTCTCGGTGTTCCTGCCACCGCAGGCCAAAAATGGCCCCTGCCCTGTGGTTTGGTATCTGTCTGGCCTGACCTGCACCGAAGACAATGTGACCGTTAAAGCGGGCTTCCAGCGTGTGGCGACGGAGCTAGGCCTTATTATTATCTGCCCAGATACAAGCCCGAGAGGTGATCATGTGCCCGACGAAGACGCTTGGGATTTTGGCAAAGGCGCAGGCTTCTATTTGAATGCCACAGAAACTCCATGGCGAGATCATTACCGCATGTATGATTATGTCACCAAGGAGCTACCTGCCCTGGTGCAAGAACAGTTCCCGGTGGACATGACTAAGCAAAGCATTACCGGCCATTCGATGGGTGGGCACGGCGCTTTGACTATCTGGGCTAAAAACAGAGACACCTATAAAAGCGTATCAGCCTTTGCGCCGATCGTCGCCCCAATGCAGTGCCCATGGGGCGAAAAAGCCTTCAGCGGCTATTTAGGCACTGACAAAAGCAAGTGGGCCAACTATGATGCATGCGCGCTTATCGAAAAGCTCGGTGCATCAGACACGGAAATTTTAGTAGACCAAGGGCTTGCGGATAGTTTCCTTGATAGCCAACTCATGCCACACTTATTAAAAGAAACCTGCGAAAAAATCGGCCAAAAGCTGACACTCAGGCACCACGAAGGTTACGACCATAGCTATTTCTTCATATCAAGTTTTATCGAAGATCACCTGCGCCACCATGCAGCAGCTTTAGGCGCATAAAAAATTAAGTCTGAAGTCTGGGTTGAAAATACATGAATAGAGTGCGCATTGGCGTGAGCCATAAGGTTCAGACATCAACAAGCTGTCCCATTCCGTCAAGCGCCCCAACAACAATGGAAACGCAGAGCAGGATTATATGATCATCAGCTTTGTCCCGAACCGGCAAAATCAGGTTTTCCGTCATCAGGCGCTGTGCATCTTCTGGACCTAGCCGAAAGCGAAACATCACCGGCTCAAGCTTATTGATAGCTGCGCGGAATATTTTAAGGCGCCATGTCGCCTCCTTCAGACGTTCGTCGCTGAATTTATAGTATTTCCAATTAACATTTACACATGTTATAGTTAGGGATGACTTATTCATTAGATTTACGCGAACGGGTTGTTGGCTACGTTCGAGACGGCGGGGCTCCTACTGAGGCCAGTCGTATATTCG
>Ga0316208_1000108_pt1 | contig 118376 bp, 99 predicted proteins | sample 3monopyrite_MG_FD_204944 | JGI IMG/M metagenome (GOLD analysis project Ga0316208, IMG submission 204944) | Microbial mat bacterial communities from mineral coupon in-situ incubated in ocean water Damariscotta River, Maine, United States -... | ecosystem: Environmental > Aquatic > Marine >... | reverse complement strand
ATATTCCATCAGGGACAGAGACTTCTAGTCTCAATAAAAAGTCCGGATCTATGGCTGCAATCTTCACCTTCTTGCATCATTAAATGAAAGCTTGGCAAACAGGGCGCGACCATCTATGTGTGAAAACCCCAACTTCTATATAACATAGCTTTCATTCAGCAAGGCATTGTCATGACTGACTTTATTAAAGGCGAAAACAGAAATCAAGCCATATTGTTCCCTGAACGCCTCGACGATTACATAACAGAAGACAATGCTGTTCGAGTCATCGATGTGTTTATCGATGGCATTGATCTTTCTAAACTGGGTTTTAAAACAGTTCCAGAGATCACAGGGCGACCCGCTTATAATCCTACGACAATGCTGAAGCTTTATGTCTACGGTTACCTTAACCGAGTTCAGTCCACGCGCCGCCGCCTAGAAAGAGAAGCAGGTCGTAATCTTGAATTAATGTGGTTATTAGCTCGCTTAGTACCCGACTTTAAAATCATTGCTGGGTTAAAGAAGTTGGAGCCCTTTACAATGACCAATGAAGTGTAAAAATATCGCCCTCTCTTTATTCAGATATTTCGATTAAGATACCTTAGCCCAGACAAAAGCTTAACAATTGATATTGTTAAGCCAGTTTGTTTCTAATTAGTATTTACATAAGATAACTATTACCTTGGATGCCCCACAAACAATTTCATCTATATTCGTCATAGGGCTACTCAGCAGTCTGCATTGTCTGGGTATGTGTGGCGGTATTATGGGTGCCCTGAGCTTAAGCTTACCGGCAGATGTGCGTGCGAATCGCCTGCAAATCAGCCTATTTGTAACGGCCTATAACCTGGGTCGACTTAGCAGTTATATGATTGCAGGTGCACTGGCCGGGGCTTTTGGGGTAGAAATACTTGAATGGTTAGGCCTTAATGATGATAGTGCGCACGGTATATTACGTATCGTTGGGGTAAGCTTTATGGTACTGATTGGCCTGTATTTAGGTGGCTGGTTTCCACAACTGGTTAAGCTTGAAAAACTCGGCCAGCCGGTGTGGAAAATAATAGAGCCAGTGACGCGGCGTTTGATGCCAATCAAAACGCCGTATCAGGCGTTAATGTACGGTATGCTCTGGGGCTGGCTGCCCTGCGGCCTGGTGTACGTTATATTGTTGATGACAGTAACCTCGGGTTCAGCCGTTCAAGGCGCCTTAATGATGGGGGCTTTTGGCCTGGGTACCTTGCCATCAATGCTATCAGCAGGCGTAATGCTGGGGTGGGTAAGACGGCTCGGACAATCCAGGCATGCCCGGCAATTAATTGCTGTTATATTAATTGTAACAGCGCTAGCGAGTTTATTTATTGGTGTGGGTGATGCAGGGCATTATCAACATTATTAAGTGTTAGTTAGATGAATTTAGTATAAAGAGTGTTGAAATTATTATGCGTCACTTTGCACAGCTCATTGGACAATCTGCCATTTTACAACAGGTGATCAATACCGCAGGTATTATTGCAAATACAGATGTTACGGTACTGATTGAAGGCAATACGGGTACGGGTAAAGAACTGCTTGCGCAGGCATTGCATAAGTCCAGTCCTCGTCATCAGCGTGATTTTGTCGCGGTTAATTGCGCGGCATTACCGGAAGCACTGGCTGAATCACAATTGTTTGGCCACAAAAAAGGTGCGTTTACCGGTGCAGATAAAGATCAACTCGGTTTTGTGCAGCAGGCAGAAGCCGGTACTTTATTTTTAGATGAAGTCGGTGAACTGTCTTTGGCAATACAGGCCAAGTTATTACGTTTTATTGAATACGGTGAGTGCCAACGCCTGGGTGATAGTCGGCCAACAAAGTCGAATGTAAGAATTATTGCTGCGACGAATCGTGATTTACAATCTCAGGTGACCAGGGGCGAATTTAGAGCAGACCTTTATTACAGGCTAAAAGTTGTACCCTTAGAACTTCCGTCATTAGAGCAACGTGTAGATGATATTCCAGTATTAATAAAACACTTTGTGAAGAGCCTGGCTCTACAACATGGCATTTCTGTGCCATCTATAAGTAAAGCGGCGATTAAACAGTTACAGCAATATACATGGCCTGGTAATGTACGTGAGTTAAGGAACGTATGCGAATCGCTTGTTGTTTTATTGCAGGGTAAAAACATTGAAGCGAGTAACCTGCCACCGCACATCAACTCCAGCTCTATCGAGACATCAGGTTTTAAACTTCCAGTTAGCGGCATAAAAATGGATGAGTTGGAAGTGGATTTATTGAGCCAGGCGCTACAGGCAACAGCAGGCAATAAGTCTCGCGCGGCTAGAATGTTGGGTATTACACGAGATGTATTTTTGTATCGTTTGAAAAAATATTCTATTGCTTGAGTTTAATCTGCTGTCTTATAAGAAGTTGACACAGTGCAGAGCTGCAGTATTTTTTAGTAAAATAACAAGCCTTAGAAGCAACAGAAAATGCAAATGAACGCGAACAACACAGATACCTGTGAAAAACCAGGGTGTAGTAACTCATGCTTAATCTGACAGTTGTTAATGCTCCAAACCAGGAAGGAAGCTGTCATTCAATTACGTAAACAGAAGTACAGCCTCTTAATAGTATCTAAATGTAAATTTCTCCATAGCAGTCGTTTAAATAGCGTCGAATTAATTTATATTCACAAATGATGAGTTTGATAATTTTAGATAGTCAATCCCCTCCCAGGCGGATAATTATCCTTAAGTGATTGCGATGTGCTAAGTACCAAGATATTTATCGACCACTTCATAAAATTGAGTCACATCCAATGGCTTGGTTAGATAATGGCTAAACCCAGACGCTAAACCACGTTCAATATCGCGGGGCATGGCATTGGCGGTGACCGCAACCACGGGTATGCCATTCAAACTTTTCTTGACCTTTAATATCTCCAGTACATTGTAGCCGTCCATGCCAGGCATATTGATGTCGAGCAGAATCAACTCGGGGTGGTGCATCATCGCCAGCTCGATACCCAGTTCTGGCGTGTGGGCTGTGAGCAAGTGGATGTGCTTACGATGATCGAGTAGTCGCGCCACCAGTTTGAGATTAGAGGGGTTGTCTTCGATATACAGCACAGTATGCTGTGCTGTATCAGGTCGAGGTGTGGCGCTATCGGTCGCTGTCTTGTTGTGCTCCTGAGCTAATTCAGGCATGGATTCAAGCGGCAATTCGATCCAGAAAGTGCTGCCGACACCGACCTTACTTTTAACGTCCATACTGCCGTCCATCAATTCGACAATGCGGCGGGCAATGGTGAGGCCGATGCCGGTGCCTTCGATGCCGCTGTTCTCGGCGTCGAGGCGGTTGAAGGGCAGGAATAGCTCCGCCAGACGCTCCGCGGGGATGCCTTTACCGGTGTCTGTCACCAGAATGCGCAGACGATCTGTTCCCTCGGCTTGTATTTCGAGCTTCACCGTGCCGCCTTTGCGGTTGTATTTGATGGCGTTGGAGAGCAGATTGAGCAGCACTTGTTTAAGTCGGGTGTGATCGGCCCGTACCGCCACTTCCTGCAAGTCCTTGTGGCTAAGGCGTATGCCGCGGTTGTCTGCGAGCATAGTGACCAGGCTCAGGCATTCCTTGACGAGAGAGCATATTGCCACCGGCTCCAGCGACAGGTTTATTTGGCCGGACTCCACCTTCGCCAGATCCAGTACTTCATTAATGAGTTTAAGCAGATGTTCACCCGCCTTGAGAATTTCACGCACACTATCTTTGTTCTCACCCGACAGACTGTCGTCGAATTGCAGCAACTGGCCAAAGCCAAGGATGGCGTTCATCGGCGTGCGTAGTTCGTGGCTCATGCTGGAGAGAAACTCCGATTTGGCCAGATTGGCTCGATCGGCTGTTTCTTTTGCTAACTGCAGTTGTTGGGTTCGTGCTGAGACTTCCTCTTCCAACTGTTCACGATGGGTAGCCAGGCGAAAGTCACGCTCCCGAATCTGCTCAAGCATGTTGTTGAAACCTGTGCTCAGTGAGTCCAGTTCAGTTATATGACAGGGTGCAGCGCGCTGGTTATAGTCGGAGTTTTCTGATATGTGTGTCATCAGGGCCGTCAGGTTCGAAAATGGACGCACTACCGATGTGCTCAGACGTTGAATCAATAATTGAGAAATAGCCATCGCTATGAAGGTAAGTACAACCGTTAATATCAGTACCCAGAACATCAGCCAGTACAGGGCGTCAAGGCTAATCAATATAAACAGTGCCCCCTGATAGTTTCCATTGGAAATAATGGGCTGGATTAATGAGATGTGAGTGAAGCTGATAAAAAAATTTTCATCAGTGGAAGGCAAAGCACCGGGTAAATCATCGTGCCCCGTCTGATAGTAGGCGAATAGATTTTGATCCTGGTCGTAGATAACAGCTGCATGTACATTCGGATCATGCGATATGGATTTGAGCAGATCATTGGCCGAATGTCGGTCGAGGAACATCAGACTAGCACTGGCATTTTCTGCGATAGCCTTGGACAGGACCCTGGCCTGTCGCAGCTGAGTATCGAAGACAATGAGCAGCAAGATAACAAGGAAGACGCTTGCATAGACAGAAATAGCAAAACCTGTACTTAACCGGTTGATATGTATAAGGCGGTTGTTAAGAGAGGTACTTTCTGTTGTATGTTGATTAGTGCTCATTGATAAACCTTTGAAGCCAGGCGTAACAGTTTTGAACTCAGTAGTAGCCCATTTTTACGTGCAGAGATCTGGTTAGCCTCAAAAGTAATACTGTTCTGCTCATTAATCATATTTAAGATAACCCCTTGTTGGGCGGCATCGGGGGAGTCGGCTACCGTCAATACCGGTTTACCACTGAGTTTGTTCAGTAAAGGTAATAGATTTTGAATATCACTACGGGCGAAAAATACAATCTGGCAATCTGAAAGTTCAGAGCTGGACAGGTTCAGTATGTTTAGACGGCGGCCATCTACTTTATTACCCTGCAGTTCTTCGAGATGCTCGCCGAAAGGGCTCTGCCCATGGATGCAGAGATTCAGGGTATTCTTGACCTCTGGGGGCCATTCGGTGAAGGTTGCAAAATTGTACAGGAAACCGGCTTTTATACGGTATTCAGGCATGTTTTCTGAATGGGCAGGCATCGCCAGCCACAACAGTAACAGGGTAATCGTCCATGCAGAGCAGCGAGATACTCGATATATGAAGGAAGAAAGTTTAAGCATTAGAATGTGAACTTAATCTGCCCATACAGCTCTCGAGGAACCTCACTGGCCGTTACATCCTGAGCGATGAACTCCGGATGCTGTTTGTCCAGAAGATTGAGAGCACTCAGGCTCAGTTCCAGATCTCTCCGGGGACGCCAGCCCCATCGCAGATCCAGACGGGTGTAGGCATCAATGGATGCAGGTACTGCCCCGTTAGGCAGGGAAGACAGTTTACTCATGTAGTAGAGCACAACGTCAATGTCTACATTGTTACTCAGGTCATACTGGGAATTTAGATACACCATATTTCTGGGAGAACTGCCGGGTATATTGGCAGTTGCTGAGCTGTCTGTTCCGCCGTTGCTGGTTTCAAGCTCTATTTCAAGTCGTGAATAGTTGGCTTTCAGTCTCCAGCCAGGATTAACCTGCCAACTGGCGGCAAGTTCCAGACCATAGGTTTTTCCTTCAAGCAGGTTGTCGTAGCTGTTTACAAACGCAGACAACGATTCGCTTGAAATCAACTGCTCATATTGATGGCTAAAGGCCGTTGCATCCAGCGTTAAGTTTGATGCAAACTGGTGGCGATAACCCAGCTCCCTGGCGTGCAGTATTTCAGAGTCCACATTCTGATTTCCCTGAATTGTAAAAACACTGGTTCCTAGAACCAGATAGTTCAGGTTGCCATCACGCAGTACACGGGATGGCGTTTTCACAGCGCGTGATACCGAAGCCCACAGGGAGTCTTTATGTGTAGCCCGCCACTGTAGACGGACACTGGGTTGATACTCCAGGCCAGTGTAGTGATTATGCTCAAACTTGGAGCCCAGAGTCAGTGTTAAATTATCCTGCAGACTGCTCTCAATCTGGGCGAACAGACTATAAAGATCCGTGTTTTGTTTGCTGGAAGTGAAATCGACTGTAAAAGTGCCAGTCAATTCATCTGCGATGTGTCTGTAGTTGAGACCCCAGATCAGTTCATGTTTGGCTGAAAGCTGGAAGCGATGCTGGAAATCCAGGTCCAGTGTATCGATTGTTTGATCAAGCACGGCATCATCTTGCTTAACTTGATCGTAGTAAGCCTGAAACTGCCAGCTATCTCCCTCGGCCAGCTCACGATTCCAGCGTAGCATCAGATTGTTTCCATTCAGATTCGCCGTATCAGCTACAAATGAAGTGAAGCCAAAAGGTGGGGGGCTGACTCCTGTAGTCTGCTCTGCTTTTTTCTGGTACAGGTCTCCCTGCAGTGTGATATGGTCCTGCCCGCTGGGGGTGAGGTCAAGGCGGAAGCCTACTCGTCCCTGATCCCATGCATCGAAGGCTTTTTCGCCACCGGTATTGTCGAATTCACTGTGATCATCGACCTTCGCATACAGGCGGTAATACGCATGCTCGCCTAAAGCTCCAGCGTAGCGTGCAGCGAGATCGGTTCTATGCGTTCCAACTGCGGCTTGCAACAGGGTGTTCTGGTTTTTTGCGCTGTCCTGAGTAATGATGTTGATGATTCCATTCACCGCGTTAGCCCCCCAAAGTGTGCCGCCAGGACCTCGGATCACTTCAATGCGTTCTACATCTTCAAGCAGCACATCCTGAGCCTCCCAGTACACGCCTGAAAATAGAGGGGTGTAGAGGCTACGGCCATCCAGCAATACCAGTAGCTTCCCACTGAACCTGCCACTGAACCCGCGGATACTTACCGCATATCGACTGGCATCTATACGAGATACCTGTACCCCGGGGACCTGTCGTAGTAACTCTGGAATATTGGTTGCAGTTGAACGCAGGATGTCTTCACGGGAAATCACAGAGATGGCTGCAGCTGCATCAAACAGATTCTGACTTTTTTTGGCCACCGATGTAATTTCTATGGCCATTAAATCTTCCAGCGAGAACTGTATCAGATCCGTTTCTGCCTGGGCGGGAACAAGTATCAACAGGGAGAGGGAGAAGGATAGCAAACTGTACCGAGTTAATCGGTATAATCTGTGCCAATTACGGGCTAGCGAAACACTTATAAAGCTATCAGTCATGATATTAATCATATTTAAGTATAGGAATATAGTCATAGAAATATAGAAATTAAGTATAGAATATTAAGTAGCCTCTGCGTCATAACTTCCTGCTAAAAACGTTTAAACTATACAATGCTATTTCACTGTCTTTTTTCGGTGACTAAATTCTTTTATATCTCTCACAATTTCACTAAATGGAAATTCAGTCACGCTGCCATAACGCTGCCCAGCCAGGCGCATAGTTTCTAATACATCTGGCACATCAGTATTACCCGTTAAAACTCGTTGCATGCCTATCAAGCCACCGCAACGAATTTTCATCAGCTGCATATGTGTAAGTTCATCTTCATGCTGGGTAATGCCTAAAACGAAATGTGATTTTTCTTTAAAAAGATCAACAAGTTCATAGCAATAGGCTAGATAGGTTTCAGATTTCAAACACGTCATTTTTCCTGCGCAGCGTTCATCTAAATTGGCGTATTGGCATTGGCACCAGTTACCAATAATGGGTTTGGAAAATGGACAGAGCGTTTTTTTCATATAGATCATATTGTTAGTGAATACTGTTTGTATTATGGGTTATGGAAACAGGTGGCGTAAAGAGGGACTTGATAGTAGTGAGCATGAGATATGTTAAGCTATTGTTAGCACTTTTTCTGGCAATGGATTATGAAAGAAAAAACAGCTCTAATTATTATCTATTGTTTTCTAGCTCAGTGTGCCTTTATGGGAGCTGTGTTTGCGGAGAACAATTCCTCTCAAATGTTGGCAAAGCAATATCATGATGATATTGAAATTGAAAAGTATTGGGTAAGTGAGAAGCTGGATGGCATTCGTGCTCGGTGGGATGGATACCAGCTTATTTCTAAAAATGGCTACGCATTTTCTGTGCCCGAATGGTTCACTCGCCGATTTCCCAGAGTTGTTATGGATGGTGAGCTGTGGATTGGCCGTAACCGCTATGAAGAAATATCGTCAATTACCAGTAAGCAAACACCTGATAAGCGCTGGTCACGTGTAACATTAATGTTGTTTGATTTGCCCGAACATAAGGGGGATTTCAGTGAGCGTTTGCGCGCGATGCAACAGCTTGTGATATCTGCGGATTCAACTTATTTGGCAGTGATTAAGCAGTTAAGAATGAACTCTAATAATGAGTTGATGGCGCATTTACAGACGCTTACTGATGCGGGTGGTGAAGGCTTAATGTTGCATCATCAAGCATCCTTATATACGAATGGACGCAGTGAATATCTATTAAAGCTTAAACCATTTGAAGATGCTGAAGCCACAGTGATTGCCTACAAACCGGGAAAGGGAAAATTTAAGGGGCTGCTGGGTTCAATTAAAGTGCGCAATGATCAGGGTAAAGAATTTTATATTGGCAGTGGTTTTAATATGCAGCAGCGTCAAAAGCCACCGGCTTTACTAAGTCGTGTGACGTATAAACATAATGGCCTTACAAAAAATGGAGTGCCACGCTTTCCGGTGTTTTTACGGATGCGGAATGAAAAATAACGGAAGGTCTTTAAACAAAAAATCGACAGTAAAAAAAAGACTCAGAGAAATTAATTCTCTGAGTCGATAAATTATGCCAATTAGCGCCTATAAAGTTATTCAGGTTTGGCTTTGTAGGGTGGATCAAACGCAGTGGATCCACAAGGGTGGCAAGTATCTCTGGCGGATCCGCTTTGCTTGATCCAGCCTACGCTGTGTCTGCCTTACGATGAGTGTTTTTATTGCGTGTTTTATAGGATGACCCCTGGTTTTTAGCCGATGAGCTAGAACTGTTTCGGTTGCGGTTATTGTTGTTGCCATTTGAACTATTAGAATTTCTTCCTGGCTGATTTCCACCACCGCGCTTACCACCGCCACCTTGGCGACCATTTTGAATCGGCTCAGCTTTAATGGAAGGGTCTACTTCATAGCCATCAAAAATGACTTTGGGTATTTCACGTTTCATTAAACGCTCGATATCACTAAGTAGTTTTAATTCATCGACACAAACCAGTGACATGGCTTCACCTTCATTGCCAGCACGACCTGTACGACCAATGCGGTGCACATAATCTTCGGCAACATTGGGTAATTCAAAATTTACCACATGCGGTAACTGGTCTATATCGATACCACGTGCGGCTATGTCAGTGGCGACCAGTACACGTACCTGGCCTGATTTAAAATCAGCCAGTGCCCTGGTGCGCGCACCCTGGCTTTTATTGCCATGAATGGCGGCAGAGGTAATTCCATCCGTGTTTAGCTGTTCAGCAAGTCGGTTAGCGCCGTGCTTGGTGCGTGTAAAGACCAATACCTGTTGCCAGTTATTTGAACCAATTAAAAAAGATAAAAGTTCGCGCTTACGGCCTTTATCAACTGGGTGTACAACCTGAGTAACGCTCTCTGCAGCGGCATTCTGTCGCGCAACTTCAATCAAACTGGGTGAGTTAAGTAATTCATTCGCCAGTCTTTTAATCTCGTTTGAAAAAGTGGCTGAGAATAATAAAGTTTGTCTTTGCTTAGGTATTAACGCGAGAACTTTACGAATATCGCGAATAAATCCCATGTCGAGCATACGATCGGCCTCATCAAGCACTAAGATTTCTAGTTTTGATAAGTTAACTGTTTTCTGACCTATGTGGTCCAGTAAGCGGCCGGGTGTCGCGACAAGAATATCTACACCTTTACGCATTTGCGTAATTTGTGGGTTGATACTCACACCACCAAACATCACTGCCGATTTTAAGGGCAAATGTTTACCATAAGTCTCTACGCTTTCTGCAACCTGCGCCGCTAGCTCGCGTGTCGGGGTTAGCACCAGCGCACGGACTGACTGAATGGCTTTAGTGTGCTTTACGGGTTGTTGCGATTCCATTAAGCGATGCAATAAAGGCAGGGTAAAACCAGCAGTTTTACCTGTACCAGTTTGTGCACCACCCATCAGGTCGCGACCTTCCAGGATAGGTGGAATAGCCTGCTTTTGAATGGGTGAGGGCTCGGTGTAGCCTTTTTCAGACACAGCAAGAAGCAATTCGGCTCTAAGGCCAAGGGATTTAAATGACATATTGGGATGTTCTCCAGAACACGGGTATAGAATCAGCCCATCCACAACTAATCTGATTAATTTATGGGACGGCCTAGGCAGAAACGGTTAGTTTGTTTCGAGCTGTATCGAGGGGATGACTGCTTTGAATACAGGTGCTGACCGGAGTGCACCTTTGGTGGAGGCGATTATACCTGATATGGTTTAGAAAAGCTTAGAATATTACTGCTTGCTTATAAATGGGCTAAAAGGAGTACTGGGGATAAGGCTGAAGAGCCCCCGGAAGGGGGCTCGCTTCAAGTTTGTTATTCAATAAAAAAGCACATCTTTACGCCTGCAACCTCAATCTCATCACTGTTTTTTAGCGCATGGGCTGAAGAGCCAATTTCTTCATTATTGATCTTGGGGCGGCCGGTGTTATCACCGCCATCGATGTAAATCAGAAAGTAACCGGTAGGCCGACGTGTAATCGCAGCGACCTGAACACCTGGCTTACCCAGTGTGGTCAGGACTTTTGTTAGAGAAAGTTCCTTACCCATATTGGCACCACTAGTGAGCCTGATTTTTGCCTGTTTTTGGTTAATGCTGCCTTTGTCACTGGATGCAATTTCAGCGGCTAATCGACTAACTGACTGATCAATAGCGGCACTGCCTTCTGTTTCTTGCATGCCATCAGAATCAGGATTGATAATCATGGTTTTTCCAAAATCATCGCCTGACTGGGCATTTTCGTTTATATATTTTATTTCATGCTTGCCCACTTTTATCACATCGTTGTGTGTGAGTGGCTTTTTATTAATTAAAGAACCATTTAGGTAGGTGCCGTTGGTACTGTTCATATCTTCAATAAATGATTCATTAAGAACGGTTAGTATTTTGGCATGGTGGCCACTTACCGCGAGGTTATCCAACTGGATATCGTTATCGTTTTTGCGGCCAATGGTGATGGTTTCTTTAGCGAGCTCACGTTCCTGTAAAACTTCGCCATTGAAAATTATTTGTATAGTTGCCATTTTGTTACCTGTTGAGTTCTTCTATGAAAATAAGTTAACTATGCGGGAATACCAGGCAGGGTTCGCCGGAAATTCCTTTATAACCTGTGCCAGCATCGCAGACACATTGTCTTTACCGCCATGTTCCTTGGCCTGTTTGATTAATTCCATGTTCATTTTTTGTAGGTCATCTTTGTAGTTGAGCTGTATGTCTTCTATTAGATCATCTGTAATCATATCGGTTAAACCGTCTGAACAGAGCAGGTATAAATCGCCGGGCAGGGCGTTTTCCTCTAACAGGTCTACATCGACTGTTGCATTTACACCAACCGCGCGAGTAATTAAATTTTTGTTTAATGATTCACGCGCTTCTTTTTTTGTGTAAAAACCGCGATCAACTAATTCCTGTAATAGTGTGTGGTCACGTGTCATCTGTTCTAATGTCTGGTCACGCATGCGGTATAAACGCGAATCACCGACATGCGCAATGCTTAATCGGTTATTATAAAACAGTAACACCACAACTGTGGTGCCCATGCCTTCATATTTTATATTGCTGTTCGCGGCATCAAAAATATTCGTGTTGGCTGTTTTGATAGCCGCTTCAATGGCCATGCTTTCCAGGCTATAGCCCGTTTTATCGTCAATATTTCCCGTTTTAATTTCAGGCAAGGTTTTTCTTAGCTCTTTAAGAATAGTATCTATCGCGATGGCGCTGGCAATTTCCCCACCTTTATGTCCACCCATACCGTCGGCTAATATGAGCAAGCCTAGTTCAGGATCACTGCTAATGCTGTCTTCATTATGATCACGCACCAGGCCCTGATCTGTAATACCGCTGGTTAATATTTTTTCTTCAAGGCTCATTGTTTCTCAGCCTTTTGTTGCTGCGCAACGAGTTGCATACATTTGCGCAGGTCAGATGCCATTTGTGCACCTGTTTGATAACGCTTTTCCTGATCCTTGGCCAATGCTCGATTGATGACAACGGTAATACAGCGGGGTAATCCTGGGCGAATAGTTTCTGGCCTGGGGTGTGCTTCATTGGCAATTTTGTACATCAATGTTGCAATTGAGTCACCCTGAAAAGGTAAGCGACCGGTGACTAGCTGGAACATCATTGCACCCAGTGAGAACAGGTCTGAACGGCCATCCACTTTTTTGCCGGCTAACTGTTCAGGCGACATATAAGACGGCGTACCTAAAACCATGCCGGTTTTTGTTTTGCTGGAATCGGTGATGCGCGCAATACCAAAGTCGGTGATCTTTAATGAGTTGCTTTCTGGCTCATACATAATGTTTGCGGGTTTTATATCGCGATGCACAACATTTAGTTTATGCGCATATTCCAGGGCTTCTGCTGCACGACGAATAATATCGAGTACCTTGGGTATCGGCAGCAAATTATCGGCCTTGCCATAACGTGCTAAGTCATGACCTTTAAGGAATTCCATAGCGATATAGGCAAGGTCATGCTCTTCACCGGCATCAAAAATGGTCACTATATTGGGGTGGCTTAAGCGCCCGGCTGTTTCAGCTTCACGAAAAAATCGCTCTTTAACATCCTTTAATTCATCGGCTTCAAACTCTTGGGATAGCGCCATGGTTTTAATGGCTACGACGCGGGATATTTTAGGGTCTTTACCCAGGTAAACGGCACCCATGGCACCTTTTCCCAGTTCTTTCTCCACTGCATAGCGGCCTAGCATTGGTTTTTCAACGCCTTCCTTATCTAGTCTCAAACTGTTATTAGAAGAACTATTGGCGCTGCCTAAAATAACCGTTTCATCCATCGCGCTTGCACGATTAATGCGCTGCTTTACATCGCGGAATTTAGGGCTGATTTCAGTCATTACCTGATAGACCGAGCCCGCCTTATTGAAAAGTCGTTTGCGCTCAAAATCGAGGGCCAGGTTGTATAGCAGTTCTAATTTTTCATCTGATTTAGGCAGGCGTCGAAACTTTTCAAATGCAGCATCTAATTGGCCCTGGCCCTGTAGAGACAATCCCAGCATGCGATTGGATTCAGTCGATTCGGCATCCAGTGCGTCTCTGCCTCTTTCAGTGGTGAGATAACGTTTGCTGGAAAGAAGTAGGTGCCCGGTAATTAGCAGAGCAGCAGGGTTTACCAACTGCAGCCATAGCCCGTGATCTGTCATTAAAATAAAGTGGGCGATGCCTAAACTCGCCAGAAAAAGAATCGTTAATGTAGCCGATACAGCGGCGCTGATTCGCGGCAAGATGAAAATAATGTATAAGGCTATGAATAAGATAATGCCATTTATGACCTGTTTGCTCCACTCGGGTTCTATAAAAAAGTCTTCATTGAGAATGCTGGAAACTGAGTGGGCCAGGGTGACTACGGGCGCCATATTAGAATTAATGGGGGTTACCATAAAATTGCCAATGCCAATCGCAGTAGAACCGATGAGAACGATTTTATCCTTGTATTTAGACACAGGAATACGGTCTTCAAGCACGTCATAAAATGAGTCAACAGGAAAGACGCTGTTCCCCGCAATATCATTGTAAAAAAAGGTATTCATTAACAATTCATCGCTGGTCTTTATGGAAAGCTTGCCAAGTTCTACGCTCTCGCCGAGATTAATCGTTACATCATCAGGCCCCAGATTTAAGCTGCGCATTGCCAGCTGTAAGGCAAGTGAGGGATACATTTGATTGTAGTAATCCACCACCAATGGTTCGGTACGAATACTGCCGTCTTTATCGGGATATGCAGATAAAACGCCAATGCTATCTGCTTGTGAACCATGCATTTCAATAGGGTAAAGGATGTCAATAACCGGTAATGGCATGCTGTTGTTTGGGTTGTTCGTAGGGTCGTTTTTAACCTGTTTTAACTGGTTACGGCTGACATATTCAGGTAAAGGGGCATCTGGTTTTCCAATCGCCTGGCCAATGCCCATATGCATAGCAAGTACCACATTGTCAGTGAGTCGCAGGCTATCAGCCAGTTTTTTATCGGTGTTTAGGCTCTCTTCCGCGTGCAGTAACTTATTACCAAGCAGGGCGAGATCGGCACTGATTTTACGGTTGTGGTTGTTGATTTGTAAAAGACTGCTGTTACCATAAAACTGCAGTAAATCCTGAATATAAACCAGGCCAGGGTCTAGTTGTGGTTCACTGAAAAGAATGGTTTGACCAATAACCTTAGCACCTGCTTTTTTGAGTAGCTGGTGCATCTTTGCATGTACATCGCGTGGCCAGGGCCAGCGTCCAATATTGGAAATACTCACTTCATCGATGGCAATGATGGCAATTCTATCATTGGGTAGGCGCTCGGATGAGCGAACGCCCAGGTCGTAAGCGCTGCGTTCAAGGTTATCAAAAAGGCCAATTTTGCCTAATGAAACAATAATAATGCATATGGCAAGACCGGTGAGCCAGTCTTTTTTCCAGAATGCCTGTTTCATCTATCCCCCAGTTATTATTTTTATAGCACTAACGCTTCAGAGTTAGGCTTCCATTACTAGAATAGAGCATAGACGCTAGTCTTAACTCTCGCCAGATGAAGCTGTCTATTTTTTTAATAGAATCACAGTCTTGGCATTTAATCTTGGAATACTTCTTAAGGTATTTCTGTAGTTTTGGATTTTGTCATTTCGAATTATTAAGGCGCTATTTATTGAAAAAGGCTTGATAAATTATAATTTGGGAATATAATCCCACTTATGAGTAATGAAATCTATACGTCCCTCGAGAAGCTGACCATTAAGATTCTTAGTCCTGTGGTCAGGATGATGTTAAGGAATGGTGTGGCCTGCGGTAATTTTGAAGAATTACTGCGCGAAGTGTATGTTGATGAGTCCTTTAAGCTGGCTCAAAAAGAGGGCAAGCCGACGGTGTCAGCGGTGTCTGCGCAAACTGGGCTTTCACGCAAAGAGGTGAAGCGGCTCGCTGAAAAACAGCTTGCCCCTGGTGATGAACAAAACCAGAAATATAACCGAGCTATCCGGGTCATTAGTGGCTGGTTGAATGACAAACGCTATAGCAGTGCGGCAGGTGTGCCGTTGGTGTTAGACATTGAAGGCAGTGATAATGCATTTTCTGCGCTGGTAAAAAATTATAGTGGTGACATTCCACCACGCACCATGTTTAACCTGTTAGAAAAAAGTGGCTGTATTGAAAAAATAGATGGCAAAGTACAGCTCATTAGTCATGCCTATGTGCCGGGTAATGATCCCGTTGATATGATTAATATTTTTGCAGCAGACACGCACGAGCTGATGGAAACCATTGTGCATAACATGAGTAGTGAGCAACAGCAGAAGTGGTTTCAACGAAAAGTTTCAACTCATCAATTAGATGTTAAGCACATTGATGCATTTCATAAATATTCAAGCCGTCGTTCCCAGTCTTTACTCGAAGATCTGGATAACTGGCTCAGTGAACATGAAGCCCAAACAGAAGCTGATAATCGATATGTCAGCCTGGGCATTTATTTTTACCGAGTCGATGCCGACTCAAACCCAGATTCAAATCCGTTAGCGGAGGAAAAGTAATGAACACTCGTAATGGTAAATTTCCTTTTATTGTATCAGCCCTAACAGCGGCCATAATCGTTTCTGCCTGTGGTGGTGATGGAAGCCTAGGTGGTGGAGACACGGCAGGTATTGGTGGTAGTGGTTTTATATCTAGCGGTTCTGTAACGGGCTTCGGTAGTGTGTTTGTTAACGGTGTCGAGTTTGAAACCGGCAGTTCGGTTTTTGAAATAGAGGATGCGAGCCTCAGTCAAAGTGATTTGCGAGTAGGTATGGTAGTGCAGGTTGAAGGCACGATTAATCCAGATGGTATTACCGGTACTGCAACAGGTATTCAGTATTCCGATGATATTGAAGGGCCGATTAGTGCGATTGTAGGCAAGCCAGGCATAGATGAAAATGCGGATGCGACTGAAAAAACATTCTCAATCTTGGGTAAGACAGTTGTTGTTTCTAGAGCGGATACAGCATTTGAAGGTAGTAATTTTACATATGATTCTATAGCGCTGAGTAACGTGATAGAAGTCAGTGGGTTTGAAGATCAGAACGGTGTATTAAGAGCCAGCTATGTTGAATTGAAATCAATTACCTTTGATGCCTTTAGCATTTTTGAAGTTAAAGGTATCATCACTAATTTATCCGGCACCAGTTTTACTGTGCAGGGTATTAATGTTGATGCATCTGCTGCTAACTTAAGCGATTTACCCACTGGTTTGCAAAGCAATGTACTGGTCGAAGTGAAAGGTACTTACGACAGTAACAGTAACACTATTGCCGCCACAGAAGTCGACGCGGAAAGTAATGATTTAAGTGATGTGGCGGATGAAGTAGAGCTTGAAGGTTTAATCACGCGTTATGCTTCAAACAGTGATTTTGATATTAATGGTATTACGGTAAATGCAACAGGCGCAGTGTTCACACCCACCGCACCTTTACTTCAGTTAGGCGATAAGGTAGAAGTCGAAGGTCCGATGCTGAATGGCGTTTTAATTGCAATGAAAGTAGAGGTGCGTGGTGGTGATGCGGAGGCAAGTGCAAAAGTAGGCGCGATAGATTTGGCAAATAATAGTTTCACTATGGCTATATTAACCGGACAATCAATAACGGTTCAATTAACTACTGCAACACGTATGGAAGATGATGTAGGTACAGATGATCACCTTTTATTATCAGAATTACAAATTAATAATTTTGTTAATGTTAAAGGTTTTGAAAGTGAAGCAAATACAATTACGGCAACTCAGCTTAAACGTGAATTTGAAGTGAAAGAAGTAGAGCTTCAAGGAATAGTTACAGCGCAAGTAGCCGATGTTTCAATAACTGTGTTAGGTGTGACGTTCCCAGTGGACATGTCAACAACAAGCTATGAAGACGCTAGTGATGCCTCTGTTGCAAACCATACTACTTTTGTTGGGTTAACGACTAATGATTCAACCGTTATAAAAATTGTTGATAAAAAAGCTGGTGAAGGTAACGGGCAAGGTATAGCAGATGAAGTTGAAATAGAAAACTAAGTCTTAATCATTATTAAGAAATAAAAAAGCCCGCGCATTTTAATGCGCGGGCTTTTTTGTTAACAATAAATCAGTTAGCGAAGTTGCAGTGTTGTATTTTGCGCAACTAAAAGGCTAGAAATTTGTGCGCCAATTCGCTTAGAAAAACGCTCGAAGAAATCCGGCTGAACCGTAAAGTTGACGATGTTTTCAACTTTAAATACTTCACGAGCCACATAGCTTGAGCTACCAAGTTCATCAACAAGCCCCAGTTCAACGCTTTGATCACCTGTCCAGATGAGCCCTGTGAACATGCCCTCTACTTCCTTAAGTCGTTCGCCACGGCCTTGCTTAACGGCATTAATAAACTGGTCATGAACGCTTTTTAACAGACCTGTGAGGTGTTGGGTGACGACTGGATTTTCGGGTGCAAATGGATCAAGCAAGGCTTTGTTTTTACCGGAGGTTAAAGTACGGCGCTCAATGCCAAGTTTTTTCATGGCATCAACAAATCCAAAATTATCCATGCGCACACCAATGGAGCCCACGATGCTCGCCTGATCGGCATAAATTTTTTCAGCGGCAGCGGCCACGTAATAACCACCAGAGGCACAGATGTCACTAATCACGGCATATAAAGGTGTATCAGGGTATTTCTCACGGAGACGTAATATTTCGTCATAAATATAACCCGATTGTACTGGGCTGCCGCCGGGGCTATTAATGCGCAGGATAACACCTGCGGTATCTTTATCTTTAAAAGCGGAACGCAGGGCGGTAATGACATTGTCTGCACTGGCATCTTCGCCCGGTGCAATCACGCCTTTGAGCTCTACCAGGGCGGTATGTTTGCCACCTTTAAGTCCACTATCCGATGAGCCTAGGTTCATCATAATGAGGATGGCAAACAAATAGACAAATGTAAGAAGCTTGAAGAAAATGCCCCAGCGACGACTGCGTTTTTGTTCTTTTACGCCTTCGGTCGCTATTGCGGTGAGTACCTCTTTTTCCCAGTTGTTGCCTTCGCTCATCGAATTATTCCATAGTGCTGATTAAATATTAAGGTGAAGTGTATGCACATCAAATGCATATTGCCAGTGAATACACTTCGTATAGTTTGTTTTTATGACAGATTAATCATTCTGAGGCTTAAGGTTTTGTAAAAAAGTATCGAGCTGTTGAATATGCTCAATGCATCCGATCGGCTGATGTTTGTCCAGGCGTTCCGCAGGGTGTACGCCGTAACTTACGCCGAGGCGATCCATATTGGCATTTTTGGCCATTTGCATATCGTATTCAGTATCACCAATCATTAGCGCTTGATGCGCTTCTAAGCCGAGTTGTTGCAATATTTCTTCGAGCATTAGAGGGTGTGGTTTTGAAAGCGTTTCTGAGGCGCAGCGGGTAATGTGAAAGCGTGGGCCCATGCCGGTAATGTCTAATACCTGATCTAATCCCTGACGGCCTTTGCCTGTTGCAACAGCCAGCCAGTAACCTTGTTGCTCAAGTTTTGCTAAAGTGTTGTCAGCACCATCAAATAATGCAGACGACGTCGTATTCACTTGCATATATTGATAACGGTAGCTGTCAGACATATGCTTAATTTGTTGTTCGCTGCATTTAGGGTGTAGCTGCATCAGTGCTTCGCGCAAGCCAAGTCCAATCACATCTTTCAGTTCATCACTGTGGCGAGATTCCTCACCTAAAACTTCTTCCCCCGCTTTGCGTAAACAATCAACAATGCGCGCAACGGAATCCATTAAGGTGCCGTCCCAGTCAAAAATTAACAATTGATAGGGGAGTTGAGTGTTCATTGAATGTTTGTTCATAATGTAAATATAATAATTGTGAGTGAAGGTTACAGTGGTTTATAAAAACTAAATAAAAAATATTCTCATTGAGAAATTAGCGCTTAAGCCATCGATTAATTTGTGTGACATCTTGTGCCGATAAAATTCCCGCCGCCTGTTTTAAGCGTAAAATGTTTAAAATGTAATTATAACGTGATTGTGCATAATCACGTTCGGCACGGTATTGCTCCTGTAAAGCGGCAAGTACTTCGACCGTAGTCCGTGAGCCCGCCTCAAAGCTAGCCTGTGTAGCTTCATATGCAGACTGCGTAGAAATTAAGGCCTGTTTAAATGCCTTAACCTGTGCAATTGAAGTAGTGACACCCAGATAACTGTCTCTTGTCTGTTTAATGACACTGCGTAAGTTTTTTTCGCGCAGAGCTTTGCTGCGTTCTTTTTGGGCCACTGCTTGCCGGGTGCTAGCCTGAGTCAGGCCACCGGAATAAATGGGAATAGATAAATTAAGCATCACACTGGTATTTTTGCTTTCGGAATTTAGAGTGTCGCTGATAGTGTCAATGGCTCTATGGTTAACATTTAAATTTAACGAGGGGTAATGATCTGCGCGACTGATGCCAACCTGTTTAGCTGCAATGTCATAAGCATATTGTGCCGTTTTTAAAGACAGGTTGTTTTGTTTGGATGTGTTTACCCAGCTATTAATATTGCGGGGTTCAGGTGTTAGCAAGGGAAAGCTTGTTGATAAAGGGTTTAGGTCATTAGGTGTTTCACCAATAATACTGCGCAGTGCTTCACGGCTTATTGCCAGCGTGTTTTCCGCGAGAATTTCTGATGCAAGGGATAGATCGTATTGAGCTTGTGATTCCTTTACATCAGTAATAGCAATCAGGCCTACTGCAAAGCGTTGCTGTGTTTGTTCTAATTGTTCCCCAATGGCTTTTTGTTCGGCCTGGGCAAAGGCCAGGTTATCAATGGCCGCTAGTACATTAAAATAAGCCTCTGCAACACGCAGTATTAATGTCTGTTTTTGTGATTCGAAGTCAGCGGTTGATGATGCAATGCTTAAGTCGGTTTGCTCGAGCTTAAGGTATAAATCGTGATTATAAATAGATTGCGTCAAGGATAAGGTGTAGCCCTCTGTATTAAAATCCCCCGAGATATTGCCAGTTGTATTATTGGTAGTTGAACTTCTATCCTGACTGACTTGTTGGGTAAATACGTCCAGAGCAACATTGGGCAGTAAAGCAGAACGAGACTGTGCTCGCGTATCGAGTACCGCAAGGTATTCATACTGTGCCGCTAAAATATCCGGGTCATTTTTTATGGCAAGCTCATATACCTGTAAGAAATCCAGGGCAAATACAGGGCTGCAGCTGAAGTAGAGGAGAGAGCTAAAGGTAATTGCTTTAAGTGACTTAATCATTGTATATCTCATTCATAGATTTACATTCGGGAGTGCCTGCCACTCATCGTCCAAAGGTGCGCAAATGTCGTATGACTGTTTACCGAGTGAAAAACTCAAGCGGTAAGCATGTAAATACATACGCTTAAAACCGGCCTCTTTAAGCTGTTGGTTGAATGCATTGTCGCCGTACTTTTTATCGCCAGCTACTGGATGTCCGGCTGATTGTGCATGCACGCGAATTTGGTGAGTCCGCCCGGTGAATAGTTTAACTTCCATCAGGCTTAAAGAATCCCTGTAATCTAAAGGCGTAAACAAACTTCGGGCCTCTTTGCCTTCGGGATTGACTTCAACCATGCGTTCACCACCGCGGATGGTGTTTTTTAGCAAAGGTTTATCAATCACCTGTTCGCCACCTTGCCAGCGCCCCATGACGACGGCGCGATAAATTTTTTGCATGCCGCCGTCCTGCTCGCGAAAATATTCATGCAGTTGATTCAAGGCGTCACGGGATTTGGCAATCACCAGGCAGCCAGAGGTTTCCCTGTCGAGTCGGTGTACTAGCTCGAGCATTTCATCATTGGGGCGTGCCTGGCGTAGCATTTCAATGACGCCAAAGCGGATATTGCTACCGCTATGCACGGCCAGACCTGCTGGTTTGTTGAGCACCATCAGATGCTGGTCTTCAAAAATGACCGACTGACTAACCATGTTTAACAGGTGCTGAGGCGCACGGCCATCATCGGCCTCGGCCATGCGAACCGGTGGAATACGTACAATATCCCCCAGTATCAGGCGATAATCTGCCTTCTTGCGTCCTTTATTAACGCGTACCTGTCCGCTGCGTAATAACTTGTATACGCGACTCTTTGGGAGGCCCTTAAGTTGTGTTAACAAGTAGTTGTCCAGGCGTTGTTTTTCGTTACGTGAGCCAATTTCCAATGTTTGTACATTGTGATAAGGCTCTTGGGTGGGTGATTTAGTCATGGCTTATATGATAACAGAGCTTGACCCGCTTGCCGCAATTTGCAAAACTGTGTCTGTTCCTGTAATAGACATTGTTACTGGCCATAAAAATAAACCCGTTTTCAGAGAGTTTTGTTCACTGAAACCGGCATGGGCCAGGCAGTTTTCAGGAATGCTCAGTAACCAGGTTGTACACTGAGGCATACAGAATCCGGGTTTATACTAAAGCTATGAACCCTAAAGGGTGTGACAGAGCCATTTAAAGTCTGTTACTAACAACTTACATATCATGAAAATCACTCTGATTAACAATTTTAAAGACGCACTGCACAGTTCAACGGCCAACGCGCTGATGGAGGATTTGCTAGCGGCTGCCTGTTTATTTTTTATAGGTCGCTTAGATGCTACGCAACAACCACAGCCTGCCTATGTGTCTATGACGCCAAGATTATCAGAGTGGCAATCCAAATCAGGTTTACATTCTAATGAAACGAATTCTTATAAACGCACTCCAGAAAGAGGAGACTCGCGTGGCCATGGTAGATGGTCAGCAGCTCTACGATCTGGATATCGAAGTTGCTTCTCGCGAGCAGAAAAAAGCAAGTATTTACAAAGGTACTATTACTCGGGTTGAACCGAGCCTAGAGGCCGCTTTTGTTGACTATGGCGCTGATCGCCATGGTTTTTTACCCTTTAAAGAAATTTCCCGTAGCTACTTTACAGATGAAGCGCGTAATGCTTCTGGCCGTCCGGATATTCGCACGGCCGTTAAAGAAGGCACGCAGGTTATTATTCAGGTAGATAAAGAGGAGCGCGGCAATAAAGGCGCGGCTTTAACTACATTTATCTCTTTAGCGGGCCGTTATCTGGTATTGATGCCAAATAATCCACGTGCTGGCGGTGTATCTCGTCGTATTGAAGGCGATGATCGTAAAGAAATTCGTGAAGCCATGAATGGCCTGGAAATACCACAGGGCATGGGTTTAATTGTGCGTACTGCAGGTGTAGGTCGTGCGACTGAAGAGCTACAGTGGGATATGGATTACCAGGTGCAGGTCTGGAGAGCCATTGAAAAAGCCGCTGCTGATCGCCCGGCCCCATTCTTAATTTACCAGGAAAGCAATGTCATTATCCGCGCTCTGCGCGATTACTTCCGTGAAGATATCGGTGAAATCATTATCGATAATCCAGATGTTTATAAAACGGCGGAAGACTTTGTTAAGCAGGTTATGCCCAACAGCCAGCGCAAGCTGAAAATGTATCAGGACGATAGCATTCCTCTGTTTAACCGTTACCAAATTGAAGGCCAGATTGAATCGGCTTTCCAGCGTGAAGTTAATTTACCCTCAGGTGGCGCGATTGTTATCGACCATACCGAAGCGCTTATTTCTATTGATATTAACTCTGCTCGCGCAACCAAGGGCGGCGATATCGAAGAAACGGCGACCAATACCAATCTTGAAGCGGCGGATGAACTTGCACGTCAGTTACGGTTACGTGATTTAGGTGGTTTGGTGGTTATCGATTTCATCGATATGATGGCGAATAAAAATCAGCGTGCAGTTGAAAACCGCTTACGAGATGCGCTAAAAATGGATCGTGCGCGTGTGCAGATCGGCCGCATCTCACGTTTCGGTTTATTAGAAATGTCACGTCAGCGTCTGCGCCCATCGCTAGGTGAAGCCACTCAAATGGTGTGCCCGCGTTGTGAAGGCTACGGCACTATCCGTAATGTTGAATCACTGGCTTTGTCTTTATTGCGTATTGCAGAAGAAGAGGCGCTTAAAGAACATACAGGTCGTGTGATTATTCAGGTGCCTGTCGATGTGTCAACGTTTATCTTTAATGAAAAGCGTAAAGACTTATTCGATATAGAGGCCCGCACAAATGTGGAAATTTCATTTATTGCCAATAAAACAATGGAAACACCGCATTATGATGTAACCCGTGTACGGGTTGCTGAAAGCAGCGAGTACGATGGAAAACCGTCATATAAAGTGGCGAATGAAGATGACAGTGTTTATGTGCCTAACCGTGACACGGTTAATCAGGTTGAGAGCGAGAAGCCTGCGGTGCAATCAATTACGCCTGCACAGCCAGCACCTGTTGTTGAAAAGGTCGCTAAACCCGCGGCTGATGCAAAGCCAGGCCTAATTGCACGCATACTAAAAGGCTTATTAGGTGATTCTGAAGTTAAAGAAGAGCAGAAAAGGCCTCTGCGTAAGCGCCAACCGCAAGGTGAGCGAAATGATCGCCAACGCGGTCGTAGTCCTCGCCGTAATGAGGGCCAGAAGCGCAGTAGTAAGTCAGATACGCAAGCTCGTCAGCGTAATGATAATCGTGATACGCAAGGTAAACGTTCTGATGAGCCCCAGCAAGACAAGCGCTCTCAAGGTCGTCAGCCGGAAAAACGCGAAATTAGCCGTAGCCGCAAACCGGATAATCGCAATACTTCTAAATCAGATCAGGCAAAACCATCGCAAGAGCAGAAAAAGGCACCTGTGACGCAGGACGAGAAAATACAGCAGGATGTCGTTGCTGTTGAGCAGGTTGGTGCACAATCAGCTGGCAGCACGTCTAATGAGCAGGAGCGTAATGAAGGCGGTCGCCGTGGTAATCGCCGTGGTCGCGGGCGCCGTCGTAGTAGTAACCGTGCAGATAACCGTGCAGATAATCGATCAGCTAATCGTCAAGATGGCAATGATGAGAATAGTCGTCAGCAAGCATCCGGCGAGCAGGCTGTAAAGAATGAGGCCGATAAAAAACCAGCACAGCCGGAAAGTAATGACGTGCCAGTTGCGCCTAAACAGCATGCTGAGTCTAGGCCAAATCCTAAACCTGAAAATAGATCTGAGCAGAAGCCTCAAAACAGGCCTGAACAGAAGCCTCAAAATCAGGCTGAAACAGAAAAGCCAGCAGCAGATTCAAGTGCTGTGCAGGCCAGGCCTGTCGCTGATGTTAAGGTGGAAAAGTCAGAGTCAATAAAGTCTGCAGCAGTGGAGTCAGTGCCTAAAGCAGTGAAGCCAGAGCCTAAAACAGTGGAGCAAAAGGCTGCGCCTCAAGCAAAGCCGATTGCGCAAGATAAGCCGACTCCAGCGCCTCAAGCAAAAGCTGTTTCACAAGCTAAACCAAAGCCTGCGTCTCAAGCTCAAACGTCAGCGCCAGCAGCGAAACCATGGGAGTTTCAAGCAGATAAACCCACGGCCAGGCCGGTTGCGGAAAAGCCAGCAGCTAAGCCTGCGGTAATCGCTACAGACAAGCCCGCAGAAAATGCATCAACTAAAACAGCCGCTAAGCCATGGGAGTTTCCATCTTAGCGAATGTTTTTCTAGTTAACATTTATAGAAAAGGCCAGCTAAATAGCTGGCTTTTTTGTGCGCTCTGCATTCTGTGAATATAGGTTTATAAGTTGTGCTGCTTTTGTATGTGGGCAAGCAAACCATATGATGCATCTTCCACGAGGTCTAGTACATGCTCAAAGCCTTGCTCGCCACCGTAATAAGGATCAGGGACTTCTTTTTCGCTGAAGTTCTCGGAAAAAGACAGGAACATAAATAAATTGTCGCTATTGCCGTCGGCTACTTGTGTTAAGTCGGCATGGTTACTGTTATCCATTGCGATCACATAATCAAACGTGTCAAAGTCAGCGGGCTCGACCTGTCGTCCGCGCAGATTGCTTAAATCAATACCCCGATTACGTGAAGCAGATTGCGCGCGTGCGTCCGGTTGTTTCCCTATGTGGTACGCATGTGTACCAGCGGAATCAATGCTGATTTTATCTGCGAGCCCAGCTTCATTTACCGCCTGGCGAAATATACCTTCAGCAGTTGGTGAACGGCATATATTGCCCATGCACACGAATAATACTTTTACCTGTTCCATAGTGTTCTCTGTTTAAAATTAATCATCTATTAACCTACTGTAATATTTTCGTTCTATTTCGTCTTCGCACAATTTTGCGTATAAATACAAAAGACATGAATGAAAAAGAAATACGGAAGCTAGCCTGGGATGGCGAAGACAAGGTTATACGGTTAGAACCAGTTCTCTGCCTCAACATCCGGCGTGCATCAAAAACCTATATTATCCGTAAATCGGTTAATGGCAAGTGGCTTGTTATCCATCGGGACCGTCATCTATGCTCTCGTTTCGTGAAGCCAGATTAGGGGCGGCTAAGTATTCCCTTGAGAAAAGCGTGAGCAATGTCACCGTAAACAAGCTTATCAGGAATGCCGAAAAGATACTCCTGGCACAAGTTCAAAGGTTCCAGTTCAGATTAATGGATACTTCAATTATGTAGACTCACGGTTGGGTAATCGAAAGGTCGCTGGCGGAAAAAAATTTGAGCCTGTGTAAATCTACAATCAAGTCGAATACGCACAACAACGAATTGAATATGCAAAGATTGTAGAGTCGGTATTTTTAAAAATTCTCGAATAAATTATATTTTAATTATTTGTATTAGTTTCGACTTTACCCAACAGATTAATACACCGATTTCGACATGCCCTTAACAAGTGGCAATAAGAAAATATGCCCTGTCGATGATGAATATCTGTTAATGAGGGTTTAGTGAAAACGGTGATGAAAGGCTTTTGTAAAAATCATCTGAGTGAGAAAGTCCGAGTCTTTTGAGGCCTTCAGTTATTTACATGAACAGGCTCAAACTGGCTATCTATGTGACTTAAAGCTAGTTGCAGACCTCGGAGGTTTAGCATTGAATGGTTATTAAGCTTAAGAAAAAACTAAGTCTGATCTAACAACGCTTCTACCCGATCTTCGAAATCTGCCCCGATAGGTTTAGAAATATATGCGTCACAACCCGATTTAATGGCCTTGTCACTGTCCGCACTTAACACCGAGGCGGTTACCGCAACAATAAGACCGCTGTAACCTTTGTTTCTTAAGGTACGGGTGGCTTCATGCCCATCAATAATGGGCATATGCATATCCATCAGAACCAAATCATAATCTCCTGTAAGTGCCTTATCTATTGCCTCCTGCCCATTGACGACCAGATCATTCTCGTGGCCCTGTATAGTTAATCGCAGGTTGATCATACGGCTAATGTATTCATCGTCTTCTGCCAGTAATATTTTAGCCATGCTCGGCCTCCTATTGTTTAATGCTAAAGGTAAAGGCGGTGCCAGCGCCAGATTTACTCTTTACCTGGATGCTGCCACCCTGTAATTCGACCAGGCGTTTGGTAATCGCCAGGCCCAGTCCGGAACCCCCTGCGTCACGAGTGGATGAATCGTCCACCTGGTGGAAGCTGTCAAAAATATGCGGCAGTTCAGATTCAGGGATACCGATACCGGTGTCTGCGACGCTGAAATTGACGAATTTTTCATCGCGCCAGGCGGAGACTTTAATGCTTCCCTGGCGAGTGAATTTTAGTGCATTGCCGATCAAATTGATGAGAATCTGTCGCAAGCGGCGGGCATCGACCTGAAAGCTGAAATCCTCGGTTTCACTCAGCAGTTCAATGCCTCGTTGTTGGGCCTGGTGATTAAACTTACGTAATGTCTCCTCAATCAGTGGCAGGCACTGTGTCTCCCCGAGAGAGATATCCATCTGGCCGGCTTCAATCTTGGAGAGATCAAGCAGATCGTTGATCATCTCTAACAGGTGTTGCCCGGAAAGATCCATGTCTACTGCGATTTGCGTTATGGTCTCAGGCGGTGGTCTTTTTTGCTGGTTTTTCAGTAAGGGTAGATAACCAAGGATTACCGTCAGTGGCGTGCGCAGCTCATGACTCATAATATTCAGGAAGGCTGTTTTCTGTCGATTAGCCTCTTCAGCGGCTCGTTTGGCCTGCAGTATGGCCTGCTCGGTTCGTTTGCGTTCAGTGATATCCATATTAACGCCTATGATGCGTTGCCCGTAACCACTGGCATCAAACATGACTTCACCAGAGACGTGAATGTAACGTTGCTGACCGTCGGGGCGGGTTATCGGGAACTCGGTATCAAGGTATTTTCCACCCTTGATAGCTGTTTTTATTTCAGCCTCGATGCGCTTCAAATCGTCGGCACTCAGTGTCTTTTGCCAGGCGTCATACGCGCTCGTACTTTTGTTACGAGTGACACCATAGATCTCAAACATACGGTCATCCCCGCTCAATTCCTGCGTGGCGACATCATACTCCCAGACACCAATACCACCCGCTCGCGTTGCCATATTCAGGCGCTCGTTAAACTCACGCAATTCCCGTTCCTTGTTCTTCGGCTCGGTGAGGTCAGTAACGGTGCCGACATAGATTGTTTTATTATTCACCCGCGCCTTGCCCACCGACAGATTCATCGGGAAGGTGGAACCATCCTTACGCTGTCCCCAAACCTCGCGGCCGATGCCGATGATGCGTTTTTCACCAGTTTGCGCATGATGTTGCAGGTAACCATCATGCTCCGAACGATAAGGTTCTGGCATTAACATTTTAACATTCTGACCAATGACGTCTTCACTGGCGTAACCGAATAATTTTATAGCGGCGGGGCTGAACAGGCTGACGGTTCCCAGATCATTAATAGTAACAACTGCATCGACTGCGTTTTCGATGATGGCTCGATTCAGGTTTTCACTGGTATGAAGCTCTTTTGTGCGTTGCGTTGCCAGTCTGTGTATGTCGGATTCCCTGCGCATAAGGGTACGTAAGTAAGCCGTTATCATCAGGGTCAGTAGGATGCTGGTGAACAAAACCAGCCAGGGCGTCATTGTTGAATGCTGATTAATAAATCCACTTGTGGCGGCACTGGATAATCGCCAGGTGCGGCTGGCGAAGTGGATATCGCGAGTCACCCGCCATGCAGAATTCGTCAATACTTCAGTCTGGTTGTTGGTTTTGCTGCTGTGTAATAGCACCGCGTTCAGCGGATCCGTGATATCAGTCAGCTCAATCAGCAGTGGGTGCAGCAGAGATATAATAGGGCTGGTTGCTGTCTCGAAGAGATTGCTAATGTTAAAAACACCGAGAGCAAAACCATTAAATACGGTTTTCTGTGGTTCATGATCGCTGGCCGTCGGCATAAAAATGGGTTGAAAAATCAAAAATCCCTTTTGTTGTTCATTCTCCTGCAGCAGTGTAATACTCGCGGTGGCCTGGGACTGTCGCGTTAGCAGGGCCAGTTTCAGGCTGCTTAGGCGTTCCGTACTGCTTGCCAGATCGAAACCGAGTGCTGCGATATTGCCTTGCAATGGCTCAACATAATAAACAGGGAAATATTCCGTTCGCTGATTTGCCTTTATCATCTCGCCCTGGGGGCTACGTTCACTGATGTAAAAATCTAGCAGTCCATCACGAACGGCCTGTAACCTGTAGTTTTCACGCTGCGCATCGGTGACACGTGGTATCCATTCCAGCGCCTGAATCGAAGGCCGGGCTTTCAGGTCGTACTCGGTAAAAAGCTGGAACTCTTTCCTGCTGACACGCGATGAGGCGATAAAAAATCCCCGAATACTCGACAGAATGCGCTGACTGATTTCCAGCTCCTTGCTCAGGGCATCAATGGCCAGATTGGTGATGTTCTGCTGCTCTATCTGTATGCTGCGATGTTCCCATTTCAGGGTGCTTTGAAACAACAGATAACTCAGCAGCAGGCCGCCCATCAGCACCGCCCAAAGGGTCACGCGATTGCTCTGTTGCCGACTTCGCTCGTTCATTACTGGCACGCTGGATGAAGCATAATCTGGTTTCGGCCTTTTTCTTTGGCCAGATAGAGAGCTGCGTTAGCCGCCTCAATTAGCGATTTCCCCTCATCGAAGGCTGCTGAACAGGCTATGCCAGCGCTGAAACTACAGCTAAATTCCTGGCCATTACTCGGGCAGCTTAAGCCTGTAAAGCGTAAGCGTAGATCTTCCATAATCTGATGCGCCGTATCAGCCCCGGTATCGGGCATTATGATACCGAATTCCTCGCCGCCATAACGCCCAATCAGATCTGATTTACGTAACCGGCCTTTCAGCAGTTGTGCCAGCGATCTCAGCACGCGGTCGCCCGCGGCATGCCCGTAACGGTCATTAACCTGCTTGAAATGGTCAAGATCAAGCATGATATAACTGAGTGTACGGACTTGCCGTTGACTGCGAGACAGTTCGGCCTCCAGTCGGTGCTGCAGCGTGACCTGATTGAGCAACCCGGTCAGTCCATCGTGGTACATTAACTGGCTCAGTTCGCGGGCTCGCTCGATCCTCGACTCCAGCGTAGACACCAGCTGCTTATTGAGTACCGGCTTTTCCAGAAAATCGTCACCCTGCTGTAACGTTTTCAACTGAATGTCAGGGTTGGCTTCGCTAGAGAGAAAGACGATGGGTATGCTGAAATGGGTCTGGTGCTGACGAAGTACCTGTGCGATATCGAGACCGGATATATCAGGGAAATAGAAATCTAGCAGAATGAGTTCCGGCTGAAAGGTTTCCAGTTTTTGCAGAATCTCCGCGGGCTCAGTTAATACCTCGGTATACATGCCCGCCTGGCGCAAAATAAGACTATAGTGCTGTGCCATTTCCAGCATATCATCCACTACCAGAACCCGGTAGGGTTTACTCGGCACGCGCTGAGTGATTCGCTCAAGGTGATCCACCAGTATCAAGGCATCCACGGGTTTGTCGAGATAGGCAGTGCCGCCGACACGCACCGCCGCAAGGCGCGAGCCCCAGCCTTTTTGCGCAGAAATAAAAACGCAGGGAATGGGTTCTTTTTGCAGCTGTCGAGCAAGGGGCGCGAGATCGATGCCAGCCAGTAAGCCTTCCGGCAGCGTGATATCGAGCACCAGGGCATCGGGTTTCTCCTGCTCGAGCGCGGATATGGTTGCAGTCACATTGCCGAACAGGCGCGTCTTAAACCCATGGTGGTTCAGTTGCAGACAGAGTTCACGGCCGTGAACTGAATCGTCCTCGACAACATAAACCTGCCTTCCTCTTTTTATCTGATCAGGAAGAAACGCAGGCTGCGTATTGGAGGAATGTTGCTCGTCCGGCCCATCGCTTATCAGGTGATAGAGTTTTTGCAGCTTAAGGCGAATGCTATCGATTGTTTTGGCATCGGGCAGTGACTGCTCATTGATAAATTGCATGAGCATTAATTCAAGCTGGCGGCATTGCTCGCTTAGGCGATGGAAACCAAAAGTACCGGCTGAACCGCTCAAGCTGTGGATCTGGCGAAATAGTTTTTTTAGATAACGGGCTGGATTAGACTGACGTGGCAGAGTATTGATATCCGTGATCATCTGCTCAACTCGCAGAATCAGGCTGGATGAAAATTCCGTTCGTAGTGAGGCTAATTGCTGCTGAATTTCCTTTAAATCGGGCATCACTTCCCCTGTTAACTCATGTAATTATAAACCCTGTCAAATACCCTGTCCTAGGCGGGGATTTATAATGAATGTAGTCTACATTATATGTATATGGAGAATATATTAAAAAGTGAGGGAACGATGAAAAGTGCCAGCATCCTTATTGTTGAAGATGAGCCCTTTGATGCGGAAAATCTCAAATTGCACCTGCTGCAGGCGGGGCACCGGGTAGTGGATGTTGTGAGCACTGGTGAGGAAGCGATAGCCAGGGTGGAACAGGCTGATATTGATCTCATGATGGTTGATATCGTCCTGTCGGGAGAGATGGACGGTATCGATGCCGTTCTGCAAATCCATAAAAAACATGATACACCAGTAATATTTCTGACTGCTAACATAAGCGATGAGTTGCTGTTGCGCGCCGAGCAGGCATCTCCCTTTGCCTATCTCCTTAAACCTTTTCGTCAGGGCGAACTGGAATTCATGATTAAGATGAGCCTTGCCCGTGCCCAGGTTACCAGGGAGATGGCCGCTCAGAAGCTCGCGGCTGAGGCCGAACTGCACCAGGCGCACGCCATTATCCAGTACACCAATGAAGGCATTATGTTGACCGATAAAGATAAAAATATCATATCGGTCAACCCCGCGTTTACCCGTATTACCGGATATCAGGCATTCGAGGCGATTGGCCAGAAAATCACATTTTTAAGTTCTGATAAACATGAAGCGTCGTACAATTCAGATATGTGGTCTTTGCTCCAGCAGTTTGGGTGCTGGCAAGGGGATATCTGGAGTCGGCGCAAGAATGGTGAGGTCTACCCTGAGCGGCTAACCATTAATGCCATTTATGCGCCCGATGGTTCGCTGAGTCATTATGTGGGTATATTTTCAGATATTAGCCTAAGCAAACAGGCTGAAATTGAAAAGGAACGCCTGCAACGGGAGCTCAGCCAGAACCACAAAATGGAGGCCCTGGGGCAGCTTACCGGCGGCATCGCACACGATTTTAACAATATCCTTGGCATTATCATGGGTTATATCGATATATCCCTTAACCATTATGGTGATGAAATTCCGCCAAAAATGAGGGGCTACCTGGCGATTGTCCAGGAAGCTGCCGAGCGGGCCAGGGCGTTGGTGGCGCAGATGCTGACCTTCAGCCGTAATGAAAACTGGAGCGAACAACCGCTGCACTTTTTGCCATTGGTGGAAGATAACGTCAAGATGCTGCAGGCTATTTTACCGAGCAGCATCAAGATTGAGCTGAACTGCGAAGAAAATCTGCCGACTATTATGATGGATCCGGCAAAATTACAGCAGTTGTTAATGAACCTCTGCATTAATGCAAAAGATGCCATGGAAGGCGCTGGTACGCTCAGTATCAATCTGGGATGGCGCTGCGGTATCGATAGAGAATGTAGCTGCTGTAATAAAAAGATTGAGGGTGACTGGATCGAATTGTCAGTCACCGATACCGGCAGTGGCATGACAGTGGAAACACTCGAGCGTCTCTTCGAGCCTTTTTATACCACCAAAGATGTAGGCAAAGGGACTGGTATGGGGATGTCGGTGCTGTATGGTATTGTCAGTACTCATGGCGCGCATGTGCTGGTGGATACTGAACTGGGTTATGGCACGACCATTCGTTTGTTATTTCAGCCCTCTGTTGATCAAGAACCACAACAGTCTGAAATAGAGCCATCATCTAAGCAACTACCTGATGGTGCGGGCCAGCATATATTGATCCTGGATGATGAGCCGATGATCGCTGAATATATCAGTGACCTACTGGAACTATCTGGTTATCAGACCACCATTAAAACTGACAGTCTGGAAGCCCTGAGTCTGCTACAGAAGAATCCGGACAGGTTTTCTCTACTGATAACAGACCAGACTATGTCGGGGCTTACCGGCATAGAACTGATTAAGCAACTCAGAGAGACTCGACCGGAATTACCGGTAATACTCTGCACCGGATACAGTGAAGTCATCAATGCTGATGACGCTGAAAAAATGGGCATCTGTTACCTGAATAAACCCATTGATTCCGAAAGGCTCGTTCAATCAGTTGGTAATTTGCTGCGCTTAAGTTATAGCAACTAGTTTGAGGTTGCATCTAAATTTTTTTTGGGCAATTGAATGTTGATTATTGGCCGGGCTCACTTATTAAACTAAAAATATTGAAGGTCAACTCCAAGGCAACTGGAGATGTAAACTCATCAAAATGGTGTCGGGTCATACCGCAACTTTAAAGCCATTGTGTTTTATAAAGTCCAGGCTCTCTCAAATTATTAATGGATATTTTAAGAACAGACTAAAATTTGGGCTGTCTGCTATGCGCTTATAAAGCAGTTTTCAGTGCTATATGTAGGGTGGCTTCAATCAGATCACGTTTGTTTCTGAGATATACTAGCGATTTATACTGTATGCATAATGCATATTTGCACGCATGATCCCTGTATTGTTTATGTAGTGGTATTTATTACTTGTTGCTCATGCATATAAATAAAACGTAGATCATTCTGTTACTCCAATCGAAAAGAAACCTAAATCGAAAAGTCAGGGGGCGCAAAGCATTGTATAATAACTGCCTATTTTTACGGCCATTAATATTGGCCCCACAGTGATCACGACAGAATCCCATGCTTAAAATTTATAATACGTATACCAATCAAAAAGAAGAATTTAAACCCATAGAAGCAGGCAAAGTCCGTATGTATGTTTGCGGCATGACGGTATATGATCTCTGTCATTTAGGCCACGCACGTGTCCTGGTCGTGTTTGATATGGTTACACGCTACCTTAAATCACAGGGTTATGATGTAACCTATGTGCGTAATATTACCGATATTGACGATAAAATTATTAAACGCGCTAATGAAAATGGCGAAGATTTTAATCTGCTAACTCAGCGTTTTATAACGGCCATGCATGAAGATGCTGAGGCACTGGGTGTTTTGCCGCCGGATGAAGAGCCGCGTGCTACTACATCAATGAATGACATTATAAATATGATTACTACGCTGCAGGAAAAAGGCTATGCCTATGCGGCGGATAATGGTGATGTTTATTATGATGTAAGTAAGTTTGAAGCCTATGGTTTGCTCTCCGGTAAAAAGACTGATGAATTAAGATCGGGTGAACGTGTCGCGGTTGATGAATATAAAGATGACCCATTAGATTTTGTATTGTGGAAAGCCGCTAAGCCAGATGAGCCGTTTTGGGAATCGCCCTGGGGGAATGGCCGCCCGGGCTGGCATATTGAATGTTCGGCGATGTCGACCTGCTGCTTAGGCAATACATTTGATATTCATGGTGGTGGACAAGATTTACAGTTTCCGCATCATGAAAATGAAATAGCACAGTCGGAAGCAGCGACCGGTGAAAAATTTGTTAATACGTGGATGCATAATGGCTTCGTACGTATTGATGATGAAAAAATGTCCAAGTCATTGGGGAATTTTTTTACCGTGCGAGAAATTTTGGAACGCTACCGTGCAGAAGATATTCGCTATTTCATTTTGGCAAGTCACTATCGCAGCCCATTAAACTATTCTGATCAAGCACTGGATAATGCGAGTGTCGCATTAACGCGTTTATATAACTCCTTACGCGACATTGAAATTACAGAAATGGATGGCTCTTCAGATGAATTCGTTAAGCGATTTGAAGAGGCGATGAATGAAGACTTTAATACCGCAGAAGCGGTTGCCGTGCTATTTGATTTGGCAAACCAGATTAATAAATTCAAATCCACAGACTCAGGTAAAGCCTCAGCCCTTGCGGCTACGTTAAAGCATTTGGCTGGCATTATAGGTTTGTTACAGGAAGAGCCAGATGTGTATTTGAAAAGTGGTGGCAGTTCTGCTGGCTTAAGTGATGAACAGATCGATTCACTTATTCAGCAACGGGCACAGGCGAAAGCCGACAAAAACTGGGGTGAAGCTGACCGTCTGCGTGATGAGTTGAAAGCCCAGGGTATTGAACTGGAAGACAAGGGCGGCGAAACCAGCTGGCGTCGCGCCTAAAATAAAAACACAAAAACCCTTTAAAGCAGCATTTTACTTGCTGTTTCGGGGTGCAGCGCGTACAATTCGCGCCCTGAGATTTCATCTGTGACTCTCAGTTTTTTTTAACTCCTTGTTCTACTGTATTGGCTGAGAGGCAGGTGCAGGGGGCATTAACCGTAGGGAGCATACAATGCGACATTACGAAATAGTATTTCTGGTTCATCCAGACCAGAGCGAGCAAGTGCCCGCGATGATCGAACGCTATAAAGGCATTATTGAGACTAATGGTGGCAAAATTCACCGCCTGGAAGACTGGGGCCGTCGTCAATTAGCTTACTCAATCAACAAAATTCACAAAGCACATTACGTTTTAATGAATATCGAGTGCGGCGGCGAAGAGCTGGCTGAGCTTGAGTCTATGTTCCGCTTCAATGATGCGGTTCTACGTAATATGGTTATTAAGTGTAAAGAAGCGATTACTGAGCCTTCGCCACTATTAAAAGAAGAAGAAAGCAGCAGGCCTTCTCGTTCTGATAATCGTGATCGTAACGAAGCGCCTACAGAAGCAGCAGCGCCAGTAGCAGCTGCACCAGTAACTGAAACACCTGACGCGGCTCCTGAAGCTGACTCAGCTGCTGAATAAGTTTGAGGATATAAATAATGGCATATTTTCGTCGTAAAAAATTCTGTCGTTTCACTGCTGAAGGCATTACACAGTGTGACTACAAAGATCTGAGCTTACTGAAAAACTTTGTTAGCGAAACAGGCAAGATTGTTCCTGCTCGTATCACTGGCACAAAAGCGAAGTATCAGCGCCAGGTAACTACTGCAATCAAGCGTGCGCGCTACCTTGCATTACTACCATACACTGATCAGCACTAAGTCTAGATCTTATTTGAGGGTTAAATGATGGATATCATTTTATTAGAAAAAGTTGATCGTCTGGGTAAGCTGGGCGATGTAGTAAATGTAAAACCAGGCTTCGCACGTAATTTTTTATTGCCTTTCGGTAAAGCTAAAATTGCTAATGCTGAAAATATTAAAGCCTTAGAAGAACGTCGTGCAGAACTTGAAGCTAAAGAAGCTGAAACTCTGGCAAATGCACAGGCACGTAAAGCTAAGCTGGATGAGCTGTCTATCAGCATTACATCTAAAGCTGGCTCTGAGGGCAAGTTGTTCGGCTCTGTGGGTAATGCAGATATTGCAGATGCAATTACAGCGGCTGGTGTAGATGTTGAAAAGAAAGAAGTACGTCTACATACTGGCCCGCTTCGCGTAGCAGGTGCATTTGAAATTGATTTGCATTTACACAGTGAAGTGAATGCGGTCGTTAAGCTGACAATTATCGGCGAAGAATAAGTCCTGTTCTTTTTCGATATCGCTTTCAACAGCCGGGCATAGCCCGGCTGTTGTCGTTTTGGCGATAGTCTTTTATATGTGTGTCGGCATATTCTGTGGTGTTAAAAAATAAACTTTAAATCCGCTTAAAGTGTATTGCAGTTATGCATTTGAAAAGGCAAACTGAAGCGTCAAGTTAGCCTACGAACATTAAATAAGTACTCTTTAATATAATCATGTCTGAAACATTAAGCTATCCAGAAAATTTCGATTATCAAGTGGCCGATAGTGCCAGTAATTTGAAAATCCCCCCGCATTCTATTGAGGCTGAACAGGCCGTTTTAGGCGGCTTAATGCTCGACAAGCGTGCCTGGGAGCAAATTGCTGATCGTGTTACAGAAGAAGATTTATATCGCCATGATCACCGTTTAATTTTTCGGAGTATTGCGAAACTGGAAGCCGCTGATAAACCGTTTGATGTGGTGACGCTATCTGATGAGCTCAGTAAAACCAATGAGCTAGCAGCCGCTGGTGGTTTGGCTTATTTAGGTCAATTAGCTAAAGACACACCAAGCGCGGCGAATATACGTGCCTATGCGGATATTGTGCGTGAACGTTCGGTTTTTCGTCAGTTAATTGAAATTGGTACTGATATAGCGGGTAGTGCTTATAATCCAGAAGGCCGTGAAAGTAAGGAATTACTGGATGAAGCCGAGCGCAAGGTGTTTACCATTGCGGAACAAGGGACTCGTGCAGAAAATGGCTTTAAAGATATTAAGCAGCTGTTAAGCAAAACCGTAGAGCAAATAGATTATCTATTTGAGCAGGATGGCAATATTACAGGTGTTACCACGGGCTTTAAAGATTTTGATGCGCAAACCAGTGGTTTACAAAAAGGTGATCTGGTTATTGTTGCCGGTCGACCTTCAATGGGTAAAACAACCTTTGCAATGAATGTCGCCGAAAATGCAGCCATTGCTCAGGGTATTCCAGTGGCGGTGTTTAGCATGGAGATGCCTGCTGAGTCTTTAGCAATGCGGATGATTTCCTCGATGGGGCGAATTGACCAACACCGTTTACGTACCGGCCAGCTAAATGATGAAGATTGGCCGAGAATAACATCAGCGGTGTCTATATTGTCAGAAGCAAAAATATTTGTGGACGACACACCTGCTTTATCACCCACCGATTTACGTGCGCGTGCGAGGCGACTAAAACGTGAGCATGGCTTAGGTTTAATCGTAATCGATTATCTTCAGTTAATGCAGGTGGCGGGTAAATCTGAAAACAGGACCAATGAGATTTCAGAAATTTCTCGAGGCTTAAAGGCCCTGGCGAAAGAGTTAGAAGTGCCGGTTATTGCCCTGTCCCAGCTAAATCGTAGTTTGGAGCAACGCCCGAATAAACGCCCGATTAATTCGGATCTGCGTGAATCAGGTGCCATTGAGCAGGATGCGGATATCATTGTATTTATTTATCGTGATGAAGTGTATAACGAAGACAGCACCGATAAAGGCACGGCAGAAATTATTGTCGGTAAACAGCGTAACGGACCGATTGGCACAACGCGCTTAACGTTCCTTGGGCAATACACCAAATTTGAAAATTATACCCCTGAAATGTATTCATCGGATGGCTTTGAATAAGTGAATTCAGAGCATCAAGCTAAATCATATCGAGCGGCAAAAGTAAGCATAGATTTAGCCGCGCTACAGCATAATTTCAAACAAGTTCAGAAGTACTCTGCGAGCAGTAACATTATGCCGGTGATTAAGGCCAATGCCTACGGTCATGGAATGTTGCAAGTTGCAGATGCCTTAGACGAAGCCAATGGTTTTGCGGTGGCTCAATTAGGTGAAGCAATAGCACTACGTGAGCATGGTATCAATAAACCCATCACGGTATTTCAAGGCTTTGTAGATAGTGCGCAACTTAAGTTAATGATTCAATACAATTTACGTCCAGTAGTAAGTCAGCTGTGGCAAATAGATTTATTAGAATCACTAAGTACTGCAAGCATAAGCCCAGATACAGCACTTCAGATTTGGTTAAAAGTAAATACAGGCATGGGGCGCTTAGGCGTTCAGCCAGATGAAGTAACAGTATGTTGGCAGCGTCTTCAGCAAATTCCGTTTATTCAACAATTGGGTTTGATGATGCACTTTGCTAATGCGGACCAACCGGGTAAAAATTCAAATCAACAGCAACTCAATTGCTTTAAGCAATTGAGTGATGAGATGCTGACTCAAACCAGTGTGTCCAATTCAGCGGCCATTGTAAGCCGTTTGTGCGAGCAGCAGGATTGGCTGCGCCCCGGTATTATGTTGTATGGCTCATCGCCCGTTCTTAATGTAACAGCGAAAAGTTTAGGCCTGCAAGCGGTGATGAGCCTGCACGCAGAATTGATTGCGATTAATCATTTACCTAAGGGGCATCATGTTGGCTATGGCGATGGCTGGGCTTGTCCAGATGATATGCCCATTGGAATAGTTAATATTGGTTACGGAGATGGTTACCCTCGGCTTGCTCCAGGCGGCACACCGGTCATGGTGAATAATCAATTAACACAGTTGGTCGGTCGGGTCTCTATGGATTCCATCGCGGTTGATTTGCGTGGCATCAATGCGCGATGTGGAGATGAGGTTGAGTTATGGGGAAGTCATGTTTCGGTGGATGAGGTGGCATTGAAAGCAGGGACTATTGCCTATGAATTATTGTGTAATGTTGGTCAATTATGAGTTTTGTTATAGGTTTTAGTCATATCTGGATCAGTGTTCGCGATAATTGTTCTATAATAAAAATAGTTTTTGAGCCAATGGGGGCAATATGATTAAGGGCTTATCTCTTTCTTGCGTTATTTTAAGCAGTGTTTTGTTGACAGCATGTGGCGGTGGCTCAGGCATGTTTCGTGGTGATGCCAAGCACTCCGGTGTGACGAGTGAATCTGCACCTAAAAAAATGAGTCAATTGGCGTGGAAATATTCGGCGCCCGATAAAACGTATTCATCACCTATTGTTGCCGGTGATACGGTTTATATAGGCGCTAAAGATGGCTATGTTTATGCGCTTGATCTTGATGAAGGGCATGTTAAGTGGAAATTTAAAACACAGGCTAACATTGAAGCGCCCGTTGCAGTTAGTGGTGGCATACTTTATGTGGGTAGTTGGGATGGGTATTTATACGCAGTAGATATTTCTTCTCACAAAGAAATTTGGAAATTCCGTACGGCTGGTAAAATTTATACAGCACCTGTGGTAGATGGCGGTGTTGTTTATTTTGGCGGGCAAGATAAGCATTTGTATGCTGTTGATGCATCAAGCGGTGCAGAAAAATGGCGCTTTAAGTCCAGTGGCGTTGTTTATACATCACCTGCCATAGGTGATTCAATGATATTTATTGGTACACTTGACGGCTTTGTTCGCGCAATAAATAAAAAATCAGGGCAGGAACAATGGCGTTACGCGGTTCGCAGTCCGGTGTATTCATCACCCAGTGTGTATGATGGCCATGTATTCATAGGTGGTGATGATAAGTATATTCATGTGATTAATATCAAAACAGGCCAGTTAAAATGGAAAAAGAAAACGGCAGGTAAAGTGTTTTCATCTCCGGCGGTATATGATGGCGTAGTTTATTTTGGCAGTGCTGATAATTACATCTATGCCTATGATGCAGAAGAAAGTGGCCGCATTTGGGAATATCAAACGCAGGGGCCTATTTTTTCATCACCGATAATTGCATCTGGCAGTGTTTATATTGCAAGTACAGATGGTAACTTATACGCTTTGTCTGCGAAAACAGGGCGTGTACTTTGGCGCTACAAAGCAGAACAAAAAGTATTTTCATCTCCTGTAGTAGCGAATGGGAAAGTGATTTTTAATTCGGTAAGCGGTGAGGTTTACGCTGTCGAATAATATAATAAAAAAGAAATTATGTATTAAAAAAGTCGATGTTAAATTGCATCGGCTTTTTTAATGGAAATTTTTTTACTTATGATGTGATACTAATGGCATCAGCATGATATGGTGGTAATCTGCTTAGTGATTCCAGCTTTCCTGATTCGATAAGTCCTTCGATATGTTGAATGTTCTTTTCAAGGTGTTTTATATATAAGTTGTCTCCGTCAAAGTGTGCTTCGGCATACTTATACACTTGTTGAAATAATACGTTGATGCGACTTTTAACTTCAGAATTATAAAAGCCAGGCGTTTTTACTAGTAGATCCTCAGGTGAGGTAAATAATAAAATAAGCTGGCCATCCTGTCCCTGTCTTTGCGTAATGCCACCTAGTTCAAATTCAGGAAATAAACGATCGCGGCATTTCTCTAGATAACAGCGATCAGACATTTGTGCTATCAAGTCAGCAGTGCCAAGCATATAACCGATTAAATGTAGCTTTTTATCGGGTAAGTGAATGTTCTCTGGCGCTACTTCATAGCCAGTATAATGCACCATGTTTGCTGCGATTTCTGCAAATTCAGACATGCCAGACATATGTAAATAATTGTATAGAAAGTGAGCGCTTCTACTGACATGAATGGATGTGTACTGAGCGCCATTATGGTGCTTGTGATCATTTGTTTTACGAATATAGCCAGAATCGTGAAACAGTGCCGTGATTATGGCGACAATGGTGAGATTAGCTCCAAAGGTATGCTGGCGATCGCTCTGCCGTTCATGTCCATCTATTAAGCGCGCCAGTGCCAATGTCATATCTAAGGTATGTTGTTTGTCGTGGTAATACGTGTCACAGGCATTGAAACCATTGTAATGGCCTTCAAACAAGCAATCAAAATCATCAAATACGCGGCGTATTTTACTGTCATCTGCAGCTAGATAACAGCTATGGAAAATATCACATACAGCATTGCAAACAGCTTGAGTGCTAGATACATCAACTGAATTTGAAACGTCGTATTGTGAATGTCTTTTGTTCATGATTTCTAATGGAGTTTGCGTAGATAAGATCCTATAAAGAGACAGCCAATTTATCTGTGAGTCGAATCACAGAGTGTAGTTTGTTAAGCTGTTATGTGAGTCTAGTCGCATAATTTTTTGGTTAACATAGTACACATAAATGAGTGTTCTTACTATTTATGAGCATCACGTGTAAAAATGCATATTGCCAATATGCCGGGCAAGTGTAAGCAGCAGTCGTATACTTAGAGCTAATTGCTGGCATGCGATTTTAGGTGTTGTCAGCGTTCATGTATTACCTAAAGTGTCTATATTCAATATTTTAAAGCTCAAGTGACTGTCTATAGTGCATAGCCCCATGCTTTTTAATGTTTTGAGTTAAAGTCTATAAAAATAGGCGGCTGATTTAATCTGCTAACTAAAGATATGATGTGTTTATTAAAGCTGAATTTTCTAATAAAATAGAAAACAAGCATAACAGGATTATATGAATGTCAGAAAATAATGAAATCTTATTGGGTGTAAATATTGATCACGTTGCAACACTGCGACAAGCCAGGGGGACTCGATATCCTGATCCTGTTCATGCCGCATTACAGGCAGAGCAGGCTGGCGCGGACTCAATCACATTGCATTTACGTGAAGATAGAAGACATATTCAAGAACGTGATGTTTTAATGCTAAAAGATTGCCTGTTAACGCATATGAATTTAGAGATGGCAGTCACAGATGAAATGCTGGCTTTTGCAGAAAAAATTAGGCCGTCAGATTGCTGTCTTGTACCGGAAAGTCGCAAAGAGTTGACTACTGAAGGAGGCTTAGATGTGCTTAGTCAGGAAAGTCGAATTAGAGAAGCATGTTTGCAAATGAGTGAGGCTAATGTGCGAGTATCTTTATTTATCGATACTGATCGCAACCAGATAGAGGCAGCAAAACGTTGTGGAGCACCCGTTATTGAAATACATACGGGGCATTATGCAGATGCTGAAAGCCGTGAAGAAAAAATGAAAGAACTGAAGAAAATTGTTGAAGCCGTGGATATAGGCCATGATTTAGGTTTGCAGGTGAATGCAGGACATGGTTTGCATTATCACAATGTACGAGATATTGCGGTGATACCCCATATAAAGGAACTCAATATTGGACATGCGATTATTGCAGAAGCAATTTACTGTGGGTTACCTTCTGCGGTTAGCCAGATGAAGCGCTTATTATTAGAGGCTAGAGGCTAGAGGCTAAATCTATTTGTCTTTTAGCGTGTTCTAGAACCGCTTGTAGCCCTGATTTTTCAGCTGGCTTTTATTGAATTCTAATAAGTTATTAATCGCGCTTATTACTTTTTCTAGCCCATCAGAAAGTCCCTCTGTTTTCTTCTGGTCAAGCATATATTCAAAGTTAGCCGCAGCATTACGCAGTTCGGGTACGCCGCAGTATTTAGTGCCACCGTGTAGTTTATGGATGTGCACCTTGAGTGAACTTAGGTCGTTTTTTTGTAGAGCCAGTAATAAATTATCCTTATGCTTTTCAAGTTCCATAATCAGCATGGGGAATAATTCGTCCGCTAATGTTTCATTGCCGCCAGCCAGCTCAATACTTTCTTTTTTATCAAATATTACGAGATCTCCTGCGCTCTTTTTATGGGCTTCACGAATTGTCTTGTATTGTATTTTTTGAGATTTTTCTACCCAGCGTGAAAAGCAATTCATAAACTGTTGTTCGGTAATTGGTTTAAGCAAAATATCGTTCATTCCCGAGTGGAAGACCTGTAGTTGTTCTTCTGGCATGGCATTGGCCGTTAACGCTATAATTATAGTGTGTTTACAGGGGTTCTCCGTGTTGCGAATTATTTCAGAAGCTTCAAAGCCGTTTGTTTTTGGCATATGTAAGTCCATTAATATTAGATGGTAATATTCTTTATTGGCTAATTCTATAGCCTGTTCACCATCACAGGCTGTTGTTACATTGATGCTCCTCATTTCTAATAATATTCTAGCGAGCTTTAGATTTATTTCATTATCATCAACAAGTAGTACTTTTATATGAGTAAACAAATAGTTATTGGTTATATCAATAATAGGGGTATTTGAAAGGACGTGATCTTTATCTTTAGAAGTGAATGTTGTGAGGATGTGGTTTTTTATAATGTTACTTCTTGAACAGCGATATACAATGTTATTTAGTCCAGTGTCACTAATTTTTTTAGCGTCGCCAGTATCAAAAATGCTGGCAAGTGTCATATGAGGTAACTGAATGTCTTTTAACACATTTACAATTTCTTCTTGCATGGCTATGTTTGTTATATCGTTTCTACTAAGGCCAATAATAATACCGTCAATATTGTTTTTTTCTATAATCTTTAAAAGTTGATCGACTCGGTTTATCTCTATAGTTTCAACGCCCATGCTATTTAAGATGTTTCGGCTAGATAATTTATTTTGATCCATAGATTCAAGTAGAATTAGCTTTAAGTTCAAAGGTGCCTGTATTTCAGTTAAGGTGACACCGTTGTTTTGTAATGGAATATTAAACCAGAAACTTGATCCCTGATTAATAGTGCTTTCAAATCCAATGTCACCATTCATTAATGCAGCGAGTTTGCGTGAAATTACAAGGCCGAGACCTGTGCCACCGAACTCGCGACTAATAGATGTATCAGCCTGGGTGAAAGCAGTGAACAGACGTTGTTTGCTTATTTCGTCCATGCCCATGCCGGTATCGGTAACAGTAAAGCGAATATTTAATTTATCTTCTTGTGCTTCCTGCATTACGCGAATAATGACATGACCAGTTTGAGTGAACTTAACTGCATTGCTGATTAAATTAATTAATATTTGACGAATTCGTGAAGGATCACCTATTAATTGTTCGGATAAATAAATAGACGGCTGATATGTTAGCTCAATGTTTTTTTTGTAGGCCATGGGTGTAAACATGGTTATTATTTCGGCCATAACATCATCTAAGTTAAACGGAATATTTTCAATATTCAGTTTCCCAGATTCTATTTTTGAAAAATCTAAAATATCATTGATAATAGTCAGTAAACTAGAAGCTGAACTGTGTATTGTATTGACGTAATCCTCCTGTTCTATGGTGAGTTGTGTTTTTTCCAATAAGTCAGTAAAACCTATAACGCCATTCATCGGGGTGCGTATTTCATGGCTCATATTGGCTAAAAATTCAGATTTAATTTTGCTTGCGGATAATGCCTGGTTACGCGCCAGGTCTAATTCTATATTTTGAATTTCTAATTCTTCTAGTGTCTTTTTTAAATCTGCAGTTGCATTATTCACCTGGCCTTGCAAGTCTGTGCGTATTAACTGCATTTCACTAGCCATTTTGTTTACACCTTCTTCTAGTGAACCAATTTCTCCACCACTGCCTGTTTCAATAGGTGTATTTAATTCTCCTTTGGCTATTTTTTTTACGGCTTGTGTTAGTCGTTGGATTGGGTTGACAACACTTCGACTGATGCTAATGGCGAGAAATACGGTGAAAAATAATCCTGAGAATGCAATTAAAACCCCTTTAAGAATGCTGTCTAGTTGCTGTGCCTGGGTGCTTCTGTTATCTAAGGTGACATGTACATATCCTAGATTGTTTTCTTGTTTATTGTTTTTGTTTTCATAGAGTGGACCTGCTTCGTCATAATCGGAGATTGTGATTTCGCTGGAGGTTATTTCTTTTGAGTATTTAAACTCCTGAGGATTAATGAAGATAGGTAATATAGTGTTACTTGTTTCAATGTTTTTCGTGCGGCTAATTAAAGCTTCATCATTATTGTCGCTTATTGTTATATTGACAATATCGCTTTCTTTTAGTGTGTTTGTAATCAGTTTTTCCAGTATCTCAGTATTCCCTGAGAAAATGCCATATTCGCAAGCTGGTGCAAGATTGTCGGCTATTAATTGGCCTTTTAAATGCATTGCATCTTCTATGTAGGTATACCGACTAATGCTGAAATATGATGCGAGTGTGATGGTGATTAGCAATGTAGGAAGTAATGCTAAAAACATGACACGTTTATTTATGCCCCAGTTTTTCATGGTGTTTTCTCAGATTTCTTTATCTGTTCAGTAATGGCTGAGCTTTCAGGTAGTCTTATACTCATCGAATGAGCCACTTTATGGTTCAGTGAAACGGAAAAATCAGTTGGATAATAAATTTTCTTATGAAAATTATTTTCCTTAAAAAACTGTTTGATTATATTTACAGCCTGCTTGCTTATTTGTTCGGGTTTGGAATAAATTGCTGCGATTGCACCGGCTTTAACATAGGCTTTTGAAAAGCCAATAATAGGTAGCTTATAGCGATAAGATGAAAGAAGTATGCCTCTTATTGTTCTTTTGTTATAAATGACTGGGTCGGGTAGTGCGAGTAGAACATCTACTTCTTTGCTTAATGATTTTATTGCAGGTGTTAGTTGAGCCGTCTGATCTATATAATACGTTGTTAGTGTTTGTTTAGATTCAGCTGCGGCTTGCTTGAACAATAGCTCTGATGGCTGTGTATGTGGGCGGAGGAGTAGTCCAGTTTTATAATGCGTACCAAATATTGCAGAAATTAAATTAAAATGTCTTTTTATAGGATGGTCAATAACTAACCGACTCCAGTGTGAGGTGTTAGGCTGGTTTTTTTCTAGAGCATCTGAAAAATCTTTCGGGATAAGTAAACTAAGTGTTGGTTTATGAATATTGGCTTCAAGCAGTATTTTTGTTGCCTGGCTGCCTAATGCAATGATTAGCTGCTGTTGCTGAAATTTCTCGGTGTTTAGTGGCTCCTGTAGTTGGATTTTTTCTACATTGTAACCATTGTTATTTATGTCTTTAATTAAGTGATCAATCAGTTGCTGGCTGAACTTATTGGTCTGTTGATAGGCAATGGTGATTTTTTTATCTGTTGGTAAGGCGTGACTGATCAGTGGTAATAAAAATAAACAGAAAAAAGACAGCACAGCCATGTATTTTAGAAATGCGCATGGCTTTTCTAAAAATTTTATATGCTTAACAGTCTTATAGATGCTGTGAATCAATGGTTCTCCTGAATTACACCTGTCCCAACAAAAATACTGAATCAGGCATGAAGTGTTGTAAGCGATTAAGCTAATCTAATTGTAGTAATTTAATTAAATTTGAAAGCAAGTTCAAAATAGCCGCGTCTATCCTGCCTGCTACCAGGTATATTGACTACAGCTGGATTATTTTCATAATAATTAGTTCGTGTGTAATCCCAGTGCGAGCCGCCAATATTTTGTAGTATTAGAGAACAGTCAATTTGTGTTTTAGGGAATTTGAATGATTTGCGCATGACAAAATCTATTTTGGTGTATTTTTCCGCAGATCTATCTTTATAAGGGTTGTTAGTAGTTCGGGCATGTGTACGATCAAGCCAGTCCATATCACTAACATGATAAATGCTTAAGCTGGTATCTAAATTATTTTTCCATTCTTTCATTAGCATCGCGCCATAACTACGTCGTGGAATAGATTCTTCCAGTTTACCTACTACGGCATCAGAGGCTAATTCATTGGTTTTTTCTGCATCGATTAATAAATACGAGAAAAAGCTATAAAGGCGTAGATCCTGTTGAATTTTATAATCACTATAGAACTCAAAACCTTTAGTGATAGTTTGAGCAGCGTTGTCAGAGTACTTAGCACCTGCGTTATCAGGAAATATGGCACCAATATTTTCAGTCGGTACAGCAGAGGCCTGTTTGATTTCGAAGATAAGGTTTTCTGCTTTATCTTTAAATAATTTAAAGTCTATAGTGAGTCGATTATTGAGTAGGTTCATCATCCAGCCAAGTTCCAGGCTGGTTATTTCTTCAGATTCAACGCCACCCGGTGAAAAATATTCCACATCAATCAAACGATCACTGCCTAGAACATTGCTAACGGGATGGCCATTAGGTAGTGGCTCACCACCATTAACCGTTAAGGTTTGGTCTAATGCATAAAAGCCTACTTCATCAAACATAACAGGTGTGCGTGTTGCTTTAGATGCGCCGATCCTTAGGCTGTGTTGATAATTGGGCTGGTAGATGAACGCTAGACGTGGAGCGACATCGGTGCCTGATATATCATTTTTTTCTATCATAAGGCCGGCATTCAGCAGAACATTATCATTGATTGAATATTCCCCATGGCTGTAGCCGCGATATAACATGAGTTGATTGTCTGCACCGGCATCATATACATTTTTTGCATCGACACTATCTAAGCGGACACTGGCTCCTGTTACCAGACGTAGATCAGTCAGCGGCTGGAAGTAATAAGTGGCCTCAATATCGTGTCGCTCTGAGGTTAAATCAAGCGTGTCATAAATATCAAATGAGTCGACCCCATAGGCAGAGCCATCAATAGTGGTTAGATAAGCAGATTTAAAGCTATGTGTGTAATTGTAGTAATACTGTAATGCCAGACTGCTCTGGTTGCTAAAACTGCGTTCTAGTTTGATGTACTGATAAGCCGTAGCGACTTCTACGTCTGTTGGTGAATAGCCGCTGCTTTCGTATAGGTTGCCATATTCACTGTCTTGTATACCGCCCTGATATAATAGCTGTGTATTATTATTCAGTTGATAATCTAAGCGGTAACTTAAGTAATCGGTTTCGGTGAAATCACGTAGTAAATCTGTGCCGTCATTATTTTTAGTGCCAACGCTCACACGGTAATCAGCATTTTCAGTACTATCCGCAAAGCGGTAAAGTGCATCAGCGGTTCGATTCTCACCTACCGTGGTTTTTATATATTGCCCCTGATCGGCAGAGGCATGTTTGGTGGTTATGCTTACAACCGCTGAGAATGCATTATTGCCAAAAGTGGATGCATTAGGGCCTCGAATCACTTCAATGCGTTCGATATCTTCAATACCAATAACCAGGTCAGACCATGATATGCCAGAGAGTGTGGGTAAATAAACCGACCTGCCATCTATAAGTAATTGTAATCGCCTTGAGAATCGATCACTTTGCCCATGATAAGCAGCCACGGGATAATTTCCCGACAAATAACCTACCGTAAATCCAGGTACTAAACGTAGCAGATCAGCAATGGTTTGTGCGCCGCTGGCTTTAATCATTTGAGTATCGATAATGGTCGTTGAAACCGGTGAGTCACTAATGGGTTGTTGTAAGCGAGTTGCAGAAATTACCGTGGGCATCTCACCAATGAGCAGTTCTTCGCTGCCTAATAAAGCTAAAGTGTCTTCACTGGTTACGGCGTATAGGCTGGTGGGGAGGAGTAAAAGCCCGATAGTTCTTCTTAATATATGCATTTGTATAGGACAACCGTTCACTGATTTATTATAAATGTGGGATAATGTCCCTGTTTTTACGGGCTATATTTGATTGATTGTGATTATAATTCTTCTAAAGTCGTAATCATTCGGCAATGCTCACCCTTAACAGACTGTATTCATATAGTTATGTGGCTGATTTTATCAGCTTTATCTATAAAAACTAATTTTAGAAGCGATTTTATATGAATCCTGAAGATTTCCCTACACTGGAAGACTTTGTTGGCAATACGCCATTGGTTCGCCTGCAACGACTGGTTCCGCAAAACAACAATATAGTCATGGTAAAGCTGGAAGGAAATAACCCGGCAGGCTCAGTTAAAGATCGGCCAGCCATGACGATGATTCAGTTGGCGGAAGAAAGAGGCGACATAAAACCGGGTGATACATTAATCGAAGCCACCAGTGGCAATACGGGTATTGCACTGGCGATGGCGGCGGCGATTAAGGGTTATAAAATGCTGTTAATCATGCCGGATAATATGACTGTAGAGCGTCGCGCCTGTATGAAAGCCTATGGCGCAGAGTTAATTACTGTGACTCGTGGGCAAAGCATGGAAGGTGCGCGCGACCTGGCGCTGCAAATGCAGGCGGAAGGCAAAGGTATTGTACTGGATCAGTTTAATAATCAGGATAATCCCATGGCGCATTATAACGGTACTGGCCCAGAAATTTGGCGCGATACAAAAGGTCTGATTACACATTTTGTCAGTGCGATGGGCACCACCGGCACCATTATGGGTACATCGCGTTATTTAAAAGAACAAAATCCAGATATTCAAATTGTTGGTGTACAACCGGAAGAGGGTTCAAGTATTCCGGGTATTCGACGTTGGCCGAAAGAGTACTTGCCCGGTATTTTTGAAGCAAGTCGAGTGGATCAAACCATTGACATTGGCCAGCAACTGGCCGAAGACACCACACGTCGTTTGGCGGCAGAAGAAGGTATTTTCTGTGGTATTTCATCTGGTGGTGCTGTCGCGGCGGCCTTGAAGCTATCGGCACAAGTTGAAAATGCACTTATCGTATCGATTATTTGTGATCGAGGTGATCGTTATTTATCGACAGGTGTTTTTCCAGCCTAGTTATTCAGTAAACAGTAGATATTAATTTAAAGCGGGTAATTTAAGAAATAATTATGGCAAAACGCAGACGTAGACAACGCCTTCCCGAAGGAACGGCTGAAATTGAAATTGAATCACTGAGTCATGAAGGACGTGGTGTTGGGCATTTGGACGGTAAGGTGGCATTCATTGATTTTGCATTGCCGGGTGAAAGCGTAGAATTTAAATACACCAAACAAAGCAAAAAATTTGATGAAGGTCGTGCTGTTAATATCATAAAAGCATCGGCCGATAGAGTAAAACCTGTTTGTGAACACTTTACTGTATGCGGTGGTTGTAGCATGCAGCACTTAAGTAACGAGATGCAAATATCCATTAAACAGGCTGCGTTAATGGATATGTTTAAACATATGGCGCAAACACAGCCGCAAAATATATTAGAACCATTGCGTGGGCCAATTAAGCATTATCGCCAAAAAGCCCGTTTGGGTGTGAAATATGTGGAGAAAAAAGGCAAGGTACTCGTCGGCTTTCGTGAAAAAGGCAGTGCCTTTTTAGCGGATCTACACAGTTGTCAGGTATTACATGCATCGGTGGGTAATCATTTAAGCGCATTGTCAGAATTAATTATGGCAATGGATGCAAGGTCATCCATTCCACAAATTGAAGTGGCTATTGATGATACTAAAACGGTGTTGGTGTTTAGGCATTTAGAGCCATTGTCGGACAGTGATCGTGCTGCACTTAGCCAGTTTGCACAGCAATATGATTTTCAAATTATGTTGCAGTCCGCTGGGCCAGATACGGTAACGGCTTTGTGGCCTGAAAATCCTGCGCCTTTGTCATATCGTTTAAACGAACAGAATATTACGATTGAATTTCAGCCCAATGACTTCACGCAAGTTAATAGTGAAATAAATCAGAGCATGGTAAGCCGGGCATTGGACATGCTGGAATTATCGGCTGATGACAAAGTGCTCGATTTGTTTTGTGGCTTAGGCAATTTCACCTTAGCAATGGCACGACAATGTGCCGAAATTGTGGGTGTTGAAGGAGCGCAAAGTATGGTGCTTAAAGCGCGAGAAAATGCACAAAAAAACAATATTACTAACGCCAGTTTTTTTGCTGCAGATTTGTCTGCCGATATCAGTGCGGAACCCTGGTTACAGCAAAAGTACGATAAAATTTTATTAGACCCTCCGCGTTCTGGAGCGATGGAAATGCTCAAGCACATCGGCAAGCTGGGTGCTAAACGAATGGTTTATGTGTCATGTAATCCTGCCACTTTAGCGAGGGATACTCAAATACTGGTGAATGAATATGCCTATACTCTGCTGGATGCAGGTGTTATGGATATGTTTCCGCACACGGCTCATGTGGAATCCATTGCCCTGTTTACTAAAAAATAATGAAGCAAATTCTTCAAAAATTAGAAACACTGATTAAGCAACACGCGGCTGAACAAATCATGCCGCGCTATAATCAGGTGGCATACAGCTTAAAAAAAGATGGTAGCCTGATTACTGAAGCTGACTCGGCTATGCAGGAGGCAATGATTTCTAGTCTGCAAGAGCACTGGCCCGAATATGCCGTGCTCGGTGAGGAAATGACGGAAGCAGAGCAGCAGGCACAGCTAGATTGTGATGCGCAGGGTTTGTGGGTACTTGACCCATTAGATGGCACCAGTAATTTTGCCAATGGAATACCTATTTTCTCTGTATCTATTGCTTTAGTTAAAAATAATGAAGTGGTATTAGGCGTAATTTATGACCCTAATCGTGATGAAATGTTTAGCGCGATTAAAGATGAAGGGGCCTGGCTCAACGGTAAATCACTAAAATGTGTTACCGAACGAGAGCAATTGAATCAGTGTACTGCTCAAATCGATTTTAAACGCTTAAAACCCGAAATGCGTGTCTGTTTATCTAGAGAGCATCCCTATGCATCGCAGCGTAATTTTGGTTCAGGGGCGCTAGATTGGTGTTGGTTGGCCGCCGCGAGGAGTCAGCTGTATATTCATGGAGGGCAGAAACTTTGGGATTATGTGGCCGGTCAGCTAATATTTTCTGAGGCTGGCGGTTTTGCAAAAACATTTTCTGGGGATGCCGTGTTTAAAAAAACCTTAAGGTCGCGTTCTGTTATGGCGGCAGTGAGTCAATCTTTGTTTTTGCAATTGCAGCGATATTTAACCTCAATGGAGTGTAGAAAAGAAAAATAAGCGTTTTGTTAGATTGGTCATGTTATTTAGTGGTTTTTCTATACAATATGAGATCTCAAAATAAGTCTGGAGATGACTTTTCTGGTTCGTGGAAAGGGATATCTAATAAAGAGAATAATGAATGAAAGCATATGTGATTAATCAGGGCCAATTAAAGCAATATATAATGATAGCGGTTGCCGCATTAGTGCTAAGTTTTTTATTTGGCTACATTGTAGGTGATAGTAAGAATGAGGCCGTTCAAGTGGCTTCGGGAAAAACAATTGATGCAACAGCTGCGCCTTCATTGTTGGCGATGGAAACAGATGATAAAACATTAATTAAAAAAAATGAAAAGGAAGCCGCACAGAAAAATTTAAAAAAAATCCAGTTAGAAAATAAGAAAGATGTAACAAATAAAGCGATACAAAAAAATAAAGTTGTAGTTAAAAAAGTTGTTAGTAATAAGCAAGATAGCAAGCCTGCGACAGTTAAAAATAAAAAACCAGTTATATTGGAAAAGTCTGTAGAGAGAGAAAAAAAATCAACAAGAGAAGCGGCTAGTACCAAGCCAAGGTCATCAGATACTTTGGTGCAGAATATTGATAACCAGCGTTTGTATTCAATCCAGGCAGGAATGTTTGCCAGTAGAAATAATGCGGACAGCTTTATTGAAAAACTAGCGGTGGAAAATTTTGAGGCCTATGTAAGTGACTTTGTCTCTACATCAGGCGCAGTAAAATATAATGTGCGAGTAGGGCGCTTTGATGAGCGTGATAAAGCACGTGAAAAATTAAAAGAGTATCAAAAGTTCTTTTCCACGCCAGCCTATGTGGTTATCAGCCAATAATCACCTCTGTTATGTATAAATTAATTTGTTTTGATTTAGATGATACGCTGTGGCCATGTATGCCAACTATTCATCGTGCAGAACAGGCTATTTATGACTGGATGGCGGAACATAAACCCGCGATTACGCAAGTATATTCTATTGAGCAACTACGTGATAAACGTAAAGCACTTCTGCAAGCTCGGCCCGAATTAATCAATGATTTATCCGCAGCGAGAGTAGTTCATTTACAGCTATTATCGAAAGAATTTAATGACTCTGATGATTGGGTCGATGAAGCATTCGACGTGTTTTACCAGGCGAGACAAAAAGTAAGCCTGTTCGATGATGTAATACCGGTGTTGTTAGCGCTTAAACAACACTATACGTTAGTGGCCTTAACCAATGGGAATGCACATATAAAGCATACTGGTTTAGCGGAATACTTCTCTTTTCAGGTGTCCGCTGCCGATGTATTAGCAGCAAAACCACATCCCGCTATGTTTATTCGTGCTATGCAGCAAGCGGGCGTAACGGCACAAGATACATTGCATGTGGGTGATCATCCAGTACATGATATTCAAGGAGCGAGAAACGCCGGTATAGATGCCGTGTGGATTAGGCGTTTTCAGCAGGTTTGGGTGTCGGATCAACCGGCACCCAGGCAACAGTTTGATGACTTGCAGCAGTTTAAAAACTGGTTAATGAAAAGCTAATGCTAGAGTAAGACAGGCAGTCTATTTTTAATATATAATGCCTCGTTCTTAACCTTAAACAGCCTCGGGCTCCGCTGATTCATGAAGTATAAAACTGACGACCTACGTATTTCCGGCCTACAAGAAGTTTTGGCTCCAGAAGAGCTGCACCGCGAATACCCTATTACCGATCAGGCATCGGATACCGTACATACTACCCGTCAGGCTATTCATGATATTTTGCATGGTAAGAGTGACCGTCTTATGGTGGTCGTCGGTCCGTGCTCTATTCATGATACAAAAGCAGGTCGTGACTACGCGGCTAAGTTAAAACCCTTAATTGACGAGCTGGCGAATGATCTTTGCATAGTGATGCGCGTGTACTTTGAAAAGCCGCGTACCACGGTGGGCTGGAAAGGTTTAATCAACGATCCTCATTTAGATGATAGCTTCAATATTAACCATGGTTTACGTTTGGCGCGCAGCTTCCTGTTAGATGTCGCTGATATGGGCGTACCCGCGGGCACTGAATATCTGGATTTAATTAGCCCGCAATATATCTCAGATTTAGTGAGCTGGGGAGCCATTGGTGCACGCACCACTGAAAGTCAGGGGCATCGTGAACTCGCCTCAGGCTTATCTTGTCCGGTTGGTTTCAAAAATGGTACAGACGGTGGTTTAAAGGTTGCGGTGGATGCGATTCAGGCGGCCTCTCGCCCCCATGTGTTTATGTCGCTTACCAAGCAAGGTCATTCAGCTATTTTTTCTACCACGGGTAATGATGACTGCCATATCATTTTACGTGGTGGCAAACAGCCAAATTATGATGCGGCGAGTGTGAAAATAGCGACTGATCAGCTATCAGAAAGCGGGCAGAATACACGCCTGATGATTGATTGCTCTCACGCAAATAGCCAGAAAGATCATAACCGCCAAATTAATGTATGTCAGGACGTGGCTGATCAGTTAAAAGCAGGTAACAATAATATTATGGGTGTGATGATAGAAAGTCATTTGCAGCCAGGTCGTCAGGATGTGCTGGATAAAGATAATCTGGAATATGGAAAAAGTATTACCGATGCCTGTATTTCGTGGGAAGAGACGGAAATTTTACTGCGTGATTTGGCGGCCGCTGTGCGTGCCAGAAGAGGTGTTTAGTCCGTTATTCCGTTAGCCGTGTTGAGCGGGCGTAGCAGGGTATTACTTAATCTTCAAAGGAGCGGTTTTGGCAGCTCATATTGCCGCAATCTTTCGCGCAGCCCGATTGCTGTTCTGTTAGTATTTTTTGCAGCTGATCGTGATTAATCGTTTTTACAGAACGCCCTGTTTTTGAATCTAATAGACGTAAACTGAGGTTTGGGCAGTTGAGTAGCGTGTTAAGTAAGTCGCTCATACGAGTCCTTGTTATTTTATCCAAATGAGAATTATACTCATTTGGAGGGTTACGTCAAGCTTGTTGCTCTCTACACTAAACACTAAGCATGCGGTGTTTAGTGTTTCTGTTTTTTTAGCCACCGATTAATTTGCTCTACCACCTGATTGCAAATAGCTTCAGTGTGTTGTGCCTGGTTACCTGTTAGCCCCGGTACATTCATGATTTCTATATCACGGGCCTTGGCAGCAGTGTGATCAATGTGGTCTGTATTGTCGCCTGCAGCAATAATGAGCCTTAATTTATAGGCTTCATCAATAACTCTGGCTGTCACTGGTGTGTTCGTACTAATAATGATGTCTGCTCGCCAGCAGCGCTCTTCAACTTCAGTTTCATCTAATGATACAAACTGTTGCCAGCCAAACTTATCTAAATCTACTTCCGGAAAATCAACTTCACCCGTCAGTTGGCCGCTATCTAGCATAACTATATTCATTTAAATTCACAGTTTGATAATATTTTTAATGATTACTCAGCATACCGCTGTTAATCCCCTAAACCTGACGGTATCATGCCACATTACTAAATTCTTTGAATAGCAATTTAATTTATGACTAGCATATTAAAATCAGACAAGTTAGACCAGGTTTGTTATGACATCCGTGGCCCCGTATTGTACGAGGCCAGGCGCATGGAAGAAGAAGGCCATTTAATTACCAAACTTAATATTGGTAACCCTGCGGCGTTTGATTTAAATGCCCCGGATGAAATTATTCAAGACGTGATTCGTAATCTTGCTAATTGCCAGGGCTATTCAGATTCAAAAGGCGTTTACTATGCACGTAAAGCCGTGATGCAATATTGCCAGGAAAAAGGTTTTCCCGATGTAGATATTGACGATATTTTTCTGGGCAATGGGGTCAGCGAACTCATTGTTATGTCGATGCAGGCATTGCTAAATAATGGTGATGAAATGCTGATTCCGGCGCCTGATTATCCATTGTGGACAGCGGCAGTGAGTTTATCGGGTGGTACACCAGTACATTATTTATGTGATGAAGCCAATGACTGGGAACCCAGTATTGAAGATATTGAGAGTAAAATTACACCGAAAACACGCGGCATGGTTATTATTAATCCCAATAATCCTACCGGTGCGGTATACAGTAAAGATACCTTGCTTAAATTAATTGGAGTGGCAAGAAAGCATAAGCTGATTATATTTGCCGATGAAATTTATGACAAAATCATTTATGACGAAGCCGAGCACATTGCGATGGCATCGTTAGCGGATGATATTTTAATGATTAGTTTTAATGGTTTGTCCAAGTCGTATCGAGTGGCGGGTTTCCGCGCAGGCTGGATGGTGATTAGTGGCGCCAAAGACCATGCAATTGATTACATTGAAGGCATGGAGCTGCTGGCCTCGATGCGCTTGTGTGCAAATGTTCCAGGCCAGCATGCGATTCAAACATCCTTAGGTGGCTACCAAAGTATTAATGATCTAGTGGCACCGGGTGGGCGTTTATATGAGCAAATGGACTACAGCTGGAAAATGCTTAATCAGTTAGAGGGTGTAAGCTGTGTAAGGCCCAAGGGTGCTTTATATTTGTTTGCGAAACTGGACCCTGAAATATATAAGATAGATGATGACGAAAAATTTGTTCTGCAATTGCTACAGCATGAAAAGGTGTTATTGGTGCAGGGGACGGCATTTAACTGGTCAGATACCAATCACATGAGATTAGTATTTTTATCTCGACGTGAAGATATGGAGCAGGTGATTGAAAAAATGGAGCGTTTCTTAAAGCACTATAGAGAAACTAATTAAGTTACAGCGCCATTTAAATCAGTATTTAGGCGTTATAGATTAACGCCTAATGTCCTTTCAGTGGTTATAAATCTGTGTGCAGTTTCTGCCATTTTTTTTCGCCGCATATAAAGCGTCATCTACGTGATTCAAAATTTCCTCTAAGTTGTAATCATGGTCTATCTGCAATATACCAATACTCATAGTTACCGCTAAATTTTCTTTACTGCAGCTGATAGCTTGTTTACACAATTGTATGCGTAATTTTTCGGCGACTAAGTAAGCTTGTTCTTTATTGGTGTCGGGTAGAATGATCATGAATTCTTCACCACCCCAACGTGCGGCAATGTCTTCATTTCGTAAGCCGTTTTTCATACGACTAGCGATTTCAATTAGTACCTGATCTCCGCAAGGGTGACCATAATTATCATTAATAGATTTAAAGTGGTCTAAATCACAGAGTAATAAACTATATGTTTTTGTAGTTAATTGTGATTTATCTATTACCTTGTCAATTTGTTGATGCATGTATCGCCGGTTATAAAGTCCTGTTAATACATCCGTATGTGCTTCTAGTTGAATGGTTTTCTGCAGTTTCTTTAAAAGCTTATTAGAGTGATAACGTGAGTATTCACAAATAGATGATATTAAGCATACGCCTAGAAATGTTGATAAATAACGCACTTTAAAATTATATGAATAGTCGGCGGCGAGAATGCCATTGTCAGGAATAAACATTAAAATCATACTGGCTAATATAAAACTAGAAAGTGCCAGGCTGCCTTTTCTCAAGCCGTAAATAAATAATATTAATGGCGGCAAAATATAACTCCATAATGGTCCTGTATTATCGATTCCACCCGTACTCACAAGGCTGAAAAATAAAAGAGTCGTCATCACAACAACAATATCGCCAGCCCGTTTGTAGTTTCCAGTGTGGTGAAGATATAAGCTATTGCCGATGGCAAAAAATGTGCATAAGGCTAATATAATGCCGAGTTCAAATTGACCAGTGATAAAAGATTGAATTGAAAAAGGAAGAAGATATACAGTGCCAACAATGCAGTACAAGTTGATGACCAGGACTAAGCGTTGAGCGTCAATGTCATTTTCGTGATTTTTGTTAAGGCCACTAAAAATAATTTTATTAAAAAACATGCTTAGCTGATTTATGAGTCTAATTTCACATGGCTTTTTATGTGGGGATTGTTTTAGTTCAATTCTCTCTTTTTCCATTTGCTGAAGCTCCATTTATCAAATCTCTCTCGAATTTTTGTCCAAGTCGCGCTTAAACTTATTATTATTCGCTTGAAGTAGGCCATTCCCATGCAGGCGAATTGAAGTGGCTCTTCTCGCATTTCATTCGATAATCATTTGTAAAGCTATACAGTCATTCTGTTTAAGTAATAAACGAAGTCAGCGTAGAACCATAATAATCTTATACAGGTCATGAGATGTCTATGCCCTGTATAGGTGATTATTTAACCTTTTATCTGTACAAATTTACCACTTGTACAATTAATGAAAAGTATTTTGTGAGGTGCCTCTCACATTGATGGATTTATTGACAAGAAAAGATGAGAAATAAACTGAGATCAGTTGATCAGAGCTACCCTGATTACACAGAGTTTTATAGTAAAGGTTCAACAAATACAAAATCACCTTCTTTACATTTTTTTAGCAAAGTAACATCGGTGATTGCATGTGCCCAAATATTAGCTTTTGTAGCCAGGCGAATTTCGTCACCTTGTGATGCGGGTGTTTTTCCAAAGGCGATTGCGATACCGTTACCTTCGGTCCAGAAGGCTAGTTCACCAGCTTCTACAACATCCTTAGCATCATCCTCAAGTTCGGCCATTGCTGGAGTTTCAAAGAATACTTCATTTCCCCATAGCTGAGCTTTGCTGGCAAAAGGCAGGGCATCTTTAACGTTTCTGGCGGTTGGTGTATCCAGTAACTGTGCTTCAATTTTTGCTTTACCAATGGATATTAAAATTTTATTGCTCATGTATCTGTCTCTGGGGAGTGTCTTTAATGGTAAGGGGGCGAATTATACCTCAATCACCCATTAAGGTTGCAACCTTGTGATTAACCAGTCAGTTGCATTGTTTAAGGTGTAGTGAAAGCGATCGTGTAGGCGATTCTCTCGGCCCTGCCAAAACTCAAATGTGCAGGGTATCAAACGGTATCCACCCCATGCCTCTGGCCGTTCGACAGTTTTAGAATTGATATTTTGTAATGCTTCGACTTTTGCTTCTAATGTTTTTCGTGAATCAATTGTTTGGCTTTGCTCTGAAGCGGCGGCACTGAACTGGCTTTCTAATGGGCGTGAATGGAAATATTCTTCGGCTTCTGTAACAGAGAGCTTTTCGGTGTGGCCCTGAATACGTACCTGACGATCAAACTCACGCCAGTAAAACAGCAGGCATGCCTGTGCATTTTCTGCGAGCTGTAACCCCTTGGGGCTGTTGTAGCTGGTATACCAGCAAAACCCGCTTTCATCGAATTGCTTGAGCAATACGATGCGAGCATCGGGCATGCCATTGTTACCCGCGGTGGCAAGTGTCATTGCAGTGGCATCTTTTAGTTCAGCCTGTTTGGCCTGTTCTAACCATGTGTCCATTTGTTTAAATGGGTTTGTATCTAGCTGGGCTCTACTTAGGCTACTACAGTCATATTCGCGGCGTATATCGGCAAGTGTGCTCATGATGTTCTTTAAGGTCGTTTAGATTGAGGCTAATTATTGCTGGTTTTATTAAAACCTGGCTTGATCTGCCTCTAATTAAATAGTTTAAATGAAGCTTGAGTGTTTTTTATTGAGATGGGTTATTCAACTACAATCGCATATAAATCATGCTCACTCGAATCAGTAATTTTTACATCAATCAATGTGCCGGGTTCATATTGCTTTTGTGAATCAACAAACACCAAACCATCAATTTCCGGGGCATCGGCTTTGCTACGTGCAATCACACCTTCATTGTCCACTTCATCTACCATGACTTGCATTGTTTGGCCGACTTTCTTAGCTAGTTTATTGGCACTGATTTCAGCCTGTAAAGCCATAAAGCGTGCGAGGCGTTCCTCTTTCACATCCACAGGAATCTGTTGTGCAATCTGGTTTGCTGTGGCGCCTTCAACGGGTGAGTAGGCAAAGCAACCCACGCGATCTAAATCGGCTTCTACTAAAAAGTCCAGTAAGTGGTTAAAGTCATCATCGGTCTCGCCGGGGAAGCCTGCAATAAAGGTGCTGCGTAAGGTAATATCGGGACAAATCTCGCGCCAAAGCTTTATGCGTTTTAATACATTTTCAGAGCTTGCAGGGCGTTTCATTGCGCGCAAGATATTAGGGCTGCTGTGCTGAAATGGAATATCCAGATAAGGCAAAATTTTACCTTCTGCCATTAATGGAATCACTTTATCGACATGCGGGTAGGGATAAACATAATGCATGCGCACCCATATGCCGAGTTCCCCCAGGTTTTGTGCTAAATCTTCAAACTTGGTTTTAATAGGGCGGCCGTTCCAGAAATCAGTCTGGTATTTCATATCCACACCATAGGCGCTGGTATCTTGTGAAATGACTAATAATTCTTTTACGCCACTGTTTGCCAGGTTTTCCGCTTCGGTCATTACCTCGCCAATTGGGCGGCTGACCAAATCACCACGTAAGGATGGGATGATGCAGAAAGTGCAACGGTGGTTGCAGCCTTCGGATATTTTTAAATAGGCATAATGTTTCGGTGTGAGCTTAATGCCGGCAGGTGGAATCAGGCTAATGTATGGGTCATGTTCAGGCGGTAAGTGTTGGTGTACCGCTTCCAGTACTTCATCCGCTGCATGGGGGCCAGTTACCGCCAGTACCTGTGGGTAATTGTTGGTAACAATATCACCCTTGGCACCTAAACAACCGGTAACAATGACTTTGCCATTTTCATTTAAGGCCTCGCCAATGGCATCTAAGGATTCCTCGACTGCATCATCAATAAAGCCACAGGTGTTTACTACAACAATGTCTGAGCCTTCGTAGGAGGGGCTAATTTCATAGCCTTCAGAACGTAATTTGGTGATGATAACTTCGGAATCGACCAGTGCCTTAGGGCAACCCAGGCTGATAAAGCCAACTTTCTTGCTATTTTGCGCGGTATCTTGGGGCATGATGCTAAAAACTTATGGTTAAAACTTAAAGAGCTATTTTAACCTATTTGTAGGTTGGAACTTCCTTATTAATAGTGAATTTTTCTAAGTAGGCGGCATTTCTTCGAGTTGCTAGTGAAATAGCTGTATCAATCACTCAATATTTTTCACATTGGCGTAATTGGCGCGCACGATAAAGGCACTTCTACGGTGTGGATCGGGTTCATTCAGATGCGCGGCTTTAAATTCCGAATTGCCCGAGAATGATTGCTCAAGTGCTATCGGGTACTAAGGTGGTGCTCATGTGGTTGGCCACCATTTGAATCAGCATATTCAGACTGGTCGATGCGAGTGATGCGTCGGTTTCACTAGACGGGAGTTTACAGGCGGTCATTTATGCAGCACGTAAAGGTCTTAAAGCAACTATGATTGCCGGTAGTTTTGGCGACCAGGTTAAAGATACTATGGGGATAGAAAACTTAATTTCTATTCTTACAACAAGCGGCCTAGAATTAGCGGGTGCACTGCAGGCGCATTTGAATGAATACGACATCACTATGAAAGAACATTTTTGTGTGGAGAAAATAGAAAAAGGAAAAATTAAAACCATACATTTTTCATCTGGTGAAAAAATCAGTAGTAAAACAATCATTGTTGCTACCGGTGCTAAATGGCGTGATCTGGGCGTGCCTGGTGAAAAAGAAAATATCGGTAAGGGTATTGCCTATTGTCCGCATTTCGATGAGCCTTTTTATAAAGGTAAAGATGTGGTGGTTATTGACGATGGTAACTCAGGTATTGAAGCCGCATATGATCTGGCGATTTTGTTAAATCGGTGGTGGTGTTTGAATTCTTGCCAGAATTAAAAGCCGACAGGGTAATCGTGGATCAGGCAGAAGCGCGACATAATATTTCTATTATGAGAATTGTAGTCGCTAAACAAATTATTGCAGAAAATGGCAAAGTGACTACCGTGCTTTACAAGCAAATTGTAATTGCTATGGGCGAGGGCGCTAAGACCTCACTGGCGGCTTTTTATTATTTGTTGATGAATCCAGTGTCTGAATATGATGTCCTTCAAAAGACGAAGAATCGGGATGTAGCCATTATCCGACAAGGTAGTTGCAATATATTCTTTGTTTTCCAACTCGATGTACTCACTACCGGTTTGCCAGAAAGATCAACTTTAAGGCAGGGATTGAGACCATCAATAGATCGAGTATTGACTGTATAATATTTGTCGTCAAGTATGCCATTCAGTTGTTCCAGGTAATGTTCACCATCTACAAACTTCGTCAGTCCTGTTTCAGCTAGAATCTTACTCTTGTTGCTGTCCCAGTAAGCTTTGTCGATCAGATAGCAGCGAACAGTACCTGCTATTGTTCAAGAGATATATTAGGTCTCATTAGTAGATCGACTCCTTCGAACATAACGGTTGATATTTTGCGCTTTTAAATTACTAAGTAAAACCGTTAAATGATCACCAAGCCACAAAAATGTAACTCATAACTATTAAGGTGATTAAAAAATGAAGCTATATTATAAGCCCGGCACATGCTCACTTGCTTCGCACATTGTGTTGCGAGAAATAGGTAAGATTTTTGAGCTAGAAAGTGTCGATACCGATGCTAAAACGACAGAAACAGGTGCTGATTTCAGCAAAATTAACCCAAAGGGTTATGTCCCCGCTTTACGCCTTGGTAGTGGCGAGGTTTTAACGGAGAGCCCCGCCATTCTTCAGTATATTGCAGATCAAAATCCTGATGCAGATCTTGCGCCCAAGCCAGGGACGTTAGAACGTGCACGATTGCAAGAGCATCTAAATTATATTTCGGCAGAATTGCATAAGGCATTTGTGCCATTTTTTTCTCCGCATGCTTCAGATGATGAAAAACGGGTTGCCAAGGCGAATGTTGAACTAAAAATGGATCATTTTGAATCGATTTTTTCTGATGGGCGAGAGTACCTTTTAGGGAACAAATTCTCGGTGTCTGATGCCTATTTATTTGTTGTTTCCAGCTGGACAAAATTTACTGGTATCGGCATGGATAAGTGGCCAAACATTGCTGCTTTCTCCACACGTATTGCGGGTCGGGAAAATGTTAAGAATGCAATGCATACAGAAGGTCTACTGAACTAAAGAGAGTTCAAAACGGCAGATGAAAAACCCCACAGATGATTGCATCGCATTCTAGTCGGGCTAGTCGAGGATGCCGGAGGAAAATAAGCGATTTCTCAATGTTTTACATGATGAATGCTGATTACTTATGAAGCCCAGGCATGTCATAGAACCTGCTGCAACTTACAACTTTAACAGGTTACGAAATATTATATTAAACATGCTTGTCTCAAGGCGATAGCAAGGATAGATTTGATGATCATCAATCCATTTATCTTTTCAATTAAATTGAGACTACATGTTCATTGTGCTAACCGCATAATGTGTGCTTTTGTAATGCTTAAGTTAACATGGGTAATCAGGTCTGTATTAAATGTTTAGTTAATAGTGGAATATAAAGATGATTATAATAATGACAAGAGGAAGCAGTAATGAGCAAATTATTGCTATTGAAAAAAAGATAACTGACATGGGCATGCAGGTGAATGTATCCCGCGGTATTGACCGTACCGTAGTGGGCATAATTGGTGATGAACAAAATGTAGATAAAGATCTTCTAGAGGTTATGCCTGGCGTGGAAAGAATTTTTCGTGTTATGAAACCTTATAAAATTGTGTCGCGCGAATCCCAGGCAGATGATTCGATCATTGATATTAAAGGTATAAAGCTCGGTGGGAAAAAGATACAGGTCATCGGTGGACCATGCTCAGTTGAAACATCTGAACAAATGTCAGCTGCTGCCCAGGGCGTAACGGATGCGGGGTGCAGCATGATGCGGGGTGGGGCGTTTAAACCTCGCACCAGTCCCTATGCTTTTCAGGGTTTAGGCGTAGAGGGCCTGAAGTTACTGCGCAGTTCAGCGAACAAGCATAATCTACCCATCGTCACCGAGTTAATGGATGTGCGTCAGTTGGATCACTTTATGAAATTCGAAGTAGATGTCATCCAAATTGGCACGCGAAACATGCAAAATTTTAATCTGTTGAAAGAGGTTGGCCGCTTACAAACACCTGTAATACTTAAGCGGGGAATGTCGGCAACAATTAAGGAATGGTTGATGTCTGCTGAGTACATCGCGGCAGGTGGCAATCACAATATTATATTCTGCGAACGCGGCGTGCGAAGTTTTGAGACGGCGTATCGAAATATGTTGGATGTCACAGCTATTCCGGTGCTTAAGAAAGAGACGCATCTCCCTGTGATTGTTGATCCCAGCCATGCGGGTGGAAAAGCCTGGATGGTGCCCGCTTTATCACGCTCGGCCATTGCTGCGGGAGCTGATGGGCTCCTCATTGAAATGCATCCCGATCCGTGCAAGGCATGGTGTGATGCAGATCAAGCATTAGATCCGCAAGAATTGTCAGATTTAATGAGAGATCTTAACGGTATCGCTCAGGTGTTGGGTCGGGAATTAAATTAAGATCCGCAAAACTTTTTCATTTAAGCGATATTTAAGTTGTGAGGATAATTGATGTGGGTCAGATATGGGCTCTCTTATTTTTTTACGCTTTAAGGTCGCGAGGCCTGTTATGAGCTTACCGATTGTGGGCAGCGGACATGCTAGTTATGGGCGTTGCACAAGCTGCAATGTGCAGTGGTAGGCAACAATGGCGAAATATAAATTTTACTAATCGAGGTGACATGCACGACATTGGAATTTTTTTGCGTGTATTTAGCTGAGCGCACAGAGATAATTCGTAGCAATAACAGTGGGATGATTTTAGCAACTTTTTTCGAGCGCTAAAAGTACGTGTGATGATTTTGCTAGGCTCTTTGAGTCATTATTTATTGTAAGAAAATAGCATCATTTAGTGGTGATTATGAAAAACATAAACAGATCCTCTTGCATCAGAGGTTCTGTCTGTTTTTCAGATCATCTGCTTTACCTTCTTTTGAGAATAAGATAAATATCCGTTACACAGTTGTTTGAATACTCGTAGTCCCCCTGTGCTGGTTAAGCCTCCACTAAATCCACTATTTGACTCTCTGCCTCTGGTATAGCATCAGCGATTTCGAGGGTAGAAAGTGCTTCCTTGATAATCTCTGCAAGCTTTCTGGCTCCAGGACCTACAAGATCTGGGTTTGCAAATACCAGATATAAGGTTGCCCAGTGCTCTGCGCCCTGTTCCAATGGTAGGGGCTTGATTGCCCCAGATTCAAGATCAGCGCGAATACTTTCCTTGGGAAACCAGGCAAAACCTAAGCCCATGCTGGTCGCTCGTATTGATGTGTTAATATGACTCACTGTGATACGGGGCTCTGAAATTTCCCAAGTGGCTCTGGTCGCCCTCTTTACACCGCTGTCCCTAATAATCAATTGATGATGGTTGCGGAGATCATTCAGAGTTAGGTTCCTGCCAAGCTGATGCAGTGGATGTGAAGGTGCTGCGGCAGCAATGAACTCTATGTGCATCAGCTTATCCCCGACAAAACCATTTGGTACTTGCGAACAAATAGCCAAGTCTACTTTATTATTTTGTAATAATTCTTCTGTGCCTCCCAATACCGATTCATACAGTTCGATAGGGGGTGACATAGTGATAGATGAAAATGTTTGCAAACATTCAAGTAGCAGTTGCTGGGGGAAGATAATTTCAATAGCCAATCTTAACTGCGGCTCCCATCCAGATGCCAGGTAAGCTGCTCGCTCTTCCACCTGTGCAGCCTGACTCAGTATAAACTTGCCTTGTCGGGAGAGGGCCAGACCTATTGATGTCAGCTCAGCACGTCGTCCTACAAGGTCAAAGACCTTGATATTTAGCAGATTTTCAATTTTACTGACTGCATAGCTGACGGTTGATTTTGATTTATTAAGGCGTTCGGCAGCTCGTGCATAACTTCCTTCCTCGATAACCGCGATTAGTGCCTGCCATTGGTCAAGAGATATCTTTGGTCTCATTAGTAGATCGACTCCTTCGAACATAACGTTTGATATTTTGCGCTTTTTAATTGGGAATTAAAACGCTTAAATATAAGTCACAGTAAAACAGGAAATAGTCATGACATCAATACTACAGTTAAATAACAGTATTTTCGGGAATCAGGGTAAATCAACCATTCTTGCGAATTCCTTTGTGGAAAAAATGCTGGAGCAGAGTCCGGGCGCAAGCGTTATTTGCCGTGATTTGGCAGCAGAACCCGTTCAGCATCTTTCTTTTGAAGAGTTTACAGCGGCTAGCACTTCTCAGGCTGAACGCACTTCACAACAAAACCAGACAGCAGCCCTGGCAGATACTTTGATAAAGGAGTTAATGGATGCGGATGTACTTGTTGTTGGTTCACCAACTTATAATTTTTCCATCTCATCCTCATTGAAGGCATGGTTTGATCATGTGGCAAGGGTAGGTACGACATTCCAATACGGCGCAAATGGCCCGGAGGGATTAGTCAGCACTAAAGCGTATGTTTTTATCTCAAGCGGCGGATACTATAAGGATAGCGATACTGATTTTCAAACCCATTATATCCAATATTTTTTAGGGTTTTTAGGTATAACAGATGTGGAATTTACATATCTGGAAGGTATTGCAATGGGTGAAGATGCTTTGGATAAAAGTATGCAAATGGCTCAGGAGCGCATACTGAAACTAGTTGCATAATTGATTTAATGCCAGATAGCCTAGCCCTTTCAATTGAAAGTTATAAACTCTTTTTTAGAGTGATTGATAGATTGATGTTTATAACTTGCAGGAAAGTAATGCCAATTTAAGCCTGGAAATTACAGGTTTTTTTAACAAGGATTAAGAATCGTGGACAATCTAAACTCACCTGGAAGTAATGTAGATTTTTCAGATAAAGTGTCAATTGTAACAGGGGCCGCTGGAGGTATTGGTGCTGAGATAGTAAAAAAATTAGCGCAGCAGGGCAGTATTGTTGCGGCTGTCGATCTAAATCAGGACGGCTTGAATGCAGTGGTTAATGAGCTGCAGAAAACGGGACTCAGAGTACACGCTTATGTAATTGATATTTCTTCCAGCAGTGAAGTGGAGGCAATGGTCAATGACGTGGAGAGTCGATTTGGTCCGATCTATTACCTCGTGAATGGTGCGGGCATGCTTAGAGTAGGCCAGGTTACAGAGCTGACTGAAGAAGACTGGGATATAACCATGCAGGTAAATGCGAAAGGTCCATTTCTGGTATCCCGCACGGTAGCCCGTCGAATGATTGTGAATAATATCCAGGGTGCAATCGTTACATTAGCCTCCAATGCAGCATTAGTTGCAAGGATGGATATGGCGGCCTACTCAGCCTCTAAAGCAGCAATAATAGCAATGACAAAGTGTCTGGGGCTGGAACTGGCAGAATATGGGATACGCTGTAATATTGTTGCACCAGGCTCTACTGATACGGGAATGCTCAGGACACTTTGGAACGGTGTTGACGGTACCCAAATATCTATTGATGGCTCACCAAAAACATATCGAGTAGGTGTTCCCTTGAAGCGTATCGCTAAACCATTTCATGTTGCCGATACAATCCTGTTTCTTTTATCCGAGCAGGCTGCGCATATTACAATGGAAACTCTGACAGTTGACGGGGGGGCTACGCTCGGTGCTTAGTGATTATACATTAGCTGCTGTTAGTAATAATACTAACAGCAGTGTGTCACCCATATGGCTGGGGATTATCTCCACCCTGCTGATTGTTATTTTTACAATGTTATACAGCAGTTATTATGATGTGGCGGTCTATACTGGTTGGGTTGCATTTGTCTGGATGACGGCGGTGCCCGCGCAGATTATTTTTGGCCTGCATATGAACTTTAATAGTCCAAAAGTACTTGCCAATTTGCCACAGCCATTAAAGGGGGGAGCGTTCTGCAGCCTGACATTTGTCTTGATGATAGTGGGTGGCGGTTACCTCTATTTTGTACCAGGTGGTGGCATGGCCCCTCCCGGCCCATTTTTGATTATGGCAACTATTACCACAATCGTTGCTGTATTCTGGCTTGTTGCGGCATGGCAGTGCTGGCCCTTCACCCTTATTTCACGAGACCCGTTTAAGCAAGGACTGATGGCACTTGTGGCATCCTTTGCATTGGGCCATTTGGTGTATTATCTTTCATTCGACTTTTCATTTATGGTCGGCTCGACAGAATATATTGACGCTCTAGATCCAAAAGGCTTTTTTAATGCCTGGTATGCGCTTGCCTTCTCTGTGACAACGGTAGCCGCAATCATGCTCCTCAGCCTTTTTGAAAATTGGCCTGTCACAAAGTTCAGTAGTGCTCAGCCTTTGCTGGGAATGGCGGTTAGTATTGTGAGCCTGGTCATTAGTACGATTCTTTTCTGGCTGGCCGTTTTTGTTTTTGAAATGGATCCGGTTGACTATATGGTGAGGCTGCCTGTATCCATTATTTTTGGTGTTTTTATTGTGACCAACATGATGCAGTTTCAGCTTTTTAAAAATATTAAGCAACCGCTGAGGGGGCTTTACCTCCTGCTTGTAACCTTGTTTCTTGTTTATACTATGCAGCTCCTTTACCGCACGATGGCTACTTATGTGGTTGAAATCCCCTTGATGGAAGGTGCTCCTCGATACGAGATGGAGCTCTGGGTAGCCACTGCACTGCTGAGTATTACATTCCCTGTGATTAACCTGGTGTCAGGTTATCTTTCATTCTGGCCCCTGAAACGCTAAAAGTATAATGGGGCGAGAGCTAAATAGCACTTTCAACTGATCTTTCCAGATTAATTGAGCCTCGCCGCCATCGTTGGGTGTTGTTAGAAAGCAAACTGAGCTATCCAAATGTTAAAATAGTGTGGCGCTAGTAGCGCATATTCCAGCTTCCTTATCGATTATTGATATCGAATGAATGAGGATGGTATTGATGTTGCTGTCGCAAGCTCGGTAGAGATCGGGATAGTCTTTTGCAGATGCTGCAGGTGTAGGTGCAATTAATTGGGGAAGGAAAATTAAAGGAGAGCTGCAGAACCTGTCTGTCAGACCTCTCTTTTATTATCTGATTTTCATTAATAGGTGTTGCTAAATTTTAGTGCGCGGTTATGAGGCAATTCATAATTCATAGCTGGCCCTACAGGTACTATCTGTGATGGGTTGAGTTTAGTAAGACTGTAATAGTAGTGTTGCTTTATGTATTCCATGTCTACCGTATCACTGATCCCCGGCTGCTGATAAAGATCACGCAAATAATTTGATAGGTTATGATAACTGGTAATTGGTCTTAAATTACATTTGAACAGCGAAGTGTAAACAGCATCAAAGCGAATAAGTGTTGTAAACAGACGCCAGTCAGCTTCTGTAATTGTGTCTCTAACCAGATAGCGGCTTGATGAAAGTTTATGATCAAGAAGATCAAGAGTTTCAAACAATGGATACAGAGCCTCTTCATAGGCCCCTTGTGTTGTTGCAAAGCCGCAACGATATACACCAATATTTATATTCTCAAATACCAAGTCATTGATTGTATCAATCTGCTGCCTGTTTGATTCAGGGTAATAATCTGTTTCGACATCAGTACATTGATTAAATGCCGTGTTCAGCATGCGCATAATCTCTGATGACTCATTGTTGACAATGGTTTTGTTCTTTTTATCCCAAAGTACAGGCACCGTAATTTGTCCAGAGTAATCAGAGTCTGCACGCGTATAAATTTCATGCATGTAGTTTGCGTGGAAAAGGTGGTCAATATGTTTTCCTGAAGAGGCGAATTGCCAGCCATGTTCAAGCATCTCTGGCGTTACCTCTGAAATAGAGATAATAGACTCGAGATTTTTAAGCTTTCTCATAATAATGATGCGGTGAGCCCATGGGCATGCAGGGGAAACGTATAGATGATAGCGATTTGGTTCAGCTTTAAAACCACCGTTTCCGGTTGGGCCAGGGCAGCCATCATCTGTTATCCAGTTTCTAAATGAAGACTCTACATGTTTTAGTTTTCCGTTGTCGATTTTTTGTTCTAACCAGTCACTGCTGAGTTTGCCTTTAACTAACATATTCATATATGTATATCCTTTTTCTATTGATTAATGAGTTTTGCTTAAAAATAAAATCACAGGTTGTACTTTAGTTGGATTGAGTATCGGCTTGTGGTGATATCATCAGCGCTATTGAAATTGGTATAAGATTGTGCCGCTCCAGCTAAGATTGAAAGGTTCTTGTCCAGGTGGAATAGCCCGGATATATTCAGGAACCCGCCGATTTCAACAATACCAAGATTTTGCTCGTCAATGGCCCCGCCTGCAGACATATATGCATTTATATTCGGTAAAAAAAGATCTTTCTTTGAAATCTCAGAGTAGAGGTTTGCCGTGGTATCGCTATTCCCTTTATTGAAATTGCGATTTTTAAAGGTGTTAATCTCGGCTCCAATAACCCAGTTTATTTTGTCGTACAGAGCACCTGATGTGTTTGCGAACAGGCTTGCTCTTTGCTCATCTGTGTCCGAATCTTCAGTTGATTCATTAGCGTATTGGAATTCAATGTTTGTATTGTTGCCCAGGTTTCTTGCAAACCCCACATTATATGAACCGTTAACGTTGCTTTTATGTTCAAAGGTTTTATCGGCACGGTAACCGGTGATGTATGTGTTGCCAAACTCGGTTTTTATGTTAATGCGTACCAGGATTACATCGGCGGCTACCGTCTGGAGATAGCTGGCTTCATCAAGTTGTATTGCAGGGATGGTTTTCATTGGCAATGCAATACCAAATACTGAATTATATGAGAAGTTATTTAGATATCTTCCCGCTTCAACTTTATAGTTGCCCTTAGAAATGCTTATACTGGCTTGACTAATGTATTGATTTGTTATGTTTGAAATCTCATCATCACTATCTTCGTTGTAAGCGATGCTGTATTTTATATCCCATTCTCCTTGTGTCTTACAGTTGGTGTCCAATGCAATTATAGGCCATGGCGATATGGAAATTTTTTGTGTGTCTGAAATAGCGATGTCTTCGTTCATAATATTTGATGAAATAATATTACTGCAGTTCGATGCAGACACCGTTAGTGAAAACATGATGAGTAAAATCATAAATGGCGAAAATGTAATAATATTTTTGCAATGGATGTTCAATGGTTTGCCTTAATAATTTATTTCTTATATCTGTGATTAAATTTGTGATTAAAAAGGAAAGATCCATTTACCTGATTAAAATCAGTTTATGGATCTTCCCAAATTAACGCTCTGGTTTATATAAAGCTCATAAATATTTATATCACCTCAAGCAGTGCCGGTTCCTCGTCAAGTAGCAGCGTTACATCGTATAAAGATACCCAGTTATTAAATTCAACCAATCGTTCAAGTACTGCTCGGGCACTCCATGGCCCACCAACTGAGTAAGTGCCAATGGGTGTATCCAGGAGTTTTCTGATTTTCTCTTCTGAAACCAGACTTAAAACTGGAGCGTTTGGTTTGAGGATCGACTCGACTTGCTCACGCAGCGCCAGTTCATATTTTTCATCCTGAGTGGATGGGTATGGGTTTTTCTTACGATCCAATACGGAATCAGGTAGCAAACCGCGCATTGAAGCCCTTAGCAGGCTTTTTTCACGGCCGTCAAAGTTCTTCATTTCCCATGGTGTGTTGAATACATACTCAATCAGTCGGTGATCGAGAAATGGAACCCGTACTTCCAGGCCAACAGCCATGCTGATTCTGTCATTACGATCCAGCAGGAAGTTTTCCCAACGAGTCAGGTTAAGGTAGTTAATTTGACGCATGCGGGCTTCAGTTTTGGTATCACTTTCCAGCGTAGGTATCTCCTTAAGTGCTTCGTTGTAACGTGTGTTGATATATCCATCAAGGTTCAGTGAATCCCACAGACCCAGATCACGAAGTGCCTGTATGCCGCCAGCTTTGGCAAATGGATGATGCCATGGGAATGAGTCCAGTTTGATCGCTTCAGGATCATGGAACCAGGTATAACCACCGAAAAGCTCATCAGCACCTTCACCGGATAATGCGACGGTCAGTCGCTCACGTAGTTTTGAACAAAGCAAATACAGCGAGTATTCCATGTCACCAGTTGATACAGGAAGATCCTGTGCACGTAATGTGGCGTCTCTAACCTCAGGATTCATGATGTCATTGTGGTCGAGCATCACTTTAATATGTTCCGCATCGACGTATTTTGCGACTTCGATTGCAAATGGAGTGTCAGGATCCTCCCACTGAACATTGGATGTAAAGCGCTCTGAATGACCGATAAAGTCAATGGTAAAGGCCAGCAGCGGGTCTTTTCTCTTTTCAGCTTTAACTACTTTCGATGCAAGGGCGGTAATAGCACTTGAATCCAGGCCGCCAGATAATAATGTGCCGATTGGCACGTCAGAGACCATTTGTCTTTCGACAATATCGGTCAGCAATTCTCTGACTTCATCAATCGTTGATTCCAGATCGTCAGTGTGTTCAACTGCTCTCAAACTCCAGTATTTGTTCTCAGTTATCCCTTTCTGACTGAACTTTAATATTGTCGCTGGTTTAACCTCATACATTCCCTGGAGTACCGCGTGGCCTGGTGTTTTTACAATACTAAAAATTTCACAAAGGCCTTCTGAATCAATTACGGCATCTACTTCAGGATGAGCAAGAATTGCTTTCGGCTCTGATCCAAAAATAACTTCATCTCCGAGAGGGTAGTAGTAAAGAGGTTTAACACCCATACGATCACGAACCAGCAATAGCTCCTGCTTCGATGTATCCCAAATAGCAAATGCGTAAATACCATTCAGGCGCTCTGCAAATGATTCGCCCCATTCAAGAAAGGCACGCAGCACAACCTCAGTGTCGCTCTTTGATTCAAACTGGTGTCCTGCTGCGATCAGTTCTTCTCTCAGCTCACGGTAGTTGTACACTTCACCCGTGTATGAAATTGTCACCTTTCTTCCATCATTGCTAGTGGCATGCATGGGCTGCTTACCACCTTCCAGGTCAATAACAGAGAGTCGGCGGTGTCCCAGGAAGATATTATCTTCAATCCATGTGCCGCCTGCATCAGGTCCGCGATTAAACATGGTTGCTGTCATTTCTTCAGCAACAGTTTCGTAGTTGTTAAGGTCTCGTTGAAAGCTCATCCATCCAGTTAATCCACACATTTTTTTACCCTTTAATATTATTTAAAATTAGTTTTTGGTTATGCCATCTTTTTGAAAGACGGAACTTCAGTCAGTGATTCACCAAAGTAAGGTGGGCGCATACCATGCAGCCACTCAATTTTGTTATGAAGTTCACTTGGCGTTAGCGAACTCAGGTTTGCATTACGCTTATAGGCTTTAACGCCTGAAGGGTGGTAAACCTGCTCACCCATCTGCCGTGCAACAGTGATAACTTTTGCTACTCGATTTCGACGAATATCGTTGTATTTACGTAATAGAGACCGCGGGCTGTGGATATTTTGTGTAACAAGTTCGCCAAGTGTCACTGCATCTTCAAGAGCCATACAAGCTCCCTGTGCTGCGTATTGCAACATTGGATGGGCTGCATCACCCAGTAGAGCAACCTGCCCGTCAGTCCAGTTGTCAACGGGATCTCTGTCGCACAGCACCCATTTTTTCCACCCTTCACCCAAATGCAGCAGCTTTTTAGCCTCGTCATTCATCTCCTCAAATTCGGCTATAACGGATGGATGTGGTATTGACTCCCCAGCGACTGCTTTTGGCGCCTGATTATCCCTGGTCGCGGCAAGGTTCATGAACTTGCCACCAGCAATCGGGTAGTGAACGAAGTGCCACTTGGGCCCGGCCCACAGGGTGACAGCATCCCATCGCAACTCTTGCGGTACCTTCTCCATTGGGATTACTGAGCGAAAAATAGTATGTCCGGAAACCCTGGGACCGCCGTCTCCTATAAGCTGCTGTCGAATGACTGAGTGCAGGCCGTCAGCGCCAATGATCATATCTGCTGCGACATAATCATTATTTGACATAATTACCTTTGCGTTGATCTTGTTCTTCTGATAACCGATGACTGAGCATGAAGTTCGTAATTCAATTAAATCATTTGCTTTACAGACTTCTAAAAGCGGGTAATACAGATCAGTGCGATGTACCACCATATATGGATTTTCGAATTTATCTTGATATTCCTTTCCCAGGGGGAGATGGGTAATCTTTTTACCTGTCAAACCATCCATAAGACGCAGTTCATCAATTTGCACAGCCAGTTCTCTTACCTGGTCACCGACGCCCAAATAATCGAGTGCGTGAAATGCATTTGGTGCGAGTTGAATGCCAGCACCAAATTCAGTAAATTCATCGCGCTTCTCCAAAACAACCACTTTGTTTCCGGACTTTGCGAAGGCAATTGCTGCCGCAAGTCCACCGATACCACCACCAACAATAGCTATTTTCATTATGTTATCTCCTTAGTTATTTATAACTATGTTTGAGCTGTCCATAGCGGACGGGTCATTCGTTATATAAGAATCATTCGCTGATTGGGCAGCTGAAATAGGCACGATTGCATCATGATTAATATTGCCATTAGCGAATTGATTGTTGATGTATTGTGGTGTTGGTGCTGTTTCATCTACATTACATATACGGGTTATAATTTCTTCAAATATGCGTACACCATCTATCGTTAGTAGAGATTCTGCATGGAATTGAATGCCACAGAAGTTATGTCCGCGTATAGCATTGACTTCGTTATTGGACGGGTCACGTGAGACTTCCGCCATCTCATTGGTTATGGGGTTAATGATTACATCTACAGCACTGCGAGCGGAGAAAGTGTTATAGAAGCCAACGCGTTCATCTTTGTCAAAGAGCTTGATCTCCTTCTGTACGCCCTGATTAGGATTATCGCGTCTTACCAGTTTTAGTCCCATTAAGGATGACAATACCTGGTGGCTGAGGCAGATGCTGAGGAAAGGTTGGCCGCGGTAGAACAGATCTTTAATGGCATTGCGCAAGTGACTTATTTTTGGGTGGTTAATATCACTTGGATCACCAGGACCAGGGCCCATTACTACCAGATCGTAGTTGTCATCAAATGAATATTTTTCATCATAGCTACATACTGTTACGTTGCAGCCCAATGAGAGAAGTTGCAGCTTAATCATAGAAGTGAAGGTGTCTTCTGCATCGACAATAAGAATTTGCTTGCCGGTTAGTGTGTTACTTGTAGTAAATTTAAATGACTCTTTATTAAGCCAAAAATCAGCAATTGATTTGTTTCTGTTACCCAACAATTCAACAACTTCAGGGTGGTTGGATAATTTACTTTTGCTGTTAACACCTAATGCGGATAGCACGCTAGATGCCTTAGCGTGGGTTTCTGCGGTCTCATCTGCAGGGTTTGAATCCCTCACCAAGGTTGCTCCGACGGAAATTTTTAGTTTTCCATTGGTGGCAATATCTGCGGTTCGAATAACAATTGATGAGTCAATCACGTGCTTGTTATCTTTTTTACCAATCAATGCAATAGCGCCGCTGTAATAACCACGACCCTCTGGCTCATATTCATGGATTACACGTGCGGCACTTTCAAGAGGACCACCCATTACAGTTGGCGCAAACATAGTTGCTTTTAATATCTGCAGTGGTCCCATGGAGGATTTGCCGTGAATGAAGTACTCCGTGTGAGCCAGACTGGCCATTTCCTTAAGTTTAGGCCCGTCGATCCACACGTCATTATCACAAACTTTACTCATCATTTTCAGCTCCTCATCCACGACGATATATAATTCGTCAATTTCCTTTTTGTCACGGAGGAATTCGGTAACTTCGGGTAGGTTAGGGCCTGAGGCTGGATAGCGATACGTACCACTGATCGGGTTCATGCAGGCAATGCCATTATCAAGTGTGACGTGTCTTTCAGGTGTGGCGCCAATCAGAGTTCGCTCACCAGTATGGATGACAAATGTCCAATAAGAGCCAGTTTCATGTATCAACAGTTTTTTAAAAATACTCAATGCAACTGCCGTTGAATAATTTGAGATGTCAGCAACATAAGAGCGTTTTATAACGAAGCTGGCACCCTTGCCGTGGCCAATTTCATTCTTAAGAATATTTTTGACGATTGATTCATAGGCGCTGTCATCAATATCAAACCCGTCATTTTCAAGTTCGATATCGCAGGATGGAATTGCTCTGATAACTTCATCAAGCGATTTAATCTCTTGCTGGTCAATATTCATAACAACAAGCGGTGAGCTATCATCCGTTGCTACAAAACCATTTTCCGCAATCTGTCGATAAGGTATTAAAACCAGCTTTTCATGGATGGATTCACCTTGTGGCTGGTCTATCTCATCCAATTTGATATCTTCAAGCTTCTCTACAACTGAGATCTCTCCTGTCAGTATGTCTATACTATTCTTTCTATTAACATCTGGACGATACAACATAGCAAAAGGCATGGAGGGGTTATCGAGTAATATGTTTAAAATATCGTCATCGTATTTATTGATTTTATGGTTCATTTTAAAACTCCAGGTTTTCAAGAACTTGCTCAGTTGTCACAATCATTGCGCAACGTTTCGCAGCATAATCCAGTGCCATATAATGATCTTCATAAGTGAAATCGGCGGTTGCATCTGAGACAATGAAGGGTTGAATGTCACTTGAGAAAGCCTCTAGTGCTGTTGTCAGAATACCTACATGCGCATACACACCACATATAATGATCTGGTCCCTGCCAGCTGCGTGCAACCTTTCAAGAAGATTGGTTTTCGCAAAGGCACTGTATCGCCATTTAGTTAACAACCAATCTTCTTTGGATGGTGTCAGAGAATCAATAATCTGGCGATCTTCTGCACTTGCCTTCATTCCGGGACCCCAGAAATCGTTTAGCAACCCTCTTTCTTTTGGTGTCATATCTCCCGGTTGAGCTGTGTAAGCAATAGGGATGCCATAACTTTCACATGCCTGTTTTAATTTAATCGAATTTGCTGTAAGTGCAGAGACAGGTTCGTTTGATTTTGAAAAAGGTCTGAGGAAGTAATGCTGCATATCATGAAAAAGTAGTACAGCTCGGTTAACATCAACTACCCAGTTAGCAACATTAGGTGTGGTGCAGTTAGGTATTTCATATGAGTTTATTTGTGGTATGCCAGACATTTTATTTTCTCCAATTTAACAATGTGTTGTTTGTATAAATACTTAATATTAAAAATTAAGCAGTTTAAAAAACGTTCATTTTTCCCGATAAATCCGTCCATTTCTTTATGCTAATATTTTCTCCTTTTCAGAACTACTGCAGCTATCTAAGCGTGGTTTTAGAAAATTAAAAAGCGTAAATATTCGTCCTTTTTGTTCGATAAAATCTGCACTGTTATTCTGTTTATATTCGGTGTTAATTGGGTTCTTATTTTAAAATTTACTGTATCTATCTAAACGCAATATTAAGAAATTAAAAAGCGTAAATATTCGTCCTGTTTGTTCGATAAATATGACGCTATTGAAATTGAAAATAATGCCTGGTTATTGTTATGTTTTTGTTTGATCATTCTAGTGACTATGAATTTATATTGCTTAGTACAAAAGATGTCATTTTTGTTACAAAATTTTTAAAAAGTAAATACGATTAACTCTATAGAGATGAACGATGGTGTAATTGATATGTGAATCTACATATAAAACAATTGTTTATAATAAGGTGCGGATTCAAGTTGCTAGTGCAATTCAGAAGTTCGGAATTAAAAGGCTAGTTTCGATAGCATATGGTTTTTTCGTTCCGGCAAGAATGAGAGCTGCATATGAAAAGCTATACGCAGCTAACCGAAGAGATACGATGTCAAATTCCAGCCTATATGAAAGCAGAATTCACACAAACTGAGACATCTTTACTTATTGGTGTACATAAATCGACCATGTCCCGCGAACTTAATCGAAATAGTGATCAGGTGGCTACCGACCTAAACAGGCGCATGCAAAGATGCTAGGGCGTCGCCAGCTCAAAGCGCAAGCACGCATCATCAAAGCCACAGGTGTTTACTACAACAATGTCTGAGCCTTCGTAGGAGGGGCTAATTTCATAGCCTTCAGAACGTAACTTGGTGATGATAACTTCGGAATCGACCAGTGCCTTAGGGCAACCCAGGCTGATAAAGCCAACTTTCTTGCTATTTTGCGCGGTATCTTGGGGCATGATGCTGAAAACTTATTATTGAAGGCTGAAGAGAAGGGTATTTTACCCTATTTCTGCGCTAGAACTTGCCTAAAAATAGTGAATTTGTTTTATTGGTTATAATGATTTTTTCTGGAGGGAATACTCTCTAGGAGCTATGTTACTGCTTATTTAATTTCTGGCAGTAAAAGCCGGGAAGTCTAAATTAGACGAGGCCGCTATTAGGGATATTTGTCTAAATGTCGAAATACGCAAATCCCCTGAGTATAGGCCGAATGTGTTACATGAGTTTTACTCTAATAAAGCAAAATATAATCTATTTATGAGGCTCGTTATCAGCACCTATATCTTCAATAATTGGACATCCCTCTTTACTTCCACGGCAAAGGTTCAGTAATAATCTCAGTTCATTCTGCAGTGTAGTGAGCTCGGTAACCTGGCTTTCAATGCTTTTAAGTTTGTCCGCAGTAAGTTGACGAACACTGTCTTTGGCGTGTTGTGGATCTTCACGCATAGTCAGTAATTTTTTTATTTCATGCAAACTAAAATTCATACTTTGCGCACGTTTAATAAACTTTAATCGGGATAAATCTTTATCGTCGTATTGACGTACACCTGATTCATTACGAGAAATATTCGCTAACAAACCAAATTTTTCATAGTAACGCAATGTGTCAGCGGACATACCAATTAATTTTGTGACTTCACCAATTTTATATAGGATCATATTTTTAATATTCAATAAAAAAGAAATATTCGTTCAGTAAATAAACACCGCTAATAATTAATACCAGACCGGCTATGACTTCCAGTCCTTTTTGATAGCGTGACAATACCTTTAACGATTCCAGCCACCCCATGCTCCATGCACCTAATATAACAGGGATGCTCCTACCAAGGGCAAAAGCCAGTAACAATCCAAATCCAAAACTAACAGAACCAATGGCAGCACTCGCTGTTAAAACGACCAGTAAGGCGGGTGTACAAAATGGGCACACTGCTATTGAAAATGGAATACCCAGAAGAAAGGCTCCCCAGATACCCGTTGCCTTTCGTCCTTTGATACCAAACCAGGGTAAACGAATTTTTAACCAGCCTGGCCATATAAGTCCCATGATGATTAACACAGGGCCCAGGAACAAACCCCATTGTCGACCCATAATACTTTTAACCCATTCACCGCCTAATGCAGCAGCCACACCAAGCACAACATGTGTTGTAATCAAACCAGCAACAAAAGCACTCCCCATTAACAAGGCGCGTCGTTCTTCATGGGCTTTTGTGACATAGGCCAACATGACGGGTACAGAGGCAAACGAAACAGGATTAAAACTGAAGACAAAGCCTGCCAGAAATGCCAGACCAATGCCTGCCCAACTCGCCTGAGTTAATGTTTCTTTAAATTCTGCAATGTTAATTTCAAGTGATGGGACTAATAAATATAAAGCCAGGCCAAACAATAATACGGCGCTTAGGTATGGGCTGCCCTTTGCGGCTCTGTTTAATAATTCCAGACTGTTATTATTTAATCCTTTGGCAGATGCAATCACCATCGGAGCAGTAAAAAAGAATGAAAATAAAAACCCGGCTAGTGCTGCATAGCCAATTGAATCAAGCGTAATAGATATACCCGCAACGATTATTATTAACGGTAATGTACAGGCTGGTAATGTTAAGCCCAATTGGACGCCGTATGGCAAGCTTTTTGAACCGGGTAATAGTTTGTGAAATTCAAGGTGGGGCACTGGAATATATATGAAACGAGAAACAAGATAAACAATTGCCATCACAGACAAAATGATGCTCGGCAATGTTTCGTTCCAGGCGGGTGGGCTTGTGAAAAACACCGCAGATACAAAAATTGCAATTAATAAAAAACTACGACTCAAGCATACAGACAGCAAACTTTGGCAGCACAGCTTATTATCTTTCGATTGATTTACCCTGGCCGAATATAAGGTATGCGTTGCTATAGTGCAGGGTTCAAAAAAGGCTAATAGCCCCAAAAGACCTGCGGTGAAAAGTAATAATGTAAGCATTAAGAATGCTCCTTACCTAAACGAGCCAACAATTCAGCGCGAAGTTTTTTTGCAGATGGCAAACTTGAAAAAACTAATTCGTCATCAATCGCAATTGAAGGTGTGGATAACACGCCTAACTCAACAGCATAATCCAGTTCATCAAGAATATTGACTTCTCGCCATTGGATATTTTCGAAGCCTTCGTCTTCGGTAATTTTTCGCAATACATCTTTAGCATGGCCACACTTGCCACAACCTGGAGATGAAAATACTTCTACTTTTATGGTCATAACGATTGCTCCACGTTTAATCGTTATTTAGTGCTTTTAATTACACGCACATCACCCGGCGTAAACCCGGCATTTAAAATCAGTTCTTTTATCTTTTTTATATCGCCTTGTTTACCTGAAGTCATAACAATTTGCGCGATACCTTTATCCAGGTTCACCGTGGTTTGTTTGATGCCATCGAGGTTCAATAAATTTTTCTCAACATTTCGAACACAGAATTTGCAGCTCATACCGCTAATATCAACTTCAAGTTGTTGTTCTTGAGCGATTGCCATTGGCGTGCTGCAAAACATGACAAGTAAAAAGAAAACACGAAATCTCATATAAACCTCTCTTAATGTATTTACAATTCAAGCCATTGCATTACTGGCAATGCAAGGTAAGAAGCCATAAATCCTATGCTCCAGATAGTTGCAGCGATAAACCAGAGCCGTCGATTCCATATTTTTGCGCGTTGGCATCGTAAAGCCGCAGCTGAATCAACAGGGCATTTGCCCCTAGTACGCCACATTAACCAGGCTGAACCTACAAGTAGGCAAGCTGATATCACGAATATCCCTGTTTTATTCTCGCTCAGTATGATCAATGTCGGAAAACTGCTTGTTATAGCGGCAACAGTTGCTCCTAAACCTAGACTTACAAGTAGAATGGGTAAGGCGCAGCACAGCAAAGTACCTGTTGATACAAATAGCGTTAGCCAACTTAATCCTGTTCCGCTACGTTCTTCACTGAAGTTTTTCATTCAGAATTTCAGCCTTTAGGGTCACTATAGACCTAACTCTACTACCTGGAGTTAACTCCAGGTCAAACACAAATTTAGAAATATAAAGTGCATTCAATCAGGAAATGAAACGATAGATGGTATAAATAAGCAGTAACGACTGGATGTTAAGATAGTCTCCTTCACGATGTCTAAATGACCGCCAGGGGTGATGACCTACATTTAAAACTTAAAATTATGATTTATGCTCAAATTTAGGGATTGATTTTTGATATCTGATACCTGCTCTGTGATAGTTAATGCAGATTTTTTATAAACCTGTTCGCCGCTTAACGGTGCTTTTTTACATGGCTCACAGTTTCAGTTGTTGGGTATCAGTGAAGTCTTTATTAATAATGCGGTGGTGGCCTTTCCTCATCTGTAGATAGAATGTTCGATTCACCTGAAGATTTTAGTTTATGATCCAGCTGCTTTATTTTTTCAGTAAGCGCACTGAGTAACTGATCCTGTTCATAGATTATTTTATCCAGTGCTTGAATATGGTCTTCCTGGTGAGTCAGTCTTATTTCAAGGTCGATTAGCTTTTCTTCAAGTTGTGCGTTTGGTGAGTTATCGTTCATGATAAATCGTCTCGGTGCTCAACCCATAATGCAGTTGAGCCCGCGACGCTCGCGGGCATAGCAATCAAATTAATAAATGGAATACTGGTGATTAATAGCACGCCGCCGCCAAAGCCAAATGACAGGCTACGTTTTGAGATGGCTTGTTTGTTAATGTCCTTAAAAAATTTATTGTGATTCGACATGGGGTAATCTAAATATTCCAGTGACAGCATCCACGCACCAAACACTAACCAGATAAAGGGTGCCGCCAAATTAATGCCAGGAATCAGGGTAAGGATAAATAAGGCGATCCACCATTTTAAAAAATATATTAACTTGCCCACTTCAGAACCCAGGCTGCGTTTAATCTGTTCAAACGTTGGGTAGCCAGGGCCTTCATTTAATGGCTTACCGGTAACCAGTTTTTCTACTTTTTCAGCGAGTAAGCTGTTAAACGGAGCGGCAATTAAATTCGCAACAAAGGTAAAGCTATAAAAAATCACCAATAAAATCATTGTTGAAAATAGTGGCCAGAGTAACCAGCTAATGGCAGTTTCCAGCCAGCTTAGCCAGCCAGGAAAATCGGGCATTAACTGATCCATCCAGTCACTGAATTTTATAAACAGGTAATAAGTGGCACCACCTAAGGTGATGACATTAATGCCTAAAGGGATAAGTACAAAACGGCGAAGACCCGGTTGGGCTATCAGTTTTAGGCCTTTTAGAATATGAGCGAAGCCCACAAGGAAATTGCTAATCATAAAGAGTCTTTAAATCCACGTTTTGCTAATAGCGCGCTACCATAACATGCCTCACTAAATAGCGCTGAGTGCACTGGCACCCCTAATAGCTGTTGACGAATGCGTGTCCACGAGGGGTTTTGGCTGCCACCACCGGCGGTTTCTACTTGCGTTGGGTAGGGCGCGCCGAGTTGTTGTAATTTGTTATAACCATCTAACTCAATTTGTCCGATGCCTTCGAGTATGGCCTGGAAGAATTCGACTTCGTTTTCGGCTTTTGGTTCCAGTCGTGGTTGCAGTGCTGGATTATTCACAGGAAAACGCTCGCCGACTTCTATTAATGGGTAGTAGTTTAATCCGGTTAGTTTTTCAGGGTTTAGTAACGGTGTTAACTCATTCAGTTGCTGTTGATTGAAATAGTGCTTAAGCACCGCGCCGCCGGTGTTGGATGCGCCACCCGCTAGCCAGTAATCACCGAATTTGTGGCTGTAAATACCCAGTTCTGGGGCAGATATTGCCTTTTCTGAAATAATCTTAAGAACTAAGGTGCTACCTAATGACGTGACGGCATCTCCGGGTTTACTGGCACCGGTGGCCAGAAAGGCGGCAATGCTATCGGTGGTGCCGCTAACCAGTAAGCAATGCGGATTCAGCTCGTATCGTTTATATAGGCCCGTTTTAAGCGTGCCTATTGCGGTGCCGGGTGCCACAACCCTGGGCAGTAAGTGTGTATTAACATTGAGTTGTTGTAGCCAGTCGGGCCATTCTTCCGTTTGCGGATCGTAACCGGTTTTTAGCGCATTGTTAGCATCGGTGATATCAAAACGCCCACATAGCTGGCCTGTTATCCAGTCTGCCTGGTGTGATAAACGCGTTGCTTGTGGGTGTTTTTCCTGTAAATACAGTAGTTTAGCAAGCCCAGAGCTGGCTCCATGTGAGCCACTGCTTTGTGGTGCAAGTGCCTTTATGCGCTCTGCTTGCTCAGTGCATGAGGCATCGTTATACATTACTGCATCGGCAACCGGTTGGCCTGCATCGTCACATAATAAAACCGTACCGGAGGTGCCATTAACGGATATGGCGACCACTTCAGATGGGTCGATTTGAGCGAATAGCTGCTTAAGTACCTGATCGGTAGCCTGCCACCACAGTGCGGGATCCTGGGTGATTGACTGGTGTTTCTTTATAGGGCTGGGTAACGGAGTAGAGCAATGGTGCAGTAGTTTTTCAGTCTGATCAACAGCACAGGCCCTGACGCCAGAGGTGCCAAGGTCTATACCAATGAATAAAGCGTGATCCGTCATTAAATGCTCAGAAAATGCCTATAAAAGCCTGTAACTTACGGCAAAGATACTGGAACAGGTGGAATCCAGCCATCCTGGCGATGCTCAGCAACAACTGTGGTGTATACGCCGCCGCGTACATTGAATACCGCGGTAATGCGCATAAAGCGTGGGTCGGTTGCGTCTACTAAATCCGTTAATATCTGATTGGTAATATCTTCGTGGAATGCGCCCTGCTCACGGAAAGACCACATATACAGCTTGAAAGACTTTAACTCAACACACTGTTTATCGGCGATGTAATCCAGATGGATCGTTGCAAAGTCGGGTTGGCCCGTTTTTGGGCAGATGCAGGTGAATTCAGGTGTATGAATTTTGATCACATAATCGCGTTCTGGGCGAGGGTTATCAAATGTTTCAAGGGTTTTTGATGGCTGAGTACTCATTGGAACCTCGTGGTTTTTTCAGTCAACACAGAATATTCAATCATTCTGCAAAATTCGGCGGCATTATAACGCGAAATTGATATACTAGGCCGCTTGATAAGAGGTGTTTTTAGTATAGATGTTGGTATAACGCCTCTAAATCACATCATTAACATAAAGAGCACGGGTATTCAGTGCCAAATAATACGGGTAACCAGTAGGTTTCCATAAGGGCTTTGTAAATAAATGCGTCTTAGCAAAATCAAGTTAGCGGGCTTTAAATCATTCGTAGACCCCACCACAATAGAGTTTCCATCTAATCTTAACGGTATTGTTGGGCCGAATGGCTGCGGTAAATCCAATACGATCGATGCGGTACGTTGGGTTATGGGTGAATCATCAGCGAAGAATCTTCGTGGCGCATCAATGGCCGATGTTATTTTCAGTGGCTCATCATCGCGCAAGCCGGTAAGCCAGGCGACGGTTGAACTGGTGTTTGATAATTCAGCTGGCAAGTTAGAAGGCCCTTATGCCAATTATGCTGAAATTTCAGTCAAGCGATTAGCAACCCGTGATGGTCAATCCAAATATTACCTTAATGGTACCAAATGTCGCCGCCGCGATATTGCAGATCTATTCCTGGGCACAGGCCTGGGCCCGCGCAGTTACGCGATTATCGAACAGGGCATGATCTCCCGCCTGATTGATGCGAAGCCTGAAGAACTGCGTGTGTTTCTGGAAGAAGCGGCGGGCATCTCTAAATATAAAGAGCGCCGCCGTGAAACTGAAACGCGTATTCGCCATACCCGTGAAAACCTTGAGCGCCTGGATGACCTGCGTGAGGAAATCGACAAGCAACTGGCACATTTACAACGTCAGTCTCGCACCGCAGAAAAATACACAGAATTAAAAGTAGAAGAGCGTCGTTATAAGGCCGAGCACTTAGCCTTACGCTGGCGTGAGCTGCATGCAGAAATGGAAAATCGTGGAAAAGTTATAGAGGAACAAGAAACACGTTTACAGGAAGTTATCGCTGAACAGCGTTCAGTTGAAGCAGAGCTAGAAACACTGCGTGAACAGCGTGTGGAATCGAATGAATCCTTAAATACAGTACAGGCGCGTTTTTATAGCCTGGGTTCTGAAATTTCACGTATTGAGCAAACCATTCAGCATGAAAAAGAAATGCTCGGTCGTCAGCAACATGATTTAAATGATTTGCAAGCGGCGCTACAGGAAATTGAACAATCCTTGCAGGCCGATCGTGAACAGCTGGAAGAAATTGACATGGTGCTGGGCGAAGCAGAACCACAGCTGGAAATGCAGCGCGAGTCACAGCAAGCTGTGAATGATCAATTGCATGAAGCCGAGCAGGCGATGCAGGAATGGCAGGCCGCCTGGGATCATCATAATGAGCGAGCGGCAGAACCATCACAAACCGCGCAGGTTGAAAAAACCCGCATGGAACAACTGGAAAAAAATGTGGTTCATTTGCGCCAGCGCTTAGACAAAATTGAAGACGAAAAACGCAAGCTAGTCGGTGACGATTTAGAAATTCAGTTAGAGCAACTTCGCGAGCAAAGCGAAACCTCTGAAATGAAAAAAGCAGAGCTGGACGATAAAGTTGCCGAAGTCATTGATCAGGTGCGTAATCAGCGTGAGCAGTCTACACAGCTAAACCGCGATGAAGATGAGCTGCGTCGTCAGTTACATGCTACGCGCGGTAAGTTGGCTTCATTAGAGGCTTTGCAACAGGCAGCACTGGGTAAAAGTGGTAATGCTGTATCCGGCTGGTTAGAAAAACACGGGCTGTCTAATAATGCGCGCCTTGCAGAAAATATTGAAGTAGACACCGGTTGGGAAAAAGCCGCAGAAACTGTTTTAGGTTCACACTTAGAAGCGGTGTGTATTGAAGGCATGGACAGTGTCGCTCAGGTACTGGGCGATTTAGAAAAAGGCACAATCAACTTATTTGATACCTCTAATTCACAAGCGTCTGCAAATAATGCCGATAGCTTGAACAGCAAAATAACATCGTCCACTTCACTGGGCGGACTCTTAAATGGTGTTAAAGTCGCTGAGGATATTAATCAGGCACTGGCCATGCGCAGTTCACTCGTTGAGAATGAATCTGTTATTACCAAAGACGGTATCTGGTTAGGTGCATCGTGGTTGCGTGTGGCACGCGATAAAGATGAAAAGTCGGGTGTGCTCGCACGTGAACATGAAATCAAAGAACTGCAACAGCAATTAGAAGAACTGGATATGCAAGCGGAAGAGCTTGAAGTGAGTATTCAGAATAATCGTGCACAGTTACAAAACTTAGAGCAGCAACGCGAACAGTGGCAGGCCGAACTAAATAACACACACAGCCAGTGTGCACAAATTCAGGCGCAGTTAACGTCGGGTCAAAGTAAACTCGAGCAGTTGCTAAGTCGTAATCAAAATTTGCAGGAAGAATCCGTTGAGTTGACTAAAAACATTGAACGTCAACAGGATGAAGCAGAATCGGCACGCCGTAAACGCAATGAAGCGATGACGCAAATGGAAGATTTATCACGTGAGCGTGATGAGTTAAGCAGCAAGCGTGAAACTATTCAAAATCAATTGCTCGAATCCCGCAGTAAAGCACAAAGTGAACGTGAATCGGTACATGAATTAGCGATTCAAATTGAATCACGTCGTACGCTTAAGCGTAACCTCGAACAAAATATTGAGCGTATGACGCGTCAGCTAGAGCAACAACAGCAACGCCGTGAAGAGCTTACGCGTAGTTTGGAATCTGTTCAGTCAGCGGATAATAAAGCCGAAGAATTAGAAACGTTATTAGCAGAGCGTTTACAGGTTGAAGAGCAATTAACGGAAGCGCGTCGTTCGGTTGAATCTGTTGACAATAGCTTGCGCCAGCTCGAGCAAAAACGTAGCGAGTTTGAACAGAAGTCACAGATGATTCGTTCAAGCCTGGAACAGGCGCGTTTAAATACCTCAGAGGTTCGAGTACGTAGTCAAACAGTACAGGAGCAACTTGAGGAAACTGAATTTAAAGCAGAAGATTTACTGGAAGAGTTGGGTGAGCATGCTCGTATTGATGAATGGGCGCGTAAGCTTGAAGAAATCTCACAACGTATTTTACGTTTAGGGCCAATTAACCTGGCAGCGATAGATGAATATAAAGAGCAGGGCAAGCGTAAAGAATATTTAGATTCGCAGCATGGTGATATAACCGATGCCCTGGAAACATTAGAACAGGCCATTGCGAAAATCGATAAAGAAACACGTTCACGCTTTAAAGAAACCTATGAGCATGTAAATTCGCGTATCCAGGAAATGTTCCCACGCTTATTTGGCGGTGGCCAGGCGTACCTTGAATTAACCGGCGATGATTTGCTGGATACCGGTGTGGTTGTAATGGCTCGTCCACCGGGTAAGCGCATTAGTCACATTCAATTAATGTCAGGTGGTGAAAAAGCACTCACCGCAGTTGCCTTGGTGTTTGCCATATTCGAATTGAATCCTGCGCCGTTCTGTATGCTGGATGAGGTTGATGCACCATTAGATGAAGCTAACGTGGGTCGCTTCTGTACACTTGTTAAAGCAATGTCGAAAAACGTGCAGTTTATTTTTATTACTCACCATAAGGTCACCATGGAAATGGCAGAGAAAATGAACGGTGTTACTATGCGTGAAGCAGGTGTATCTCGTTTAGTTTCGGTGGATATTGAGGAAGCGGCGAAAATGGTAGAAAGCGCATAATGGATCAATTACGCTGGATATTACTGGGTGTTGCTGCAGTGGTAATTGCCGTTGTTTATTTTTTCAGTCGTACACGTAAAAAAGCGCAGCAGAACCTACCATTAGATGCCGTAAATGATATGCCTTCTTTTACCGCCGATGAAGGCCTTGATAATGCCTGGGTAGATGGCGTTGGCCCTGTGAAAGTAGTATCGCAAAGTGACCAGACAATCATTGAGAGCTTTGAAGAAGCCATAACAACTCCAGATACAATAGATGTAGATAACCCATTCCCGGGCAATATGCATGAAGTGCATGAGTTCGATATGGAAGTGCCAGAAGAAAGTTTAGCGCCAACAGACACTCAACAGCAGATTGAGGATAACCAGGCGCCGGAAACTTCAAAACAGCCTGATCAGGCGATTGATGATGTGATCGCGGTATTCGTTTTGGTATCACCTGATGAGGAAGCGATTGAAGGTGAAAAAATACTCAGTGCTAGTTTTGCCCTGGATTTAAAATATGGGGATATGAAAATATTCCATCGCTACGTAGATAGTACATCAGTTAGTGAAGAAAATAATGAAGCGGCGAATAAAGAAATATTGTTCAGTATGGCAAATATGATGGAGCCAGGCTGGTTTAACTTCGACAGTATGCATGAAATGGAAACCAGTGGTATTAGCTTCTTTATGCAGGCTAACTTAGTGGAAAATCCAGCGGCTGTATTAGATGACATGTTGATCTGTGCACACCGTATGGCAACTATGATTGGTGCACAGCTGTGTAATGCGCAGCGTAAATCACTGGATGAAGCGCATACCAATGAATTGCGGGAAAAAGTTAAAAAGCTGGTTGAGTTAAAAGCTCGTACAGCTTAAATGTTCGTATTTAAAATCTAACACTTCAATAATCCTGTATTGGAGTGTGCTTAATTAAAGTTCTTAAATCTCCATGTCTGATAAAGCACAAGCTGAGCAAAAAATTCTTCAACTGCGAGAGCAGCTTAATCATCACAGTTATCAATATTATGTGCTGGATGATCCAGAAATTTCTGATGCTGAATATGATCGCCGATATCGCGAACTACAATCCTTAGAAAAAAATCATCCAGAATTAATTACCACTGATTCACCTACGCAACGTGTGGGCGATAAACCACTTGATGGTTTTACGCAGGTAAAACACGAAGTGCCGATGTTGTCGCTGGACAACGTATTTAATGAAATTGAATTAATGGATTTCAATAAGCGTGTACAGCAACGTTTAGAAACTGAAGGTGATATTGTGTTTGCGGCAGAGCCAAAACTTGATGGTTTAGCGGCAAGTTTGGTATATGAAAATGGAATTTTAATACGTGCCGGTACTCGAGGTGATGGCACGACGGGCGAAGATATTACGCAAAATGTACGTACTATTCATTCGATACCGTTAAAGCTCCAGGGAGAAAATGTTCCATCATTACTCGAAGTGCGTGGCGAAGTATTTATGCCAAAGCCGGGCTTTGAAAAACTTAACCAACGCGCGCGAGAAAATAATGAAAAGCCATTTGCGAATCCACGTAATGCCGCAGCTGGTTCTTTAAGGCAGTTAGATCCACGCATCACTGCGCAGCGACCATTGGCGATGTACTGTTATGCCGTAGGTAAAATAGAAGGCACAGCACCATTAAATACACATAGTGAGATGCTTAATCAATTACAACAATGGGGTTTGCCTTTATGTAAGGAGCGCCAAACTGTGGTCGGCGTTGAGGGCTGTTTAAATTATTTTAAGCAGATGTCAGAAAAACGTGACGGCCTATCTTATGAAATTGATGGCATTGTTTACAAGGTTGATTCGCTAAAGCAGCAAAAAGAATTAGGTTTTGTAGCAAAAGCGCCGCGTTGGGCGATTGCACATAAGTTTCCAGCGCAGGAAGAAATAACCACGGTTAATGACATAACGTTTCAGGTGGGACGCACCGGTGCGATTACGCCGGTTGCACGCCTGGAGCCCGTGTTTGTGGGGGGTGTTACCGTGAGTAATGCGACTTTGCATAATATGGATGAAGTCTATCGCAAAGATGTTCGTGTGGGGGATCAGGTCATTGTGCGACGTGCAGGTGACGTTATACCCGAAGTAGTGCGGGTGGTGCCGGGTAGTCGTAAACAGGGTGCAGAAAAAATTAAAATGCCCACACACTGCCCTGAGTGTGGTTCTGAAATCGAGCGAGAACAGGGGGAGTCCATCGCACGATGCAGTGGCGGCCTGTTTTGTGGCGCACAGCGTAAAGAATCCATTAAACATTTTGCATCACGTAAGGCGATGGATGTAGACGGCCTGGGTGACAAATTAGTTGAGCAACTGGTTGATGCGGGTCTCATTGATCATGTCGATGACTTATATACCTTAACGGTTGAGCAGGTATCAAAACTTGAACGCATGGGCGAAAAGTCTGCGCAAAATTTAATCGATGGATTGCAGCAATCAAAGCATACAAGCCTGGCGCGATTTATATATGCCCTGGGTATACGTGAAGTGGGTGAGGCAACGGCGCGAACCCTGGCGCAACACTTTACAAGGCTTGACTCAATAAAAAATGCTGACGAGGAATCTCTGCAGCAAGTTGAAGATGTGGGTCCTGTCGTTGCTGCGCATATAGTGAAATTTTTTAGGCAGCAACATAATGTAGATATCATTAACAAACTCATTAATGTGGGAATTACCTGGGACGCTATAGAGGCGGTAGAGGCAGAAGAACAAACGCTGCAAGGTAAAACATTTGTATTGACGGGAACCCTGACTCTGATGACCAGGGACGATGCAAAAAAAGCCCTGCAAGCCAGGGGTGCGAAAGTAACGGGAAGCGTGTCTAAAAATACCAGTTATGTGGTTGTCGGTGATAGCCCAGGCTCGAAAGCGACAAAGGCAGAGCAATTGGGTGTGGAAATACTGGATGAGGCTGCGCTTGTCGAACTGTTATCGTAAACCTTATATGGCCGATTGATATGGAATGGATTAAAACGCTGCATATAAGCTGTGTAATTTTATCGTTTAGTGGTTTTTTTCTCCGCGGTATCTGGATGCTGTTTGATTCGGCAATGCTTGCTAATAAGTGGGTAAAAATTGTGCCACATATTGTTGATAGTGTTTTGTTGTTAAGTGCCTTATCAATGGTTTATATGCAGAGCCTTTCGATTTTACAGAATGACTGGTTGTTAGTAAAAATTGCAGCATTATTAGTCTATATTTTGTTGGGAATGATTGCGCTGAAACATGGAAAAACAAAAAAAATTAGAGTTATAGCGTGGTGTTCTGGCCTTGTGGTTTTTCTTTATATCGCAAGTGTTGCATTAAACAAATCGGTTGAGGGATTTGCTCTTTGGTTGTAGTCGTATTGGCTCAGATAGGATCTGACAGGTTAATTTTCTGGTTTCTATGTATTCTGACAACGGAGAGTGCAAACAAGGTAAAAGTAGACTCTCAGTATTGGTGCTTCAGTTCCATAATCAATCATAGCGGACTTTGTGAATGATGTATGTGGGAGTTGGTATCCATTGCAAAGAAAACCTTTATCTGAGTTTGATTAATGATTGCTACTAGCCAGAAGTAGAAGTGCAGTCCTTCATGGCATTAAAGTGTAAATTTCTCCATAGCAGCCGTTCAAATACCATCGGATTTGGTTATCATAAAATTAAGCCAAATTCTCACTGCAATCAGTCTGCTACTTTTGTACAGCGGCTTCTAGCCTGAACGGACTAATATTACTTTTTACTATGATAATCAGAATGAACCACCTTAATTGTTTGACTGCACACTAAATGCTTAGCCCACTGAAAAAAGGCTTGTATACCTACGACTTTATTATTATTCTGCCTGATATCTAAACAGCTTATTTAATCAAAGAGAAACATCATTATGTTAATACTAAAAAAATCAGCTGTCTGGTTGAGTATCCTGGGTTTGTTGTTAATTCACATGGCAACTGCGCAGGCAGAAGTGGTTGGTACGGCTGAGGTTTTGTCAGATTCAAAGCGCACGCAACTGGTAAACATGCTGGAGCGTAAAGACGTCCAGCAGCAACTCATAGAACACGGAGTTGATCCCATAGCGTCGCTGGCCCGTGTTAATGAAATGACGGATGAAGAGTTAGTGCAGCTCAACGGCCATATCGATGAACTGATTGTCGGAGCAGGCGTTAGCACGGTTGAATTACTTCTGATTATTATTCTTCTTATTTTGATTCTGTAAATAACTAAGTTCGCCCTATTTTGTAATGAGCAAACACATATGAGCCGTTCTCGAGCCGATTGCCATTAAAAATCTTTTTCAGTAATTGTTTATAACTTATAAATGGACTCGGCTTCCCTGTGGAGGAGACATGCCGGAAATTCTAAACTGGAAGTGGACGCATGAATAAGTTAATACAGTTCTGGGGCAATCTACGATCGAGCTTCTGGTTTATGCCTTTGCTAATGGTCACGGGCAGCATTGCCTTCGCGGTCGTGTTGATCCAGGCAGACTCTGTCGGCTTCAACCGATGGCTGAGCCAGTGGCCACGCCTGTTTGGGGTGGGGGCGGAAGGCGCGCGCCAGATGTTGTCCACACTGGCCGGTTCAATGATGACGGTTATGGGCATCACCTTCTCCATGACCCTGCTGGCACTGGTGCTGGCGTCGAGCCAGTACACTTCTCGCATTCTGAGGAACTTCATGCGCAGCCGCGTCACGCAAGTGACGCTGGGGGTGTTCGCCAGCATTTTCGCTTATTGCCTGATCGTGTTGCGCACCATTCGCGGCAGTGGTGGTGTAGACGAGTTCGTGCCGAGCCTGGCGGTATTCTTTGCATTTGTAATGTCGCTCGGTGGCGTGGGTGTCCTTATCTATTTCATTCATCATATTGCCTTGTCGATTCAGGCATCCAGTATCATCGCCTCGGTTGCACAGGAGACTAACGCCTCTATTGATCGGCTGCTGCCAGAAAAACTGGATCAGGAGCCCGATGAAGACGAAGGCCGGAATCAGGTGCCCGAATCACTGGATGAGAGGGCCTGGTATCCAGTGCCAGCAGCAGTGAGCGGTTACATTCAAAGCGTGAATAACGATGCGCTGCTGTACCTGGCGGGGGACAGCAGGACCGTCGTGCGTATGGAGCACGGCATCGGCGAGTTCGTTGTGCAAGATACGGCCCTGGTATCGCTCGCCCTGACTGACCCGCCAGAGCAAAACACCATTGATGCGCTTAATGCTGCTTACAGTATTGGCCGCCATCGCACAGTTGAACAGGATCCGGCTTTCGGTATCAGGCAGATCGTGGATGTGGCCATCAAAGCACTTTCTCCTGGGGTCAATGACACCTCAACGGCGGTGATGTGCGTGGATTATCTGACCTCGATACTGGCTCGGCTGGCTGGTAGACAATTTCCGCCAGTGTACCGTTACGAGGAAGAAACACTGCGAGTGATAGCGATCGTTCCGAGCTTTGAGGGTCTATTGGCCGAGGCCTTCGACCAGATTCGAAGTAGCGCTGAAGTAAATGTTGCCATCCTGGCGCGCCTGCTCGGTGCCCTTGATACCATCGGCAGTCTGACGATCAGACTCAGTCACCTGCGCGCGCTCGATGAACAGCTGCAGTGTATTGCCGAGCTGGCCGATCGCTGCATCGAATCCAGCTATGATCGTGCGCGGATCGAAACGCGACTGTCGAAGGTGCGCGAAACGTTGGAAGCTCAGTCTGCGTTGTGCACAGGGGAAGGCATAGCGTTACGGAGTTGAATTAAATTAAAAATTATTTAGTTCGCAGTAAAATAAAAGAAGAATAAAGAAAAGAAGTAAGAAAGAAGTAAGAAAGAAGTAAGAAAGAAGTAAGAAAGAAGTAAGAAAGAAGGGTTCAGCCTGATCCCTTTCCCCTTAATTATTAGAGTGCAACGACTCAATTAAAACTTATCCTCGTCCCTTTGCTCGACGATATGCTGCTGCAGGCTGGCATATTTCTGTAACTTGCCAAAATATGGAAACGATTTGCCAACCCTGGCTGTAACATCCGGATCTTTCAACATGCGCTCAAGATTATCCATGGTTGCACGTCCAATATATTCACTGTTCTCATCGAGCACATCAACTGCCTCAAGATAACTGCGTGCAATAATAGGTCCCAACGGTTTTGGGTTGTAAAGTAATTTTTTAATGATGAATGGATTCAGAGTTAGTGGATTGTAATTTTTGCTGAGATAACCCTGTTCTATTAACAACCGCTCCACTGGTGTACCAGGCTGGATGCCGATGAAGAAAATAAAAGGCAGGACATTTTCGCGGCCAAACATAAGGTACAGCTCATTAATACGCTCGATGGTTTTGAGTAATGTCTGCGCGGTTTCACCCGGCGCATTCAGCGGCATATACAGCTTTACTTTCTGTTCGGTATAACCTGCATCTTTAAACATCTGAAACGCCTGCATCTGTTGTTCCAGCGAATATCCCAGGGTCAGGCTGTTGATCATTTCCTGAGTGCCGGTAAACGATAAATCCAGGCTGGCCAGGCCACTTAGTAGCATTTTTTTTGCGAGTTCCGGCGTCAAATAATTTAGGCGTATATAACCGGTCCATTCAATCTTTAGTTTGCGACGGATAACTTCATCCAGAATCAGTTCGACATGTTGTGTGCTTCGGCGTGTTGAACAAAACTGAGCATCAGTAAACCATATTTTGCTAACACCAAAGTTTTTATTCAGTGCTTCTATTTCATCAACGATTTCTTTTGGTTCGCGGTAACGCTGACTATGACCTTCAATTTGATTATACAAACAGAAATGGCATTGATAAGGACAGCCACGTTTGGTATGCACACCGACGTAGTCATCCATATAATCATGGAAAGCCGGAAAAATACCTGCGATATAGTTGAAATCCACTGCGGTTAGGCTGCTTAAATTAAAATTTTCCTGGCGATGATGAAAATTCACATGACCCTGAGCGTCTTTGTAATAACACTCCCCTATCGTTACCTCCTCATCATCGACGATGGATAACATCGCAGGCTCACCTTCACCAATTACAACCGTGGTATTAAGTGGGCACTTTTCCGCCACATATTTGCCGAAGATAGAAACAGCCGTGCCACCGACAACAATTTTCGCATCCGGTAACAGCCGACGTGTCATTTTCATAAACGCAAAATTGCGAATCCGGCTATAGGTATAATCAAATAGGATACTGAATGCACTAAATGCCGCCTTAATACGGCGCCACAAATTTGGTGAATGATCAAAATTCATCACCACATCCAGTGCATCATCTTCTGGATGCGGCCCAAAAGACTGCATGTTGCGCCAGGAAAAAGCCACCACATCAGGTTTGACTTGTAGGATATGCTGCTTCAGTACTTGCCGGCGCTCGGCTGAGGGAACAAGTGCCAGGTCGAGAATTTCCTGTTTGATATCTGGCCTTTGTTTATGGATGTAATCTGCTACATAAATGACACCACCGGGGTAAATTTTCCAGCAGGGCAAGCGAACGTAGAGAATAGATTTGGCTCGATCAGTCATTATCTTCCTTTGCTGATTATTTTATTAGCGCACTTTATTATCATTCTTATATAAAGAATGGTTTAAAAATTGACATTTGTCTTTGTTTTACATTAAGAAGCTCTAATGTTCTTGACCGAGTCGCGCAAATAACATCTGGTTCCTACCTAGAGGGTAGGAACTAGGAGCGTAGGAACTAGAAGAAAAGTAACGGGGCCAGCCATTAGCAGTTCCCCGCCAATAGACAACAGTTATCTTTTACAGTTTTTTCTGTAAAATATATCTGTTGTTTAAAATCAGTAAAAATAATGTACGCCTAAAATTTAAAGCCAGGTGAGATAAGGCATGTTTGGTGTCAGAGTAAAAACTATAAGGTTCGCTCCTGATTGAACTCGGAAGTAAAACTAAAATTCTTGTATGTCTGCTTTGAAATTTTAAGAGATTTATCTCTTAACTAAATGTCAGATTAAGTTCGAGGCTAATTTATTGTGTGTCAGATTACGTTTGAGCTAATACAGGTAGTTCTTAAAGAATAAGCTGGTTAATTTTTCTTAAGCACTTTCCCATGCCTGCTTACGGCACAAGCCGCTCATGTCGCAATAATTACAACTTTGGGCATCACCCCAGGAGGTGAGAGGCGTGTGTGCTTTCATTTCTGCAATACTGGTTTCGAGGCGCTGTAGGCTGTCCTGTTTTAATTTTTCCAGCTGTTCTAATTCTATTATGCCCGTTTGCCTGGCCTCACCCTTGTCTAGTTTCAAATAAAGAGTGCTATGAATATTTTCCATTAACATGGCGTAGCTGGTCAGCTGAATATTTTCCGCCAGGTCTATGTCCTGTTGTTTTGCGGTGGCGCCAGTTTTGTAGTCGATAATAGAGTATTGCTCGGCTTGCTTGTCAATTCTATCTAAACGACCAACAAGGGATATATCGTTACTTAAGACTTGTTCAACGCGTTCTTCCAGCCTGTATACCTGCCATTCTTCCTGGCGCTTTATTTGCCAGTTTATATAGGCCGACGCGGTTTGTAACCAGCGGTCTAGCCAGCCGCGTTGCTGTATTGAGTCCTCACTATGCGCGTTAAAAACAATACGTGATAGATGTTCGATATGCAGTAAAGCCTGGGATTTATTTTGTTCTGTTAAAATTTCAGGAAAGGGTGCGGGTAAGTTAGCACATTGCTGGTGAAACGCCTGAAGTATCAGATGCACCTTTTCACCGTACTCGCTCTTCATTAATTCCTGAGTAATTTCTTCTAATGGTTTTAGCCTTAATGCATCGGATGCAAAAAACTTATATGGGCAATCAATTAAGCGTTGATGGCGGGAGGCTGAAAATGTGCTGGGTATTAGTTCATCATGTAGTACAGGTTTGGCCTGTGTAACTGTTTTTATATTTTGTAACAATATTTCAGATCGATCAGTGATGGGGTTTGTTTGCTGTATTAAGGTCTCTAATTTTTTGTCTTTAAGCGATGTATTAAACCCATGTTGACTAAAGTTTTCCAGCGAGCTAACCCAGGGGGATACTTGCATCCATTCGCCATTCTTTTCTGCTTGCCAGGTAATTAAAATATCATTAGAAGAAAATAGCAGTTGCTGAAACTGGTAAAAATTATAGTCTTTAGTTGCATGCCAGTTTTTAAGTTGTAATGCCTGACGAACCGATTGATTGAAAAAAGGCTGTTGGCTGGCAGAGCCGGGTAAAGATTGCATGTTCGCACCGGCAATAATCAGCGTATCGAACTGGCAATACTGCGCTTGCTGCATATTCATTATTTTGACAACGGCATTTTGCTCGTGCGGTTTAAATTGCTCTCGCTCTAAAGAGCTGCCTAACCAGGTACGAAAATCCTGCCAGTCCATCTCTGGTTGTGCGCTGCTATGCGCATGAATTAAGCTGTCTAATTCTTGCTGGATACGTGTGCCCGCAATGTCATTGCCGAGTTGTTGGTATATACCTAATTTCTCAATACTCTTATTGAATGCCTTTACCCAAATATCTGATGTGGGTGTTTGTTGCTGTTGATATAAAGAGACTAATTCAGCGGCCGCAGATTCAATGGTATCGAGTAAGAAAAGTAGCTGTTCTGCTGTTGATGCTGTGCTGATATTTAAACGTTCTTTACGGTTGCTGATGGCTTGTTTGTATCGTTGTAAGTCATTGGAAATATTTTCATGCAGAACAATGTCCTGTTCGAATCGATATATTAAATCTAGATGATGCTTATAATTTTCCTGGGTGCAGAAAAAAGGTGACTTTAAAAGATCCAAAAATGCCTGGTAAGAAAAATCCTGTTCTATGCATTCTAACCAGCGTTCTAGCACGGTGGCAGCGCTGGTAGTGGCCAGTGCCCAGCCAGCTGTGTCCTGTATAGTAACGTCGGCACGTTCAAGTAGCGCGCGCAGTCTTCGCGCGAGCTTTCTATTTTCTGTTACTACACCAATGTTGCGATTACCTTTCAGTAAACTCATACGTACTTTTAAATCAACGGCCTGTGTTTCTTGTTCAGCGCTTTGCGCGTCATAGAGTTTAATGTTTTCAAGAAAATACTGTTCCTGGGTGTTTAAGTAATGCCTGGTTTTGTCGTATAGCGTTTGTTCCTGAGAATAAATATGGTGCAGTAATTTTAAATCCTGATGCGGTGTTTGCTGCGTGCAAGTAGTGCCTGGGGTATTACCCTGACTAACGCTAATGACTCGAGCTGTTTGTGATAATTTGTTGCACCAGGCTTGTTGCAAGGGTGAAAGTTGTTCCAGACCAACAATATAGAAAGTGAATGCTTTAGTGTTTTCTGGTGTTGATTCCAGTAGACGGTATTTTAATGCGCTAGATTCATCAACCACCTCCATGTCACTTAATTGCTGTTGCCAGGCATTCCACAAAGTGTGGATGATGTTTGCTTCCTGATTTAAGTAACCGTTAATATCATCTATTTGATAGGCTTTTTGTAGCTCACTTACCCATGCCGGAATGCTTTCATTTAGCCATTGATGCTGGCTTAGGCTTAGTTCATCAAATAGTTCAAGTAAGCTGTCACATATTTGCCAGTGGTTATTCGATTGAAATAAATCGGGGTGCTGTTTTAGTGCTTCAAGTAAAAGTAACTGGCGTGTGGCGTGATTGATTTGTTTTTTTGCATGAGCCGTTGGGGCAATGTTCTGTTTTAACCACTGATCGAGGCTGCCAATAAAACCACCAATTAATGCCTGCGGTGATTGCCTTCCCAGGCTGTTGCGCATTTGAGTAACCGCTTGTGCATTGGGTAAAAAAATTAATACCTGAGTTAAGTCGGGTAATAAATTGCTGTGCTCAGATAGTAAGTGATCAGCCAGGGCATCAGTGAATGGCAAGTTACTTTCGATCGATAATGTTTTTATAGTGGCTTTGCTCATGTGCCGACATTAGCATAATTACTGACGCAACTTTTAAAGAAATTATGCCTTAATTTTTACCGCCAAAATATCACAGGGCATCTCATGCAATACGGCATTAGCGGTTGAACCGAGTAATAAACTAATGCCGTGTCTGCCGTGTGAGCCCATCACGATTAAATCGCAGTGATGCTCATTAACAAATCGTGTTATTTCATGCTTTGGTGTGCCGAGAACTACATTTAATTTGGCGTCTTTCAAATCATGTTGTAAACACAGTTGTTGTAAAGAGTTTTCTGCTCGGCTAAGCAACTGGGGTTCATCAATAGCCCAGTTGCTCGCGAGTATGGGTTCGTAGGCAGAGTCTATAGGCGGCATGTATTCCACTATATGTAACAGGCTCAGCTGGGCTTTATTGCGCTCGGCGATTTGGCGGGCTTTATCGAGAATTATGCTCGCTGAGTCTGAAAAATCAATGGCGACTAATATATGTGTGTAGTGGGTCATTTGTTCTTCTCCGATTACTATGTGGAAGTGCTTTAGCTAAGTATATGCCATATGAGCATATAAATTAGAGAAGGCATAAATTGCTATAGTCCTGGTAAGTTAGGGAGATAATCAGGTGAAATTTAATATGCAGCATGCAAATGAAAAGCTAATTGAATCATTTTACAGTGCCTTCCAGCGTCTGGACTGGCGATTAATGGTTGAATGTTATCACCCGGGAATTCAGTTTTCAGACCCGGTATTTACTATGCTAAATGGGCAAGAAGTCACGGATATGTGGCATATGCTGTGTACTAAGGCACAGGATTTTGAATTGAATTACAGTCATATTCATGCGGATGATACGTTGGGTGCTGCTCGTTGGGTAGTTACTTACCGCTTCCCTCAAACCGGCAGGTGTGTGAAAAACGTCATATTTGCTGAATTTCAGTTCGCTGAAGGAAAAATTATTCGTCATTCTGATCATTTTAGTTTTTGGCGCTGGAGTAAATCGGCCTTAGGTACGAGCGGATTGTTTTTGGGCTGGTCAGGTTTTTTACGGCGGAAAGTACAGCAGCGGGCGCTTGTAGGTCTTCAGGCTTTCTCCAGAAAAGCTAATTTTACAAAAGATTGAAAAAACAGCATTTAAAGAGTGCAATCCGAGAAAACTTTGTTATATAATTCCGCGCCTTAGCGAGCGTGGCGAAATTGGTATACGCGCCAGATTTAGGTTCTGGTGTCGCAAGACGTGAGAGTTCGAGTCTCTCCGCTCGCACCATCTATTAATAAAGCACCCATTAGTTTCGATCCTCCCATACCATGGGGCCGATCCGGTGTTGTTGAGGTTACTATGCAAGTTACTGTTGAATCAGGTGAAGGTCTGGAACGTAAATTAACTATACAGATTCCGTCTGAAACAGTTGATAAGGAAATTGAAAGTCGTCTGGTCGCTATGCGTCCACGTGTCAAAATTGACGGTTTCCGCCCTGGCAAAGTACCTTTGAAAGTTGTAAAGCAGCAATACGGCGGTTCTGTCATGCAGGAAGTCGTTGGCGAAGTGATGCAAAGCTCTTTGCGTGATGCAGTGGTTCAAGAATCTTTAAATCCGGTAGGCAATCCAACGATAGAGCCCACTCAAATTGAGCCTGGTAAACCTTTGGAGTACGTAGCAACATTTGAAGTGTATCCTGAAGTGACATTGGCTGATTGCTCAAAGCTGGAGCTGGATCGCCAGACTGCAGAAGTCACTGATGAAGATGTTGAAACAATGATTGAAACATTGTTAAAGCAACGCACAACCTTTGAAACCGTTGAGCGTGCATCTCAGGATGCAGATCAAGTGATTATCGACTTTGTTGGTTCAATTGACGGCGTAGAGTTTGAAGGCGGTAAAGCGGATGCAGTACCCGTTGTTATCGGTGCAGGCAGCATGATTCCTGGTTTTGAAGAACACCTGATTGGTAAGTCTGCAGGTGATGATTTTACCTTTGAGGTTAACTTCCCTGATGATTATCACGCAGAAGAGTTAAAAGGTAAAACTGCTTCATTTGCTACAAAAGTTATCTCAGTAGATGAGCCTAAGGCACCAGTAGTTGATGAAGAGTTTGCTAAAGCCTTTGGTGTTGAAGATGGCTCAGTTGAACAGCTACGCAAAGATATTCGTGAAAATATGGAGCGTGAATTACGCAACAAGCTTCAGGATGCACTGAAAAAAGAAGTAATGGACAAGTTGATTGAAGCGAATGATGTGCTTGTTCCTAAAGCCCTGATTGATGGTGAATGCGAAAATCTACAAAAGCAAATGTCGGAAACGGGCAAGTTACAGGCAGGTATGTCTTTGCCTAAAGAACTTTTTGAAGGCGAAGCTAAACGCCGTGTTAGTTTAGGTTTAATTGTGGGTGAAGCGGTTAAAGTTTCTGAGTTAAAGCCAGATGCTGATCGTGTTAAAGCGAAGATTGATGATTTAGCCAAGACCTATGAAGATCCTCAGGAAGTGATTAATCATTACAATAATAATCCACAGCTTAAGCAAAGCCTTGAAGGTTTGGTTTTAGAAGAAATGATAGTTGACTGGATTGTTGATCAGGCAAAAGTGATTGATGTGCCTACAACTTTTAAGGATATTATGAGTCCTCAGCCACAAGCATAATCGGTGGTTAAAAGTTAATCGTTAATCTCATTATTAAGACAAACAATTAAGTAAATTTAAAAAAAGCAGGCTTTTAGCCTGCTTTTTTTATTTCTCTACTTGTATTTATTTAAGCAGATCATACAATCGGGTGCATATAAAAAAGGCCTATGTAAGAAATGGCTGAACTAACATTCTCATTTTTAGATGATGAGAATCCATTTAGGGCCAATCGTTCCCGGAGAACATTTAATGATTATTACATCGACAAATAACAATGGTGCACTGGATTTGCAGTCTAATCTGGTACCGATGGTAGTAGAGCAGTCTGCACGTGGCGAACGTGCCTATGATATTTACTCACGTTTGTTAAAAGAGCGCGTTATATTTATTGTTGGTCCTATTGAAGACCATATGGCTAACTTAATTGTTGCACAGTTGCTATTCCTCGAATCTGAGAACCCTGATAAGGATATTTCTATTTATATTAACTCACCAGGTGGTGTGGTTACAGCGGGCATGGCTATTTATGACACGATGCAGTTCATTAAGCCGGATGTATCAACCTTATGTATTGGCCAGGCTGCGAGCATGGGTGCGTTATTACTGGCCGGTGGCGCAGCGGGTAAACGTTATAGTTTGCCACACTCGCGAGTGATGATTCACCAGCCATTAGGTGGCTTCCAGGGACAGGCAACGGATATCGATATTCATGCACGTGAAATATTGTCGATGAGAGAGCGATTGAACGCTATTTTGGCTAAACATACAGGCCAGCCAATAGAGACAATCGCCAATGATACCGATCGTGATAATTTTATGAGTGCTGATGTAGCGGCTGAATATGGCATGATTGATCAGGTGCTAGATGAAAGAAAAGCGGCAGATACGGAGTAAATTAACTTAATTTATTTTGTAATACTTGAAAAGGGCGTGAAGCGTCACCATTAAGTACTTAGCTTGTTGTGGAAAACCGCTATTTGGGCGGTTTTTTCATGGAAAATAGACTATCTTCAAGGTAATCTGAGCATTAACAGGTTTAAAATTGAGCCTGGCGATAAAAAAATGATGAGACAGATTGCTTAAAAAACGATCACTTCCATAAAATAACTAAGGTTTTTAGGCGCTTAGGCTAAAAACCACTTTAATTATACCCTTGCATGTTGTCTATAGAATTGGCATGGTATAGGTTGAAAACATAATTCAATCAGCTTCGAGCTAGTATGAGGAAACGTCATGAGTGACGACAAAAATAATGATGAAGATTCTGGCAAACTGTTGTACTGCTCTTTTTGCGGTAAAAGCCAGCATGAAGTCAAAAAGCTGATCGCAGGGCCTTCAGTATTTGTATGTGATGAGTGTGTAGAGCTCTGCAATGACATTATAAGTGAAGAATTACAGGAACAGGCGGCATCATCTGTTGAAAAACTGCCAAAGCCAATCGAAATTAAAGAAATTCTAGATGACTATGTAATAGGCCAGGAGCGGGCAAAACGCGTTTTATCTGTTGCGGTATATAACCATTACAAGCGTCTTGAAGTTAAGCACAAGAAAGACGATATAGAATTATCAAAAAGCAATATTATGCTGATTGGTCCTACCGGTTCGGGTAAGACATTATTAGCACAAACCTTAGCCCGTTTATTGAATGTGCCATTCACGATCGCAGATGCTACTACATTGACTGAAGCGGGTTATGTGGGTGAAGATGTTGAAAATATTATTCAGAAGCTACTGCAGAAGTGTGACTACGATGTAGAAAAGGCGCAAACGGGTATTGTTTACATTGATGAAATCGACAAGATTTCACGTAAGTCAGACAATCCTTCAATCACCCGTGATGTGTCAGGCGAAGGTGTTCAGCAGGCGCTGTTGAAATTAATTGAAGGCACCGTGGCTTCAGTTCCACCACAAGGTGGTCGTAAACATCCGCAGCAAGAATTTTTACAGGTAGATACCTCAAATATTCTATTTATTTGTGGGGGTGCATTTGCCGGTCTTGATCAGGTTATTCGCGATCGTTCAGAAAAGAGTGGCATTGGCTTTGGCGCAGAAGTACGCAGCAAAGAAAACAGTAAATCAACCGGTGAAATACTAAAAGACTTAGAATCAGACGATCTAATTCGTTACGGTTTAATACCTGAATTTGTTGGCCGTTTGCCGGTAGTGGCTACGCTGGAAGAATTGGACGAAGATGCGCTAATTACTATTTTGACGAAACCCAAAAATGCCTTAACGAAACAATATTCCAAAATGTTTGAAATGGAAGATTGTGAACTTGAGTTCCGTGATGATGCATTGTCTGCTATTGCTCAAAAAGCAATGAAGCGTAAAACAGGTGCTCGTGGTTTACGTACTATCCTGGAAAATACGTTATTAGAGACGATGTATGAATTGCCATCAATGGACAATGTGAGCAAAGTTGTTTTGGATGCAGGCGTTATTAATGGTGAGTCTGAGCCTTATATGGTGTATGAAAACAACGAATCTAAAAAATCTGCTAACAACGCAGAGTAATGTTTTGAGCTGCCTTCACAAGGATGTGTCGTGTAGCGCTGGGTGAATCACCTGAAACCCAAGATCCAGATAGTTTAGGCATTCTGCCTCGTTCGCCAAAGAAAGTTTTTCAACCGTCTTGAAGCTTCACATTCTGCCCCAATGTGAATTAAACAGAGAATTAAATACGGCGAATATAATATTCCCACCTATGAGGTAATGACTGTGTCAGATATCGAAAATAAAGTTGAATCATCAGAAAGCGCTTATGCAGGGAAGATCCCCGTACTCCCATTGCGAGACGTGGTGGTTTACCCGCATATGGTTATTCCACTATTTGTAGGCCGTGAAAGATCAATCCAGGCACTAGATGCTGCCATGTCCAAAGACAAGCAGATCTTGTTGGTGGCACAGAAAAGTGCAGAGATCGATGACCCATCAATTAAAGATATCCATGAAATCGGTACACTTTCTACTATTTTACAATTATTAAAATTACCTGACGGCACGATTAAAGTGCTGGTGGAAGGTGCAACAAGGGTCAAAGTTGATGAGGTTTTTCAAGATGAGCTTTTCTTCACCGCAGATTACTCACTGTTAGAAGATGATGTGACCGATAAGGAACGTGAGCTTGAGGTGTTGGCGCGTTCTATCATGGGTGTGTTTGACCAGTATGTGAAATTAAATAAAAAAGTACCGCCTGAAATTTTGACATCACTGAGCGGTATTGAAGACCCTGCACGTTTATCCGATACCATCGCAGCGCATATGTCGCTTAAGGTTGAAGAAAAGCAAAAAATATTAAGCTTTATCGATGTTAAAGAGCGAATGGAATATTTGCTGAGTATGATTGAGGCTGAAATCGATTTACTGCAAATCGAGAAGCGCATTCGTGGTCGTGTGAAAAACCAGATGGAAAAAAGCCAGCGTGAGTATTATTTGAATGAGCAGATGAAAGCTATTCAAAAAGAGCTGGGTGATCTTGATGAAACGCCAAATGAAATAGAAGATCTCGAAAATAAAATCGAGAAGGCTGGCATGAGTGTTGAGGCGAAGAAAAAAGCCACATCGGAAATTAATAAACTGAAAATGATGTCGCCTATGTCGGCAGAAGCCACGGTTGTGCGTAATTATATTGATGCACTTGTAGGCTGCCCCTGGAAAAAGAAGAGCAAAATATTTAAAGACTTAAGCAAGGCGCAAACGGTTCTTGATGAAGATCACTATGGTCTGGAGAAAGTTAAAGAACGTATTCTGGAATATTTAGCGGTACAGCAACGGGTTAAAAAACTTAAAGGTCCAATATTGTGTCTGGTTGGCCCTCCAGGTGTAGGTAAAACATCTTTAGGCCAATCAATTGCTCGTGCAACTAACAGAAAATTTACACGTATGGCATTAGGTGGTGTACGTGATGAAGCTGAAATTCGTGGGCATCGCCGTACGTATATTGGTTCATTGCCAGGTAAGGTGATTCAGAATTTAAGTAAGGTGGGTACAAGAAATCCACTGTTCTTACTGGATGAAATCGACAAGATGGCACAGGACTTCCGCGGTGATCCGGCATCTGCGTTGTTAGAAGTGTTAGATCCAGAGCAAAATCATACGTTTGGTGACCATTATCTAGAGGTCGATTTTGATTTATCAGATGTAATGTTTATTGCTACCTCAAACAGCATGAATATTCCTGGTCCATTGCTTGATCGTATGGAAGTTATTCGAATTCCTGGATATACAGAAGACGAAAAGATGAACATTGTTAAGAGTTATTTGCTACCCAAGCAAATGGAAAACAATGGTCTTAATAATGATGAGCTAGAAGTTACTGAAGAAGCTATTATGGATGTTGTGCGTTACTACACGCGTGAAGCGGGTGTGCGTAGCATGGAACGTGAAATGTCTAAAATTTGCCGCAAGGTAGTAAAAGATGTTTTGCTTAATCCTTCGAGTGAAAAAGTGGTAGTCACACCCGATAATCTAGAAAAATATTTGGGCGTAAAGCGCTTCCGTTATGGTAAGGCTGAAGACAATGATCAAATTGGTCAGGTAACGGGTTTGGCCTGGACAGAAGTTGGCGGAGAATTACTCAGTATTGAGGCGGCTATTATGCCGGGCAAGGGCAAGCAAACCTTTACGGGGCAGCTAGGCGATGTGATGCAAGAATCTATTCAGGCAGCGATGACCGTGGTTAGAAACCGAGCGGCATCTCTAGGTTTGGAAGATGATTTTTATGAAAATAAAGACATTCATATCCATGTACCTGAAGGTGCTACGCCTAAAGATGGTCCAAGTGCCGGTATTGGTATGTGTACAGCGATCGTTTCTGCGATGACAGGTAACCCCGTTAGATCGTCTGTCGCGATGACGGGTGAAATCACCTTGCGTGGTGAAGTGCTACCTATTGGTGGATTGAAAGAGAAGCTGTTAGCGGCGCATCGAGGCGGTATAGAGACCATTATTATTCCGCATGAGAATGAAAAAGATTTGGCCGATATTCCAAAAACAGTGCTGGATAAGCTGGAAATTAAACCGGTTCGTTGGATCGATGATGTCCTGGCAATTGCCTTACAAAAGGTACCAACTCCATTGGAATCAGTAGCAAAAGAGGCTGGTTCGGCAAAAAGAAAAAAGTCTAAAAAAGAAGATAATCTTCGTCATCACTAATTTTTTTTATAGTCAAAGTGATAAGCCGTTGCATGCATGTAACGGCTTTTTTGTGTTGTGAAAATTAAATTACACGGCTGCATTACTTAATTTTATGGCGATGTTGGAAATCTAATGATTAAGATAAACAGTGTTATTTTCTTTAAAATTTCTGACAAAAGTTACATTTTGCCTCTTGACACAAAGTTAATGTTGTTAAATTGGGGTAAATACGTCAAAACCCATTGACACGGCGCTTTGCGGGCTGGTATAAATTTGCCGCAAGTAATGCATAAAGTTTCTTCCTGAAGCATGACTCTTAAGAAAGTCGCAAAATGGTAGAGACGGTCTTTTACAATAATAAATATTTTTTGCTGAAACAAAACGTTTCTCAATGTATCAATTACAACAACCATATGTAGGATAAATAATGAATAAATCAGAATTAATCGACTCTATTGCTGAAAACTCAGGACTTTCTAAAGCTGATTCAGGCCGTGCTCTTGATGCTGTGATTGCATCTGTTACTGGCGCATTAAAAGATAGCGACCAGGTTACCATCGTAGGTTTTGGAACATTTTTAGTTCGTCAACGTTCTGCACGCACAGGTCGTAATCCTCAGACGGGTGCAGAGATTCAAATTGCTGCAGCAAATGTGCCTGCATTTAAGCCTGGCAAAGCATTAAAAGATGCAGTAAACTAGCGCCCGTTTAAAGGCGGGGTGGTTAGCTCAGCTGGTAGAGCGTCGCCCTTACAAGGCGAATGTCGGGGGTTCGACTCCCTCACCACCCACCAATTTAGGACCGGTAGTTCAGCTGGTTAGAATGCCGGCCTGTCACGCCGGAGGTCGCGGGTTCGAGTCCCGTCCGGTCCGCCATATAAAATAAAAAGGCCTCCCTGCTTTCGCAGGGAGGCCTTTTTATTTTATATGGATTTATATGTCTCCCACACACGTCAATCCTTTTGCGACAATCCCTACACTCTAGTATGATTCACCGCTAACTATTATTAATGTGCCTGTTCAAGTTTAAGGCCGACTGATACCAAAGGGTTTATATACATGTTGCAATCGATTCATGACAAAGCGAAGGGAATTCTTGGCATTATTATCGTTATCTTTATTGGCCTGGTATTTACACTTTGGGGCATTGGTGACTATCTAACGGGTGCAACTGAAAAATTTGCTGCAAAGGTTGATGATGTCCAAATCAGTCAGTCTGAGTTTGATCAGGGATTGGCAAAACAGCGCCAAAGACTTGAGCAAATGTTTAAGGGTGAAGTTCCAAAAGATCCTTTGTTTGAGCAGCGTATAAAGGATCAGGTATTAGAGCAGTTGATTACTCAACGTGTGTTACAAAAAATGGTTGCCGATGAGGGTTATCGTATTCCAGATCAGGTGTTGGGGCAAAAGATCAAATCAATGGAGGCTTTTCAGCAGGCGGGTGTTTTTGCTGTCGATACGTATCAAGAATTAGTACAGTCTCAGGGCATGGCCGTAAAAGAATTTGAAAACTTATTTAGAAATGATTTAGCTGTACAGCAATTACAGGATGCCGTCATGCGTTCATCAGTGATTGGTCAAAATGAGCTGAATATTTTAAATCGCATTCAAAATCAATCACGAGATGTAAATTACCTGTTATTCAATGATGGCCAATTTACATCAGGGGTTGATGTATCTGCTGAAGAAATCACAACTTATTTTGATGCTAATCAGGGTGCATACATGCACCCTGAAACCGTTAGCGTGTCTTATATAGAGTTAAAGGCATCCAGCCTGGCCAAAGACATTCCTGTTGATGAGGAAGCTGTTAAGCGCCTGTATGACGATTATGTCGCAAGTGTAGCGAGTAAAGAGCAGCGTAAAGCGAGTCATATATTAATTGATGTGGCAGCAGATGCTGATCAGGCAATTGTGTCATCTAAAAAAGCAGAAGCCGATGCGTTGATTGCGCGCCTTAATAAAGGCGAATCGTTTGCCGCCCTGGCAAAGCAACATTCAGCAGACCCAGGTTCTGCCGCTAAAGGTGGAGACCTTGGCTGGGTTTCTAAAGGCATGATGGTACCTGAGTTTGAAAAGGCCTTATTTAAATTAGATAAAGGCGCTGTTTCTGCTGCTATTAAGTCAGCATTTGGGTATCACATTATACAATTGAATGACATTAAAGCAGAAAAGACCACAAGCTTTGCAGATAAAAAATCTGAATTAACGCAGCAATTTCAGGCGCAGGCAATAGAAGATCATTTTTATGAACAATCGGAGTTAATGGCAACTACGGCTTATGAAAATGATCAAAGTCTACAGGAAGTGTCGAATGTATTAGGTTTGGAAATTAACACTTCAAGTGCTTTCTCTCGTCATCAGGGTGAGGGTATAGCAATGAATGAAAACGTGCGTAAGGCGGCGTTTGATTCGGCGGTTTTATCTGAGGGAAGAAACTCAGAAATTATTGAGCCAGGTAGAAATCATGCATTAGTATTAAGAGTTAATACGCATACGGAAGCTAAGCCTAAAGCCTTACAAGACGTTAAGATGCAGATTGAAACAGTGCTGAGAACGCAGAAAGCAAAGCAAAAGTCACAAGCAGCAGCACTAAGTGCCTTAGCTAAGCTGGAAAGTGGTGAAGCTATAGACAGTAAATCAGTTAAAGGCAGCGCATTATTGATGAAGCTGGGCGCTATTAAACGAGATCATCAAACGGCTGACCCTGTTGTAGTGCGAAATGCTTTTATGATGCCTAAGCCAGAAAATAATAAGCCGCTTTATAGCGTTGTTGAATTAGCGACAGGTAGTGCGATTATTGAACTCGCAGACGTTAATTCTCCCGCAGAGGCATCAAAAGAGCAATTAGAAGTTCTGATTAAACAGTATCAAAATGAGCAGGCGACACGCGATATGACTGCCGTGCTTGATTATCTGAAATCAAAATCAGATATTGTGCGTGCTAAGGCACTTTAATGTTTAAAGCCTTTACCTCCCTGCAACTGCATTGGCAAATTCTTATCGCCTTAGTGTTGGCCGTTGTGGCAGGAAGCCTGAGCACTGACAGTGCAGGGCTTTGGGGTATTAGCTTTTATCAAGTGTACGACTTTCTCGGCTCGCTTTTCCTTAATGCTTTAAAAATGCTCATTGTTCCGTTGATTATTTCCTCAATCATCGTCGGCATAATGGGCATTGGTTCTGGCGATAATCTGAGTAGACTCGGCGGGAAAACGCTGGTTTATTATGCGCTCACCAGCCTGTTAGCGATTCTTACGGGGCTGATACTGGTTAATCTAACCACGCCCGGCCTCAGCGACGGCCTGCCGGTGAAAGACCTCATTGGCTTAACTGAAATGCCGCAGGGCATTACTGATAAAGTTGAAGGCAAGGGCGCTGGCGATATAGTTGATGTTTTCCTGCGCATGGTGCCACCGAATATAGTGTCTGCTGCGGCAAATGGGCAAATGCTCGGTTTGATTTTCTTTAGTTTACTGTTTGGTTACTTTGTAACAAAGCTGCCATCGCCGCAGGGTGATGTGATGAAGAGTTTCTGGCAGGGTGTGCTGGATGTAATGATGCACATGACCAACTGGGTGATGATGTTTGCACCCATTGGTGTATTTGCCCTGGTAGCCAAAGTAGTGACGGTTTCAGGCGTTGATGCATTTAAACCACTGGCGATTTTTTTCTTTACCGTCATTGGCGCTCTCGCGGTACATTTTTTTGGCACGATGTATTTAATTTTACGTTTTGTTGCCAAAGTAAATCCATTGCTGCATTACAAGGCGATGAGTGCCGCATTATTAACTGCTTTTTCTACCAGTTCGTCCTCAGCTACTTTGCCACTCACGATGGAATGTGTAGAGCAAAAAGTCGGCGTTTCAAACCGTGTTAGTAGTTTTACCTTGCCCCTGGGCGCCACGGTAAATATGGATGGCACCGCTTTGTATGAATGCGTGGCTGCCATGTTTATTGCACAAGCCTATGGTCTGGATTTAAGTTTAACTACTCAGTTTACAATTGTGGTTGTCGCCTTACTAACCTCAATCGGTGTAGCGGGTATACCCTCAGCGAGTTTAGTGGCTATTAGTATTATTCTGGCAACGATTGGTTTGCCGCTGGAAGGAATCGGTTTAATACTGGCGGTAGATAGAGTATTAGATATGTGTAGAACAGCGGTTAATGTGTATAGCGATTCAGTGGCTGCAGTGGTGATTGGTCGTCTGGAAGGTGAAACTCAAATTCTGCAGAAATAAACATGTATATCCATGCAGAATTTAAATCGTATTTATTGTCCTGATTCTAAGGCGGCTTTCTAAAGCATTGGTTTTAGTGCTGTATGCAAGCTTTAATCCGCCTCATTCACTATGCCAACGATGTGAAACCCGTTATCGACATAAATAACTTCACCTGTAATGCCGCTGGCTAAAGGCGAAGTTAAGAATGCGCCGGTATTTCCTACGTCATCTATGGTTACATTGCGACGTAATGGTGCCGTTTTTTCGACTTGATCAAAAATCTTACTAAAGCCACCTGATCCTGACGCCGCAAGCGTTCTTATTGGGCCCGCTGAAATAGCATTTACACGAATGCCTTCAGGGCCCAGGTTTTGCGCAAGGTAGCGTACATTGGCTTCAAGGCTTGCTTTAGCCAGGCCCATTACATTGTATCCAGGGAATGTACGTTCAGCGCCTAAATAACTCAATGTAAGAATGGCGGCGTCTTCTCTGTTTTGCATCATATGGCGACCTGCTTTTGCAATGGCGGCCAGGCTATATGAGCTAACATCATGAGCGGTATTGAAACCTTCACGAGAAAGATTGTCCAGGTAGTCACCTTCAAGTAATTCTTTCGGTGCAAAGGCGATAGAGTGAATGAGTATGTCAAAGGAATCCCAATAGTCATCCAGGTGTTCAAATACAGCCTCGATTTGCTCATCGTCTTCTACATTACAGGGGATGACAATATCAGAATCGAGTTGCCCTGCGAGTTTTTCAACACGCTCACGAAGGCGTTCGTTTTGGTAGGTGAAAGCGAGTTCACAACCTTCACGGTGCATTGCTTGAGCAATGCCCCAGGCTATAGAGCGATTACTTGCAACACCAAAAATAAGTGCACGTTTACCAGATAAAAACCCCATCAAAGGACTCCTGTTTTTTATTGTTATCAATTGGTATGCTATGGAACTACTGTACATCTGTATTGATTTATATGGCAATCATTGCCAAAGTTGTGTAAATCAGTGCAGATGTTTTAGATACACAAAGCAGCCCCTGAGGTAGACCTAGATAATATGACGATCAAAACAGGATTGCACCCTTTTACATGCATTTTTTTTCTAATAGTTGCAATCTATGCTTCCAGCTCTAGTGCAGCGCCTTCAGTGGCGATGGGATATGAACCTAAATACGCTGAAAATTTTAAACATTTTGATTATGTTAGCCCTAATGCTAAAAAAGGTGGCCGATTAGTACTGGCAGGAACAGGTGCGTTTGACAGTTTTAATCCATTTATTTTAAAAGGCGTTTCAGCAGAAGGCATAGGCTTGTTGTTTGATAGTTTAATGGTGGCCAGTGAAGATGAACCCTTTAGCAAATACCCATTAATCGCTAATGACATCGAATTAGCCAAAGACAAACTTTCGGTTGTCTTCCAAATTGATCAACGTGCTCGGTTTAATAACGGGGATAAAATAACCGCGTATGATGTTAAATTTTCATTTGACACAATTGTTTCGGAGCAGGCGCATCCGCAATATAAATTTATCTATGCTGATGTAAAAAATGCGGAAGTCATTAATGATTCTAAAGTGCGTTTTAATTTTAAGCGTAAAAATTCGGAACTGCATTTGATACTGGCTGATCTCAATATATTTTCAAAAAAATGGTTGGCGAATACAACATTCGATAAGCTAACCGAGCTTGAGCCTGTTGCTAGTGGGCCGTATAGCATAGAGGAATACGATTTAGGTAAGCGTATTATCTATAAACGAAATGAAAATTATTGGGCGAAAGATTTACCCAGCAGACATGGCCAATATAATTTCGATCAAATCGTATTTAAGTATTATCAGGATTTAGTGATTTCATTGGAGGCCTTTAAGGCGGGTGAGTTTGACTTTCGCCATGAATATTACTCTAAACTGTGGGCGCGAGAACATAATGGGCCTAATTATGAATCGGGTAAAATAATTAAAGAAAATTTACAGCACAGTAATAACCTGGGTATGCAGGGCTTTGTATTCAATGCTCGACTCGATTTATTTAAGGATCCTCAAGTTAGAAAAGCAATATCACTGGCGTTTGATTTTGAATGGTCAAATGAACGGCTGTTCTATAACCAGTACGTGGTGAATGATAGCTACTTTAGTAATTCAGAATTGCAAGCAAAGGGTATACCGCAAGGTAAAGAATTGGCTTTACTAGAAAGCTATAAAAAACAACTTCCTGAACGTGTTTTTACGCAAGCATGGCAACCAGTGAGCACAAAGCCGCCTCATTCTTTACGGCAAAATTTGCGCAAGGCACGTGATATTTTAAAACAGGCGGGTTGGCAGGTAAAGCAGGGGCAATTGGTAAATCAAAATAATCAGCCACTTAAATTCAATGTGTTACTTCGGCAAAAAGGCATGGATCGTATCCTGGCACCATTCGCACGTAACCTGGCTAAGCTGGGTATAGAAATGAAATACCGAACAGTCGATCGTTCCTTGTATGTGCGACGTTTACGCGATTTCGATTATGATATGGTCGTAGGCAGTTTTCCTGAATCGATGTCACCGGGTAATGAATTGGTGAATATGTTCCATTCGGCATCGGCAAATAAAAAAGGCTCACGTAACCTGATGGGTGTAAATGACCCCGTGGTAGATGCTCTAGTTAAAAAAATTATTGCATCAAGCAGTCGAGAAGATTTAATTATTGCCTGTCGGGCTCTGGATCGAGTGCTGTTGCAAGGCAATTATCTAGTGCCTAACTGGTATATTAATACGCATCGTATTGCCTATTGGGATAAGTTTGAACGACCGGAAAAAACACCGCTTTATTACGACCCTAAATCATGGATGATGTCGAGTTGGTGGGTAAAAAAATCTGCAACGCAACAATCTACGGTTAATAATTAACATGGCAAATTATATTCTAAAGCGCTTATTGCTGATGATACCTACCTTAGTAGGTGTTATGTTGGTGACCTTTATTGTTACTCAGTTTGTGCCGGGTGGACCAGTAGAACAATTGATTAGTCAGCTGGAAGGTGCAGACTCTGCGGGCGGGGAAGTCAGTAGTAGTTCATCTGGTTTGTATCATGGCAGTAAAGGCCTTGATCAAGAGCAGGTTGATAAGTTAAATGTGCTGTACGGATTTGATAAGCCAGCCCCCCAGCGATTTTTGGATATGATGCTGCGCTATGCGCAATTTGATTTGGGTGAAAGTTATTTTCACAATAAATCTGTGATGGATTTAATTGTTTCAAAATTGCCAGTGTCGATTAGTTTAGGTGTCTGGTCATTTCTAATTGTTTATCTTAGCTGCATTCCCTTAGGTATAAAAAAAGCCATGCATGATGGCAGCAAATTTGATGTGATAACGAGTACGATTATTTTAATGGGTTACGCGATTCCGGGTTTTGTGTTGGGTATCGCTCTTTTGGTGTTATTTGGTGGTGGAAGTTTTTTTGATGTGTTCCCATTAAAGGGTCTAACCTCAGATAACTGGGAGGAATTACCCTGGTATAAACAAGTCACCGATTATCTGTGGCACATGGTGTTACCCATACTGGCATCAACGATTGGAAGTTTTGCCGTGTTGACCATGCTTACCAAAAATAGTTTTTTAGAAGAAATTCGCAAGCAGTATGTGTTAACAGCGCGTGCTAAAGGCCTGGATCAATCCAGTGTTTTATATCGGCATGTGTTTCGTAATGCAATGATTCCGATTGTGACAGGATTTCCCGGTGCGTTTATCGCTTCTTTTTTCACCGGCAGTTTATTGATTGAAACTATCTTTTCACTGGATGGTTTAGGGCTGCTATCTTATGAATCAATTTTGAAGCGTGACTATCCTGTGGTTTTAGGCAGTTTGTTTTTTTATACCATTTTAGGCCTGTTCGCGAAACTACTCGCCGATGTTAGCTATGTGCTAATCGATCCTAGAATTCAGTTTGACTCTGTAGATAAGTAGGTTAAGACAATGCATAGCACTACAGAAAAAATGGCATTGAGCCAGCTTCCACCCACTCCTATGTCTCCAGGGCAGAGGGCGTGGTTGCGCTTCAAAGCGAATAAACGTGGCTTCTATAGTTTGTGGATATTTTCTTTTGTGTTTGTTTTAAGTTTATTTGCAGAGCTTATTAGTAACGATAAGCCACTGATAGTTCATTACCAAAATGAATACTATTTCCCTGTAATTTCTTTTTATAAAGAAACCGATTTTGGCGGAGACTTTGAAACAGAAGCCGACTATCAGGATGCTTATGTTAGAAATCTATTAACTAAAAATGGTAACTGGATGTTGGAGCCATTTAATCATTTTAGTCATACCACCATTACGTATGACTCGGACTTGCCCAATCCTGCACCGCCATCTAACTATAACGTGCTCGGCACAGATGATCGTGGGCGGGATGTATTAGCACGATTGATCTATGGTTTCAGATTATCTATATTGTTTGCAATTTCTTTGACGATTGTGGGTACGGTGATTGGTATTCTGGCGGGTATGCTGCAAGGTTACTTTGGTGGGCGAACAGATTTATTGTTTCAGCGATTTATTGAAATATGGGGTTCCATGCCAGAGCTATATTTATTGATTATTTTCGCATCTATATTTCAGCCCAATGTCTGGTTATTGATTATATTGTTATCCATGTTTGGCTGGATGGGGCTTTCTGATTATGTGCGAGCAGAATTTTTAAAAGGTCGTAATTTAGATTATGTGAAATCGGCGCGTGCATTGGGTTTAAGCAATACGGGCATTATGTTTAAACATTTGTTACCCAATAGTTTAACGCCGGTGATTACTTTTTTACCCTTTAGAATCTCCGGCGCTATTCTTGCACTTACCAGTTTGGATTACTTAGGTCTGGGTGTACCTGCTGATACGCCGAGCCTGGGTGAGTTGTTGTCGCAGGGTAAAGAAAATATATCTGCATGGTGGCTGTCCTTATCTACATTTGGTGTGCTGGTTGGTGCTTTGATGATGCTAATTTTTATAGGTGAGGCTTTACGTGAAGCACTGGATACACGGCGTGCATAATATGAACAATGAACCTTTAATCCGTGTAAAAAATCTGAGTGTCGATTTTAAAGTATCAGATGATATTATTCATGCGGTTAAGAATGTTAGTTTTGATATTCCTCTTGGAAAAAATATTGCGCTAGTTGGTGAGTCTGGTTCAGGAAAATCAGTGACGGCCCTGTCACTTTTAAATTTACATGATATGACGCATGTTAATTATCCCAGCGGACAAATTATTTATCAGCAGGAAGATTTACTGCTTAAGTCTGATAATGATCTGCGCAGCATCCGTGGTCGTGATATTGCAATGATTTTTCAGGAGCCGATGACATCAATGAACCCGCTGTTTCCAGTATCAAAACAGATGGTTGAACCCTTAATGCTGCATCAACAAATGACGAAAGAAGACGCTTTAAAACGCAGTATTGAATTACTTGATCGTGTCGGTATTGCGGAGCCCTCGCGTTATATTAATAGCTTTCCGCATATGATGTCTGGCGGCCAAAGACAACGCGTAATGATTGCTATGGCATTGGCGTGCAAACCAAAATTATTAATTGCGGATGAGCCTACTACCGCATTAGATGTGACTATTCAGAAACAAATTTTAGAGCTATTGGCCGATCTACAAGCTGAATTTAATATGTCGGTGTTAATGATTACCCATGATTTAAATTTAGTTAAGCACTATTCAGATTATGTTTGTGTGATGAATAAAGGTGAAATTGTTGAGCAGGGAGATATTCAAAGTGTGTTTGAATCTCCACAGCATAGCTATACGCAACACTTGCTTAACTCACAACCTACGCAACTAATTCAGCCACCATTTAAACCGACTAAAATCTTATTGCAAGGCAGTGATATTCGTGTTTATTTTCCGATTACAAAAGGATTTTTTAAACGAAAAGTGGCTGAAATAAAAGCGGTTGACCAGGTTAATATTACTTTATCACAGGGTGAAACGCTGGGTATTGTCGGTGAGTCAGGTTCCGGTAAAACAACTTTAGGTATGTCGCTTTTACGGTTACAAAATGCGTCTGGTGAAATTGTGTTTGATGGACAGCGCTTAGATAATTTAAAAGAATCTGCGCTTCGACCCCTGAGGAAATCCTTTCAAGTGGTGTTTCAGGATCCCTTTTCTTCATTGTCGCCAAGAATGACAGTGGAGCAAATTGTGGGTGAAGGCTTAAAAATACATTTTCCTAAGTTGAGTACAGCAGAACGGCTACAAAAAATTAAGCAAGTATTGGGTGAAGTTGGCTTAGATGAATCTATTCTATGGCGCTATCCCCATGAATTTTCTGGGGGGCAACGCCAACGCATCGCTATAGCGCGTGTTGTGATATTGGAACCGGAGCTGATTTTGCTAGATGAACCCACCAGTGCACTGGATGTATCTGTGCAGAAGCAGGTATTAGAATTATTGCTTGAGTTGCAGCATAAACACAAACTCAGTTATTTGTTTATTAGCCATGATTTAAATGTCATTCGCTCGATTTCACATCGAGTTATGGTAATGCAATATGGAAAGGTTGTTGAAGAAGGAGATACTCGGCAGATCTTTAATAATCCGCAGCAGGTGTATACACAGGAGCTGCTAAATGCGGCAATGATTTAGTCGGTGTAATTTAGCTTGCATGGTTGCACATATAGAGCGCTTTGCACGAGCCATCCCTGGCTCGGCAAAGCAACGACTCTAAAAAATATCATTTTTCAGAATCTCCCAAAATCAATTACTTGGGTAATCGTTTTGTTGACACATCCATGTGCCAATCGACTTTTACACTTCGTAAAAAAGTCTCGTATATTAAGTCTTTTTTCGTTCTATTACTTGTTGCGCCAACGAGGCAGGCTATACTTGCTAGTAATTATTAATTAGGACGAGCCCTAATGACTGAAAAAGAGCGTCGCCAGTACCAACGTATCCCTTTTATAGCTGAAGTGTTGATGAGTAGTGATAGTCAGCAATGGAGCAGTGGGCTAGAAGATATCTCATTAAAAGGCCTGCTGATTTTATCACCGGAAGGTATAAAACCTGAAATGGATCATGTGTATGACATTGAACTTGTACTGGGTGAGGGAGCGACCATTACAATGGGTGCCAAGATTAGTCATACCACCGATCACCATTGGGGGCTGCAGTGGGAAAATATCGAGCTTGAAGGCTTAACGCATCTGCGCAGGCTGCTGGAGCTGAATATGGCAGATTCAGCAGAAATGCACAGGGAGCTTGCTGAGTTGGGCTAAATTGCCTTTCATTATAGTTTTCCCCGGCATTATTTTATTAGAGAGCTTCCCTGTATATGGCGAAGCTCTTTTTTGGGCTGAAAATAATTCTTGACTAAATTAGTCAGGTAAGGGAATATCCTACTAAATCACTCAGGAATTATCAGGTGCACTATGAGATTATCAACTAAAGGCCGCTATGGCGTAACAGCAATGATGGATCTAGCAATACACGACAACGCTGGACCAGTAACTTTGGCAGATATATCTCAATGTCAGGGTATATCTCTTTCATATTTAGAGCAGTTATTCTCTAAATTACGCAAGAATGGTTTGGTCGATGGCGTGCGTGGACCTGGCGGCGGGTATCGTCTGGCTCGTCCGGCTGATGAAATTAGCATCGCTCAAATTATCAGTGCAGTAGATGAGAAGGTTGATGTGACGCGTTGTAACCATGAAGGCAATTGTCAGGATGGTGTGCGCTGTTTAACACATGAGCTATGGGAAGAGTTAAGTGAACGTCTATATGACTTCTTATCTGGCATTACGCTGGCGCAATTTGCCAACCGTCCAGGTATTCATGAATTAGCAATACAGCGTGACAATATAAATGGACGCTTTATACTTGCTCGCCGTCAGGCTGAAGTATTACAGCAGCAGCAAAGACAGGCGTCTTAAGTATTAATAAATTCAGGTTTCAATATGGATTTCGATACGAAATCCATATTGCTGCTACGTATATAGAGTAGAGATTATTATTGTGAGTGACTTAAAACTACCGATTTATTTTGATTATTCAGCCACCACGCCAGTGGATGCGCGTGTTGCAGACGTAATGACCCATTACCTCACGGTGGATAGTCATTTTGGTAACCCGGCATCGCGTAGCCATGCGTTTGGCTGGAGTGCGGATGAAGCGATTGATACGGCACGCGGCCAGGTCGCGGCACTGGTTAACTGCGATCCCCGTGAAATTGTGTGGACCT